>Ga0182232_1000082_pt1 | contig 30725 bp, 34 predicted proteins | sample G6R1MG_30_FD_155484 | JGI IMG/M metagenome (GOLD analysis project Ga0182232, IMG submission 155484) | Phyllosphere microbial comminities from miscanthus, Michigan, USA - G6R3_NF_07NOV2016_LD2 MG | ecosystem: Host-associated > Plants > Phyllosphere > Phylloplane/Leaf | place: USA: Michigan... | reverse complement strand
TGACCTGACCGGCTGGCTTTGGACCGGACTGATTGAGAGGATCAGCCAGGACCGAAGGAGTCGGACATGCGGCGAGGTCAAAAGACGAGCGCGGAGCAGGTGGTGCTGAAGCTGCGGCAGATCGAGGTGCAGACGGCCCAGGGCAAGAGTTTAGCGCTAGCGTGCAAGGAGGCGGAGATCTCCGAGCAGAGCTATTACCGCTGGCGCAAGGAGTACGGCGGTCTCCAAGTCGATCAGGCCAGGAAGATGAAGGACCTGGAGCGCGAGAACGCGCGGCTGCGGCGACTGGTAGCCGATCTATCCTTGGAGAAGCAGGTGTTGGCGGACGTCGCCGCGGGAAACTTGTAGCCCCCGAGCGACGCCGGCAGGCGGTCGATGGGATCCGGGAGAAGTACGGCCTCTCGGAACGTCACGCCTGCCGGATCGTCGGTCAGCACCGGGGCACGCAACGCTACGTGCCCACCGTGCTGGCCGACGAGGATGCGCTGACCCGCGCCATCATTGCCATGGCGTCCGAGTACGGGCGCTATGGCTACCGCCGCATCACCGCGCTGCTACAAGCGGACGGCTGGCAGGTGGGCAAGGATCGGGTTCAACGCATCTGGCGTCGCGAGGGGCTCAAGGTCCCACAGAAGCACCGACCGCGCAGCCGCCTGTGGCTGAACGATGGATCCAGCGTGCGGCTGCGTCCGCTCCACCGCAATCACGTCTGGAGCTTCGACTTCGTCCAGGCGCGGACCCACGACGGACGCTCGCTCCGGGTCCTGACGCTGATCGACGAGCATAGCCGAGCTTGTCTGGCGCTGAAGGTGGCGCGACGCATCAACAGCGTCGGCGTGATCGAGACGCTGGCCGACGCCATGTGCCTGCACGGCATCCCGGAGCACATACGCTGCGATAATGGCCCTGAGATGATCTCCAAGGCGTTGCGCAAATGGGTCGCCAAAGCCGGAGCACAGATCCAGTACATTGCGCCGGGCTCGCCGTGGGAGAACGGGTACTGCGAGAGCTTCAATGGCAAGCTTCAGGATGAGTGCCTGAGACAAGAGATCTTCTACTCGCTGAAGGAGGCGCAGATCGTGATCGGTCTTTGGCAAACTACCTACAACCGCGTCCGGCCGCATTCGTCCCTGGGCTATCGGCCGCCCGCGCCTGTCAGCTTCCCGGATCTGGCCTTCCGGCTACCCATGGCAGCGGCCATGCAGTAGCCTCTCAATCGGCTCGGTCCAAAATACCGGTCAGGTCAATTACGTCCCCACATACGACACCGCGAGCGCATAGGTGCACGCGTAAACCCAAAGTTCCGCGTTCAGGCGACGGGATACTTCCGTTTCCAGCAGGCTGCCGCAGTATTAATGGAATTTGGCCGCTCAAAAGATCGGCAGCTTGACCGTATCGAAACGGGTCTTTTTCTACAAATAAAATGCGATTTGATTTTAAAATCTATATTGCATTTATAAAACTGGATTTTGATTTCAAAACCGCCTGCTGGCGCTGACTCTATACCCCTCGTAACGAAGCGGCACGGGAGGATGTCCATTGTGCCCATGTGAGGCACTGATCGAGACAGCAGCCATTCCTGTCTCGGTTCGCAAAAGGCACCGATTCAGTTTAATAATTAAATTTTAACGCTATGTTTGCAGTCGAAATTGGGATTTTAGCTTCGATTTTAAAATACAAAGCGGGAACTCGGATGGCTTTAAAAGATCATTGCGAGTATGAAATTGGCCTCCGAGGGAACGGACTATGCGTGAGCTGGATCTCTGGACTGCCGGCGCATTCGTGATCATCCTAGCGTGGTCGTTGTTCGGCCTGCTCGCGTTCTCGCATTCCTATGTGATGTTTTTACCGCTCGCGGAATCGGTGAAGTACGATGATTCGGGCAATACTTTGATTGGAGCGGCCCTAGTTGCGCTCAGCTCTTCCTATGTGGCAGCCGTGCTCATTCGTATTATTTGGCCAATCTGCACTTGGCTTATCAGGATTCTACGTGTCGTCGGCGCATCGACCCCACCAGCGTGAGGCAGTATCATCTTTGGTCTACGACGCGTGGGCGGGTTGGGCCAAGTTGGACGCAGCTGACTGGTCATTTAACTAGCAGATCTCTGTCATCAGCATCATATATCTGTCAGCTGCAACGGTAGACTGCTCGATTCCAGATAATGAATTTTGAAACAGTTATGGCTCACGCACGTCGATCGCCGCTCGCGAAAAGTTTACATTTGCGTCTTGACATATGGTTATAGTGCGCGTGATATTTTTGTCCATCAATTTTTCCTGATTTGGATCACTATGTTACATGATACAGCCCTCAAAGGCTCTGATGGTGCCAGCATGTCCAGTGGAATCTCTTACACCATTGGCCCTGATGGATCGTGGAGCGCAGAGACCGAACTCGGTTCGGTGAATAAAGATGTCCACGGCTCAATATCAGCAAAGTTTGATCATGTTAAGACTATTAGTATTGGCGATGTAACTACGCTTCTCAATTATGAAATACAGGAGCACGGCCGGAGTACAGTCCACCGCATTAGATTCAGAAACGGCGGCAGTTGCTATTTAGTCTATACAAACACTGGAGAAATTACCGACTTTCGAGTTGGAAAGCTGAAAATACATATTTCATTTGACGGAATTCTAACATTAATGCCTCAATCCTAGATTATTTATTGGAGTAAACAGTTGCGTGGTAGTATAAAATTATTAGTACGATTTTGTGTGTCTCAGGCGTCTCATCATGATGCCGGCGATATCGACGCAGCCTAATTTTTAATGCCCTCCATCGTTGTGGTTGGGCCTGAATGCAAAATTTTAGTTCCGTGAGGTCATGATGGGAGGAGCAGAGTCGTGAAGCAAAGTGAGTTCACCGAGGAGCAGATCGCATTTGCGCCGTAGCAGGCCGAGACCGGGACAGCGGTCGCAGAGGTGTTGAGGCGGATGGGAATCTCCGAGTAGACATTCCACCGCGTGATGAAGCTTGACGGCGGCTCGGGCACAGTCGAGCTGCGGTGGCTGAAGCAGCTCAATGACGAGGACCATATGCTCGTGCAGCGACGGGCCGATCTAAGCCTTAACAAGCACATTCTGCATGAGGTTCTCGCAGAGAAGTTCTGAAGCCTGCTTGGCAACGCGCTCGTGCGCCAGATTCAGGACACGCACGAGGTGAGTGAGCGGCGCGGCTGCGGCGCGCTTGGCATCGGCCTATTGAGCCTCCACTACCGCTTGACCAATCCCGATTAGGCACCGCTGTGGATGGGCATTCGTGATCTGAATGGATCGAGTTAGGTCGGTAGCAACAGATCTGCTTTTCCGGTGGGACTTCTTCGAAGCCGCCCTTCCGCTTTCGGCCAGACTACGTCATGCTGGATTGCCGATGGGCGCAAAAGCGGTCGTTCGGCTTTGCGCCCATTCCGGTCATTCGAGATGCCTCAGCCGCTTCCCCATAGCGGACATTCATCGTTATGGCTGTCCGGCCGGGCCACCCGGGTCGAGGTCTGCCTCGGCTTGATCGCACTCGCGCTTGTGGCGGTGTTCGGCCTACTGGAGCCGGTCTGACATATCGGTACTGGCTGGCGGTTCGCGCCTGGCGAGCGACCGTCGGGCCAGGCTGCGACCCCGCTGCGTGATGCGCCAGCAGGAGGGTGATGGGCACTCGGTTCCGCCAGACGGTTCGAGGTAGCCGGCGCGGTAGAGCTGCAACACGGCCAACGCGGTCTCGAAGCTGACATCGGCGGTCAGCCGGACCGAGTCTCGGGCGGCCATGCTCAACAAGAGTTCCTGCTCCGACGAAAGACCGTCGCACGACCTGTCGATCCCGCCAACGTCCGATGAGCGGGACCCCGGGGTGGCCGACTTCCGCGTACTCATGTGCCGGACGCCAGCATCCGGTGGATGGCCGCCAGCGCCGCGCCGCGACCCTCGCCGGGATCGAACCCGGCGACGAATTTCCCCCGCCCGTCCATCAGGTAGACGAGCGCGGTGTGCTCCATCGTGTAGTCGCCCCCTGCCAGCGGCACGCGCCGCACGACTGTGCGATAGGATCGGGCGAGCCGACCGACCTCATCGGGCGTACCGGTCAGCCCGGTGATGCCGTCGCCGAACGAACCGAGATAGTCCCGCAACACATCCGGCGTGTCCCGCTCCGGGTCTACGCTGACGAAGTAGGCTCGGATGTCCCCGCCCGCGCCGTGCAGATCCTCGATGAGGCCGTTCAACTCGGACAGCGTCGTGGGGTAGATGCTGGGGCAGCGCGTGAAGCCGAAGAACAGCAGGAACGGCCGGCCCGCGATCTCGGAGGAGTCGACGATCTTGCCGAACGAGGCCTGCAGGCGGAACGGACCGCCGACCGCGGAGCGTGACTCCGCCGGCGGTCCGAGGCTTCCCGGCAGCAGCGCCGCCGTGGCAGCGACCATGCCGACGAGGCCGATGACGAAGACGCCGAGCAGCCAGTAGGCGCGGCGTTGGACGGCAGGGGAGATCCGGTCAGTGCGTGTGGCCACCACCGTGCTCCATGCTTCCGTGGTTCATCTCCATCTTGCCCGTGCCGGGCGCCTTGGCGGCAATGGCCTCGACGGTGAACTCGACCGGCACGTTGCCGGCCTTGGAGAAGGTCACCGTGCCCTTGACGGTCTGGCCCTCCTTGAGCGGTTCCTTCAGGTCCAGGAACATCAGGTGGTAACCGCCCGGCTTGAGCGTCACCGTCTCGCCGGGCTTGACCGCGAGGCCGCCCTCGACCGGAGCCATCTTCATCACCCCGCCCTCCATCGACATGGAGTGCAGTTCCGTCCGGCCGGCCCGCGCGAACGTTGCCCCCGTGAGCGTGTCGGGCTCGGTCCCGGCGTTGGTGACGCTGAGGTAGCCGCCCGCGACCTGCGCGCCGTTCGGCGTGGCGCGCGACCAGGGGTGGCCGATCCGCAACCCCCCGGAGGCGTAATCGTGCGCCAAGGTTTTCCCCGGCTGCGGTCCGATCAGGACCAAGCCGACGCCGACGATGAGATTTCGGAGTGCAAGCCGCATTCTGTTTCTCCTGTTGCTGGCGTGTTTGTCGATGGTTCTCAGATCCCGAGGCGCCGTGCGGCTGCGAGCGCGGCTTCGCGGGCCTGGCCATCCATCCAGACCCGGCCGGCGCGGACCTGCGTCATGCGCTCCGGGCCGACGAGGGCCGGCGTGCCTTTGTGAAAGGGCGGCTCCGGTTCGTACTCCAAGATGAGCTGGGCCCGCTCGGCCGCCTCCTGCCCACGCAACAAGGCGGCGAGGGCCAAACCGAAATCGAGGCCCGCCGTGGCACCGGCACCCGTCACCCGGTTGCGGTCATGGACCACGCGCGCGTCTGCTTTGATCGCGCCCATGAGCGGCAATAGGTCGACGACGCCCCAATGGGCGGTGGCTCGATAACCCCGCAAGAGACCCGCAGCGGCGAGCACAAGGCCGCCGGTGCAGACGCTTGTCACGAAGCGCGCCCGCTCGCCCCGGTCGGCGAGGAAGTCGAGTATGACCGGCTTTTTCATGCACGCCACCGAGCCCATCAGGCCGCCCGGCACGAACAGAACGTCGAGGTCGCGTGGGCACTCGGCCACCGTGCAGGTTGGAGTGACCGGCAGGCTCACATCGGTCATCACGGGATCCCGCGTCTCCCCGACGAGGTGGATGTCCGAGTTGAGGATCTGCAGGATCGTCTGAGGGGCGATCAGGTCAAGTGCGATCATGCCCGGATAGACCAGCATCGCTACCTTAAGCGGCGGTGTCTCGGACTGCTGCGTCATGCGCGGTCGTGGGAGTGGCTGGGGTGGGGCTTGCGCGAGGGCGTCGGCTGCACCGCCCGCGACCAGGGTGCCACCGAGTGCCGCCGCCGCGAAGTTGCGCCGGTTCAGCGAGATGTCGGGATGCGATCCGTTCGCGTCCGGGGGCGTTGTTCGAGCCATGGCGTATCTCCCGTCAGAATAGGGTGGAGATGGAAGCCAGCACCGTGAACGGCAGGGTCGGACGCAAGGTGTTCGCCCCGTCCGTGTCGTAGATGCGCCGGTTCGTGAGGTTCTGGAGGTTCAGCTGGGCGCGGAACGCCTTGCCCTGGATGGCGAAGCGATACCAGGCCGCCGCATCGAGCCTGACGTAGCCCGGCAGCTTGAAGGTGTTCGGCAAGGTCGCCTCGCGGCTGGTCTCGGCACGCACCCCCGAACCGATCCCGACGCCGTCGAGGAGGGATCCAGCCGGGAACTCGTAGCTCGTCCAGACCTGCCCGGCATGCTTGGCCACGCCCGCAAGCTCGTCGCCGACCGGCAGGCGGTTGTCCTTGGTCACGTCCGCGAAGGTGTAGGCGTAGCTCGCCACCCCCTTCCAGCCCGGGAGGATCTCCCCCGCGACGTCGACCTCGACGCCCCGGCTCTGCTGCTGGCCCGACGCGATGCTGAACAGCGCGTTCGACGGGTCGGGGGTGGGCACGTTGGTGCGGGTGACCTGGAACAGCGCCACAGTGGCCAGTAGGCGCCCGCCGAAGGCCTGCTGCTTGACGCCGACCTCGAACTGCTCCCCAGCGCTCGGTGGCAGCGCCGCTCCGGAGATCGTGGTCTGGGTCGTGGGCACGAAGCTGTTGGCCCAGTTGGCGTACAGCGCCGTGGTCGGGACCGGCTCGAAGGTCACGCCGATGCGCGGCGAGAAGCGGTCGGCTGCGCCGGCGGTGATGCGATTGGTGATCCGGTTGAGGCTGGCAGTGTCGGTGACGTCGTAGCGGCCGCCGACCAGCAGGCGCCACTGCGGCGTGATCGTCATGAAGTCCTGCACGTAGCCGGCGATGTCGGTGAAGCCAGCGTCCGTGCTCGCGGCGAGCCTGAACGGGCCGGGCCTGATTCCATAGACCGGTGCGAACAGGTTCAGGTTCGGCAGGCTCGCCTGGGAGGTCACCGAGGTGCTGGAGTTCCAGTAAGTTTCCACCCCTGCCAGCCAGTCGTGTCGGACGAAGCCGGTGTAGATCGAGCCGGAGAATTCGTTCTGCCAATCGTAGTCGCGCAGGTGCTGGGGGCCGGTGACGGCCGTGCGCGAGACCGTGCGGCCATCCGGGTTGATCCGGATCACCGAGAACCGGTCGGTTCCAATGTCGTAGTTGACCGCGGAGGCATTGAACCCAGAGCGGAAGCGCAGCGTGTCGTCGAACCGATGGACCCAATCGTAGCTGACGCGCTCCGCGTCCCGATGGCTGTCGCGTAGGTTCGGATCGGAGAAGCTAAACGCGTAGGGTAGGCGCAGGGTCGTGCGCGAGATCGGCGACTGGTACGGCCCGTAACTGAAGTTGCTCTGGTAGTATTGCGCGCGGACGACGACCTCGTCCTGTTCCGTCGGTCGCCACCGCAGGCTTGGGTTGATGAACTTGGTGTCGCCGTAGGCGAAGTCGCGGTACGTGTCGCTGCGGTCGAAGGCGCCGTCCACCCGCAGGATGAGGCTGCGATCGCCTACCAGGTCCTGGTTGACGTCGAAGGTTGGGCGCACGAACCCGAAGCTGCCGCCGGTGAGTGCGGCGTTGGCGAAATTCACGTCGACGGGCGCCTTGGTCACGATGTTGACCACGCCGCCCGAGGCTAGGTTGCCGCCATAGAGAACGGAGGCGGGACCCTTCAGCACCTCGATGCGCTCGATGCCTTGGACGTCCTGCTGATTGCTGCTCTCCCGGAACCCATCGCGCAGGTTGGAGAAGCCGTCGTTGAAGCCGCGGACGCGGAACGCCTGCGAGCCTGGGATAGCGTTGCTGCTGGTGACACCGCTGACCGTCTCGACCGCCTGCCGGACGGTCAACGCCCCACGGTCCTGGATCAGCTCCTGGGGGACGACCTGGACGGAAAGGGGCACGTCCTGGATGGGGGCCGGGATCTTGAGCGCCGTCGAGGTTCGCACGGGCGTGTAGCCCTGAACGAAGGCATCGTTCACCGCGCCCCCGGGGCCGCCCACGACGCTAAGTTCTTCAAGCGCGACCTCGGATTGGGCAAAGGCCGCGGTTGTGGCGAGCAACGTCAGCAACAGAGCGGCACAGAGCTCGACGCGTGGAATACGGTACATGACTGGGGTCCGTGATCTGAGATGATCGGGAAGAAGCGATCAGATCAGACGACGGGTGGTGCTCGGGCGCTGGCACGGAAGCGGGGCGGTGCGCGGGCGGCGGACACGATCTCAGGCCGCCAGGACACGCTGGCGACGCGGCGCGCCGCCCAAGCCAAGGACGTCGATGCCGGACTGGGTGTTCCAATGGCGTGCTGTACGTGCGCGGCCGTGCAGCACGATAGGTGATGATGGGGGGGCGAAGGCTTAGCCGGTCCGTCATCTCCGGCGTCGACACCCTGCAGGCAGAGTTGGTGAAACGGCGCTTCGAAGCCGACTCGCTGCATGCCGCCCAGGATCGCCTGCAGGGCGAACGCGTACAGGGCGGCGACAGCCACGACCCGAACCCACGGCATCGACCACAGAGGACGTAAATCCGGCGCGAAGCCTCGACCGTCGTTTCGGACCGGCTGGCTTCGGGCCGGGAGGCTCGGGGGTTGCCGCGACATCAGAACGCCAGCCGCATGCCGCCGACAAAGTTGCGCGGAGCACCCGCGAACACCGAGCCGGTCGTGTTGGCGAGGACGCTCGCGCCGTTCTGAAGGCCGGAGGTGGCACTGATCGAGTTGGCTAGGTTTTGGGCCGAGGCGATGTAGGTCTTGTCGAAGACGTTACGCGCCTCGAAGAACAGGTTCAGCCGCTTGGCGTAGCCGACGAGCTCGGTCGTGTAGTGAACGTTCAGGTTCACGATGGCGTAGCCCGGCGCCTTCAGCAGGTTGGCGTTGTCGATGAAGAAGTCGTCCTGAAACACCGTCTCGACGTAGGCGCCGAGACCGGCCAGAGGACCGGTCGCCTGCTCGTAGCCCACCCGCGCGAGCAGTTGGTTGGCGGGCACGCCGGGGATGTGGTTACCTACCCGGTTAAACTGACGGGTCAGGCTGCCGGCGCTGAGCTGCTCGACGTACTTAGTGTAGATCTGGTCGTCGAAGGTGTAAGCCGCGGTCGCCCGCCAACCCGGTGCGAAGGCCCAGTCGGCCCCGACCTCTACGCCGCGATGCTCGGACGCCGGCGCGTTGAAAGTGTAGCTCAGAAGACCCGCGCCGGGCGATTGCGTGACGAGCTCGTTGCGGAAGAACTCGTAGAAGCCGGTCACGCTGAACCGGACGCCCGGCAGCGGCGTCCAATCGGCCCCGAGGTCGAAGCCCAGGTTCTCCTGGGTCTGGAGCTGCCCGTTGTTGCCGGGCACTCCGGCGGACGTGACGGTGAGATTCGAGGCGGAGGGCGTGGCGTAGCCGGTGGCGACCCGTCCCCGGAACTGCCAGTCGGCGTTGGGCCGGTATAGTAGGGAGAGCTCGGGCGCAACATTTAGGAAGCTGCGGTCGAGGTTGGCCAAGGTGGTCGTGAAGCCGCCAGCCGCCGGGAAGCCGTAGGTGATATTGCGGCCGTTGATCGTGGTGTTCTCGGCACTGATGCCGGCGACCGCAATCCACTGCTCGGAGAGCTGCAACTCGATGCGAGCGCGGCCACCGAGGTTGGCCTGCGTCGCCTCAAGGTCGGCGGTCAGAGCGCCGAGCCGCGCCCCGCCGTAGGGCGCGCGGTTGTAGGTCAGGCTGTGGCTGTCGAGGGTGTTGTAGGCCAGGGCGACGTAGCCGGTCATCGGCAGGCCGAACAGGTCTCCGCGTCGGGTTACGTCGGTCAGGAAGTTCAGCCCCGGGAAGTCGCCACGTCCGGAGGTGGTGTAGAAGGGCTGATTGATCTGCCGGTCGTCGAACACGAGCTGCGTGCGCCAGGTGGTGAAGGCATCAAAATCGTGCTCCCAGCGCCCGCCCACGATGGTCCGGCGGTCCCCGCGCATGAACGCGCCCTCATCGGCCGTCACAGGCACGGTGGCGCCGTTACGGCCGTTGAGGAGTAGGTTGTAGGTCACGCAGCCAGGTGCGGCCGAGGCGGCCGAGGCGCAGCCGCGCTGGAAGGGATTCAGCCGGAACTGGTTGAGCGAGCCGCGACCGGGCAGGTCGGTTGAGACCTCGTTGTTGATGATCTTCAGCGTGAAGCGGTCGTCCGGCGTCGGCGCATAAGTGCCGAGGAAGTTGATGGTCTGGGTGTCGAACGAGTTGTGGCTGAGGAAGCCGTTGCCGCGCGTGTCGCTGGTGAACAGGCTGTACTCGAACGGGCCACTGACGCCGCCGAAGGTGGCGTAGTTGTTGAGGTACCCGAAGCTACCTGCGTCGACCCCGTACTCGACGCCATTGATCTCGCTACCTCGGCGGGTGACGAAGTTGAGGGCTCCGCCCGTGGCGAAGTTGCCGAAGAAGGCCGATTGCGGTCCCCGGAACACGTCGATGCGCGAGTAGGCACGCGGATCGACGAGGTCGAAGCGCGAGGAGCCGTCCGCCTGAGTGACGGGGAAGCCGTCCTCCAAGACGATGAAGTTGCGCGAGACGCCGGTGGCACGGGCGTTGTTGCCGCGGATTGAGACCACGACGTCACGGGGCCCGTTGCCTTGCCGCACCGTCACGCCGGGGCTGTTGCGCAGGATGTCGGCCACGGTCGTGGCGGCGCGATTGTCGATCACGCCCTCGCGCCCGACGCTGGTCACCACCTCGCCGACCGGCCTGTCCAGCGGCGTCGGGGCTGAGACCGGCGGCAGTCCCGGCCGGGGGGTGCCGGTGCCGGGAGCGGATGCGGGGCTCTGGGCTCCGTTGCCCTCCGATGTGACCGAGATCTCGTCGAGGGCGACGACCGATCCGCCGCCCTGGGCATGGGCGGTGGCGATGGCCGGCCGGCCGGCGACGAGGATCAGTGTCAGGGCACGGACGCGCTGGCTGGGACGACGGCGGAGCATGGCGGTGGCTCATCTGTGGGCGGCAGGCGGACGCGACCACCACCACTGAGAGAAGGGAATGGATGTGTGCGGGGGCCCGGGCGCATCCCACCCCGGCCGCTCGCTCAGGGCGCCAGGCGCGGGCGCAAGGCCTGGACGGCGAGGTCGACGACGATCATGCCGAGGACTGCGAGGCCGGTCAGCGGGAATAGCGCGCCGAGGACGAGCACGATGCCGGTCACCGTCACGGCGACGCGACGGTCGCGCGGCCAGGGCGGGACACCGAGGCGCCCAACCGGCCGACGCTTCCACCACATCACCGCGGCCGTTACCGAAAGCAGGATGGTCGCGAGGCAGAAGGCCAGCATGGCGAACTGGTTGACCCGGCCCCAGTGCTCGCCCTTGTGGATGCCAATGCCATACTGGACGGCTCGGGCGACGCCGCCGAGATCGGCGAAGCGCACGTCGACCAGCGGCTTTCCGGTGTACTGGTCCAGCGTGACCATCCGCTGGGCGGTCACGTCCTTCGGGTAGGCGGCCGCGGCGTAGACGCCGGTCTCGCCCACCGGCAGCGAGATCTCGAAGCCGGGCGGCATCCCGAGGCTGCGCAGGATCTCGACCGCACGGGCGAGCCCGATGGCGGATGCCGCTCTCGCGTTCGAGACCGGTACCGGCGCATCCTCCATCGCCCACCCCGTGGTGGTGAGCATCTCCCGCATCGGGACGTTAGAGACGGGCTTGTTCGCCCACAGCGCCCGCGGCTGCCCGACGCCGGCCTCGTTGGACAGGGTCCGGACCTGTTGGCCCCACCAGATCGACCAGGGCAGGCCCGTCGCGGCGAGGAAGAAGAGACCCGCGCCCGCCACCAGGCCCGTGACCGCGTGGAGGTCCCGCCACCACACGCGCCTGCTTGGTGTGCCACGCACGCTGATGACGCCACCGGCCTGCCGGCGCGGCCACCACAGGTAGGTGCCGGTCACCACGAGGATGATGGCGAAGCCTGCCACGACCTCGATCATGCCGTTCGCGACCGGACCGAAGTAGGCCAGGCTGTGTAGGCGTCGCACCACCATCATGAACTCGTCGTCGCGGTCGACGTGATCGAGCACGTCGCCGTTGTAGGGGTTCAGGTAGACGAGGGTCCTGCGCGCGCCCTCGGCCATCGTCACCACGGTGGCGGCGTTCGGGTCGGCCGGATCCGTCAACGACACCGGGTCGGCCGTCGGTACGGCCTCGGAGGCATTGAACAGCAGGATGTCCGGGCTGAGCGGACGGCTCGCCTGGGTCGCGACCGTTGTCCGGTACGCGAACACGGTCCCGTTGATCTCGTCCTTGAACAGGTAGAGCGAGCCGGTGACGGACAGCAGGATCAGGAAGGGCAGGCTGAGCAGGCCGGCGTAGAAGTGCCAACGCCAGACGGCGCGGTAGACGGCATCGTGCGCCGGGCGCGAGACGACGACGGCATCGAACGCCGCCGCGTCGCCCTGGAGGGATCGAGACATGTGGAAGGTCCGGGTCTGAGCGATCTGAAAGGCGGATCGATCAGGCGGTGGGCGGACCTCGGGGGCTGACGGATTGGCCGGGCGGTGCGCGCGCCTGGCGCGTGCCGGCCTCGGGCCATGGCACCGACGAGACTTGGACCGGGACCCAGTGCACGGTCGCGAATGCCAACCCGAGTGGATCGAGCAACTTGGCGGCCTGTGCCGTCACGCAGCAGGCATGCTGATGGCACGCCGCCCCCTGGCCGTCCGGAGGCGTCGAGCCGTCGTGATCCGCACAGATCACGCCGCCGACCGTGATGGATGGCAGCGGGGCGAGGCCGCCTATGAAGGCTTGCAGAATGAGCGCGTACAGCGCGGCCACGGCGATGGCCACGCGGACGGCAGTCCAACGGGGCTGCGGGGCGCTCATGGCTTTTCGTAGTTCGGACACAGCAATCGCGTCAACGCCGCGAGCATGTCGGCAGGACGAATGAGTGGTCTCGTTGCATGGGCGCTACGGGACCGGATCATCGCGTCGTGCGGAAAGTACGAACATGGGAACGCCACCTGGATAGGGCGCGGAGCGGAACAGGTGCTGCCACGCGACGACCTCGGTGAATCCGGCCGATTCCAGCAAGTCTTGGGCATCGACCTCGCGCAGGCCGGCATGGAACGGAAGCCGTGCGGCGAGATCCCCGGCATAGTCCGAGCGTTCCCCCGGCGCGACCGACCACATCCCATCGGACACGACGATGCGGCCACCCGGGCGCAGGGTGCGGCGGGCGACCTGTAGCGCCTCACCCGGTCGTTCGAGCGTCCAGAGCACGTTGCGGATCGTGACGATGTCGGCGCTTGCCGGTTCGAGCGGGGCGTCCGTGATGAGTGCCTGAACGTATACGATATTGAGTCCCGCCTTGCCGGCGGCCCTGCGTGCGACGGCAAGCATCTCGGCCGAGCCGTCATACGCCCGCACGCGATGGCCGAGGGACGCCGCGGCGAGCGCGCACGCACCCGTTCCGGTCCCGAGGTCGACGACGTCCTTGGGTCCGTCGGCGCAAAACGCCGCCGAGAGAACCTCCGTCCAATTGTCCGGCGAGCGGACATGGGCTGCGGCGCCGTCGAAGCGGGGCGCGCGGGCGTCCCAGTAGGCGGTCACGCCGTCGGCAACCTCGGATGCACTCATGATCGTGGCACTCCCCGTCGTTCAGTCCAAGCGATACTCGATGTGCGGCCGGCCGCTGAACGCCGAGGCGTGGACCTCGGCGCGCACGCCGAAGACCTCCTGGATCAACGCGGCCGTCAGGACCGCCGCAGGCGGCCCGGAGCGAACCAGGCGGCCTTCGTTCAGAACGGCGACCTCGTCGCAGAACAAGGCGGCCAGGTTCAGGTCGTGCAGGGCGACGATGCTGGTGATGCCGAGCCTGCCCACTAGAGACAGGACGTCGAGTTGATGGCGCACGTCGAGATGGTTGGTCGGCTCGTCGAGGATGAGCTCGCCGGGCTCCTGCGCAAGCGCCCGCGCGATCTGCGTCCGTTGGCGCTCGCCGCCCGACAGCGTCGCCCAGGGTTGGTTGCGCCGGACGTCCATGCCGACCCGGGCAAGGGCCCGTTCCAACGCGGCCTCGTCGGCCTCGGTCCAGGGCGACAAGGCCCCCCGGTGCGGCGTCCGTCCCAGGCGCACGACGTCCTCGACCGTCACGTTCTCCTGCGTGCCGGCGTGTTGCTCGACAGATGCGATGCGCCGGGCGATGGCACGGCGCGGAAGATCGCGGATGTTCCCGCCGTCGAGGGTGACGACACCGCTTCTTACGCTCCGCAGGCCGCAGAGTAGGCGCAGGAGGCTCGACTTGCCCGAACCGTTCGGCCCGACGACGCCCAGCATCCGTCCAGGCTCCGCCGCCAGCGTCACGCTATCGACGATCATCCGGCCGCCGGCGTCCCAGCGGGCGTCCCGTGCAGCTAGCGTCATGCCCGTCGCCGCGTGCGGGTGAGGATCAGGGCGAAGGCCGGTGCGCCGAACAGGGCCGTGACCACCCCGATCGGCAGGACCTGGCGCGCGATGAGGGTGCGGGACAGGATGTCGGCCAGCACCAGGAACACCGCCCCGGTCACCAGCGCCGCCGGCAGCAGGCGGATATGGCGTGGGCCGACGACGAGGCGGACGGCATGAGGGATCAGCAGGCCGACGAAGCCCACCGCGCCCGCGATGCTGACCATGATGGCCGTCATCACGGCCGTCGTCGCGAAGAGCACGACGCGGACCCGGGCTACGGACACCCCGAGCGAGGCCGCTGCATCCTCCCCGAAGGTGAAGGCGTCGAGGGTGCGGGCATGGGCGAGGCAGACCGCGAACCCCGCGAGCGTCACCGGCGCCGCGAGCCAGACGTCCGGCCAGCGCACGCCGCCCAGGCTTCCGAGGAGCCAAAACATCACGCCGCGCGCCTGCTCGGCGCTGGCGAAAGTGGTCACGATGGTCGCCGTCGTGGCATTGAAGATCTGGGCGGCCGCGACCCCCGAGAGGATCACCCGCTCGCTGGTCCCGCCGGAGCCGGCCGCAAGCAGGGCGACGGTCAGGATCGCCAGGATCGCACCGAGGAGCGCGCCGCCCGAGATCCCGAGCGCCGCGCCGCCCAGGCCAAGCACCATGACGGCGACGGCGCCCGTGGAGGCCCCGGCCGAGATGCCGAGGAGGTAGGGTTCGGCCAGCGGGTTCCGGAGCAGGGCCTGCAGGATGACGCCGCAGACCGCGAGCGCCCCGCCGCAGGATGCCGCGAACAGGGCGCGGCTGAGCCGGTAGTCGAGTAGCACGCCTTGTTGGATCGGGCTTACCGCATAGCCGAGATCGAGCGTCGCGTTGCCGAGCGCCCGCATGACGACCGCCAGCGGGATCTGCATCTCGCCGACGGTCATGGCCATGGCGATGGCCAGGCCGAGCAGGGCCAGCGCGGCGACGGCCGCGAGGGACCAGGGCAGCCAGACGGAGCCAAGGACCGCGACGACCTTCACCGAGCGGACCCGAGCGCGCGAAGCGCTTCGGACAGCGCGACCATGCCATCGACGGTCCTGAGCCCCGGCCGTGTCGCCGCGGCATCCATGACGACGATGCGGTTTTGGCGAACCGCCGTCAGGCGCCGTGCGACCGGGTCGGTCCGGAGGAAGTCGAGCTTCACCGCGAGGTCATCGGCCGGGAACAGGCGGCGGTCCATCTTGACCACGACGATGACGGCTGGATCGGCGATCGCGATGCTCTCCCAGCTTACCTGGGGCCACTCCTCGTTCGTGGTAATCACGTTGCGGGCCCCGAGCTTGTCGAGGATGTAGGCCGGAACGCCCTTGGCCCCCGCTAGGAAGGCGTCGCCCTTCACGTCCCGGCTGGAGAACCACACGACGACCGGCATCCCGCGCACCGGGCTGTCGGCCATGGACGCGATGGCCGCGTCCTCGCGCGCCTTCACCTCGCCTGCCAGCGCCTCGGCTCGCGTCGAGACGTCGAAGATCCGTCCGAGTTCGCGGATGTTGCGGTAGACCAGGTCCATGGTGAAGGGCAGCGTGCGCACGCCGTCGCCCGGGGCTGAGTTGTCCTTGCCGACGCAATCGGCCGGCGACACGTAGACGGGCACGCCCAGGTCACTGAACTGCTCGCGCCGGGCCACGGCCCCGTGCGGGCCGATGTGCCAAGCGAACATCGCGGTCACGAGGTCCGGCGTTTCATTAAGCACGGATTCGAAGCTCGGCGTGTTGTCGGCGAGCCTTGGTACCTGTGCGTTCGCCGCCTCGTAGGGCTTGGTGACGGGCCCGAACCAGACAGCGGTGCCGACGACGCGGTCCGCGAGACCGAGGGCGTACAGGATCTCAGTCTGCGTCTGGCCCACGGAGACGACCCGTCTGGGCGCCTCCTTGAGGGTGATGTTCGTTCCGCAGTTCTCAAGGGTGAAAGGGTAGCGCGTCGGCTCGGCTCGAACTGCGCCGGCCGATGCGAGCAGCAAGGCCGCCCCGAGCATGGCCAGCCCGGTTCGGGCCCGGGACGTCGTTGCGGTTCCCTCCTTGGGGTTACGCGGTCCGGCCGGCGGCACGCGCTCGTCAGAACCGTGCCAGCAGTGAGCCAGTGATCCGACGGAGCGAACCGGTATCGACGCGGAACTGGCTGACGGAGCCGACGTAGTAGGCGGTGTCAAAAACGTTCTCCACGTTGATGCTGAAGCGGAAGTTCTCGTACTTGTAGTAGGCGAGCGCGTCGGCGACGACGTAGGTCGGCAGCTTGAAGCCGGAGTTGGACGCGTCGCCAGCCCGCTCGCCGGCCGCGCGCACGCCGCCGCCGATGCCGAGTCCGCGCAGGGGCCCGGCCTGGACCTCGTAGACCGCCAGCATGGTGCCGCTGTGCTCGGGGATGTTGAGCAGGGGGGCACCGACCGGAAGCACGTTGTCCTTGGTGATGAACGCGTCCGTGAAGGCATATCCGCCGATGATGCGCAGCTCCGGCGTGAGCTGGCCCGCTGCAGAGAACTCGAAGCCCTGGCTGCGCACGCCTCCGGCCGCGATCTGGAAGCCGCTATTGCTGGGGTCGGCGGTGAGGACGTTCTGGCGGTCGATGCGGAAGGCCGCGCCGGTCAGCAGCAAGGCACCGCCATAGAGCTCGACCTTGACCCCGGCCTCGTAGCCGAGGCCCGTCTCCGGCTCGAACGGCCGCGACTGGGCCCCGAGGCTCGCATCGGTGCCGATGTTGGGACGGAAGCTGGTGCTGACGTTGGTGTAGAAAGCGAGCTCGGGCAGTGGCTGGTAGACGAAGCCCGCCCGCGGCGAGGCGGCAGCCCGGGTCTGCTCGCCGCTCGTGTTCCCGACGCGCTGCTTGAAGGACCGCTCGAACAGGTCGAAGCGCACGCCGGCGAGCGCCTTCCATTGCGGGGCGAGGTCGATCAGGTCCTGGGCGTAGAAGCCGGTGTCCGTCACGCTCTCCAGGGTGTTGGAGGCGCGCGTGAGCGGCGGCAAGGGCTGACCGTAGCGCGGGCTGTAGATGTCGATCGCGTAGGGAAACGTGTTGAAGTTCGATCGCAGGTAGAGCTGCCGGTTATCGAAATCCTCGCGGTCGAAGCCGAGGAGCACGGTGTGGCCGACGTCGCCGGTCGTGAACTTGCCGACGATCTCGGCCTGGCCGATGGCCGAGTCGTAGCTGTAGTCGCGATAGTTGCGGTCGCGGATGACCGTGCGGTTGTCGGACCGGAGGCCGCGGCCCTCGGCGCTCTCACCGTTGAGGGTACCGGTGTTGAACTGGGCCGCGAGCCGCATCTGCCAGTCCGCGTCGAAGCGGTGGTCGAGGCGCACCTGCAGCACCTCGTCAGTCTGTCGGGTCACCTGCCCGGGTTCGCCGAGGAAACGCGAGATCGGCACGAACCCGAGCTGTTTGTTCACCGCGACCACGCCGCGGTCGACGATGACGTTGTTGCGGGTGACTGAGGCCTCAACCGTCAGCTTGGTGTCGGGCGTGACCTGCCAGCTGAGGACGGGCGCGATGAAGAGCCGATCGTCGCCGACGAAGTCGCGGTAGCTGTTCTGGCTCCCGCCCGCGGCGTTAAAGCGGTAGAGCAGCGTCTTCTCGTCGTTGAGGGCACCACCGGAATCGACGGTGCCGCGGAACTGCTCGAACGAGCCCCAGAGCCCGCCCATCTCGACGAAGCGGGTGGCGGTGGGCTGCTTGGTGATGATGTTGACGAGGCCACCGGGGTCGCTGCGACCGAACAGGGCGCCGCCCGCTCCCTTGAGCACCTCGATCCGCTCGATGTTCTGGGTGTCGATGAGCGGGGGTGGCCCCCCGCGGTTTGCTGCAAGACCGTTGCGGTAGACCTCGGCCGTGGTCACGCCGCGAATGGCGTATGCGAAGGTGCCGAGCCCGCCGAAGTTGTTGGTCTGGGTGAGCCCGGGCACGTAGTCGAAGGCGCGATCGACGCGGGTGGCATTGATGTCGGTGATGAGCTCGCGCGGCACGACCGTGACCACCTGCGGGACGTCGAGCTGACGCGTGTTGGTCTTGGTGCTCGATACAGCGCGGTCAGAGCGGAAGCCCGGTGTCGGTCCGATCAGGCTGATCGCATCGACGGAGCGACCGAGGACGTCTGGGCGGACAGGTCCGCCCGCGTTGGCTTCGACCGAGAGGGTGTCCAGGGCGACCGCCGCGTCCTGGGCTTGCACCTCGGATGTCAGAAGGCCTGCCGCAAGGATCGTACTCCCACGAAGGAGGCGCGAGAGGCGGCGTTGCCGCCGACGAGGAAACTGGAGAACGAAGACCATCGGGCGAGCCCCACCGCTTGCCGGGGCCGCGTGTCGATGGAGCGCGCGTGCGCGATGAAGGTCTGATGGACCCGCGTCGAACGGCGACCCACCGGACACCCCGCCCGCGAGACCAAAACAACCGCCAAGGCAGGTCTCCTGGCTCACGGGTCGTCACCTCTGCCTGACCTTCCCAGCACGAGATGCCAGTGGTCATGTTCGGCAGCGGCTCACCGCTCACAGTTGCGGGGGCAGCTCCGGTCTAGCCTTCGCAGGCTTCACCGAATTCCCTCTTAGCTCACGATCACGGGACCGTGAGAACCTTGACGGTTCCACCGGCGCTTTTTGAGACGACAAGTCAACGGAGTAGACACCCACGCTTGGGGGCGCGACGTAGGTGAGCTGTTTGTGCCTGTGGATGTGTCCATTACGACACAACGATAGCGGCACGATCCAGCTGTTTCGAAGGGGCGTTGCCACCTGCTCAATCCGACGATGAACGTCCGCTTAGGAGGATTGGGCCAGCGGACGTGTACGGCGAGTTTGGGTCGGTGAAGGGCCGCTTATCCGGCGGAACGTCTCCGAAGCGGACCGGCAGCTTTCGGCCACACTACGTCACGTCGGATCACCGATGCTTGAAGGATCGGAAGTTCGGGTCTGCGCCCTCTTATCATTTCACCTGTCTCCGTCGGTTTCGAGCTGGATGCTGAATCGACTTCGTGCAGATGCTACGTACTGGGCGCACTGCTTACCCGGAGAAACAAGCCTTCCGCTTCAGCGCCAATAATTAAGGCCCAGCTACCAGTATAGCTCTTGTCTTTAAAAAGTAAGTGACCAATTCAACGGTCTGTCTGTGGAGTGAGGGCCTCTCGCTGCAATACATGTTGCGGCTTGGAACATTGCCGCTCCTTGGGGATACGACGGCGATACAACGCAGTCGCCGCCATCAAAATTCTCAATTAGGCAGTATTAATCTTATATTATATATTGTTTACAGTACAATTGCTCAAAGATCTACATATATCTGAGCTACGCGCAAAGCGTTTTGCAAGCGTTCCTAAGCCTAATGTGGTCAGATCGAACCCGACCACCTTCTGAAATTTCGACTGGCAATTTGGCAGTGTCCATGGAGTGCCGAAAAACGAGAATGCCTCTGAGTGCCACGTACAGCCTTGGCGATCGCCGCTTTGCAGCCTAAAAGCAAAAATTGCGACATCCTGGCTAGATCCGCCCTGATTTACCAATTGGTAAGTCGTGACATGCTAAGGTCTGAATGTGCCGCCTAAGAAACCAGCAACATCGAATCTAATACCCGATGTTGGGTTGATCTTTCTGGGGAACCTCGGCATGCCGCTCACTTTCTGCTTCGACAAACGGCTTGAGAAAAGCGTCAAGCGTGTCCATGAGCGTCTCATTGACGTCTACAAGACGGAATGTGCGACTTATAGTGACATGAGTGATGCTTGGCGACAAAGCGAACGTGGTCGAGACGTGGATTTGTGGTTGAGCGAGGTCTACGCCGCCGTTTGTGCGCTTCAGGAGGCGCTTGATCAGCCGCGTTGAACTCTAGGAGGGGCCCCGGCAGCGATGCCAGGGCCTTTTCCGATTCTGGAGGTTCACTGGAACCCAGACCCAATGCAATCGTCGCGGCGCTCCACCTCTCGTTCTACGGCTTCCTCGGGCTCGTTTTCCGCCCGGAGGTCGTCAAGCGTAGGTATGTACCCGACCGCATGTCCAAGCCGTGATTCTGCCAAAAGCACAGTATGGTGCTGTATGAGACGGTCAGTGCCAGGCTGGCCTTTCCAGCGCTGATTGTTCTCGGGCGGGATGTTAGGTGCGGCCCCGACCGCCTCAATCTGCCGCCGAATGGCATCGCTTCCATAGCACTTGACCGCCAGTACGATGCGGCAGGTCGACAGGTGTTCGAGCAGCAGCGCGCCTGTTAGCAGTCGGCGGCCTGTCCGCCGATCAACGGGATGGCGAACGGACGGCTGAAGCGGGAGGTGAGGACGTAGATATTGGTCGTGCTCCCGCCGTGCGAGCGGTTGATGGCCTGGCTATGCACCCCCCCTTTGCCCCCCGCGGAACAGCGGTTAGCCTTCAGGGCGGTGAGGTCGATCAGCACCCAAAAGTGCGGCCCGCCAGCTCGAGCGAGCGACTCGAATATTTCGACCCTGATCTCCTTGGCCGTCCAGTGCACGAAGCGATTTTAAAGGGCCATCTTCCGCCCTTAAAATCCGCGCGGCACGTCCGTCCAGCGCCGTTCAGAATCGAGCACGTGGACTATGCCGCTTATCACGCGCCGGTCGTCGACGCGCTTCGTGCCCCGCGTGTCGTTGAATAAAAACGGTACGATCCACGGAAACTGCTCGTCCATCAGCCACAAAGAATCTATCCACCCCTTCCGCAGGAACCGCGCAACACACCCTAGCCATCCGCGCCACCGGCATGGGTCAAAACGCTAGCGACATTCTGGATCGGAGGATCGTCCGCCTCCTCGCCGTCGCCGCGTCCTTAGGTCTCCGGGCTGAGACTCGCCTAGTCCCCGCTGCGTCTGAGCCAGCGCAGGCCTGGATCCGCGTCCGCCGTGGTTGTGGGATGCATCCGTGAGGGTTTCCCTAGAGCATCCTGAAGGACGCGTCCGCAGATGCTCATCGACCCCGCCCAAACCGCCGCCGTTCTATCTCTCCTCGAAGAGCTCGATGACGACGTGTCCGAACCCGCCGCCGCGGCGTCCCCTCCCCGCATCGTGAGGCCGTCCGCCGCCGCGGCGGCACGCAGGCGTGTCGATGCCGAACGAAAACGCCTCCTGCGGGCAGAGCGCATCGCATCCGGAATGCCTGATCAGCGTGCTGTTGATGCCGCCCTCGCATCCGCCATGGCAGAGGTCCTCCGGCGTGACGGGGCCCATGCCGCCATCGCAAGAAGAGGTACGACCGAGGGCATCCGCATCCCCCTACAGAACTTGTTCGCCATCGCCAGGGACACTCTGGAGGAGCGGGGGTTCACCAGGGTCAATGCAGTTCGCGCCCTGGAGGAGCGGTTGTTCGCGTCCCCCTGACATTCCGTTACCTAAATGGCGAGTAACGGGGCGCTTCCCACCAGGGCGGCGCCATTCTCGTTTTGGCGTCCATCCACAGCCGGCCAGGGATGCCTTCACCATCCCGGGCGTTCCCGCTGGACAGGGAGTCCCGCGTGCCGATCACATGATTCCACGCACCAGGAGGACGCCATGTCGACGCCAGCGCAGATAATCGAGACGTCTGAGGCCATCGGCATGGGCATCGCGGGCGTCCTGATGCGGTCCCGTGCCGACCGCGCCGTCGTCCTGCAGGACCGTATGACCGCTCGTCTCGCGGCAGCCATCATCCAAGGGCGGCGGGCTGCCCGTGCACAGGCTGATGCGACCGCATGGGATCTGGAGCACCGGCGTCGTCTCATCGCGATGCGGGCCCGTGCGGGACGGTGAGCATCACAGGATGTCCACGTGGTGTGCAGTGAGCATCACAGGGCAAGGCACAACCCTGAAAGTGCGCTGACTGCCATTATTTTCGGGTACGCCCCGGACGTGAAAAAGCCCGCCCCGGGCGACCAGGGCGGGCTTCGTCGTGTCGGCGGTAGATGTGTCAGGCGGCCTTGCGGGGGCGGTCGCAGTCCGCGATCAGGTCCTCGATAACCGACAGCGCGAACAGGCGGTTCGCCTCCGCGGTTTCGATGGCCTCCTGGCGGGCGCAGGCGAGGTTGTTCTTCGCCAATTCATACTCGGCCTCGGACGGCACTGGCAGCAGGCCGGATGGCGGGGCTTCGGTGCCGAGGACGAACGCCCCGACCCTGCCCGGCTTCAGGGATGCGAGGTCGATGCGCTGCGTCGGCGTCAGGCGGTCAAGGTACGCGGCGACGTACTCGGGGAGATCCGCAGGCTCCTCGCCGCCGAACGGCGCGAGGTGACAGATGACCTGCCTGCCCATGCGCTCCGCCTCGGTCAGCGGCACGAGCGCCGGCGCGGGCGGCTCGACGGCGTCGGCCTCCGCGATGGCCGCGGCGACGTCGGGCTCGGGGACGTTTGCCACGGCCCGGGCGACGCGCCAGACCCAGCGGCCGCTCTCTAGGACAGCGACCAGGGTGGTGCGCCCGAGGGCAGCGATGGCGGCGAGGAGGGCGAGGAGGAAGCGCTTCATGGGTGGGGTCCTTTGGTGGGGTGCAGATTCGATTGTCCAGGTGGGCTCGAAAACGACTAGGGGCTCACTCCCCGAACAGGCGATGCCGCAGGTCGCGGGGTAGCTGCCGGCGGTGGCGGTGGACGGCGGCGAGGGCGTGGCTGGCCTCTGCGACGCCAAGCTCGGGCATCGAGGCCAGGACGTGTCCCGTCCGGGAATGGCTCTGCCCCCACCCAGCCCCATTCCGGAGCGCCGCCTGATCCGCGTCGAGCGCCGTCAGGAACTGCACGGCCCGGTGCACGTCCGCCCTCGCAGTCGCGTCCTGCGCCAGCCCCGCCCACTCCGCGTTGAGTCCGCCTGATACCCGGGCGCGAGTCTCCCGCAGGCCCGCCTCGACCTCGGCGACCAGTTCCCGTGCGAGGCGGGCGGCGCCATGGCGAGGGGCGCCGTACCGCCCCTCGGGCTCTTCGAGGACGGCCCGGGCTACGGCGGCCCGGCGCTTCGACCAAGCCCACGCCTTCTCCTCCAGGCACTGCCGGAGGGCCGCGATGTCCGCGCGACGGGCGTCTCCGTGCTCCGCCGCCTCCGCCTCGTCCTCTCTGCGGGCGACGGCCTCGGCGGCGCCGCGCCGGGCATCGTCGGCCGACAGCGCCGCGGCAGCGGCCGCTAGGGTGCGTTCGAGGATGCCGGCGTCGGCGTGGGGGTCTTCCCAGCACACCGGTTGAACCTGCTGTGCTTCTGCACCCGAGCGCTCGGCGGTCCCCCACGAGAACCCGGCGCCCCTGAGGTCCTCGCGGACGAGGTTGTAGGCGCGGGTGAATAGCGCTGGGTCCCCATCCCCCGCCCAGAGGGCCCGCGTACCGTTTCGGGTCTCGACGTCGCGGAGGCGCCGCCAGGTCAGTCCTAGGGCGGCGACCGGCAGGGCGGCCTCAAGGTGAGCGGGCGCGGGGGAGAGGATGGACGCGGCGGCCGAGGTGACGGCGGCGGCAGCGGCGATGACGAGTAGGGCGAGGGTGAACACGGGCGAGCCTCTTTCGGCGATTGGCAACTGGCTGATGGTGCCGGCAACCCTCGCAAGGAAGAAGCGATCCGCGGTATTTTTTCAAAGTTGACACCAAGACGCGATTTACGTGAACCAAGTTCATCGAGACAAGATTTTTTGTCTCATTGAATTGTTTTGGCTGGACCTCTTGCGGAAGAGCGCGACCTGCATAACCTGATTGGCAATCGCCGCATAAGGGCGATGATTCGCAGCTTGAGGGGCGAAAATGATTACTTTAACGGGACCCAGGTTAACGCCGGCACCTTCGGTCGATGTGCCGGATGCGTTGCGCGCGCGCATCGAGGATGCCGGGTCTGCCGCGGCCGCCGCCCGCGCCCTTTCGGTGTCCACGTCGTACCTGCTCGATGTCCGCCACGGCCGCCGCCCCGCGTCCGCCAGGCTGCTGGAGGCCCTCGGCCTGGAACGCGTCGTCGTCGCCCGGGAGGCCGACCGTGGCTGATGCCCCCGCCGCCGACGCCGACGCCGACCTCCCGGAGTTCCTGCGGGATCTGATGGGTCACGACAGGGTGCTGGATAACCCCGCCCTGTCGTGGTCCGCGCCCCGCCCCCAGGTCCAGCCGCTCCCGCCCCGGGATGCCTCGGAGCCGCTGCCCCCGGCTCCCCCCGCCACGCCCGCGCCGGCCAAAGCCGCCCGCCCCTCGAAGCCCGCCCGCGCCCGCAGGCCGGTACAGATGGAGATGCCCTGGTAATGGCCCGTCAGTCAGAGACCATCGACGCGCACGTCTACCGGCAGCCGACCCCCGCCCAGGTCGCTGCGCTCATAGATTCTCACGGTCTGGATGCAGCCACGACGCGCTGGCATTATGTCGGCGAGCGCACCCTCTCTTCCATGGCTCGCACGCACCGCCGGTCGCAGGGCGTGGGCGTGCCGTACACCAAGCGGCGCTCATACACCGAGGTCGAAGCGGCGGTCCTCGTGGAAGCCGCCGCCATCTTCGGCAGTGCGACATCCGGCGAACGGGCCGCCGGCGTCTGCGACAGCGCCTCCATTACTGCTCACCAAGCGCGCGGGCTGACTGCCCCGCGCATCTCCTCGGCGGCCCGTGGCGCCCTCGCGTCCCTAGGACGCCGGGCGAACCACGGCGATGCGGCCGCCGTCGCCGAACGCGACGCCATCCACGCCCACGAGCGCGCCGTCGGCGCCGTCCTCCGCGCCGCCTTGGCCCTCGTTCCGGAACAGCCGGGCACGGGCCGGTACCGCCTCCCTCCCGTCGATGACGCCCTCCGCGCCGCCCTCGCCGACCTCGACCCGGCCGCCATCGCCGCGGTGTTCCCGGACCTCGTCCTGCCCCCTCCCGCCGCCATCGAGGAACCCGCCGTGGCCGAGACCGTCCCTCCCGCCCCGCAGCCCGCCGTCGAGACGGTGTCGGGGCCCGCCCCCCTGCCGCATCGACGCGTCCCCAGCGACAGTGCGATCCGGGGCGACCACGCCGGCGGCGGGTCGCTCGTCGCCATCGCGGCGGCGTATGGCGTGCAGCCGACGTCGCTCTACACGCACTGGGCGCGACTGGGCCTGTCCGGACGGGGCCGGCTCGCAGGGTACGAGACATCCGTGCAGCGGGCCGCCCGCATCGCACAAGAAGCGGCCGCGTCCCCTTCAGAACCGGCCATGCCGACGCGGGAGCCGGTCGCCCCCGTCCCGCCGGCCGCACCCAGCCCGGCTCCCCGGCAGGTGCCCGTGTTCGTCGCGCCCCGCCTCGGCCTCGACGACCTTGCCCTGGCCGTGGCCCTGGCGCAGCGGACCGGCCTGCCGACGGGTGCGGCGCTCAGATGGGTCCGGGAGGACCTCGCTATGGCGCGCGCGGAGGAGGTTCTGGAAGCGAACGCGAGGGCTTACGAGGCGCGCGCCCACGAGAACCAGGCGATGGACGCGCTCTTCGAGGCCCTCGCTGACGGTGACCACGACCGCATCGACGCTGCCCTCAACGGGTTCGAGGGGCCGCGGCAGTGAGGGATCTCAGCGCCTGGCGTCGCGAGACCGACGCCGTCGACCGGCTGGTGGCCGTCCTTATCGCCCGCGACGGGTACGCCCAGGCTGCGGCGGTCAGAGACCTTGGCGACGACGATGACGTCCACCGGCGCGTCTGGACCCGGGCCTGCTTGATCCTGGCCTGGCACGAATTCCACGGGGCGGACTGACCGCCTCGTTCGCCGACGCGCCGGGCGACAGCGGCCACCGTCACCCCATCAACCCCAACCACCAGGATGCAGTCCCATGGACCACCAAGCCCCCGACAACACGAACACCGCGACAACAGAAGGTGACGCCATCCTGACCGAAGCCGTCTTAGGCGCATTTCGGCGTGGTCAGAGGCGGGACCGCGCGTACAATTATAATGGCGAGGCATCCTCGGTCATTGAGGCGCTCGACAAGGCTGGTTTCGCAATCGTGTCCCCGCGCAAGACGGGGGCCGAAGCCCAGAATTTCGTGTTCGAGGAGATTCGCACGGCCCTGTGGGACGCGCACGGAAGGGGTACGCGGAGGGCTCGTTTCAGTCTTGGGCAGACGTACAGCAGCCTGATCTGGTCCTTAGACGAGGAAGGCTTCCGGATCGTCCGCAAGGTCGAACCTGTCGAGATCTCGATCTCAGTCCCGCCCATCACCGACGAGGGCGAGCGCAGGACCGAGAGTATGACCTTCGACGAGGACCGCGACGGTTGGACCGTCACCGGGTCGGCGGATGACGTGGCCCGTGTTCTTGAACTGGTGCGGAAAGGCGAGGCCGCCGAAAAGGCCAAGCTGACCCCATCGGCGTTGCACGAGATGACCGTCTCCGAAGCGGTCATTGACGTGATCCATCGGGGACCAAGCTACGCGCACGATGTCTCGAACATGCTTGTGACCTTGCTCGCGGGCAAGAAGATCAAGACGGGGCGAACGTTCGAGATCACGTACCGCCATCCAGACCGGCCCCTGGAGAAGGTCACGCACGTCGAGCACGTGCAGTTGGGCGGACAGTATTTCGAACCGCCGGCGCCATTCGGCTACTCGGGGGTCGTCTCAGCCACGCTCGGCAGCCAGGCTTGAACCGCCCCCCGCGTCGACGCGCCCGGCGAAAGGGGCGCACCGCTACCATCCCCCGCAACCCCGGTTTTCAGGAGCGTCCACGGATGTGGCGCAACGTGACACCCCTTCCGTACGAACCGCATCGCTGGTGCTATGAACTCCCAGACTATGCCTGGGACTGCTTCCATATGTTCATGGCCGACGTCCTGCAGAAGGACGCCCGTGCCTGTGCCGTCGCCGCCCTCATCGGGGTTCGGATCGCCGGTGAGTGGCGCGGTGGCCTGCCGCCCGCCGACCTCGATGTCGCCCGCATTTTCGAGGATGTCGTCGGGGCCACCGGGGAACTCGATTTCGACAACCAGCGCGAGAAAACCGACGCCGTCTTCAAGGCCGTTTTCGGCTCGATGCACGCCGTAGAGGTCCGCGCCATCGAGGTCGCGTCCGGCGACGTCCTCCATGGCGCCCCGCCGGAGCCGGGTGAGTTCCGGGCCCGCATCATCCGGCGCCTTCGCCGCGGGTCATCCAACGCCGCCGACCGAGCGTGGGCGACGCTCCACGGGAACGAGGACCCGGCCCTCGGCGAGGCGCTCGCCGTTGCCGATGCCCACCTCAGAAAGAGGGCCGCCTGATGCGCGCCCTTCTCTCCCTCGTCGCGGGCTCGGGCGGGCGTCTGGCCTTGAGCGCGATCTGCCTGGCGACGGTCGTCCTGACGGCAACCGGGCAGCTATCCGAGGCGATCCGGCTCTGGCTGGTCTGGGCGTCGCTCGTCGCGGTGGCGACGCTCGCCCTGGCGACCGCGGCGACGCTGGCCGGCGTCTACGACGAGGAGACACGCCCGTGAACCGGCTCCGCGAACAGCACCTCCTCGACGCCGCCCGGGCGCGCGCCGGGTTCGGGGAGGCCACCGAAGCCGACCTCGCCCTCATCGCGGCGAACCCGGTCCCACCTCGTCCCCGCCGGCCCCTGCCCACCTTCGCGGAGGTCAACGACGACGAGGACCTCGCCCTGCCTCCCCCGCCCCGCTACCTGAGCCGGGGAGGCGCCCAGTAACCCGTGCCTCGTGCCCCGGACGTCCCAGGCCCCCGGCATCCCCGGGGGCCTTCCTCATTCCGGCTCGCGCAGGGCGGCCAACCGGCGCTCCTCCGGCTCGTCCTCGACGCCGGCGAGGCGCTCGCGGATCTCGGCGAGGGCGACGGGCCGGTACGCCCAAGCGTCCACGCCGACGTCGCAGGACCGGCTTGTAGGGGGAAGCTTGCCGTGGCTGTGCCCGTAGAGGTGCAGCGCACCCCTCCAGGCCCCCGGCCACGTCCGCATCCCATAATGGCAGAGGACCAGCCGGACGCCGTCGAGGACGACGGTCCGCAGGTCCGCCGGGTCGGTCGCCCACGACAGGCCCGTGTGCCGCGCCTTGTCGTGGTTGCCGATGATGAGGTGCTTCCTGCCGTTCAGGCGCGCGAAGATCTCCTGGCACCGCTCGGCGCTGCTGTTCATGGCGAAGTCGCCGATGACGAAAATCTCGTGCGAGGGCCTGACGCGGCTGTTCCACGCGAGGATGAGCGCCTCGTCGTGCTCCTCGATGGACGCGAACGGACGCCCCTCCATCGCGAGGATGTTCCGGTGCCCGAAATGCGGGTCCGCCGTGAACCAGGTCGTGGCGCCGGAATGCGTAGTGGTCAGCATGATGCAGCCTCCTCGAAGGGGGCTGCGCGCAGCGTCACGCCCCCGGGGGTTGGGTCCTGTCGGGTCGGGGGGCGGGTATTCGTTTCACGGCTGCCTCATGGCGCTGGGGTAAGTCGGGATCGCATCTCCCCGCGAGGCGGGCAAGCGCCCGTTGCGAGCGTGGTTCACAGAACCCTGGCCCCCGTAGTCTGCCCCGGGGATCCGGGACCGGCAGGGGCACCCGTTTTAACCACCAAGTCCAATGTCGCTTGCGGGCGACCAAGTATTCACGGAGTCTCCTGCCATGACGGCCACTTACTCGCTCATCGTGTCGGACGACCTTTGGCGCGACGCGTCCGGGGGACTGTCCCTGGCCCTGCAGGGCGCGCCGGACCACCAGGCCCTGACGCTCGACGAGGCACAGTGGGCCCCCGAGGTCCGGGGCCTGTACGGCGTGCCGGCGGTGACGGTCCCAGTCCTCCGGGGCGCCATAGCCCGGGGGGAGCTCCGGGCGGAGCGGCGAGGGAGGCTCGTGTTTGTGACGCGCGCGGGACTGCGCGCATGGCGGGAGGGAGAGGGATGGCAAGGCGGCCCGGGGCAGCGACCGAGCGCAGGCGTAAGAAGCCCCGCAAGCTCGGCGTCGGCAGGAGGGGCGAGCCCTACCTCTGGTACCGCGCCGGCCGCGTCGGCACAGACGGCATCGACAGGTCCGGTGTCTGGGTCATCATGCATCGCGGCGCCCAAGTCGCTAGCACTGACTGCGGCCTTGGCGAAGGCGAAGAACGCCAAGCGCTCGCGCGGCTAGAGGACTACAAGAACTCCCTGGCCATCGAGGCGGTCGAAGCGGTCGAGGTCCGGAAGGGCCGCACGGCCCGCGAGGTCACCGTCGCCGAGGTCCTGTCACGGTACCTCGACGCCAAGCGGGGCACCCTCGACCCGGCGACCGGCGTCTACGTGGGTGGCGTGACCCGCCACGAGGAACTCGCGCAGCGCGTGTTCACGCTCCTCGAATGGTGGGGTGAGCGTACCCTCGCCGACGTCGATAGCGTGACGTGCCGCGCCTACACCGAGGCCCGCGTCGGGACGCCCTGGAAGACGCACGCCAAGCTCGGGACGGGCAAGGACGGGAAGCCGGCCCGCCGGGGCCACAGCAAGCCGACGCAGCAACGGGTCGTCACGACCGGCGGCGCCCGGCGCGAACTTGAGGACCTCCGGGCCGCAGTCAACCTGGCCATCAAGGACAGCCTCACCCGGGACACGGTGTCGGTGACGCTGCCGCCCAAAGGGGAGGAGCGGACCCGCTGGCTGACCCGGGGCGAGGCGGCCCGCCTGCTCATCCGGGCCTGGAGGAAGCGCGAGGTCCAGACCATTGTGTCCGGTCCCCGGAAGGGCGAGACCTACACCATGCCCCGGCGCCCCTCGTGGCACGTGGCGCGGTTCATCGTCGTCGCCCTCCGGACCGGCACCCGGTCGGGTTCCGTCTGCGGCGCCTCGTTCACGCGCGAGGTAGGCAAGCCCTGGATGGAGCTCACGACCGAGACCACGGTCGAGGAGCGCATCGAGACGGTCACCGTCGACGGGCAGGTCTACGAGCGCCGGATCGAGATCCCGACCGTGAAGCGCGTCGCCATCTTCCACCGGAAGCCCATCGCGCGAGAGGTCAAGAAGAACAAGCTGGCCCCGACGGTCCGGATGCCAGATTCGCTCGTCGCCCACCTCTGGCGCTGGCACCATGTGCTGGGTCAGCGGTACGTCGTAGAGTGGCAGGGCAAGCCGGTCACCTCGACCAAGAAGGCGTACGCGAACCTCGTCTACGAGGAAGGTTTGGGCGACGACGTCGTCCGGCACAGCCTCCGGCACACGGCGGTCACTTGGGGCATGCAGACCGGCGTGCCCATCTGGGAGCTCGCCGGATACGTCGGCATGTCGGTCGAGATGATCGAACGGCGGTACGGCCACCACAGCGCCAAGCACATGGAAGGCGCACGCGAGGCGCTCGGCCGGCGGGGCGGGAAGAAGCGCGCGGCCTAGAACCGGCGCGCACGTTTCCGACCAAAGCTTGGTCGAATGTTTGGTCGGGAAATTCCTCTGCGCCCCGGGAAGGCCATTTGCAGAGGGGAATGATGGTCGGAGTGGCAGGATTTGAACCTGCGACCCCCACGTCCCGAACGTGGTGCGCTACCAGACTGCGCTACACTCCGAAGGCCGAACTGCGTGTCCGCAACTGCCGGCAGCGGGCTTATAGCCGCGC
>Ga0182232_1000081_pt1 | contig 30772 bp, 27 predicted proteins | sample G6R1MG_30_FD_155484 | JGI IMG/M metagenome (GOLD analysis project Ga0182232, IMG submission 155484) | Phyllosphere microbial comminities from miscanthus, Michigan, USA - G6R3_NF_07NOV2016_LD2 MG | ecosystem: Host-associated > Plants > Phyllosphere > Phylloplane/Leaf | place: USA: Michigan... | reverse complement strand
CTGGGAAGCCGGACGCTTCTGGCAGCGATCCCCACCTGAGCGAGGGCTCGGATCGCTCGCCGAAGAGGCCGAGAAACCGTCCAGAAGGCCCCTTCAACCAAAAACGAGCCGTCTCCCGACCGTGAGAAGCCCGTTCGAGGCGATTGACAGCCCAGTCTCGCGAAACCGGCACGTTACGCGACCGCAAAACCCCCAATCCCCGAGTTTTGACACGGCCTGGACCCAACCTGGTCGTACAAGCTTCCCGATAGCGGACCTTTGGCGCGGTTCTTGGTAGATGCCGGATACCCTCTGGAGGAATGGTTCGAAGGAGCCGTCCTCGGTATCAGACGGTGCCGCTACCGCGGCGTCCTGGGGGCGGGTCATCGACGTTCGAGGAGCGTGCCGGTGTGCAGCAGGTGACGGACATCGTCGGCGACCTGGTTGCGGGCACCGAGCCGCTCGATGAGTTGGGCCGGTCGGCTGCCACGCAGGCCGGCGAGCGTCAGCCGCTTGTCCCGAACATACGTATAGACGCCGCTGACCGCGAACGGGGAGGCATAGGCCACGTCGGCCTCCAGGCCCTCGGTCGCCTGAATAAAGGCATCGGACGCATAGAAGATGCTCCGGTCCAACGGCGACGCGAACGCGAGGTCGATGATCGCGATCAGGCGACGTTCGGAAGGGACCTCGTGCCCGACGTTGGGCGCCGGAGGAGCCGGGTGGGCGTTGTCGTAGGCCTCGGGCAGGTGCAGGCGGACCCGCAGCACCGCATCCTCGGCGGCGAGCGCCCGGGCGAGGCGATTGACGCGCTCGCCGAACGCCCCCGCATCGTCGTGGGCGGCGCCGAGATGGAGATGGATGCGGTCGAGCCCGTCGTCGGCGTTCGGGGAAGGTTCGGCGACCCGGTCGACCAGCGTCGTCGACCCCTTCGGCAGCGCGTAGGCGACGGTCGCCGCGAACATGTTCTGCTCGTCCGCAAACAGGATCGCGCAGGCCTCGTTGAATGCCTCCTGGTCCTCCGCCGCGTGAAACCCGATCTCGACGCCCCCATCGAGCTCGTAGTTGGGGAACGGCCGGATGCCGTCCATCGCCGGCCAGAGGCGGGCGTCCTGCTCGCGGGACAGATGGGTCTGCACGTACCAGCCGAGCCCCGGGACTCGTGAGCATAGTGGGCCATGCACGTCCCGCCAGTAGGTGGCGAACAGCTCATGCGGCACCTTGGGATGCCGCAGGACCGTGGTGTAGGAATTGATCGCGATGGCGGCGTCGCGGTCGGAATAGTCGACGGATGTCGTGAGCTTCGGCACGGTCATGTCCTTGGGTGGGGGTGGCTCGCGTGACGAGGCGTGGTGCAGTCCCTGAGGGGATGACGCGCGAGACGCACTGCCGGGCACATCGACGACGCCGGGCTTCGAACCCCGGCCGTACGGAAAGGTCCTCGACTATAGGGTTAGAGCGCTGGCGGGTCGCGCGCCACGCGGAAGGAATCCGTTAACCAAGAGCGCAGGTGTGCTCGGGGGCACCTCACGGCGGGTGCGAGGTGGATCGGTCCGTCCTTTCGGGCACGGCCGGTGATACTGCCGGGTTCATTCCGGATGCCGGACCAGCCCCGGGCCGACAGTCCACCGTCGTCGAATTGAGCGTATGTTCCACCTGATCTTCGGTCTGCCCAGCCTCTACGTCATCACCCGGGTGCTCTGGCCGCTGCCTTGGCCGTTCGCACTAAGGGCGGCCATCGCGGTCCTCCTGCTGATTGCCTCACAGTATCACCTCTGGAGCCGCCTCTCGTCGGGCTCCGTTTTCGCGCCCGAGTTCCCGCGCGGGCTGATTGTGCTGTTCAATTGGGCGTTCGGCGCGATCTTCCTCGTGGCGGCGATGCAGCTGGCACTGGATGTCGTGGCCTTGGCCTCCAGCGTCATGCCCGGTGGCGGTTGGGCGATCCCCATAGGTTGGCGATACGCCGAGGCGGTGCTGGCAATGATCCTTTCTGCAGTGGCTGTGCAGCAGGCCGTACGGGTGCCACCGCTCAAGGACGTCACCGTCGAGATCGAAGGTCTCCCAGCCGGTTTCGACGGCTACACCCTGCTGCAGCTCACGGACCTGCATCTCAGCCGGCTGTTCCCGGCGACGTGGGCGCGCGAGGTGGTGGCGCGATCCAACGCGCTCAGCGTCGACCTCGTCGTGGTCACCGGCGACCTGATCGACGGGTCCCTGGCATCGCGTCGCGCCGACGTGGAGCCGCTGCAGGGACTGCATGCCCCTGACGGGGTCTGGGTCATCCCAGGGAACCACGAGTATTTCTTCGAATACGCGGCATGGATGCGCCACTACGCCGACCTCGACATGGGCGTGCTTGAGAACCGGCATACGGTCCTGAGACGCGGTGAGGGCGCGGTGGTCCTGGCGGGCGTCACAGACCTGTCGGCCGCGCATTCCGGCCAGCCGGCCCATGACCTGAATGCGGCCCTGGCCGGTGCCCCCTTGGGCGCCCCCGTCGTCCTTCTCGACCATCAGCCGAGAGATGCGCCCAAGGCGGCCAAGGCGGGCGTTGGCCTGCAACTGTCCGGGCATACGCACGGCGGGATGATCTGGGGCCTCGACCGGCTCGTGGCATGGGCGAACAACGGCTTCGTCTCGGGTGCCTACCCGCTCGGTAGCATGACGCTCTACGTCAACAACGGCACGGGTCTGTGGCCGGGCTTCGCCCTCAGGCTCGGGCCTCCGTCCGAGCTGACGCGCATCACGCTGCGGGCCAAGCCCTGATCCTGGTGGTAGATGTTACTCGACGACCGGATCGAGGAGCATGGGGGCATGATCGATCCGTTCGATGTCGTGACGACGTTCGTCGCCCCCCTCATGGCCGGCGTTCGCGCGAACGCCGCGACTGCAACGTCGAACACCTGTGATTAAGCCGGGGTTGGGTTGAAGGTACCTGCCAGCTGCGGCTGCATAACAGGCAGCCTGAGCCTCATGCTTCTTGGCTCGTTAAGGAGCTCCGCAATCGCCCCCTCGACGCCTGTGACCCGCCCTCGGCCGGATCGTGGGCGGCGGTCGCGGGGAAGCAATTAGGGGACCTGGGGAAGGCCCATCTGCTTTCTAAAACTCTTGTCGAAGGCCTTGGCCGGCACGAAACGGCGAAGCAGGCTGGCCTGCCGCGCCATCGGTCCGGCGGCGTAGCGGCGCTTGGGTGTCGTCGCGGTGGCCGCCGTCACGACGACCTTCGCCACGACCTCGGGCGTGTCCGCAGTCGTCATGACCTCGCGCAGGAACTGGTCCCGCCCGGCGCGCTCGGTCTCGTAGATGTCCAGCGGCGTGTCGGAGCGGACCAGGTTCTGGTCGAAGGCCGTGCGGGTGAAGGCGGGCTCGACGAGCACCACCCGGATGCCCTGGCCGCGGATCTCGTGGTCCAACGACTCGGAGTAGCCCTCGACCGCATGCTTGCTGGCGCCGTACAGCGCCATGTAGGGCGCGGGGATCAGACCCTGCACCGAGCTGATGTTGATGATCCGGCCGCCCTTCTGCGACCGCATGATCGGCAGGACGGCGCGGATCGTGCGGACGACACCGAACAGGTTGACGTCGAACATCGCCTGGGCCTGTTCCACCGAGGATTCCTCGGCGGCGCCGCTGATGCCGAAGCCGGCGTTGTTGACCAGCAGGTCAATGCGCCCCGCCTCGCCGAACACGGTCTCGATCATCCCGGCGACCGAGGCGTCGTCGGTCACGTCGCAGGTCAGCATCCGGACGCCCGGGTCCGCGGCCGGCGCAGGTTTCCGGCTCGTTCCGTAGACGCGGTAGCCGGCGGCCCGCAGGGCTTTCGCCGTCGCCTTCCCGATCCCGGAAGCCGCCCCGGTGACGATGGCGGTCTTGATGGACGTCTGGCTCACGATGCTCTCCTCCGACGCGGCAGACCCTCCTGCCGCCTATTCGCAATAAATTATATTCATCATATAAAAAGGCAAGACCTGATCGGTCGCGACGCAGTTCGCGATGCACCGCTTGGCCTGCCACCAGGAAGGTTGCCGCACGCAGGCCCCGCAGCACCCCTTCGCCGATCTGCCATCCATCACGGGTGCCCGACATCGTTCACCCCCTCCCGTCGATCCCGCCCGCGATCCGATGTCCGGCCATCGGCCACCGGATCAGCGCCTGATCCCCGCGGTGGGCGCGAGGCCTGCGGGGACCGGGGATGCACCCGCGGCGGGATCGACCGGGATCAACCGGCCCGTCGCGAAGGCGGCCGCGTTGACGAGGCCCATGGCGACGAACCCGGCCGCAAGCGCGACGAACATGCCGGAGATGCCGAACCCGAGCGTGGCCGCGATCCAGGCGCCGCCAAGCGCCACCCCCATCCGGAGAAGACTCGCCGCCAGCGGCCAGCCGACGCGGCCCGCGCCCTGAGCGGCGAAGTAGAGGGCCAGGCCGAAGCCGAAGAACCCGTAGAACGGACCGACGATGCGCAGGTAGAGCGCGCCGGTGGCGAGCATGGCCGGATCGTCGCCGAACAGGCCGAGCCACCCGGCGGGATGCAACGCGGCCGCAAGCCCGATGGCCTCCGTCAGGATTCCGGCCACGACGGCGCCGGTGAGCGCAGCCTGACGGGCGCGGGCCGGGTTCCCGGCCCCCAGGGCGGTGCCGACGACGGCGGCGATGGGCGAGCCGAGACCGAACACGAGGGGGACCAGGAGGTATTCGAGCCGCGCCCCGGTGCCGTAGCCGGCCACGGCCGCCGGCCCCGCCATCCCGACGAAGCCGGTGGCGGCGATGACGGTGACGTTCGAGGTCATGCTGGCGATGCCCGAGAGCGCGCCGATGCGCAGGATCTCCCGGGACGGCGCCCAGGTGAGGCGGGGCAGGCGCCGGCTCGGCCGCAGGACGCCGCGTCCGGACCAGAGGTAGGCGGCGAAGACCGCCGAGCCCGCGGCGTAGTAGGCCACGAACGCGACGCCCCCGCCGATGATCCCGAGTGTGGGGAGCGGCCTCCAACCGAAGATCAGCGCGGGGGAGAGCGGGATCAGCACGATGGCCCCGACGCAGGTAACGACGGCCGGAAGCGCCATGTTGCCGGTGCCGCGGATCACCGCCCCGAGGGCGTTGAAGAGCCAGACGAGGATCGCCCCGCCGAACACGACGGTCGCGTAGGCGGTCGCCGCCTGGAGCGATCCCCCGGTCCCGCCCATCAGCGCGTAGAGGGAGGGCCCGGTGGTCAGGGCAAGGAGGCTCGTGGCGATCCCGAGCCCCACGGCGAGGGCCGCCGCGTGCCATGCCAGCAACCCTGCATCCCCCTGACGTCCCGCTCCGAGCGTGCGCGAGACCGCCGACTGGATGCCGCCGCCCATGCCGCCGGCGGACAGCATCTGGACGAGCATCATCACCGGGAAGACCAGCGCCATGCCGGCCAGGGCATCGGTGCCGAGTCCGGCGACGAAATACGTCTCGATCAGGCCGATGGAGGTCTGGACCATCATCACGAGGACGTTCGGCGCCGCCATACGGGCCAGGGTCGGCATGAGGGGCGCTTCGAGCAGACGGCGCGTGCGGATGTCCATGGCGAGGCGCTCACGCATTCGATTGGTGGGTGTCGGACCCGTCAGCGCCCTTGGGCGCCGGCCGGAAGCGGGCCTCGGGAGGAATGCCGACACCGGCGCGCAGCGCCGCGACCTCCGCTTCGAGCCGCGAGAGGCGTCGGTCGTGGATCTCCGCTTCGGTCACGGCCATCGCGGCTTCGAGGTCTCCGAGCCTGTCCCAGAGGCGTCGCCACGCTGCCGGCGAGAACAGGTTGCGAAGGGTGGTTTCGACCATGGTCATGTCTCCACGTGCCGCCGCCTCAATTCACGTCGACGGAGCGCAAGTGGAAGCTCGGAGCCTCCCCTCCGTCCTTCGCCGCCTTGGAGAGGAGACCCAGCTGCCCCTCGGCGACCCAGATCCTGTCGCCCGCGACCGTCACGCCCGTGGGGCCGGCGAACTGGCCGATGGGATCGAGTCTGGCACGGTCACCTGAGACCGTGACGCGGCTCAGGGCGCCGCTGCCCTCGACCATCAGGAACCCGTCCCTGAAGGCGCGCAGCCCGTCCGGGAACGTCAGGGGCCGCGTCGTTTCGAGCTTCATGACCGCGCCGGCAGTCCCGTCCCTGACGTCGATGCGGAACAGCTCGCCGCCCAGGAAGGTGTTGACGTAAAGGTTGCCGTCCGCGCCGAAGGCGATGCCGTCGAGCCCTTTCTTGAGCGCCTCGTCCTCGACGAAGACGTCGAACTCGGCGGCGCCAGGCTTCAGTCGGAGGATCTGGGTGGCGAAGGTGTTGGTGACGTAGAGCGCACCCTGCGTGTCGAGGACGAGGTCGTTCGCCAGGGCCTTCTCGCCGGCCAAGCGTACGCTCTGCTTGAGGGCGCCGGTCGCGAGGTCGAACGCCTTGACCCAGCCGCCTCCCGTGCCGGTCGGCCCCTTCGCACCGATGGCCGTGGCATCGTTCGAGGCGACCCACAAGGTCCCCCGCTTCTCGTCGACCAGGAGGCCAAAGGTCGAGCGGGTGCCGTGGTCGCCGGGCTTCAGGAAGGCCGTTGCGACCGCCCCGCCACCATCGATCCTGAGCACGCCCCCATCGGCGATGCTGCTCACGAACAGGGTGCCGTTCGAAGCCGAGGTGACGTTCTCCGGAAAGCGACCTGTGTCCGGCAAACGGATCGTGTCCGGCCTGTCGGATGCGATTGCGGGCAGGCTCAGGAGAGTGAAGACGACCGAAATCCTCAGGGCGGACAAAACCGGTATGGCACGATCCACGGCATGACGATGCATCATCGGCAGTCTCCTTCCGCGATAGGGACCGGCGCACCCGGCGAAATAGCCGATGACGCCGGAATCAATATATTACGTCTATAATCTATTGAGGTGCGATCACTGCGTCAACTGCCGTGGGTTCGATACGATTGACGCTCGCGAGACCGCCGCCACCTCTCGGAGGCTGGTCTTCCGCCCCTCAGGGGGCGACGGAGGAATGCGCCGCCTGGAGGAGATCGTTCGCCAGCTTCTCGTCGTTGACAGCCCGCGCCAGGACCACGGCTCCAACGAGCGTCGACAGAGTCGCGAGAGACTTCTGCCGACGGCGCTCCCTGGAAGCCTTCGGCGTCAGGTTGGCGAGGATAGAGGCCAGACGTTCGACGCCGTGGGTGAAGCGCGTCCGGACCGGGCTGCCCAGCCCTTCGCGCGAGACGTCGTTAGCCAGGGCCGCGAGGGGACATCCCTTCCCGGGCGCCTGGACGTGCCCGAGGGAGAGGTAGTTCGCGAGGATGGTGTCCACGTCCCCGCGCCGGTCCTCGCTGAGCGCGGCATCGAACGCCTCGACTGCGAGGGCGTCCTTGTTGGCAAACTGGCCGTAGAAGCCGCCATGGGTCAGGCCGGCGGCGGCCATGATGTCGGCGACGCCGACCCCGTTGAGGCCGCGCTCACGGAACAGGGACGCCGCGACCTCGACGACGCGCTGACGGTTGATCCTTGCCTGCTCCTGTGAAACTCTCGGCATTCCTTAATCCTTCGATCTTCAGATATCCTATATAGATGCAATACGTCATCTAAAGAAGGGCTACCCCTCCGATGGTTCCTGCGAAGCCACCGGAAACCGACAATCGACCGGCCTGCGCGAGGGGGCAGGGGCGCAGGCCGGTCGTCGTACCGCACGACCGGTCGCCCGGCGCGCGATCCTCGAATGCCCCTCGGTCGGGACATGAACTCATTCAAAGCCGACTACGACTTGGCCGGCAGCGGCATCCCGCCGGCATCCGATGCGACGGCGGTCGCTTTCGGCGCCCGCGCCACTCGGAACCACAGGGCGTAGAGCGCCGGCAGGAACAGGAGGGTGAGCAGGGTGCCGACCCCGACACCACCGATCAGGACGTAGGCCAGCGCCCCCCAGAACACCGAGTGGGTGAGCGGGATGAAGGCCAGCATCGCCGCCGCCGCCGTCAGGATGACGGGCCGGGCCCGCCGCACCGTGGACTCGACGATGGCGTCGTAATCGGACAGGCCCGCCTCCCGGTCGTGGTGGATCTGGTCGACGAGGATCAGGGTGTTGCGCATCAGGATGCCCGACAATGCGATCAGGCCAAGGATCGCGTTGAAGCCGAAGGGCTGATGGAAGAGCAACAGAGTCGGCGCGGCGCCTACGAGGCCGAGCGGGGCGGTGGCGAACACCATGATCATCGTCGCGAACGATCGCACCTGGATCATGATGACCGTCAGGGTCACGATCAGCATGATCGGGAACACCGCCACCAGGGATATCATCGCCTTCTCGCTCTCCTCCACGGCGCCGGCCGTGTCGATGCGGTATCCTAGGGGCAGCTTCGCCTTGATCGGGTCGAGCAGGGGGAAGACCTGGGCGTGTATGTCCGGCGGCTGCTTTCCGTCCAGCACGTCGCCCTGTACCCGGATGTAGGTCTCGCGGTTGTAGCGCTTCAGCACCGCATCCTCGTTCCGGGCCTCCAGCCGTGCGACCTGGGATACCGGCACTTGGCGGCCGTCCTTCGTCGCCAGCGTCAGGTCGCCGATCTCGCCGAGCGAGCGCCGTTCGGGACCGGGGCTGCGCAGCAGCACGTCGACGGAGCGCAGGTTCTCGCGGACCTGGGTCGCCGGCGTCCCGTTGAGGTAGCTCTGCAACTGCTGCCCGGCCTCCTTCGGCGTCAGGCCGATCAGGCGGAGGCGCTCCTGGTCGAAGGCGAGGTGGAGGTTCGGGGTCTTGTTGCCCCAGTCGAGGTGGACGAGACTTAAGTTGGCGTTGGCCGCCATGACGTCCCGGACCTCGGCCGCGATACCCCGGATGACGTCGAGATCGGGGCCGACGACGCGGAAGGCGACGGGGAAGCGGATCGGCGGTCCGAACACGATCTGCAGCACGCGCACACGCGCCTCGGGAAACCGACCCTCGTCGACGAGTTTTCGGACTTTAGCCCGCAGCGCGTCGCGGGCGTGGGCATCCCCCGTCTGGACGACGATCTGCGCGAAGGCCGGGTCGGGCAGTTCGGGGTCGAAGGACAGCACGAAGCGGGGCATGCCCTGGCCGATGTAGCTCGTGATCTCGCCGGCCTCCGGCAGGTCTCGCACGGCGGCCTCGACCTTCTTCACGCTGGCCTCGGTGGTGGCGAAGGCGGAGCCCGCCGGCAGGGTCACCTCGACGATGAGCTCGGCCCGCTCCGAGTTCGGGAAGAACTGCTGCTCGACCTTGCCCATGGCCACCACGGCCCCCGCGAATAGCGCCACGATGATGCCGGCGGCCACCCATTTGTGGTCGACTGACATCCGCACGACGCGGCGCAGGCGCTCGTAGTTCTTCGTGGCGTAGATCGCCTCGTGCCCGCCTTCCACGCGCCTGATGTTCGGCAGCAGTTTGACACCGAGATAGGGCGTGAAGGTCACCGCCACGATCCACGAGATGATCAGCGAGAACGACACCACCCAGAAGATGTTGCCGGCGTACTCGCCGGCCGTGGAAGCCGCGAAACCGACCGGCAGGAAGCCGGCGATGGTGACGAGGGTGCCGGTCAGCATCGGCGCGGCGGTGGCGCTCCAGGCATGGGTCGCCGCCTCGATGCGGTCGGCGCCTTCCTCCATGCGGACCACCATCATCTCAATGGCGATGATCGCGTCGTCGACGAGCAGACCGAGGGAGATGATCAGGGCGCCGAGCGTGATGCGGTCGAAGTCGCGCCCGGTGATCATCATCACCACGAACACCGCCGACAGGGTCAGCGGCACGGCCAGCGCCACGACGATGCCGACCCGGAAACCGAGCGCCACGAGGGAGACGAAGATCACCACGCCGAGGGCGGTGAAGAACTTCACCATGAACTCGTGGATGGCGTCGTCGATGACCTTGGCCTGGTCGGTGATCTTTCTGAACGTGATCCCCGTCGGCAGCTCGTGATGGATCGCCACTTCCTCGGCGTTCAGGGCCTCGCCGAGCTTGAGTCCATTAAATCCCGGCTTCATCACGAGGCCGAGCATCAGGGCCGGCTCGCCATCGTTGCGGACCGCGAAGGTCTTCGGGTCCTCGTAGCCGCGCTTGATCTCCGCGATGTCGCCGAGCTTGAGGCTGCGGTCGCCGGCGGCCACCGGCAGGTTGCGGATCGCGTCGAGGCCGTCGATGGCGCCGTCGAGGCGGAGGTAGACCCGGGGACCGGAGGCTTCGACGAAGCCAGCGGGCGTGACGTCGTTCTGGTTGGCCAGGGACTGCAGCAGCTGCTGGCCGGTGATGCCGAGCGTCGCGAGGCGCTGGTACGAGATCTCGACGAAAATCTTCTGGGCCTGCTCGCCCAGGATGTTGATCTTCTCGACACCGGCCACGCGCAGCAGGCGCTGGCGCAGATCCTCGGCTCGCATCACGAGGTGACGGTGCGGCAGGCCCTTGGCCTGGAGGGCGTAGAGGGCGAAGTAGATGTCCGAGAACTCGTCGTTGAACAGCGGCCCTATCACCCCGCGCGGCAGGCCGGAGGCCTGGTCGGAGAGCTTCTTGCGCGCCTGGTAGAACTCCGACTGAAGCTTCGCCGGCGGCATGTTGTCCTTGAAGATGATCTTCATCAGCATTAGGCCGGGTCGCACGGTGGTCTCGACGCGGTCGTAGTAGACAAGCTCCTGGAGACGCTTCTCCAGCGGATCGGCGACCTGGCGCTGCATCTCCTCCGCGGTCGCTCCCGGCCAAGCGGCCGAGACTGCCATCACCTTCACGGTGAAGGCCGGGTCCTCGGCGCGGCCGAGCTTCTGGAAGGCGAAAAACCCGGCGCCCGTGAGGGCGAGCAGCAGGAACAGGGTGACGGCCCGTTCCCGGACCGCCAGGGCGGAGAGGTTGAACCCGGTCACTTGGCGACTCCCGTCATGCTCGGGGGGGCCTGCCGCACGGTCTGGCCGGCCTTGAGGAGGTGAGCCCCGAGCGAGACGATCCGGTCGCCGGGGCTCAGGCCCGAGGCGACCTCCGCGCTTTCCTCTGAGAGACGCGCGATGGCGACGGGCTGCGCGGTGACGGTGCCGGTGGCCGAGTCGAACCTCCAGACAGCCGAACCGTTGCCTGCGTCGAACAGAGCGGCCAAAGGCACCTCCACCGCCGCGGCGCGCCCGGTCTCGATGGCCTTGAGCCGAAGCGTCACTGTCGCACCCAGCGGCGCGTCCTCACCACCGCCCGAGAGGATGTAGCGGGCCCGGTAGGTTCGGGTGGCCGGATCGGCGGTGGCCGACAACTCGCGCAGCCGCGCCGGATAAGTCGCCTCGCCCTCGGCATAGAGCGTCGCCGAGGCCGCGCCCTGGGCGAGACGCCGACTCGCCTCGGGCAGGAAGACCTCCGCCTCGCGGGACCCGTCACGGGCGAGCTTGACCACGGTCTGACCGGCGGCGACCACCTGACCGGGCTCGGACGGCACCTCCATCACGACGCCGTCGGCATCGGCCTGGAGCTCGGAATAGCCGGCTTGATTGGAGACCTGGCTCGCCTGGGCCTCGGCGTTGGCGAACTGGGCGATGGCCGCGTCCGCCGCGGCCTTGTTCTGGTCGTAGGTCTGCTTCGAGGTCCAGCCGTCACCGACGAGCTTGCGGCTGCGCTCCTCGTCGGCCTTGGTCCTGATCATCTGGGCGCGAGCGGCCTCGACGGAGGCCCGGGACGCCGTAAGCGCCAGGGTGAAGTCGGTCCGGTCGAGACGCATCAGGGGCTGGCCGCGCATCACCCGGTCGCCCGGATCGACGAGGCGCTCTAAGATCTTGCCCCCAACCCGGAAGCCGAGGTTGCTCTCTGTGCGAGCCCGGATCACCCCGGTGTAGCGCGCCACCCCACCCATTCCCGGGGTGACCTCGACGGTCTGGACCAGCGGCGGCTCCGGAGTCACGGCGGTCTCGGCCGGCGAGCATCCGGCGAGGGCTAATCCGGTCAGCCCGAGCACCCATCTCGTATCCATCGCCCGCCTCCTCGCGACCGGTTCAGGGACGCGTTGATATGATGATCGACATCTATTATGAGGACAGAACCTACGTCAATGGCCGTTGAGCGACGGCGACGAGTGATTTCGCACCTACCACGTCTTGAGGCGCATTCCAGGAGCGCTGGCACCGGACGACGGACGGATATCAGCATTATAAATGTCGTAGATAATTCAATAATTAAGGCATGGCGGACGAGGGCATCCCTTCGTCCAGTTCCGGCTCAATGAGGACCGGCAACGCCCGGATGTCGGTTCAGGAGGGGCTCTATGCGCAATCGCGGAGAAAGGTCTGCTCCACCGGCATCTCGTCGGCGTAATTGCCCACCCCTTGCGCGGGCGGGATTTCGCTGGTTCTTTCGCGGGATGGGCCGAAGCGATCTTGAGCGGCTGAGCCGCGAGGAGTTGATTGAGCTAGTGCTGCGGATGCAAAGCAGACCTCTACGGACTTGCCCCCGACAGCCTGCGCGATCTGCGCCAGACGGTCGGGGAAGCCTTTTTAAAAACGGCGGCAGCGTCCGGGTCCTGGGCGTGATGGCGCGGGCGAGCCGAAAGTTTGCGGTAGCCCATTCCGCAGGACCCGACTCAAGGTCTGCTCGGAGACTGACACCCCGTGATCCTCGCACAGGATCTGGGCCAGATCGCACAACCGCCAGCGCACCACGCCGTGGGCGGCGGGCGTCGGCCCCTGTTCGACCAGGCCCCTGAGAACCTCACGCTGATCGGCGTTGAGGCGCGCCCGAGCCCCCCGGGCCTTGCCGTCGATCAGCCCGCGCGGGCCATCGGCGTTGAAGGCCACGACCCAATCACGCACCGTCTGCAACCCGACCCCGCCGATTTCGGCCGCCTCCGAGCGCAGACCACCCGCGGCGATCACAGACAGCGCCAACAGGCGGCGGGTCTGGGCCGCGTCACGCGACCCCTTGGCCAGGACGCGCAGGGCCTCGGCATCAAAATCCGACCGCAGCGGTACCGGAGCAGCCATCGCATCCTCCTCAGGCTCCAAAACCAGAGGAGAGAAACATGACCCAAATAGCGACGCTACCCCACGTGAGTCTCGCTCAACGAGGCTTGGTATTACGCCACCAAAAGCAGCCAAGCCGCTGACCACCCGGCACAGAAAGGCTGGGTCAGTTCAAGAATATCTCTACTCAAGACTGTTAAATACCGGTTTGACGACGACGCTGAACGCGCTGCGGTTGTAAAGCCTGAATGGCCCCCTCAACATTGCCGCCGAGGAGGCTGGCTTTCAGATTTCGGTCGCTTCTGCCAGAGCGAGCGCGTCTTCAACGTCCACGCCGAGGTAGCGTACCGTGCTCTCGATTTTCGTATGCCCGAGCAGAATCTGCACAGCGCGTAAGTTGCCGGTTCGCTTGTAGATCAATGCCGCCTTTGTTCGGCGTAGAGAATGTGTGCCGTAGTCCTCGCGCCGTAGTCCTATGCCCGTCACCCATTCATCTACGAGGCGGGCGTACTGCCGGCTGCTTATGTGCGCCTCGTGGTCGATCCGGCTGGGAAAGGCGTAATCGTCAAGCCCGCCCCCTCGGCACCTCAGCCAAGTCAGAATGCTGGTACGTGCTGGTTCGAGCAGTTCGAACTGCACGGGCGATCCAGTCTTTCGCTGAACGATGATGACGCGCGCCCGTACGTGCCCGCCGCTGACAAGCTCACCGATCCTCAATTTGACGATGTCACAACCGCGCAACTTGCTGTCGATGGCGAGGTCGAACATGGCCCGGTCGCGTACACGCCGCTCTCCGTCGAGCCAGAAACGGATGGCCCAAACCTGTTGTGGTTTGAGCGCGCGTTTGGCGCCGAGCTTCCGTCCTGCGTTCCATGGTCGGCGGTTCTTGAAGGCTGGGTCGTGCTCTGAATGTCCCATTTCTCATCTCCCAACCGGCCGATGCCGGCAGAGAGAAGGAGTGGTGCGAACGGAGCCTGCGCATCACCAATTAGACGTCCGGGATGTGTGCCACGCAGCTGCCAAGCTTAAAATGCAGCCCTGCTGCGTCCGACCCAACCTCGGCAAACGAGACAATCTACGGCGTTCCTGATAGCGGACGTTTTGCCCTTTCGACCTAGAAAAACATGGAAGCTGATCGAAACCTGAGCGCAATCAACGTCCGTTCAACGGTGCAAGGACCTCCGAACGCTGCTTGAAAAAGCCAGGACGATGTTGTAGATAACAATATTTTTTAAGACATGATTCGATGCGTCACGACTTCGGCCAATAATCTATCATCAACCGAAGTGCTCAGACGTGCGCGATGCTGGTAATGTACGCCAACTTTTGATGCGAACATGTGTACATAGACGTCTTCTCCGACCTCAATGTTCGCATGGAACCGCGCTTGACGCCTTCGGGTCGAGAAAAGGCCCGACCGCTGACCGACAAAATGCCATTCGGCTCGATCCACCGCGGCGATGAAGCTGCTGAAATACAGAAGGCCAGCGCCATTGAAATCCAGGTGCGGGCACATCGTGATTGCTTTGGTGCCCAACTCAAGCTCATCGACGAACATATCGTCGGCCAACGTCTCATGACAAAGATACGCGGGCTGCGCTGGCATGGTCTCCAGGGAAGGTTCCGCGCTTCCCGCACCCGCGATCCTCACACGGGTGATGGAGCGGTTCACGCCCTCGGCCTCGCGCCTGACGAAAATGGATGTCATCTCCACATCCGCGGTCAACCGGTCCCGACAGGCGGCGACATGGCGACTAACGACCCGAGTCTCCGAGAGGTGCGTAAGCGTCGAGCGTACATCCAAGCTGTCGTTCTCCCGAACGCCGCCAAGGTCTCCACCATGCAGTGAGATGTCTCGGAACGCGGCATAAATGGGCTGGTCGCCCACGGAACCGAACCCGGTCGCCGCCCTACCATAGGCCTTGGCGATCAAGTTCCAGTGACGATGCCCTAGCTCCTTCCAGAGCCAGTTCTCCGAGAGGCCGTTCGGGCAGAGGTGCGGCATGCCTAAGGTGTAGCTGGACGCATCCGAGAGGGGCGAACCGGCACCGGCCAACCGCATGTGTAAACTCATCGACCGACTCCGTTGCGGACGGCGGGACCGGGTGGCGGTAGCTGTTGAGACTGAACCACCCGGCCCCTATCGAAGCGGGGTCCTCGGGAAGGATTTTCACTTCGATTGCAGATGCGGCAACCTCACCTCACGCGTGGGCGATCCGGGCCGCGAATTTCAAGATCAATACTTGCGGACGAGACTGACCGGCATCGGGTCGGCAGCCTTCGGCGCGCTGTAGAGCGGGGCGATGAGACGGATGAAGCCGTCCGTGGATTCGGTGCCGCGGGTCCGGACCGCGACGTCGCGGGCGACCATCAGCTGCGCCGTGACGGGCCCGAAATCATAGCCGATGAGGCCACCGACCGCGAAGCGTCCGGCGCGGGTGTAGCCCTGCGCGGAGGCAAGCGCGAAGTCGCGACCGCCGAGGGGCAGGTCCGTCACCCCGTAGGCGACCGCGCCGATCTCGAACTTTCCGAACTTCTTGGTCGCCGTAAGATCGAGCAGGAGGGCGTCGGCGAGGTAGAGCGGACCAATCGCCCGACCAGCGGCCCCTTCGAACCGTCCGGGGGAGTCGTAGAGGTTGTGCGTGAGGTTGGCGGTGAGGTTCCAGCCGTCGCCGGTGTAGCTGGCCGCGAAACCTTGGCGGTAGGTGTTCGAGCTGAATTGCGGCAGACCGCGGCCGCCATCGAGATCGTTGAGGTGAACGGCAGCAAGGTAGCTGACGCCGAAGTTGTTTCCCAGATCCCAGGCGAAGATCGATCCGACCAGGGTCCCGACGTTGACCGAGAAGTCGCGGTTCGGCACGCCGGCCGGATTGTTCGGGAACCCGAAGACGGTGGGCTGGGCGAGCAGCGGCTGGACGTTGGCACCGAACAGCTTGAAGCCGGTCGACCAGACCAGGACCGGCACGTTGATCGCGGTATCGGTCGAGAACCGGGTGTCGTTCCGGCGGTAGATGAAGGTATCGATGGCGTAGATGCCCTCGGGGAGCGGCGCACCGACGGCGAGGCCGACCTGCTCGCCCGGGATGGTGGTGGACTGTGCGAACGAGGCGGTCGCGCTCAGTGTGATTGCGGCGAACGCCCCAGCCGCGGTCGCGAACTTCTTCAACATCATCAATCCCCTTTTCAGATGCGCATCGGGCAGCCGCAAGCGTTCACCGGGAAACATCGGCGTCGGCGGCGTAACGGCGATTTTTTTAGATGCTTATCTTGATTGACTGGATCTACACACAATTTGTATGCATATCCAACAATGCTTATATTCTACGGCTAAAGTATTTTGAGTCTACCGAATTTTGCTTCACCAATGCTTAGCGTTATGCCTTGTTGCATGAACGGCACAGGCGCTACGGCGTCTGAACGGTCTCATGGGCTTTGGGGCCGAGAGAACTCGGAGAAGTCTTCTCGGAGGTGCCGCTCGGGCCATCCAGGCGACCGTGAAGGCCGGCCTCAGACCGCGAACTTCAAGGCGAACCGCTCGGTGCCGAGGCGCTGCTGGATCGCCTGGACGACATGTTCGGCATCGCGGCCGACCGCTCCGAAACGCCCGGAGCCCCAGGTATTCAGCCAAGGTAGTCCGATGAAGTAGATGCCCTCCTCGTTCGTGACGCCGCGCCTGTGCTTCGGGCTGCCCGCGCCGTTGAAGACGGAGGCGTCTAGCCAGCGGAAGTCCGGCGAGAAGCCGATGCACCAGACCACCGATGTGATGCCGGAGCCGTCGAGGGCGAGGCTGGTGACCGGCTCGTCCGGCTCCCAGACCGGCGTGTAGTGCGCCTGCTCCGGGGCCTCAATGCCCTTCTCGGCGATGTACTTGTCGATGGCGGCGTTGATGCCGTTATAGGTCCGGTCGGCGCCGTCGAGCGAGCGCTTGAGGTCGTCGCGGAAGCGCAGGCTGCCGTCCCGGTAGTCCTCCATCAGGCCGTAGAGCGTCATGCCCTCGGTGGCGAAGCGGCGCAGGTCGATGTCGCGGCCGCCGTCACGGCCGGTGACGTAGTGGTTGGTGTTGTCGCGCACCCCGTCTCGGAGCGGATGGTTGTCGACGGTCATCTCGTAGTAGCCCATGTCGGCGAGCCAGGTGACGACGTCGCGACCGCGGTAGAACCGAGCGCAGCGGGGTGCGTCGCCGACCGCGAGATGCACCTTGCGCCCGGCGAGATGCAGGTCTTCGGCTATCTGTGCGCCGGACTGACCGGACCCGACGACGAGCACCTCGCCCTCGGGCAATTGGCCGGCGTTCCGATACTGGTTCGAGTGGATTTGCGTGATCGAGTCCGGCAGCTTCTCGGCCATGCGCGGGATGATCGGCGTGTGGTAGCCGCCCGAGGCCACGACGATCTCGTCGGCGGTGTAGTCGCCCTCCGAGGTCTGAACCGAGAAGATGCCGTCTTCCCGCCGCTCGACGCGGGTGACCGAGACGCCCTCGCGGATGGGCGGGTCGACCTTGGCGACGAAGGCCTTGAGATACGCGACGATCTCGTCCTTCCGCATGAACCCGTCCGGCTCCGGCCCATCGTAAGGATGGCCCGGGAGGTCGCACTGCCAGTTCGGCGTGACGAGGCAGAACGTGTCCCAGCGCTGCGTCGACCAGGTGTGAGCGGCGGTGTTCTTCTCGAAGACGAGGTGCTCGATGCCGCGCTGCTTGAGGTGATAGCTGACCGAGAGGCCGGCCTGGCCGCCGCCGACGACGGCAACGGGAACGTGACGGGGGGGGGATGTCATGGCTTCGACTCCGTGGGTTTGCGGGAAGGGCGCACCGGTTCAGGGCTCGAAGGCCTCGACCGTGACCCGGCCATCTGAGGGCTGGAGCTTCGCCGCGGCCTCGATCCGGGCGAGCTGGTCCATCGCCGACGAGCAGGCGAACCCGTACTTTTCGCGTACGCGCTCGCTGGCGATGTTGAGGGCGGTGCGCGTCTTCTCGACGAAGTCGTCGACGGCGTAGCTCTCGCCCGGGGTGAGGAAGTCCTTCACCACGAGGGAGGGCGAGTAGCAGGCTTCGCGCCGACCGTCGGGCCAGCGGACGTGGAAGTGCATCTCAGGCATGGGTTGGCTCCTGTCTCATGCGGGCGCAGCCCGCGTAGGCGTCGAGGTGACGCTCGGCGCAGGCCTGCCAGGAATGGGCGGCGGCGCATGCGAAGCCCGTCTCCCTCAGTCGGTCGCGCGTCTCCGGCACCAGGGCGGTTGCCATGGCTCGGGCGATGTCGTCAGGGTCGGCCGGATCGACGAAGAGGGCGTCGCCGGGCGCGAGGTATTCGGTGAAGGGCGGCCGGTGGGAGACGATGGCCGGGGTGCCGCAGGCCATCGACTCCAACACGCACAGGCCGAACCCTTCCTTCAGGGACGGAAAGGCGAGCATGTCGGCGACACGGTAGAGGGCCGGCATGTCGGCCTGCGGGACCGGACCGGTCTCGATCACGGGACCGCTCGACCCTGCCGCGAGACCGTGGACGGTCAGGGCCGCATGGCACCGCGCGCGGTAGGAGGCGTGGTCGAGGAGCGAGGCGCCGCCGGCGATGACGAGCTGGGCCCCGGGATGGCGCTCGCGCAAGCGCGCGAACGCCTCGATGATGCCGAACGTGTTCTTGCGTGCCTCGAAACCGCCGACGCTGAGGACGATGGGGCCGGCGCCCAACGCCCAGCGCTCCCGAACAACGGCATCCCGCAGGTCGGGCGTAGGCCGATAGGCCGCCAGATCGACGCCGTTGCCGACAACCTCCGGTAATGCACCGAAGTCCGACCGGACGCGCTCGGTCCAGCCGTGGCTGACGCAGAGGAGGCGTCGAGCCTCCTGGATCGAGCGGTCCTGCCAATTGGCAAGCTGCGGTTCGGCGAAGGCGTCGAGGTGATGGACGGTGCGAACGAAACCCGGAATCAGGCGCCGGTGCTTCAGCGTCGCGAGCGCGTTGCCGCCGATGCCGTCATGGGCATGGAAGACATCGAATGCGCAGGCCGCCGGCGACCCGAAGTGCATCAGGTAGTCGTTGATGCGGGCCCTCACGAGATCGACCGTCGTGCCACCGACCGGCCTGGCCGCGACGGATACGGTCGGACAGGCGGCATCGCGAAAAAAACCCCGTCCGGACGGGTCCGGGGCGTGGACCACGGCCTCGTGCCCGAGCCCGCAAAGGGCCTCGGCGAGGGAAAGGCAGTGGGCGACGCCCCCGCGCGGGTTGGTGGAGTGTGTCAGGAGGGCGATGCGCAGGCCGGTCATGATACCGGTCCCCCATCATCCTGGCCGCAGCCGATCAGCGGGCTGGCCACGAAGTCCCAGACCACGGCCTCCTCGCCCCCGGCATCCCGGATGCGGGCGACCCTGCTTGCGTCGATGCCTCCGATCCTGGCGGCCGTAATGCCCCGCCCGGCGAAGCGCGCGAGGACGGCCGGGGTGTGGTCGGGGCGAACGCTCAGGAGGTAGCCAAAGCTCGGGAAGGCGTTGAGCCAGCGCGCCATCGGAACGTCGTCGGGGCGCGGGATCGCATCAAGGTCGATGACGGCGCCGACGTTCGAGCATTCAAGCAGCATCAGCGCCGTGCCGACGACGCCCGCCATGCTGATGTCCTTGGCGGCGCGGCAAAGGCCGTCCTCGGCGAGCCCCGGCAGCAGGGCGAGGTCGCCGCGCAGGCGTTCGCCCGGCGACCCGGTCGAGGCGTCCCAGTAGGGGTGCGGCTCGCGAAAACGGCCCCGCAGGTCGATGGCGGCGATGAGGTCGTCGCCGGGCGCAGCATCGAAGCTCGTCAGGAGGCGGGGGCCGGCGCGGCCGAGCACAGCGACCGCAAGGTTCCCGGTCTCCGAACGCGTATTGGTGTGGCCGCCGACGACCGGTACGCCGTAGAGCGCGGCCGCATCCGACAGGCCGGCCAGGATCGGGTCGGCCGCGGCGGCATCCCGGCTCCACAGGGCGTCGACGACCGCGAGCGGACGCCCGCCCATGGCCGCCACGTCGCTGAGGTTGACCATGATCCCGCAATAGCCGGCGAAGTACGGATCGGCGGTCACGAAGCTGTCGATGAAGCCCTCGATGGCCAGCAGCAGGTGGCCGTCGCCATCGGGAATGGCGGCGCAATCGTCTCCGACCGGCACCGTGGCATGCCGGTCCCCCAGTCCGAGGCGCGTGACGACGGCATTGATGTCGCGCTTATGGGCGACACCACGGGCATCCCGGATCTGGCCTGCCAGGGTCTTGAGGTCGACGGCCGCGGTCATCAGGCCGCCCTGCGGAACGTGACGAGCCCGTGCTCGGGGTCGTGCATCGGCGGGTAGGCCGCGAGGTCGGCTTGCATCAGGTGATGAAGGCGACCATGGAGCTCCACCGCATCGAGGCTCGCCCAATGCAGGGCCTGGAACAGCGGCACGTTCCGGTCCTGCACATGGGCCAGGAAGCGCGTGCATCCCCGCGCGTGGGCCGAGGCGACCGCGACCTGGATCAGCCCGGCACCGAGCGCCGCCGTGCCGCGGAAGGCCTTGGCGACGGCGAGGCGCGAGCCCCACCACTCGCCGGAGCGCTCCGCCATCTCATGGATGCGCACGGTCCCGACAACGGCATCGGCGTCCCCGCCGAGGGTGGAGAGGGCGCAGATCGGGATCGCGTGCCCGTCGATGGCGTCGCGGTCGTCATCCGCGAAGATGCCCTGCTCCGTGCAGAACACCTGCCGGCGCAGGGCCGCGCAGGCGCGCCGTTCCCAGGGCGAAGTGGCGAACTTCACCCGGAAATGGCTCGGGCGGTAGGGCGCGACGGGTTCGAGGATCATGCAGGCACCCCCGCGCGCTCGTAGGTAGAGAGGGCCGAGCAGGCGCCGCAGCGGCCGCAGCCGGCTTTGATGTCGGTCGAGCGCAGATTCGCCCGTCCGAGCATCTCGGAGAGGGGCTGCAGGATCGCGTGCATGAAATCCGGCGACGGGGCCGGATGGCTTTCCAGCGGCGTGCCCGAGATCGGCACGAAGGGCACGACGAAGGGGTAGACGCCCATGCCGACCAGGCGCTCGGCCATGGCGAGGATCGCCTCCGGCGCGTCGCCGAGGCCAGCGAGGATGTAGGTCGAGACCTGGCCCCGCCCGAAGACCGGGACCGCCGCCGCGAAGGCGTCGTAGTAGCGCTTCAGGGGCACGCTGGCCTTGCCGGGCATGATCCGGTCACGGACCTCGGGCGTGACCGCTTCCAGGTGCATGCCGAGCGCGTCGACGCCCGACGCCTTCATGCGTTCGAACCAGCGGTCGTCGTCCGGCGGCTCGCACTGCGCCTGGATCGGCAGGTCGACCGCCGCCTTCACCGCGAAGGCGCTCTCGCAGAGGATGGCGGCGCCGCGGTCGGTGGCGTTCGGTGTCCCCGTGGTCATGACCATGTGCTTGACGCCGTCCAGCAGGACGGCTGCGCGGGCGACCTCAGCAAGCTGCTCGGGGGTCTTGCGCGCCACAGTACGGCCAGCCGAGAGCGACTGCCCGATGGAGCAGAACTGGCAGGTCTTCGTGCGGCTGGCGTAGCGGATGCAGGTCTGCAGCACAGTCGTGGCGAGCACGTCGCGTCCGTGCAACACGGCGATCTTCGAGTACGGCACCCCGTCGAAGGTCGAGAGCGCGTAGAAGCGAGGCTTGCCCGGGAAGGTCACCCGGCCGATCACCGCGCCGTCGTGCTCGATCAGCGAGACCCCGTCGAGGTCCGGGCGGCGCACCAGGAAGGGCGAGTCGAACGCGGTCTCGGTATGGACCGGCACCATCACGGTGCGGCCCGCGATGGTCATCGCCTTGTGGTCGGAGGGGCCGGCACCGCCGCGGCGGCTCGGCGCCCCGGTGCGGGTGTCGGCGAGCCTAACGCCGTAGGACTGCAACGCGTTGATCAGGCGTTCCGTCGGCATCCCGACCAGGCCCGCCATGACCGGCGGAAGCAAGGGAAGGCTCGTCGGAAGCGGGGAATTGCCCATGGTCGAGGCTCCGGGATTGATGTTGCGAACGGGTCGGCTGGTGCACGAACGAGGCCGGACGGTCGTCGTGGAGAAGGCTGAGGAGTTCGGGGCGTGCGTAGTGTCCGACCGAGTCCATCATCCGCTTGCGCTTGGTCACCAGCGCGAGGTCCATGTCAGCGATGAGGATGCCCTCGCCGGGGCCGAGCGGATCGGCGAGGTGCCGGCCCTCGGGCGAGACGATGGCGGTGCAGTTGCCGCCGCGGCAGGCGCCGCGCAGGCGCTCCTCCGGGCAGACCTGCGCAACCTGCTCGTCGGTGAGCCAGCCGGTGGCGTTGACGACGAAGCAGGCCGCCTCCAGGGCGTGGTGCCGGATCGTCACCTCCATCTGGTCGGCAAAGATCTGGCCAACCAGCGAGCCCGGGAACTGGGCGGCGTGGATCTCCTCGTGCCGGGCCATCAGGGCGTAGCGAGCCAGCGGGTTGTAATGCTCCCAGCAGGCCAGGGCTCCGACCCGGCCGACTGCGGTCTCGACGACCGTGAGCCCGGCGCCGTCGCCCTGACCCCAGATCATGCGCTCGTGGTAGGTGGGGGTGATCTTGCGGCGCTTGAGCTTCAGGGTGCCGTCGGCATCGAAGATGAGCTGCGCGTTGTAGAGCGAGCCGTGGTCGCGCTCGTTGACGCCGAGCACGATGACGGCGCCGTGGCGGCGCGCGGCGGCGGAGACCGCCTGGGTGACGGGTCCCGGCACCGTCACGGCCCGCTCGTAGAGGCGAAGGTGCTCCGCGCCCTGCAGCGCCGGCGCCAGCACGAACGAGAAATATGGGTAGTAGGGCACGAAGGTCTCGGGAAAGACCATGAAGCGCGCGCCCTTGGCGGCGGCCTCGTCGATGGCGTTCAGCACCCGTTCCAGGGTGCCCTCCGGTCGGTCGAGGTCGGGCGCGATCTGGACGGCGGCGGCCCGCACAATCCGGTTCTCAGACATGGATGATCCTCCGGCTGTGACGGCGGCCGCGCGCAACGCGGCCGCCGGATGCGACGTCCCGGTCGATGGGCCGAGGGCCCGGTCAGACGGTCCAAGTGTCGATGATCACCGCGTTGTCGCGCTTGTGCAGGAGCATGCAGTCGAGGACGTCGAGGGGGTTGATCATGCGGATGCCCTCGATGAAGGCGGCCTCGCCGTGGCCGTAAAGAGCTTGGGTGGAGAAACGGCAGGCGTAGACCTTGCCGCCCTCGGCCATGAATTTTTCGAGCTGGTTGTTGAAGTTGAGATGCCCCGGAAACGCCTCGTCGCCGAGCCGCGGGAAGCCGCGCTGGACGCCCAGCGTGATGCCGGGGCCATAGAGCAGGATCGAGGTCTCGAAGCCCTTGCGCTGGAGGCGCGTGGCCTGGAGCAGGTTTACGAGGCCGATGGAGCCCTCGAAGGCGACGGTGTGAAAGGTGACGAGGGCCTTTTGGCCCGGCTCGGCCTTCACGTCCTCGAAGACCTTCTCCTCGTAGTCGACCAGGAAGTCGCCCTTCTTATGGGGTTCGCGATTCACTGCGGGCATGGATCTCACTCCGTGATGGGTTGGACCGCGTCGGCCGAAGCCTAGGATGGTCACATCCCACCATGGCAAGCGACGTGCCAAAGAAGGCCGATCAACAAAACCATCAATAGCCCTAAGTTGAATGCATACAATATTGCATTCAATCGTCATCGCGTCTCGGTCTCGGGTACTTGTTTTTCACTGGCAATCGGATCGGCTTGTGCACAAGAGGGCATCACGCTATGCCCAATCTGACTGCATGGATTGACGGTATTGTATGTATTGGTCCTGTAAGCCGTTTGGGCCTCCCATACGGTATGGACCTTGCTACCCATACAATCAGGTATTGATCGCATCTTGATGGTGTGCTTGGAGAACGCATGACCTCAGCAGCGCGAGACGGGCAAGCGACGCCTTCGGATGTCGTGAGCGGGACGTGGACGCCCGATCTGAAGCGTTGGGGGAAGCCCCACTACCTCGCCATCGCCGAAGCCTTAGCGGACGACATCCGGACCGGACGCCTGACGGTAGGCACGCGGCTCCCGACCCAGCGTGCCCTGGCCGAGGCCCTCGACCTCAACTTCACGACCGTCTCGCGCGGCTATGTCGAGGCCCACAAGCGCGGCCTGATTGAAGGACGCGTAGGCCAGGGCACCTTCGTGATCGATCCCGTGCGCCCGGGCAGGGCCACGCCTTCGAAGGACGGCTCGCGTATCGGGCCGGTCGACTTCACGATGAACCTGCCTCCCGAGCCCGACGCGCCGGCTTTGCAGGCGCGGATGCAGGCCTCGTTCGCCGAGTTGTCCGGCGACCTCCCCAACCTGCTGCGCTACCAGGGTTTCGGCGGTAGGGACGAGGATAAGGAAGCGGCCCTGCGCTGGCTGAAGGGCCGGGGCATCGTCATGCCGCGGGAGCGGTTGCTCATATGCCCCGGGGCCCACAGCGCCCTGTTCAGCGTGCTGACCCAAATCGCCCGCCCCGGTGACGCCATCTGCGCCGAACGCATCACCTATCCGGGCATCCGGTCGCTGGCGGCGCATCTGGGCCTGCGCCTCGTCGACCTGCCCATGGACCGGCACGGCGTCGACCCCGACGGGTTCGCGGCCGTCTGCACCAAGGTCGCGCCGAAGGCGATCTACCTGAACCCGCTCCTGCAGAACCCGACCACCACGACCCTGTCCCGGACGCGGCGCGAGGCCATCATCGCGGTCGCCCGCCGCTACGCCGTCGCCATCATCGAGGATGATGCCTACGCGCGCATCTGCCCGGCGCCGCCGCCGAGCTTCGCCGAGCTCGCCCCCGAGATCACCTACTACGTGGCCGGCCTGGCCAAATGCCTCGGCGCCGGATTGCGACTTGCCTTCCTAGTCGCCCCGAGTGCCCGATCCGCCCTTCCGCTCGCCGGCGCCCTGCGGGCCGCCACCGTCATGGCTTCGCCGATCTCGACAGCGCTGGCGACGCGCTGGATCGTGGACGGGACGGCGGATGCCATCGTGCAGTTCGTGCGCGAGGAATCGGCTGCGCGCCAGCGCATCGCGACCGCGTTGCTTCCCGGTGGCACCTACACCGCGGACCCGCACGGCTTCCACGTCTGGATCACGCTGCCGGAGGGCTGGACCCGCTCGGCCTTCGCCAGCCAGGGGCGTTCCGCCGGGCTCGGCGTCGTCGCCAGCGACCCGTTCTGCGTCGCCGGCACGCCGCCCGAGGCGGTGCGTCTCTGCCTCGGCGGCCCCTCCACCCGGCAGCAGATCACCCAGGGCCTTGAAGTGCTCGCCCACGCGCTGGAAGGCTCGCCGGCCCTCGCGTCGTCCTACATCTGAGTGAGCACTCCGCTCCTGCGCATGGGCCGACCGTTCGGTCGAGCTGGAGCACGTCCCTGCACCTGCCCGACCAGCCCTCACGGCCGATTTCCCCGTGTAGGAGGAAGGGACGACATGACGTCCAGCCGTACCGACCATAGCGCCAGGTCGATTCCCCTCGGTGAAGTAGTCCGCCCTAAGCTCAGCCCGGAGATCCCAGGCCACGGCTCCGAGGGGCTGGAACCTCGGCTACCCTGAAAGCCCTTGCGAACCCCTGATATAGATCCTCTGCGTACTCAGTTCGTTTTGCCGACAGACTACGCAGTTTCGGTCAAACAGCTTTCCCTGGGTTCGGCACGAGCGTCCGCTTCCGTGAAGTAGTCGCCTAAAGCGGACTGGCAGAGAACCACCCGACCCGGTCATACAGCGGACCGGCGGAAGCCGACCCGTTGCGGCCATTCACTTGGATCACGAGGCTTACCGTTAGCGGACGGGTCCAGCTCCCTCAGGGATTTTCAGCATATCCGGACAGATCGGGCACCTTGGTTTTGCCCGCGAACAGTTTCGCCGCCAGATTGCCGAGGGACGGCTGGCTCGCTACGCCCAGCGCACCGTGCAGGCGGCGGATAGCAAGACGGCTGCGGGGATGCATCAGGCGTGGACCGATCTTCAGCACCCCCTGGCTATCCTCGACCATGGGGCGCATCGCGGTCTCGTAGTGGTTCAAGGCGGCCGTCACGTCGCCGCCGCGGTCGAGTTCTGCCGCCAACACATAGGCTCCGGTGACCGCCAGCGTCGTTCCGATGCCGGCGAGCGGCGTCGCGCACCACGCGGCGTCACCCGTCAGGGCAACGCGCCCCTTCGACCATTGCTTCATACGGACCTGGCGCAGGACGTCGAAGTAGAACTGCTGTGTGCTATCCATCCCTGAGAGGACACGCTCGGCCTGCCAACCGGCATCCGCGAAGCGCTTGCGCAGGAAGGCCTTCTGGCGGTCCACGTCCCATTCAAGGCTGCTGTAAGCCTATCGGCCCTCAGCCGCAGTGGCCCAACATTAGGTGTTCAAGCTTGCGATAGTTGGCTCCCGGGAACCTCATTTTTGGTGTGCATCGCGTGCGGCACCCGAACAATCCAGTGTGGCTGCTCGGGAGCGAAAGTTGATGATCTTGCTTGAAATCTCGGCGCCATGAACCGCGTCGGCGATTACCTGAGCCAGTGTGCCTTGATCAAACGGCTTGCTCAGTCGAGGCAGGACAAGGGTGCGCTCTGACGATACCTCCGCGTAGCCCGAGGCTAAAATAACTGGCAACCCAGGGTGCGCGCATGCGATCTGCTTTGCCAGCTGTGTTCCCGTCATGCCCGGCATAGCGTGGTCGGTAATGACAAGGTCCAGCCCTTGTGTGCGATCAAGAAGATCCAGGGCATCCTGGCCCGATCGGGCTTCAACGGCGTGATGACCCAAATCCTCCAGCATCGCTGCTGTGTTTTCGAGAACCAGGGGATCGTCATCGACCACCAGAACGGCCAAAGACCGCGACGATATACGGGGGGAAGGTGCAGCGTTCACAGTTTCCGCTTGTGCCCCGGCCTCGGCCATTGGAAACCACATTTCGGCAGTCGTTCCCTCGCCGACTTGGCTCCTGAGCGTGAGAAGGCCCTGTGACTGCGCAGCTAAACCCTGCACCATCGGAAGGCCCAGCCCTGTTCCCTTGCCGACGCCCTTCGTGGTGAAGAATGGCTCCTGCGCACGGGCGAGGGTCGCCGCGTCCATGCCGCTGCCTGTGTCCGCCACCGAGAGGCAGATGAAGCGGCCTTCGGGAAGATCAACCGCATCTTCCTCGCCCGCTTGGCGACCCGCAATCGTGATCGTGCCGCCCTCGGGCATGGCATCGCGTGCATTCACAGTCAGGTTGAGAAGCGCCAGTTCACACTGGTGCGCGTCTACCAGGGCGCGCGGTAAGCCAAGCGGGAAGTGGGTCTCGATACGTATCTGCGGTCCGATCGAGCTTTGGAGCAGGTCCGTCATACCCTGCACGAGTTGAGGCAAGTCCACCGCCTCGGGCTTCAGCTGCTGCCGTCGCGCAAAGGCGAGCATGCGCTGCGTCAGGGCAGCACCACGCTGCGCGCCCTGAACAGCATTGTCGAGCAGGCGCGTGAGTTTGGGATCGTCCGGTAGGCGTTTCCGCAGCAATTCGAGGCTGCCGAGGACCGCCATGAGGAGATTGTTGAAATCGTGCGCGACCCCTCCCGTGAGCTGGCCCACCGCCTCCATTTTTTGAGCCTGTGCAAGCGCCTCACGGGCTTGATCCAGAGCTTCCTGGGCTTGCTTGCGCTCGGTGATGTCACGTGTGACCTTCGCGTAGCCAACAAGGAGGCCTTGCTCGTTGCGGATCGCGTCGATCACCACGTTGGCCCAGAAGCGGCTGCCGTCCTTGCGCACCCGCCAGCCCTCGGCCTCGAACCGCCCCTCGCGAGCCGCAGTCTCGAGCGCCGTGGTCGGATCGCCACGCTGGAGGTCTGCAGGCGTGTAGAAGCGAGACAGGTGACTGCCGACGATTTCCTCGGCTGTGTAGCCCTTGATGCACTCGGCCCCAGCGTTCCAGTTGGCAATCCGACCTTCGGTATCGAGCATAAAGATCGCGTAGTCTCTCACGCCCTGGAGCAGCAGCCGGAAGCGTTCCTCACTGGCGCGGAGAGCCGCGGCCTCGTGCTCGGATGCCTCCGATAGGTGCCGGTCGAACATGGCTGCAGTGAGTGCCAAGACGAGGATCAGGAAGGTCGTGCCGGTGACCCAAAGCGCGAGGTATGTTTGGTTCACACCCACGGTACTGTGGGCATGATCGACGGGCGCATGCGTGCTGAACGCGGAACCCTTCATCGCGCCGTAGTGCATGCCTGAAACGGCGAAGCCCATGACCGCGGCGGCAAGGAGGCGCAGCTTGACGCTGGTCTGCTGGAAGGCGAGCCAGAGCGCGGCGATGGCTGCGCCGATGGCAATGAGGATCGAGATGGCGACCCAAAAATGGTTATATCTCAGGTCGGCCGGCATGCGCATGGCCATCATGCCCGTGTAGTGCATTCCCGCGATGCCGAGCCCCATCACGAGGCCGCTGAGGCAGAGGGCGCCCGGTCCTGCGCCTGGCCCGTTGACGACGACGAAGCCGAGCCCCGTGACCGTGATGGGCAGCATCAGCGAGAGCAGGGTCAGGCGCAAATCGTAGCCGACCTCCAGGCCCGGAAGGCTGAAGGCCAGCATGGCGACGAAATGCATCGACCAGATGCCGCCTCCCATGGCGACGGCGGCGGCGGCGAGCCACGCCCGCGAAGGCCATCCGGTGGTGGCACGCATGCGTGCGGCGAGGTCGAGCGCCGTGTAGGAAGCGGCGGCAGCGATCAGGATCGAGATTGCGACGAGGGCAGAGTCGTGAGTTCCGGGATGTGGCATCCGGGCGAAGTACCTTGCGACCGCATTCTACTCGTTAGATCAGTGCGTCTCATTCACTATGACTACTTTGGTAGAAAGGAATTCTGATTTAAGCGCGCCGGAAACAGGAAATATGTTTGCGTGCACTGCAATCTAAAGTGCATCAAGTCAGTAAAATCTGATGCTTTTTGGCCTGAAAGATGGGCCATCAGGGCTCTTAGACCAGACTGCCAAAGTAGTGCTAGGGCGTGCCGTGTATGCCCTGCGTTCGCTGCGGCAAAAATCGTAGTGCTTCGGCAAAACTTGCCCCGGGAGCTGGGGTTCTCCGCCTGCAATGAAGCCGTGTCATGTGAGACGGGTTGTTTGGGCCTGATCTGATGTCGCCGGTTGCCTTCAACCCAGCGAGTGTCATTGTGTCATGCCCATGCGGCTTCGAATCGGCCGCGTCGGCCTTCATCGTCGGCTATCCGGACATGCGAGGGTCATTTGAAGACCGTATTCTCGACGGAGCACATCCATCCGCGGGAGCGTTTCGCTTTCTGGCACGATGTGGCCCGGAGGGATGTCGTCGATCACGAATCCACCCCGGTATGCCGGAATACTTTTCACGCTGAGTTACGTGCCGGCTCGGTCGGCGACATTGGACTTGTCTCGTTCCAGAACTCGGACATGGCGGTTAGCCATACCCGCCGTCACATAGCGCACGCCAACACCGACGAGCTGTTGATCTGTCGGCAATCCGCTGGGCAGATCGCCCTGGAGCAGGACGGCCGCAACGTCGTGTTGGAGGCGGGGGACATCACCCTAATCGACCCGGCCTTGCCCTACGGGGCACGATTTTTCAAAGGTTCGGAAGTCCTCATCCTGAAAATCCCACGGCAGCGTTTGGAAGCGCGCCTTGGGAAGGCACGGGAGATGACGGCCCGGGCGATCAAGCCGGGCACGACCGAGACTGGTCTGCTGTCGGCCACTCTCGCGATGCTGCCGCATCACACGGACAATTTGAGCTCGGCCGCCGAAGCCCTTCTCGAACCGCACCTGCTCGATCTGGTCACCCTGTCGGTTGGGCGGATGTGGGGGCAGGACGGATCGCGTACCTCGCCGTCCCGCTCCCTCGTGCGTGTGAAATTGCGGGCGGTGATCGAAGCCCGCTTGGCTGACCGCGCCCTCGATGCCGGCTTGGTCGCCAGCGCGGCCGGGGTCAGCGTGCGATACGCCAATGCGGTCTTGGCTGACGAGAACACGTCGATCGTACAACTCATCCAGGCCCTGGAAGATCCCTTACAAGGCGGCCGGACAGTCAGCGAGATCGCCTATGGCTGGGGCTTCTCCGACATGACCCATTTCGGCCGTCGGTTCAAACTTGCCTACGGCGTGCTGCCCAGCGCGCTTCGACGCCGCGTTGGGCAGACGCTCTGACCATCAGGCGACGCGCGATGTTTGATCGGGCGCCCTGATCCAGTCGATCTGCGTCAGGGTCCGACGGCCCGTGCCCGCACGAAGACCCGATGCGGGATCCCCTGAGCCTGTAAAACCCAACGCACACGGTGCTCGATCTCAATCTCGGCGGAGGTGGGCCACCTTTGAGATTGCGCGACCGCTGAGGGCATGCAACGCGCCGTTCGTGTTCCTGACGGGCTACGACCCTGACGTGATCCCGCCGGACATGGCCGACGTCTTACGGTTTTAGAAGCCGCTGCCGTTTGGCGAGATCGTCGAGGCGGTGGGACAGCTCTAAGCCTCGCGGCTGCTGAGAAGGAGGCACCGAGGAGGTGCAAGAAGTGTAGAAAGGGGGGAACGAGACCGTCCGCTTCGATGCTTTGGCCGCTCGAAAGCGGACCAGCCGCTGACCACCCAACCAGGCCATTCGTCATCGCTGCTGTGCGCCAGAAGCGGAAGCTTGCTGCCTGCCCTGAAGCGGACGTTCCGCCTCCGACCCTGGCTGTGTCAAAACCCCAAAGATGGTATTCCTCTCCGGGTTGACCGGAGGCGGGCATGGGACGGTTTGTTGTCGGCGCTGAGCGCGATCAGACGACGCTGTTTCCGCCTTGTCTTGAAGACTGGATCGCCGAGGACAACCCGGTCCGCGTGGTCGATGCCTTCGTGGATGCCCTGGATCTTGGGGCGCTCGGCTTCGAGGGCACCGATGCGGCACGGACGGGACGACCGGGCTACCAT
>Ga0182232_1000080_pt1 | contig 30962 bp, 26 predicted proteins | sample G6R1MG_30_FD_155484 | JGI IMG/M metagenome (GOLD analysis project Ga0182232, IMG submission 155484) | Phyllosphere microbial comminities from miscanthus, Michigan, USA - G6R3_NF_07NOV2016_LD2 MG | ecosystem: Host-associated > Plants > Phyllosphere > Phylloplane/Leaf | place: USA: Michigan... | reverse complement strand
GCTGCGGGCTCGAATGCTTCGGATAGATCTCCTCGACGCCGGGCATGTCCTCGTAGAGGACCCGCACCGGGTGGAAGCAGAGGGTGAACTCAGGATTCGTCCGCAGGCATTCGACCTGGCGCTGGAGCTTGCTCGAATCGGTCCAGTAATCGTCGCCCTCGCAGATCGCGACGTATTCACCGCGGGCGCGGGCCGTAAGATCGGAAAAATTCTTGTTCGGTCCGAGATTCTCAGATCGCAGCACCGCCACGAGGTTGGGATGGCGGGCGGCGTAATCCGCGATGATCTCCGCGGTCCCGTCGCTCGACCGGTCGTCGCCGACCAGGAGCTCGAACGGGAAATCCGTGACCTGCCCGAGAATGCTGTCGAGGGTCTGCCGGATGAACCGGGCCTGGTTGTAGGTGATGCACAGGACCGACACGACCGGCCGGTTCCACTCCGGCGCAGGCTCGGCGTCGGCGCGCGCCCGGATCCAGGCCGCGAACGGGTTGACGAAGCTGCCGTCGAAGCTCTCGTCCGGCTCCGCGGTGAAGTCGGCCCGCGGCTGACGCCCGAGCCGGGCGCCGTACTTCACGTAATGTTCGAGCGGCGACAGGTCGGTCAGGCCGACATCGGGATAGCGGGTCGCGTACCAGAGGTGATCGAACCGGCCGCTGCGATAGATCGTCGAGAAATCGTCCTGCCACGGCTCCAGGGCGGGCGTCGCCGTGCTCGCACCCGGCGCGGCGTCTCCTGCACCGTCCTGCATCGATCAGATTCCTCGAACGCTCGGGACCACGTCCTTTGACCGGCCCCTCTAGCGCATCGTGCTGGATATCGGAACCGGCACGATGCGCTAGGTCTTTGCTTCGCATCGTCTTTTCCCGAAAGCCGGAAACCACCTTTCGGGACGATGCACTAGAGGGTGCCGGGAAGGCGTCCTTCCTCGGAGCCGTGGTTGTAATAGTGCCGCGTCGGGTCGGCGCCGGCATTGGCGACATCGTCGTTGCACGCCAGGTAGAAGGTTCGGTCGAACAGCCCGGAGGTCTCGAGCCAGTCGAGCAGGGTCTGCTCGGCGACGACCGGCGCCCGCTCGGGGCTCGCCGCGGCGGCCTCCCGGTAGAGATGCACGAACTTGGCGATCCGGGCCGCGACCTCCTTGGCGGGGGGCCGGCGCACCGAGGAGGCGACGACGCTCGAGGGCTCGCCGGGCCGCCGGCGCTGCAGGTCGGCCTCGGCCAGGCGCACCAGGCGGGCCAGCTCGCCCTGCGCGTCCTTGAGCCTCGCCTGCGTCTCGGCGAGCTCGGCCCGCAGCGCGTCCACGTCCTCGCTCAAGGTCGGCTCCGTCTCAGTCTCGACGTCCTGCGATCCGGGCGCGGGATCATGCGGCGAAATCGGCCGGATAGACGGCGCGATCGCGCCGCCCGCCGCGTGAGGCGGCGTGATACGATCGGCTCCGGGGACCGGTCAAGCCGGGCGAGGCTCGGCGAAAGGACCTCGGAGACGCAGCTTGGCAGTTCGCGCCGCGAGGCTGCGCGCGACACTACCCCGCGACCGCCTGCGGCGCGACCGAACCCGCGACCAGCGGGCCGGGGATCGCGGCCTCCGCGTCGACCATCAGGCGCGCCTCGTGGCGGCGCATGAACATCCACAGCGCCACGGCGCCCAGCAGCACGAAGGCCAGCAGCGCGAGGCCCACGGGGCCCATGACGTTCTCGATCGAGCGGCCGCACAGATACGCGCCGAAGCCCATGACCGAGGCCCAGGCCACACCGCCGACGGCGTTGAAGAACATGAAGCGGCGCGCATCGAGCTTGTTCACGCCGGCGAGGACCGCCGCGTAGGCGCGCAGCATCGCGGTGAAGCGGCCGAAGAACACGATCTTCCCGCCATGCCGGCGGAACAGGTACTGGCCGAGCTTGAGCCGGCCGTGATCGAGGCCGATCATGTGGCCCTTGCGCAGGAGCAGGGGCAGGCCCCAGCGGCGGCCGACCCAGTAGCCGGCATTGTCCCCGAGGATCGCGGCGGTCGCGGCGATCGCGACCACGAGGGCGATGCTCAGGTTGCCGGTGCTGCCGGCATAGGCCGCCGAGGTGAGCAGGACCGTCTCGCCCGGAAGCGGCAGGCCGGCGCTCTCCAGGGTGATGATGACGAAGATGGCGATGTAGCCGTAATTTGCGATCAGGTCGGCAATCGGCAGATCGTGCAGGAAGGACATGCGGTCTCCTCGCGGATCGGAGGGCTGCCCTGTCGGCGAGAAACATGGCCGCTCCGGGGCGGAGCGCGAAATACCTGGCCGGACGACGATCGGCTGTGCCGACACACACGATGGCTCTCGGGTTTCGCTGGCCTCAGCGGGCCGGGTTCGGCAACGATCCTTCCTTGCGCGCCTCCGCCAGATGGGCCCGCATCCAGTCGATCGTGCCGGTGAGCCCGTCGCGCAGGGCGACCCGGGGCTGCCAGCCGAGTTCCGACCGAATCAGCGTGGTGTCGAGCACGTTGGCCGGCACGTCGGCCGCACGGCTCGGCTTGTACAGGCAGGGCAGGCGCTCGCGCCCGAAGGCCCGCTGCAGCTCGGCGATGATCTGGTTGACGCTCAGGCCCGTGCCGCTGCCGACATTCATCACCTTGTGCGGCCCGTCATAGCCGACAACGGCCAGGAAGGCGTCGCTGACGTCGTCGATATGCAGGAAGTCGCGCACGACCTCGCCGGTGCCCCAGACCTCCAGCGGCATGTCAGCGAGCACGCGGTGGATATAGCTGCCGATCAGGCCCTGGTGCCTGTTGCCGAGCTGGAAGCGGCCATACGGGTTGGCGATCCGCAGGATCTGATAATCGATCCCGTGAAGATGCCGATACAGGTAGAGCGACTTCTCGATCATCAGCTTGCTGATGCCATAGGCCGAGATCGGATCGGTGGGCGCCTGCTCCGGGATCGGGGTAGCGCGCGGGATCCCGTAGATCGCGCCCCCGGAAGACGCGAACACGACCTTCCTGATCCGGGCCGAGCGGCAGATCTCGAGGAGGTGCAGGGTGGCGATCGGCGCGGCAGCGAGTTCCGCGGACGGGTCCCGGTTGGAGCTCTCGGGGATCGATCCGGCGATGAGGTGGAACACGATGTCCTGACGCTCGACTGCGTTGGCGATGGCGAGCCGGTCAGAGAAGTGTCCGGTCACCCGGGCCACGCGCCGGTCGAGGACCTCGGCTTGCGGGTGGCTGCGGCTGAAGCAGGTGACCTCGGCGCCGGCCTGAGCGAGGCGGTTGCACAGGTTCAGGCCCAGGAAACCGGCACCGCCCAGCACGAGGCAGCGGGCCCCCGCGAGCGTCGAAGCCGATAGGTCGGCTCCGGCCGGATCGACCGGCGCCCGGTCATGTCCTCGGCCGCCGCTCATGGTCGGCGTTCGGCGTTCGGTTGCGCCGGTACGGGAACTGCCGCCGCGTCGGCCCCGGCCGCGTCCGGATCTCGGGCCTCGATCATGCGCTCGACCAGGGCAAAGGCGGCGTGCTGGAGCATGCGGCGCGTCGGCTCCAGCGGCGCCTTCCCGTAGGCCCGGGTCGCCGCGTAAGCCGCCGCATAGGCCGCATCCCAGCCGGCGGCGAGGATCGGCGGCCCGGCTTCCTCCAAGGCATCCCGGACGGTGATCCAGGCGGCCTGCTGGGTGGCATCCCAGGCCGCGGCCCGAACCGCGGAGCCGGTCTGCCGCAGGGTGAGGTTGGCGACCGCCGCCCGTTTGCGGGCCCGCTTCAGGTGATCGCACAGGGAGGCGAGATCGGCGACATCCGTGAGTTCGGCCCGGTCGGCCAGTTCGTCCGCCTCGACGTTCAGCTTGGCCAAGCGGAACCAGGCCGGCACGTGGCTGCGCACAAGCCAATCGGCGACCATCGCGATGCGCCGGCGTTCCAGGGCTTCCGAGCCGCACGTCCCGACGAGACGGGGAACTAGCGGGAGGATCAGCCCGTCGCGCTCGGCCTGCGGCAGGCCATCGCTCCAGGTCCGGATGAAGGCGGCGATGCTCGGCGAGGCGCAGGCGGGCTGATCGGAATGGAGTTCGCTGGCAAGGTCCGCCACTGCCTCCAGGGCGCACATCGCTCCGTCACGCCCCTCCTGCGTGCCGGCCGCCAAGGTCTGGATTCGCGCTTGCCCGTCGCCACCGATCTCGGGACTCCCCAACTCATCCATGCAAAGGCGTTCCACTTCCTGCGCCTGCGGCGGGTCCGGCCTGGAGGCTTCGGACCGGTGCCTCTCATTCCAAGGTCCACCGTGCCGCGACCCCGGAACCGCGACTGACCACTCCCAGGCGGGGACTTACCAGCTCTGCGGCGCGGCGCTAAGGGTGATCTCCGATCATGCCGCACGATGAGCTGCTTCCCTCCGGCCGCCGTCTAAGGCTCGCAGCGCACGTCGGCGCACGGAGTTTGTGGGTCGAGCACACGGGCATGTCAGACTTCCTGAATGTGATCAAAGATCTCCGCGGCGGGAACCCCCAACTATTCGCGAAGCTCGCCGCAAGCGTGGCCGATCCGGACGCGGCGGGAAGCAATCCTGGCACGATGGTCCGTCATCTCGATGCCTTGGCGTTCCGGTTGGACGGTAGCGGCGAGATTGGCTTGGCAGCACAAGCCTACGAGATGGCCGCCTCCCTGGCCGGCCCCGACAGCAGCCGCTGGACCCTGTCGGCCGCCGAGGCTCGGCTGCGCGACTTCTGCATGCAGGGACGCTTCGCAGAGGCCGGCCCGGTCATTGCGCGGTTGCGGGCGGCGGACGCGAACCGACTGAGGCCCAAGATCACGGACGCTCTCGTCGATAGGGGTTGGTTGCTCGAGTTGCGCGGTGAGGCCGAGGCCAGCGTCCAATGCTACAGGCTCGCCCTGGAGCTCAACGGCCACGAACCCGGCCTCATCTCGCGAGACAGGGATCCGCTGCCGAAGAAGATCAAGAATCTGAGACGGCTTCAGCTCGACATGCTGATCGAGGCCTGCGCGTTCGACGACGCCGTCGCCCTGCACGAGACGACCCGCCAGCTGATCGGCGCAGGGCCCTTGGCGTGCTATGATATAGTCGGCACTGGTGCCTTAGCAGGCCAGCTCGGCGTGCGTTACACGGAGATGCGGCCGCCGCGCACGATCCAAGAGCCACAGTTGAAATTCACTGAACCGCCACCGCCTCTGACTTCAGAGCCCGGGGACCTGGAGGCGCCGAGCCAGTATCTCGCGCTCATCGACAACTGCCACGCCTTCCCGCGCAGCAACCTCGTGTTGAAGGACGCGCATCTGATCTACGACCTCGCGGCTCATCCCCGTCGCGGCGACATTCTGCTTCAGGATGGGGTCAACCCGGACCAGATCGTGATGGCGGCTTTTGGGACAAAACAGGCCCTCGTCGAGGTTCCAGAGGACAGCCTAACCATCGAGGCCGGGCTCTCGATGTTCGGCCTGCAAAGTCGCAACTACGGCCACTGGTTCTGCGAATTCGTCCCGCGCATGCTGGCCTACAACGACCCGCGCTGCCCGGACGGCATCCCGCTCTGCATCGACGACCATATGCCGCCCACGCACGAGGAGGTTGTCAGCCTCATAGACACGCGCGATCGCCCGATCATCAAGCTACCTCCCCGGCCAGTGGCGTTCGGCTTGCTCGGCCTCGCGCCAGTGCCAGCCTTCTTCCCGTTCGAGATGAAGCCCGGCCGGCGCGTATACGACACGATCTGGCCAGCGGATATCCTGGTGGACCTGCGCACACGCATCCTCGACAGCGCTCGCGAACGCGGTGCACTGAGTGGACGCGCCGGCCGTCGGCTGTTCATTTCGAGAAAGGCGTTCGCGCAACGCCAACTCATCAACGAAGTCGAGATCGCTGAGGCCCTTCGCCCGCACGGCTTCGAGGTCATTACCCCGGAAACAATGACATTCCTCGAACAGGTCGACGCCTTCCACTCCGCCGACCTCATCGTGGGCTCGTCGAGTTCGGCACTAACGAACGGCCTATTTTGCCGCCCGGAGTGCCGCATCCTTGGCCTCATTCACGCCAATTTGGGGTTCAATTTTCGGGGCTACACCAGCTTCATCGAGGCAGGCGGTGCGCAGATCACGTTCGTCCGGGGTCAGACGGTCAACGAGGAGGGACACGCCTTTCACGCAAGCTACAGCATTGCCCCAAACGAGATCATCGCGGCCTTGGACCGGCTGCGGCAGCCGACATCTGCGGCAATGCCCTCGCCCTCGAAGACGGAAGCCCCACGGACGATCTTCGGGCGTATGATCGGGGCTCTGCCGTTCGTGCCCCGAAATGGCCCCGGATAAACTTGTGGTAGCATTTTCGTCGCGTTACCCGTCCTGATACCAGCTATTCATTGCGGACCAGCTCAGTTCCGCTTACGAGGCTTGGCGACATCGGATCACCCATCGATCCGCACTCAGCCCTCAAGCGGGGCCAGGATTTCCGTCTGTCCATGCAACTGTCCGGCGATCAAGAGCCGGTACTTGAAAGCCGGGGTTTCGGCATGGAAAAAATGACTCAGCCGCACCTGATCGAGTTCCGCGACATTCTCGATCATAGGGGGGCACTAACTCCGATCGAGGCTGAGAAGGATGTGCCATTTGCCATCCGCCGCATCTATTACATCTATGACGTATCGCATGGCGCCGTTCGGGCGGGCCACAGCCACAAAGAGTTGCAACAGGTTCTCATAGCACTTTCTGGCAGCTTCAACGTCCATCTGGACGACGGCTATGCGCGCCAGACCTTCATGCTCAACCGTCCCAACATAGGCCTCTACGTTCCGCAGATGACGTGGCGCGACATCGATAACTTTTCGGGAGGCGCAGTGTGCCTTTCGCTTGCCTCGCAGCATTACGAGGAAAGCGACTATTATAGGGATTACGAGTCGTTCATCCGTGCCGTCGGACGTCGGTAAGAGAAAGTTGAGATGCAGATTCCGTTTCTTGATCTCAGCCGCACTCACGACGCCATCCGAGCAGAACTCGACGCCACATGGCACCGGGTTCTGAACCGGTCGCGCTACATCTTGGGTGAGGAGGTAGAAGCCTTCGAGTCGGAGTTCTCCGCGTATTGTGAGGCCGAGCACGCCGTCGGGGTCGCAAACGGCCTCGACGCGCTGATCCTCATCCTGCGCGCCTACGGCATCGGCCCCGGAGACGAGGTCCTCGTACCGTCGAACACGTTCATTGCGACATGGCTAGCGGTCAGCCAAGTGGGTGCGAAGCCGGTCTCCGTCGATCCGGACCCCTCGACATACAACATGGACCCAGCTGGAGCAGCCAAGGCGGTCAGCAGCCGGACAAAGGCCATCATGCCGGTCCACCTCTACGGCCAGCCGGCCAACATGGAGGCGTTCCGCGCCCTGGCGCACCGACACAGTCTCGTCTGCATTGAGGATGCCGCGCAGGCTCATGGCGCGAGCTTCGCCGGGCGGCGGACTGGCAGTCTTGGCGACGCTGCCGCGTTCAGCTTCTATCCGGGCAAGAACCTGGGTGCCCTGGGGGATGGCGGGGCCGTGACCACGTCCGACCCGGCGGTCGCACGCCGGATTCGCGAGATCGCCAATTACGGCTCGCGCGAGAAATATGTACATCGGAAGCAGGGTGTGAATTCACGGCTTGACGAGTTGCAAGCCGCGCTCCTTCGCATCAAGCTGCGCCATCTCGACGACTGGAACAATTGCCGCCGCTCCGTCGCGGCTGCATATCAGGCCGGCCTCGCCCAGACAGGCCTCATCCTACCGCAAGTCGACCCGCGCACAGATCCCGTCTGGCACCTGTTCGTCGTCCGGTCCGGGCAGCGGGATGCGCTGGCGGCGCGCCTCGACCAAGCGGGCGTCGGCACCCAGATCCATTACCCAATCGCACCGGCAGACGCCGAAGCCTATGCAGGCGACCCAATCGCCGGGGAAAGCCATTTGGGCCGCACGCTCGGTCGAGAGATCCTGAGCTTACCTATCGGGCCCCATCTCCAGGACGAGGAAATACGGCACGTCATCCGAGCTTGCCAGGAGGCCGTGACCCCGGACCATCGCACCGGCGCAGCGTGAGGTTTGCCGAGTCGGACCGCCGGTCACGACTCCGTCAACGGCCCTGAAGTCCGTGGCCGGGCCGAAGCGGCCCTCGCATGGGGCACCCGAAGCGCGGCGAGCCTGGGATCTCCCGGGCTCCGTACGCCAATCGCAAACGGAAAAGGAGGCCACCTGTGTCATCGTCTTCTCTGAACGCTGCCGACGGGGGGCATTCCAAGGACGGATCGAGTTCCTTAGAGTACCTCCAGACCGGACGCGACGTCGATCTCGCCAATGTCGATCTCACGTTCGAAGGATTTCGCGCCCTCGCACGGAACCCACACCTCACCGCCAATGAGCGGATCGGCTTCCCGGAGACGTACCGTAAGGGCTTCGAAGAGGCGATCCTCCGCGACATCTCCGCCAAGCTCCCAGCCCTTCTCGGAACCGGCGCCACGATCGTGGATATCGGTCCCGGATGCGCCGGCCTGCCGCATCGCCTCATCGACCTGTGTCGCGAGAGGAACCATCGCTTGGTCCTTGTAGACAGCGCGGAGATGCTCGAGCAGCTTCCCGACGTCGCCGACGTGACCGTGAAGATCGCCGGTTCGTTCCCGGCGATCCGGGATTCCATCCGGGATCAGGTCGGCCAAGCCGACGTCATCCTCTGCTACAGCGTCTTCCACTACGTGTTCGTGGAGGGTAATCCCTTCACCTTCGTCGACAGCATCGTTGAGCTTCTCGCTGATGGCGGCCGTGCCCTGATCGGTGACATCCCGAACATCTCAAAGCGACGCCGTTTTTTCGCGAGCGAAACTGGCAGGCGCTTTCACAAGGACTTCACCGGAACCAACACCGAGCCGGACGTCCGATACAACGAGCCGAATACCGGCAAGATCGACGACGCCGTGCTCACGGGGCTCATCCAGCGGGCACAGGCCGCAGGCGCGGACGCCTACCTCATGCCTCAGGCGCCGGATCTCCCTATGGCAAACCGGCGTGAAGATCTCCTCATCATAAAGGCTTGATCGATGAAACGGCTGATCATCTTTGGAAATGGCGAGATCGCCAGCATGGCCTACGAGTATTTCACTCATGACAGCGATTACGATGTGGCGGCTTTTTCGATTGGAGAGGAATACATCACGCAGCCGCACCACCACGATCTACCGGTGATCCCACTTACTCAGGTCCAGCAGGCCTTCCCGCCGGACGAGTACGACGCCTTCGTCGCCATCGGCGACTCGAAACTGAATCGGGTCCGAACAGATCTCTGCGCACAGGTCAAGTCCATGGGCTATAAGCTGACATCGTACGTCAGCACCAAAGCCTTCGTCTGGCACAATGTAACGATCGGCGAGAACTGCTTTATTCTGGAGCACAACGTCATCCAACCCTTCGTTGAAATTGGGAACAACGTCACGCTTTGGAGCGGCAATCACATTGGCCATCGCACAGTCATCGAAGACCATGTCTTCGTGAGCTCGCATGTCGTGATTTCCGGATTCTGCAGAATTGGAACCTACAGTTTCCTCGGTGTCAACGTTGCCATAGGGCATGGCGTAACGATTGCGCCTGACAACTTCATCAGCATGGCCTCAAACCTCGCGCAATCGACGGAACCGGACAAGATCTACCAGGGCAATCCGGCGGAACCACGCAAGATCTCGGCCACGCGCTTCTGCCGAGCGCGCTAGCGATGACCCTGTCGATCCGGCGGTTCACCCAGGATCAAGCCTCGGCCTGGAACGCACACAATCGAACGGCGGTAAACGGACATTTCTTGTTCGATCGCAGCTTCATGGATTACCACGCCGACCGCTTTACGGACGCCTCGCTGCTCATCACCCGGGAAGACACGATGCTGGCGGCGCTTCCCGCCAATATCGACGGCGATACGATCTATTCCCATCAGGGGCTGACATTCGGCGGCCTCCTGACCGCCCGCCTGTCGACCGACGCGACCCTAGCGTTGTTCGAGGATTGCCTCAATCATTACAGACAGACCGGCGCCAGAAAGCTGATCTACAAGCCGGCGCCCTCGATATATCATCGCCGGCCCGCGGAGGCCGATCTCTACTGCCTGTTCCGCGTCGGCGCCCAACTGGTGCGAAGGGATGTAACCACGACAATTGACTATCGACTGCCCGGCGAACTCTCTTCGCGCCGCCGTCGGGGAGTCGGTAAGGCGCAGAAGGCCGGTCTTACCATCCGCACCGACAGCCGCTGGCCCGGTTTCTGGGACATTCTCGCACAGACGCTCCAAGAGCGCCACGGAGTCACGCCGGTTCACACCCTGCCGGAGATCGAGATGCTGGCAGCACGCTTTCCAGAAAACATCAAGCTCTTCACGGCCGAGCAAGAGGGAGCGACGGTGGCCGGCGTCGTGATCTTCGAGACCCAGGACGTCGCGCACGCCCAGTATATCGCATCCAACAGACAGGGGCGCGACGTGGGTGCCTTGGATCTCCTCTTCAGCACCCTCATCAAGACCTACCAACCGGTGAAGCGCTACTTCGACTTCGGCATCTCGACTGAGGAAGGCGGCCGCGTCCTGAACCAGGGCCTTCTGACCCAGAAGGAGGAATTCGGCGGGAGTGCCGTAATGCACGACACCTACGCAGTCGCGCTGTAGCGGCACAGCCCGGTCAGTCTGAAACCTGGCCGGGGCCTTGTCCCATCTTGCGACCGGCCACCCCATGGGCCGGAGGAAATTATCGCCCCTCCGACGCATTGCGGGTTGACCGTGTGAATCGAAGCCAGCGCTCGGCGCAGGGGCTCGGGGCTACTGTCGATCGGGTTGCGACAGCTTCTGTGTTGTCGAATGGATCGACCAACGGGGGATGGATCTTCCAATGCGCGACGTCCGAAGTCCGCATAGGAGACAAGCGCATCATCTGAATTAAAAACGCTTGTCTCAGCGGGCCGAAGGTATCTCCAAGATCGGGAGCCACTCTAGTTGGACGTCAGATCCCGGTAGGCAAGACCAAAGCCGGTCCGTCCAAAGCCGTTACCGTTGTAGAAGAGCAGCGCTCGATCTTCGACCTGACACGTCGCGCCGAAGCAAGTCATCTCGGACGCCCATGCATGCCCCGCAGCATCGACGACCTCAACGAAGCGGGACCGATCGACCGGGCCTTCGTCCCACGGGCACATCATCAGCGTGTAAGCTTGTTCGGTTCGCACCGAGACCATCAGGGCTGGCGCCTGTCCGGGGAGAGTTTCGATACGCGGACGGCCAAAGCCGATCTCGCCATGCGCCTCATCCGGCAGCAGCACATCCTCAGTCGGGTCGGGCCAGTGAATCCCATCTGCGGACCACGACCGGCGGATGGCGTATCTCGGAAGCAGCTTCCCTGATGGGCTAGGGACAAAACGGTTTCCACCAATATAGAGCATCTGGAAGCCGTTATCCACTCGCTGAACGAATGGGGCGGTCCGAAAGTACCGCTCGTCGGGTGTCGCCGGCAGGACGGGTTCCGTCTTCCAGCGCACAAAGGTCTTGCCGAAATCTTCGCTTAATGCAAGACCAGCCAAGAGCGTGTAGGGAACGTCCTGAGACAGTCTTTGCCAGCCGACATAATACAGTCGCCACACACCATCGAAAATTTCAAGATGACAGGGATTGACCCCATCAGCGTCGAAACACCCCATGGTTCCGAGGTCTAAAACGGGAGCGGGATCGAAATGGATCACCGCATGGGGATGGTCCAAGCTCAAATCGACGGCAAAAATCCGTCCGCGCAGGTCGGCATCGCAGGACGAGAAATAGACCCTGATGCGATCTGCCAGCACGATCGGCGTGGGCAGCATGGCATGTGTCTGGAGAAGCCCCGAACCTGGCGCCTCGAACCGCAGGCCAAGATCGGTCCATTGCTTCTTCATGCCGTCATTCCTGTCGACCAAACCGCGACGACGTGCGTCGGAATGGCAAAACCTCAGATATAGGTTCGCAACACAGTGTCCAAGTAATCGAGGTCGATGCGATAATTGCCATGCGTCAACTCGAGCGAGCGGCGCCTCTTCTCAGCACCGGGACGAAAGGCATCGTGCTCACCAGGGACGGCTAGGTAACGACACTCGGCAAACGTCGCAAGGCTGGCGAACGTCGAGAACTGCACGGCGAACGGCGACACGAGTCCCAGGACGAGCGTGTCGGGAGACGCAAAAACCAAGTTGGCGAAGGCGGCGCCGATCGGCCCGGCGATGCAACCCGCAGATCTGAAAGCTTCGACCTGCTGCGCAAAGCTGATCTGTCCTGGATTGACGATCTCGAAGCCATGCCGGTGAAAAACCGCCTCCACCTCCGCGGCATTCGTGATGTTACGGCCCGCGGATCGGCCGAGATAGAGCTTCCGGGCGGGTAAAGCGCGAGGCGCCGGCGCGGTGTCGAGCACCCGCGCCCGCAGCCAGCACAGACTCGCGTGATTGACGGCAGCGACCGTCCAAAACTCGACGTCGGGCGTATCCGGGATGAAGGTCATCAAGGACGGAACATAAAGAGTCTTCACGTCCAGCCGCTTGCCGTGTTCCCGGATCGTGAACGGACGTCCCGGGAAGAGCAGCTTCAGCGCCTCCATTTCCTGAGGAAACAGATCGTCGCTCAGAAGGAGCGGCACATCCGCCGGAATGGACGCCTTGTCGATGATGTAGCCCTTCGTGGCGTACTCGATCAGGAAATGGAAATAATTCGCCCCGCATCGCCCGATGAGTAGGATACCTGCATCAATCGCTTGATCGACGTCCTGCGGGACCCGAGCCAGGACCCGGTCGCCCTTCGACCCAAAACAGTTGATGACGAACTCGCATTGACGGCTCGTGTAGCGGAACACCGGATCCGCCTCCGGCTCGTAGACCACGAAAGCGGCATGGGAGACGATCTGGGCGAAGCCGAAGATCGACGCATCTTGAATCTTGGCACACCAGAGTTCCGGACATTGCAGTCGGCGCGCGGTCGAAGGCTGTGCACGAAGGGCGACCTCGGGGTCCGCAAAGCTGAACACGCCGGCTTCCGCGATGCTGCGGCAGTCGATCCAGGGCACCGCGTCGTGCCCGATCCGCACCACAGGATAGATCGAGCCGAGCCCGGCGGCGGCGGCCCCGCTCGGTCCCGTGGACAATGCGGACCGCACAGCAAGGAAGCGCGCGAGCACGAGGACGAGCCGAAGCTGCAGCGTGAAACCGCGCCGAGTCGCGAGCTGGTTGATGCGATAGCGGAAGCAGTCTGTGATGTCCTGACGGCTCCGTCCGAGCAATGCCAGAACGGCGACTAGCACGGGCGACCACGCGAAGATCCGCCCCTCTAGGCGCTCGTTGGGCGCGCGCAGCGGGGAGGCGTGCCAGTACCGCGCGAAATGGGCGACGGGATCGACGCCTGCTGCCGCCACATCGGCGTTTCGCGCGAGATAGAAGGCCGGATCCACGATGCGCTGCGCGATGCGCAACGTCACACGTTCAAGAATGGACGCCATGCTCACGGATTACGCGATCCGAGGGCCGGTCTGCGCAGAGCGAGCTGCCCAAACCGCGGCCGAACATCGGCGCGCATCCATTCACGAGGCGCGCTGCTGTGCGCAATGCCGCTCGATTGTCTGCCGTTGGGCGACCTTGAAAGCATCGTAGGCCGAACGTGAGAAATGAAAGAAATAGTCTTGCTCATTTTCGTCGATGATTTCGGCGCCAGATCTGAGATGGAAAGCCACGACGTTCTCATTCTCCCGCCGGACATCGAAGTGAGCATGTTCGAAACCAAGATGCTCAAAGCCCAGTTCGCACACTGCAAGCGCTGAATAGCTCGCAAGGCCGATCACCGGCGGCGGCTCGATGATCCAGCTTCCCCAACAGAAAGACCTCAAGCCGTTGATGGTGCGGAAATCGTACATCCGAACCGTTCCGCGGTCCTGTCCCGCCGATACGATGATGAAATAGTACTGCTTCCCGGCTGCTTCGTCGTCCTTGTACCGGGTCAACCACGAGACCTGCTCCGGGACGCTGGTCGGCGGGGCATTTAGAAAGCGGCTGAGCCGCGGGTCGGACCGCAACCGGCAGATCAACGGCCCGTCGGAAGGTTCGGCCAAGCGCAGGTAGGAACGTCGTGTAGGGTCGAGTTGAACTGTTCCGCGGAGCTTGTTGACTGACATGACCTGTCCGTGACTGGATACTCTACGCTGCCCGAAGTGCGTTGGCCTTGCAATTCCGCGGTCCGCAGACTTGTATCGTCGACTGTCTCACGTCCGGTCTTGAGCGCCAAGCCCGAGCTATGGGCACACTGCAGTCTCGCTTGGTATCGCCAACAGAGCCCCGTACTCGAGCGGTGCGGCCAGAGATCCGACACCTGTGCCGAACGGCCCATTCGTGCGTCGGAGGAGCGCCCCCCCCCCCCCCCCGGGAGCTGGATCATCCGATCACTTCCTCCAGAGCTCGGTCGAGGTCGACCTTCGCGATCGAGAAATCGAACCGTGACCAGATCCAATATCGATCGGCACGCGCCAGCGATGCGCCTGCGCAGAGAACGTAGGATTGACCGATCGCGCTGGCGAGACTCGTGAAGGTCTCGCTTAGGATCGCGTCGGCGGAGAAGGCGAGCACCTTCGTGGCAGGCGGTGCGAAGACGAGGTTCGACAGGGCTGCGCCGCCGGGTGCCGCAATGATCTCTACGTCGGAAAAAAGCTCGATCTGATCGTCGATCGTCATGCCTCCCGGATCGACGATCGCGAAGCCAGCGTCCTTCAAGCGATCGATGACCTCTGACTCGTTCAGGAATCCACGCTTCACGGCTGCGCTCCCGCGCGTGAGGTAAAGCCGCTTGCCGGGCCTGACCGCTGCGGCCGAAGCTCCGGGGACGAGTCTCTCGCGAAGGAAGCGGACAGCTTCCGGGTGGACGACGAGGTTCTTGGACAAGCGGGGCGGCAAGACCAGATGCGGCACGCTGACCGGACGGGAAAAATCGACGGGGCACAGTCGCGACCGCACGACTCCGACGCGCGACAGAAGATCCAACTGCCAGGACGCGGCATTCCTGTCCACCAGAATCGGCACATCGTCGTATTCCGACCCGCCGGTCACAGCTTCAGTATTAGGAATATCTTCCAACAACCAATGGAAATAGTTGCTATTATTTCCAATGAAGCAAGCTCTCTCAACGGGTGCGGCTATCGGTATTGCACGCGTGTAGATGGCTCGCTTTGCGGCGATCGTCACGATCGCGGAACAGAAGGTCTGATCGTGGCAGCGCCGCATATGCGACTGGCTAGCCAGGAGAGCCGTCCCGTCCACTAGCACGGTGCCATATTCCGGCAGCAACTGCGCCGCGTGCACCTCGCTGAGGGACGCCACTGGGAAAGGCAGAAGCGCCCGCACCCGCGATGCCCGGCCGCCGTAGATCAGAACGTAGTCCACAACCAGAGACTGCGCATCCGCGACCGGCAGCGATGCGACTTGATACGACTCAGCAAAATCCTCACCGTCTTCCACGATGGCCGCGACCCCATGGATGCTCTGCTCCCCTACCTCACGGGCGGTGTCCTTGAAGAGATCGAAGCCCGCCTGCGGATCCGTTCCGAACAAGGCAAAAGCCTGCGCGAAACGTGCGACATCCTCCGTCTGATCGAGGGCCGCCAGACGCGCGGCCGCATCGCGAGCCGAGGACCATTGCCCTGCCGATAGTCGTGCGAAGGTGAGCATGAGCCAGATATCGGTACCGTCGGGCTCGAGAGCGGCGGCTGTCTCCAGCAGGGCAATCGAGTCCTTGAAGGTCCGATCATGCCACGTCCGTCCGAAACCAAGATCGAGGATCCGGCCCGGATTGATGGCGGCTTGGTGCGACGCGTATTCGTTGAACTCGGACGCCCAGATCGCCTGAACCAGATAGATGTCGCCAAGGGTCAGCAAGGCGAGGTCGCGAAGCGAGTCGGACTGATCGAGATCCCGACAGAGCGCTTCGGCATCCGAGAACAACCCAATCGTCTTGAAACTGTTAGCGAGATAAAGCTTGAGGCTGGCTCGCGGTGCCGTAAGCGCGCCCGACAGATGGCTGGCCGATTGCGTGCGGGCGAACGGTCGCGCAAGGAAGGTGACGGCGCCCAGCGGGACGTCCTCGAAACCCTCCGCCCGGAACCGCCGGACCGCGGTCAGGAAGAAGCGCACCGGACTGATCGCCTGAGATCCCGCGGCAAGCGGCAGGCGAGGCCGCGAGATGGCGTAAGCCAAGCACCCAAGGACGAACACGCACAGTCGGACGGAGCGGCCCACGCGCGCGTCAAGCGGGGTCAGCGCCCAAGCCGGGTCCATCCAGCGCACGAGATGGGACCGCTGCGTTTCGTCCACTGCGAGCGGCTGCCGACCGGCGCGGAAGACAAACCGCTTGCGACCCCGCATGCGTCCGACATGCAGGAAGTGCGCGACCGGACCAAAATCGCTGGACGCCACATCGGGATAGACGGCGACATACCGTTCCGACCAGAAATTTGGTCCGGTCTCCCTGCCCTCGCGCTCACCCCAATGCATATAATGATGGAGTGCGGTCGTCTTGTTCGCCAAAATATCGGGGTGCTTTCCGATGTCCGGATAAGCGTCGAAATAGAACTTTGTTGAAAAATATGGATTTGGATCGCGCATAAACGCATTACTGCTGACAATGTAGTCGTAAAGCGGGTTTCTCAGCAAGGAGAAACACAACTTGTATGTCTGTAAGTACCACTTGGAATCAAATAAACTATTTGGGAAATAACCCTTCCGGGCCCCCACGCGCACGTAATGGTCGATGGGATCCTCATCGGAGCGCAAATGGGACCCGTATGTTTTAAGGTACCATATGCGGTCGAACAGACCGCTTTCCTCGATCACGGTCCTCATGCGGACGCCTGAACCGGTGCCTCGCTTCGTATCAGGCGCCGTACCGTGCGCGGCCCAGCGTCGGGTGCTCAATTTACGAAGGAACCGTTCTGGCAAATCCGCGGCCCAGGCCCACGTGCTCGGAGACAGAAAGTTCAGCGCTTGAGACTCTTGAAAAGTCACATCTGCACTCTTCTGTGATTAACAACTATGCACGAAGCAAAGGTGTCGTGGGATCGTCCGGGTCGACACCGCTGCCACAAGAAAGCCTTCTCACGACCGTCGTCTTCGATCAACGGACAGGCGCCCAGGCATGGAGCAAGGATCGCAGAGATTTTTGGTTGATTTCGTAACTACCCTGTCGCAGAGATTGAACATTACTGTTCATCCGAGCCAGATCGCCAATTTTCCTGTCACTTATCAGGCGAATGCACGGACATTCTGCGAACGCGGCCAGATTCTGAAAAAGAGTTGAGGTCCTCGCATGCCGGGAGCCGAGATGAATAATCGCTGTTCCGGGCTTGCAGAAAACGGTGTTGGCAAATGCGGCCCCCACCGGGCCCGCGACATGTGTTGCATTGGCGAACAGCCGAACTTGTTGTGCGAAGGTCAGGCCGCTGGGATCGATGCTCTTGAAGCCATGATCAATAAAATCAGCCTCGACTTCTGCGGCGTTCACAATGTTCCGGCCGCGCCGCCGCGACAGGTAGAGGCGCGGGACCGGATCGACATGCTCCGGCTCGGGCGGCAGCGCCGCAAGGGTCCGATCGCGCAGCCACTGCAGGCTCGCGTGCCGCAAACCCTCTTTTTCGCAGTCGGCGATTTCCATCGCGTCGGGGAAGTACGTCATCAGGGACGGGATGTGGAGGCATTCGACGTCCAGCCGCTGCGCCGCCGAAATCGCAATTAGATCCCGCGCGGGAAACAGTAGCCGAATCGCTTCCAGCTGCGCCGGGAAGAGGTCGTCCGGAACGATCATCGGCAGGCCCTCATAGAGGCCGGCCCGTTCGATGACGTACCCTTTCGTCAGGTACTCGATCAAGAAATGGAAATGGTTGTTGCCGCATCGACCGCCGAGGAGGATTGCCGCATCGACGTGGGCCGCCGCCCGATCGGGCACGCGTGCGAGCACCTTGTCGTGCCGCGGCGAGAAGCACGTGATGACGTGGCGATACTGGCCCGCGGAGTAGGACAGGTTCGGGTCAGCGGCCGGCTCGTATCTCAAAAAATGGCCATGGGCAGCGATCTGCATGCTGCCGAACACACTGGCTTGGCGGATTGTGGCGCACCAGAGCGCGGGAAGCATGACCGAATGCACTGATGGCGGCTTGGAATCGCCCCAGAGCCTGGGGCCGTCGAAGCAGTAGCGCTTAGGAGGATCGATCTCGCTCACCGTCAGCCAGGGAAAGGCGGACGCTTCGAGGCGGACGACGGACAGCACCTTGCCGAGGATCCGGTCGCGATCGGATGGGTCCAAGGTGACGCGCGCCGGGTTCACGGTCGCAAGCAGCCGGGCGACCCAACGGGCGAATCGATATTCGACGCCGAGATTGCCGCAGGCGAGGTATTGGTAACGCTCGACGAAGCACTGCACCCAATCCGTGCGCCGCGTGCCGAGCAGGAGGGCGGCGAGGCCGAGCAACGGCGCGCCTCGGATGATGGCGCGCTCCATGACGGCGTTGGCCGCCCTGATCGGCACCGCGAGCCCATGCTCGGCAAAATGCCGGACCGGATCGATGCCCGCGGCACGGATGTCGGGATAGCGATCAAGATAGAAGTCGGTATCGACAAGCCAGCGCGCTGCCAACAGACGCAAGCGCGCGCGCCAGTCTGTTCTGAGAGCCGTGAGCATGCCGATCCTCAGGTGTCGTGCGGTCGATGACTAACCTAGCCCGTGTGCCCAGTTGCGTGACCGACAGCGGGAGCACAGCTAGGCCGCATGGACATGCGCTTCGGCGCGTCCGGTCAGGATGTGCCGAATGATCGCGCAGATCTGCTGGGCGTTCGCCGTACCCAGATGCCCGTAGAACGGCAGGCAGAGAACTTGGTCGCCGGCGCGATTAGCAACCGGAAGGTTGTCGCTCCTGCTGTCCGCATACTCGCGGTAGGGTTCGTACTGGCTGCAAAGCGGGTAGAAATATCGACGCGCGAAGACATTAAATTTTTTTAATTCGTTATAGACGTGATCGCGACTGCATCCGGCAATATTTCGATCAATGCGGAGGCAATAATATTGAAGACTGTCGGTCTCAAGATCCAGCCTACGTGAGGTGGTGATCCCGGGGATCCCGCTCAGGTCGTGTCGGTAGGTCTCCGCGAGCGCGAGGCGTTTGACTTTTTCAGCGGCAATTTCGTCGACGAGGCACAGGCCCAGAGCAGCCTGGATCTCGTTCATCTTGCTATTGATGCCGACGGCCTTGACGGTCACCTCGTCGGCGATACCGAAATTTTTGAGCAGTTCCATGCGCCGTTTCAGCGCTTCGTCGTTCGTGACGACCGCTCCGCCCTCAGCGGTGTGGAAGAGCTTGGTGGCGTGGAAACTGAACATGGTCGCGTCGCCGTAGCTGGCGATGGCCCGGCCGTTGACTTTAGTCCCGAAGGCATGCGCGCCGTCGTACAGCACTTTGAGGTGGTGCTTGCGCGCGATCCGCTCGATCTCTTCGACGTCGCAGGGGTTTCCATAGACGTGAACCGCGAGGATGCCCGTGGTGCGCTCGGTGATCGCGGCCTCGATCCGGGCCGGATCAAGGGTCATGGAGCGTTCCTCGATATCGACAAAGACCGGCCGAATTCCGTGCCACGCAAGCACGTGAGGGGTCGCTGCGAAGGTGAAGGGCGTTGTGATGACCTCCCCGGAGAGGTCGAGGGCCCTGACTGCCGTCATTAAGGCGTTGGTGCCGTTGTTGAACAGGGCGATATGGCCGTCGCCGAGGTGGGCATGCAGCCGGTTCTCCAGCTCGATGTGCTGCGGGCCGCCATTCGAGAGGACGGCACTTTCCCAGATGGCCTCAAGGTGCTTCGTGAAGACCGCGAGTTCGGGTAGCATCGGACGGGTGACGTAGATCGGCTGTTCGAACGATCGCGGCTCAGCGCTCATGAAACCTCCTCGCGATGTTCGGACGAGGGACCGACCATCTGGACAACTCGAATTTAGAGGGAGCGAATTTGCGCAGCAATCGGGCGGAGCTGAGGCCGATCAGGCCGATTTTGGCGCAGGTGCAACGATATCTGGCCGGGGCCATACGGTCGCTTGATCGGGAAGGGCGCGCAGAACGTTGCAGCCCATTCCGATCGTAACACCTTGGCCGAGGGCGAGACCCTGAAGAATTTTGGCGAGGGGGCCAATGAGACTGTCAGCGCCGATGGTGCAGCGGCCCCCGATGAAGGCGCCAGGCGAGACCGTCGTGTTGTGCCCGATCACCGTGTCATGGCCGATGATTGCGGCTGAGTTCAGCACGCTGAACCGGCCGAGTCGGGCAGCGGCGTTGACGATCACCCCGTGCGCCACGAATGCACCGGCACCGACCTCGACATCCGAGCTCACGATCGCATGCGGCGAGATAAGGGCAGGGCAGGGGAAGCCGTGCCGGTCGAGCCACGCGATGAGTTCAGCCCGCGCCCGAATCGCGCGCCTGCTGACACCGCCGATCGCGAGGACGACACCATCGTATTCTGCACGGTCGGTGATCAGCGCATCGAGATAGCCCCGGTAGCGACCGACCTGAACTTCGGGATGATTGGAGTACGTCGCTTCGACCGTGTGGCCATGGGCACGCGCGACCTCGGCGATCTCCTTGGAGAAGCCGCCGCCACCGATCAGGGCCAGGCGCTTCGCCACCGTCATAGCGTCGCCCCCCCATCGACCCGCAGGATCTCGCCGGTCACGTGCCGCGCCTGCGGCGACATCAGGAAGGTGATGGCATCGACCACCGACGCGACCGTGGCGACGCCCGCCGGGCTGCGCTTCTCCAGCGCCTCCCGGAAGCCCTCGCCGTAGAGCCGCGCATGCGCCTGGGTCATTTCGGTGTCGAGCCAGCCCGGTGCGACGCCGACCGCGCGCCGGGGGGCGAGTTCCCGGGCGAGGCCGCGGATCAGCGCGTCGAGCCCCGCCTTCGAGGCGGCGTAGGGGACGATGGCCGGCTCCGGCCGCTGGGCGGCCACCGAGGAGACGGCGCAGAAGACCGCGTCGCGGGTCGAGATCCGGGCATTGCCGAACGCCGCGGCGAACAGGGTCGGGGCGACGAGGTTCGTGGTGTAGAGGCGCTGGACCTCCTCCACGCTCAGGCTGCGCATCGGCTTGATGAGCTGGACGCCGGCGCAATAGACGAGGCCGGTCAGCAGGCCGCGTTCGGCGACCGCGGCCTGCAGCGTCCCGGCGATGGCGGCGAGGTCGGTGACGTCCGCGGCGATGGTGGCGATCCCGGCCTCCGCCAGTTCGGCCAGGCGGTCCGCCCGGCGGGCGAGGGCGGTCACGGCCCCGTGCGCGGCGAAGCGCTCGGCGACGGCCCGGCCGATGCCGCTGCTGGCGCCGACGACGAGGATATGTCCCGCGGGTTCCGCCATGGCCCGGCCTCAGGCCTGCAGCTTCGCGCCGGCGATGCCGAGGAGATCGTCCGTGGTCGCGGCCTCCGCGATCCGGGCCGGTTCGACCTCAAGACCCAGCGTGTCGAACAGGGCCATGATGTTGAGGATGCCGAGGGAGTCGAAGGTCTCGATCTCACCGAGCTTCTGGCCGCGCGCGAGCGGCCCCGGCTGATCCAGGATCGCGCCGAGCTCGTCCAGGAACCCAGCCTCGGTCATCACGCGATCTCCTCGAACTTCAAAACGGGCGGGGCGTAGATCAGGTCGGTGCTGAGCGCGCACGCGCCCCAGCTCAGACCGACGCCGAACCCGGCCAGCACCGCGCGCAGGGGCCGGTGCGCGAACGCATCCGCCAGGAAGCCCGAGATCGTCCCGGGGATCGAGGCGGAGTTCTGGTTCCCGTAGACGGATTGCGTGCCCGAGGGAAGCTTGCCGTCGTCGAGCCCCAGGCGCCGCTGCAGGTTCTTGAGAATGTACTTGTTCGGTTGGTGCAGGACGTAGAAGTCCGGCTCCTCGGGCCCCATCCCGGCGGCCGCGAGGATGTCGGTGATCAGCGACGGCACGCGCTTCAGGGAGAAATTGAACACCTGCGCGCCGTCCATATGCATGGAGGCCGGCTTGTCCGCATCCTCGGGATCCGCGCGCAGGCCGCTATGCGGGATGAACAGCGCCTTCTCGCCGGAGCCGTCGCTGTGCAGTTGGAAGACGCTCTCGGTCTCGCGCCGCTCGATCAGGACGGCGGCGCCGGCATCGCCCATGATCGGGGTGATGGAGCGGTCGTTCGTGGCGACCATGCGGCTCGCGACGTCGCCGACGCAGAGGAGCACGCGGCTCAGCCCGGATTCGACGAGGCTGTAGGCGACCGAGAGCCCGTACACGAAGCCGCTGCAGCCCAGCCGCATGTCGAAGCAGAGCGTGTCGGTGCGCATGCCGAGCCGGTGCTGCAGGCCGATCGCCGTCGACGGCGAGCTGTAATCGGGGGTCTGAGTGACCAGGATCAGCCCGTCGAGATCCGCCGGCTGCAGGTCGAGGCCGCGCAGGAGGTCCCGGGCCGAGTTGAGGCACAGGTCGGCGGTGGTGGTGTCGTCGCGCACGACCACGTGGCGGGTGGTGAAGCCCATCGCGCGCTTCAGGCGCTCGGCCTCCTCGGGGGACATCCCGAGATCCGCCGCCTCGGCGTCGAAGGCGAGCGCCCGGCCGCCGACCGTGGTGACCAGGCCGGCGATGCCCGCATGCCGGAAGCGCAGCTCAGCCATGGGCAACGGCCTGCGCGACGTAGTCGAACCAGCCCTGGAGCCGGCGCAGGGGCGAGCGGGTGCTGTCGAGGATGCTCTCGTCGGCCAGCGGGACGTAGCGCCCGACCGCCTTCTCGACCTCGGATTCGGTCTCCAGCAGCAGCTCGACCACCGCGAAGGAATCGATCCGCTCGTAGAGGTCGTCCTCGGGGCCGAGGCCGCTCAGCTCCGGCCGGCCCCAGGTCTCGACCAGGCGGTCCAGCGTGGTGCGGGCGGCCGTCGCGGCGGCGTGCTCACTCGGCGACGATGTGGACGTAGGCAGTGTCATCCGGTCCTCGGGTCAGTCGATAGTCCTTGCCCTCGGGGCCAGAGCCGATGAGCGCGAACCCGTTCTCGTCCAGGAAGGTCTCGACCATCCGGTTCTTGGCGCTGGGGCGATAGTGGGCCCGCAGCGCCGGGTCGGCCTCTTGCTGGCAGACGTAGCGCAGGACTTGGCTCTCAATGCGGCGCCCGAGCGCCCGGCAGCTCATCAGGAACGTCTCGAGTTCGCCGCCCCGGACGATGGCGACGCCGACGATGCCCATGTCGCCGAAGCGGTCGACCACCCGGGCCGCGTAGACGCTGCCCTCGCGCATCGCGGTGGCGACCTCGTCCTCGGTGTAGCGCCGCGTGGTGAGGTTGAACTGGTTGGTCTTGTTGATGAGCTGCGCCACGCGCCGAAGCGCACCGGCATTGTTGCGCGTGATGTGCAGGCGGATGTCGAGGGAAGCGAGGTACGCGTCCATGGAGGCGGCCGAGCGCTGCAATTCCTGCCGCTGCGCCTCGCCGCGATACTGCTCGGTCTTCGACAGGTCTTCCGCGGTGACGTTGCGGGCCCGAAGCGACGCGATCCCGTCGAGCAGGGTCAGGGCCTGCTCGGGGCGGGTCCGGTCGAACAGGTGGCACTCGACGCCGGGCAGCCGGGCGCGGACCTCCTCGATCTCGAACGGGTTGTCGTCGAGAAAGACGAAGCTATCGAGGCCGAGATTCAGCGTCTCGGCGAGCTCACGGATGTTGTCGCTCTTCTCGGACCAGTTGCTGCGATAGGCCACGAAATCGTCGAGGCGCAGGGGCATCGCGCGCTGCTCGAACACCGAGCGGAAATCCGCGTCGTTGTTCTTCGTCACCGCGCAGAGCAGGATGCCGAGGCTTTTGAGGCGCAGCAGCTGCCACTGGAGCTGGGTGTGGACGATCCCGGGATAGTCGCTGTCGACCTCGAGGTTCTCGACGCCGTCCTCGCCGACGACGCCGCCCCAGAGGGTGTTGTCGGCATCGACGACCACGACCTTGCGGCGGGCCCGCAGCCGGGCCGCGATGGCGTCGGCGTAGCGCTCGACCAGAGCGTCCACGGCGGCCGGGGCATAGGGCATCTGGTAGAGGTAGCGATTGCGCTCGCGCAGCGCGTTGGCGAAGCCCAGATTCGCCAACGCGCCCGCCGCGTCGATGACGCCGACCCGCTCGTTGGCGCGCGCGAGATCGAACAGCACCGCGTTGATGCGGGCCAAGGCCTCCAGCTGCCCGTGGAGGTCGCTCTCGACGGACGAGACCGGCACGAACGGCACGGTGTTGAGGATGATCGTCCCGGAAGCGCGCGCAAGGCGGGCCGAGACCAGCTCGGCCAGCGCCCGGGCGCGCCCGACCGCCGCCTCATCCGGGGCGACATCGAAGAACCAGCGATGATCGAGATGGACGATGAGGGTGTCGACGGAGGCCGGCCCCGCCAGGACCTGCTCGATCTGCCCGATCGGGAAATGCTCGCACGCGACCGCGGCGAGATCCGCGAGGCGGCCCGTCACCTTCCCGAACGGGTTGGTGACGACGTTTCCGACGAAGCCGAGCGAGAGAGCGCGAGCCGTGGTCATCCCCGATACCGGTCCTTGCGACATCCCCTGGGATGCCTGCCCTCCGGCGATCGACCGGCCCCATCCTGACTATGCGAGCGCCGCCCTCTTGCGAGATCCGGTATCATAAAGCAAGGGGGCCGGCCGTGCCGGGAGCCGGCCCCTGCCTCGCCCGGGGGCGGCCTCGAGAGCGTCAGTCGAAGAGGAACGTCGCGATGGACGGAGCCGGCTCAAGCAACGCTCCCCTGGCATCTCGGGTCTGGTCGCAGGAGCACCAGGCCGCGTTCGCCCAGGCCACCGGCGACGTCAATCCGATGCACATGGATGCCCGGGTGGCGCGGCGGACGCTCGCCGGGGGGCAGGCGGTCCACGGAGTTCACGCAGCGTTGTGGGCGCTCGATGCCTGCGCCGAGGCCTATCCGCTCGCGCGGCTGAGCGGGCTGCAGATGCGATTCGAGCGCTTCGTGCTGGTCGGGGACCGCAGCACGCTCACGGTGCACGACGCGGATGCGGAACAGATGCGTCTCTCCCTGTCGGTGGACGGCGTCCGCGTGGCGACGATCCAGGCGGCCTTCGGCGGGGAGCGGCACAGCGCCCAACCCGTGGAAGCCGGGGCCGTGGCGATCCCGGCCGAGCCGGTCACCATCGAGCCCGGAACGATCGCCGGGGCGGCGGGGGCGTTCCGGCTTCCCGAGCCGGAGGCCATCGCCGCGCTGGTGCCGCGGCTCGCGCACGCCATCGGTGCCCCCCGGGTGGCGGCCCTCGGCGGCCTCTCCACCCTGGTCGGCATGTTCGTGCCCGGCCTGCACTCGATCCTGTCGAAGATCGACGCAACGCTCACCGACGCGGCCGAAGGATCGAGCCTTGCCTTTGCGGTGAAGCGGTTCCAGCCGATGCTCCAGTCGGTGACGACGCAGGCCAGTGGCCCGGGCCTCGACGCCCGGGTCGAGAGCTTCGTGCGCCCGCGCCCGGTCGAGCAGGAGAGCTGGGCCGAGCTCGCGGGGCTGGTCCGGCCGGGTGAGTTCTCCGACGTATCCGCCCTCATCATCGGCGGATCCCGCGGCCTCGGCGCGGCGACGGCCAAGCTGCTGGCGGCCGGCGGCGGCGCTGTCTGCATCACCTACGCGTCCGGCGCCTCCGAGGCGGAGGCGGTGGGCCGGGAGATCCGGGACGGCGGCGGGCGATGCCAGGTCCTGCGCTACGACGCCGCCCAGCCGGTTGGACCGCAGTTCGAATCCCTCACGATGAGGCCATCCCAGCTCTACCATTTCGCGACGCCGCGTATCTTCCGCCAGAAGCGAGCGCCGTTCGAGCCGGCCTGTTTCGAGGAGATGATGCGGGTCTACAATTACGCGTTCTACGATCTGAGCCAGTTCTGTCTCGAACGTGGAGGCCAGTTGGCGGCGTTCTATCCTTCAACCAGCGCCATCGACGAGGCGCCGCGCGACACCCTGGAATACGTGATGGCGAAAACGGCGGGCGAGACCCTAGCTGCCACGATGGCCCGGACGATCCCGAAGCTGCGGACGGTGATCGAGCGGCTGCCGCGGGTGAAGACCGATCAGACCGCCACGATCTTTCCCGTGCCGGCCGCCCCGCCCGGCACCTTGATGCTGCCGATCATCCGGCGCCTTTCGGCGCCGGCCTGAGACCGGCTGAAAACGCAGATCCGACGAAGCTCAGCACAATCCGGCTGCCGGCCGGGGCGACTCGAACCCGGCCTCTATCAACGCGAGGCCGCGCCCCCAGCGGCGGAGCTGGAGAACGCATCGCTTCCGCCCTGGACACCGGCGGTGCCGAGCGGATTGCCACGCGTGTCGGTGCTCAGGTTCAGGTCCCTCTGGACCAGACCGGGGGGTGCGGGGTCGAAAGGCTCGACCGGATTGAAGGCCTGCTGCCCGCCGAAGAGTGGCTTCACGGCTGTCTCGGGACGGACGGAATCCGTGCACAGCCCCGTGCAGATCGGCTCGACCAGATCGGTCTGCTGGCAGATCGGCCGCATAACACCCCTGACGCAGGCACACCGGCAGGCCGCCCAGGCCTGTGTCGGCAAAAGCAGCAGGGAGCAGAGCAAGAGGATCGACCGCATGGCGCACTGCCCTTGATGACGCTGCCCCGATGGGAGCAGCGGGATGATGGTAGCAGGCCGGCGCCGCGCTCGCGAGCCGTGTCGGCGATCACGACCCCGCACGAAGGCCAGTGGCGTCGGACCGACATCGATCATCACGCGACATCGCCTGCGGGTCGAAGCCCGCGCCCCGCTCACTGAGCCGGAGCGGCCTCGTGATCGGAATCCTCGCCCTCGGACGCTTCGTCGTCCTGGTCGGCCTCGTCGTGATCGGCCTCGTCGGACTCGTCTTGTGATCCCTCGGCGGCCGTGAAGAAATCGCCCTTCCGGAGCGCCTCGCCCCCCGTCACCATCATGCTCAGGTAGGTGTTGAGGGTGTTCGGGGCGACATCCGGCAGCCGTTCGGCGATCTCGGCATGCGACAGGCCTTGCGGACCTGCGCTGCCCAGCAACGCCTTCAGCCGCCCCTTGGCCGAGTTCGCCCGGGGACCACGGGCCCCGCGGCGACCGCTGCGCCCCGACGAGGTCCGATCCTCGCTGGACGCCCCCGACGCCTCGGACGTGTGGAGGATTGCGGCATCCTTCAGCGGGACGCCCTCGACGATCGCCGTCAGCGCAGACTCGGCCGCGCGCAGCTTCGCGAGCTCCGCCGCGATCCGGTCGTAGTCGCTCTGGAGCGCGGCCTTCCGCGCCCGCACGTCCACCAGGGCCTTCGTCAGGGTATTGTCTTCAGCCATCGGCTGGCCTCACCGCATATGCGCGTCCGTTGGCGGCCATAGGTCATAGGACCTTCCGAGCGTCAACAGTGCGCCGAGTTGTGAGAAACCGGTCGTCTGGCCTAGAGACGTCGGAAACGTTTCCGCTGGACTCGGCCGGCGTCGGCGGAACTACCGAATGTCAATGATGCGCGATCCCGCCCGGCCGAGACCGTCCAACCGAGACCGAATTCGCCTTCGTGACTTCGGGGCGCATCGCGCGGATCGCCGATGCCGTCCGAGCCGTCGATGGGCAGACATGACGCTGATTTCGCAGAGCCACCCATGCCATTGAATATCGTCGACAAGGGAGACAACAATGTTATCGACATCGACTCCCGCGACCAGCACGCCCAAGCCGGGAAAATATATATCAACGGCGACAACAATTATATCCGGATCGGGCGCGGCTGCGTTTCGGACAAGGACATGCATATCGTCATCGAGTCGAACTGCAAATTCGATATCGGTGAGGATGTCCGGCTCGGCATGGCCAACATCTATATCGGCCCGGGCTCGATGCTTCGCATCGGCGACCGAACAGGCTTCACCGGACTGGTCCATCTGAACCCGGTCGAGGCGAAGGCGATCGAGATCGGGACCGATTGCTCGATCGCGTCCGGCGTCTGGATGACGACGAGCGATTTCCACTCGATCATCAGCCGGGGCGGGGGCGAGCGGTTGAACCCGGCAAAACCCGTCCGCGTCGGCAATCATGTCTGGATCGCCAACCAGGCGACGCTCCTCAAGGGATCCACCGTCGGCGACAACGCGATCATCGGGGCGCACGCGGTCGTCACCGGACACGTGCCGGCTCATTGCGTGGCCGCCGGCAATCCGGCGCGGATCGTGCGCGAAGACGTCACTTGGCGGTCGGACCTGATCTGATCGCCCGCGTCGCGACGCCGGGGGAGGGGGCCGAAGGCCGGAACCTCATATTTACCGGGCGCGCCTGTTCCGATAGGGCGAGAGCCGCCGGCGAAACGCGCGCGCGGCGCGATGATCCGCCCTCGACACAGCCCCCGCGAAGACATGCTCGTCCGCGCTACAGGCCTCGACACAGCCGCCGGAGGAGACCGCATGCCGGATCGAGCGCATTGGGCGGCACCGTGAGAACCGCACGTTGAAGACCCTCTACGGCCTGTATTACAGCTGGGCGGGCTCCGCCGGAGCGCGTTCGAGCCGCAATCCGCTGATCCGGCTCGCGGCTAGCGGCGGCCTTCCCCCGGCGAACGATCTCGCGTCGGCGGCGGAGCAGATCGCGGCCCTGGCGCCGTATGTCGATACGGACTTCTACGCGAGCTGGTACGGCATCACGGTCGATCCGGTGCGCGACTACCTCACGGTCGGTTGGCGCGCGGGCCGGGATCCGCGACCGGATTTCTCGACCACCGACTACCTCGCCGCGCGGCCGTATCTCGCCCGAGCCGGGATCAACCCGTTCCTGCACTGGGTGACGGCCCAGCGCGCCCGAAGCGGCGACCTGCCCAAGCCCGACGCCCGGCAGGCCGAGCGCCTGGCCCGCCGCCTCGTCGACGGCACCTTCTACCTCGCCCACAACCCCGACCTGCAGGCGGCCGGGGTCGACCCGGTCGCCCACTACATGGCCTCGGGCTGGCGCGAGGGTCGCGAGCCGTCGCCCCGCTTCGACACCCTGGTCTACTGCCTGACCAGAAAAATCTCCTACGCGACCCAGAACCCGCTGGTGCATTACGTCCTGCATGGCGGCCCGGCCCGGCCCGAGCCGGAAGATCTTGTCGCGCTTCAGGCTGAGACCCTCACGCCATACTTCGACGCCGCCTATTACCGGGAAGGCCTCGACGAGCGGGAAGCCCAGGACCTCCGCGAGGCCTCCGACGCGGATCTGCTGCGGGCCTACGCGGCCGGCGGCTGGCGGGCGATGCGCAGCCCGCGCCAGGATTTCGACCCGGCCGGCTTCGTGCAGGCGCGCGCCGCCAGCCGTGCGGTGATCGGCGACCCGTTCTTCCGCTACGTCGCCGAGACGCGGCTCTCCGGCGGCACGCCGTTCTCGGGCGCGGATCAGCCACAGTTTCCCGCCGTGGACGAAGCCTGGTACCGGGCGACCTACACCGACGCACGGGGCCTGCCCCCCTACGTGCACTTCTCGAGAGTCGGTTGGCAGGAGCTGCGCGATCCAGCCCCGCGCCATTCGACGCTCGACACGCTGTTGCATGTCTGCGGTCTGCGCCCGGCGCGTCCCCCCGTGGAGGACACGCTTTGGCTCGGCGCGGTCGGCCGCTTGCCCCTGGAGCGCGCAGCGTCTTTGGACCTGCAGGTTGGGCTGATCGCGCCCCATTTCGACCACGCCTTCTACCAGCAGCGCTACGGCCTGGCGGACGACGTGGACGCGATCCGGGACTATTGCACCACCGGCTGGCGCCGGGGCCGCAATCCGCGCCCCGACTTCAACGGCTGGGCCTACCGCGCCCATCATCCCTACGTCGAGGCGACGGACATTGCCCCCTTCGTCCACCACCTCGCCAAAGCGCTGCTGCGCGGCACCGACCTCTCGGGTGGCGCCTTCGATCCGAGCTACGGCACGCCGCCCGCGGCAGAGGATGCGGAGCTTCTGGAGCAGGCCCGGCTGATCGAGCCGTATTTCGACGCGGCCTGGTACCTGAAGCGCTACCCCGACACGCGCGGCTTCGAGAACGGCCCCGCCATCCACTTCCTGTCCCATGGCCAGGAGGAGGATCGCGATCCAAGCAAGACCTTCTCGACCCGCTTTTATCGCCGGGCCTACGGGCACCTGTTCGAGCCGGGCGAGACGCCGTTCCTGCATTACGTCCGCACCGGCCGTGCCGCCGGGCTGATGGGCTGCCCCGAGGATCTCGGCAGCTGGCCGGCCATGGAGGCCCCCGAACCGCAGGACTGGGACGGCCTGCCCCGCGCCCTGACCCTCGCCCAGGCCCAGGTCGTCGTGATCCTGCCGGTCTACAAGGGCCGCGGCGAGACCCTACGCGCCATCCACGCTTGCCTCTCGGCTCCGCAAAAAACCCCGTTCACCCTGCTCGCGGTCAACGACCGGTCCCCCGATCCGCTGCTCTCCGCAGACCTGAAAGACCTCGCCGGCCGCGGCCTGTTCCACCTGGTCGAGAACCGGGAAAATCTCGGCTTCGTCCGCTCGGTCAACCGCGGCCTGTCCCTGCGCCAGGGCCGGGCCGTGGTCCTGCTCAACTCCGACGCCCAGGTGTTCGGCGACTGGCTCGACCGCCTGGTCGCCCATGCCGAGACGCGACCGCGGGTCGGAAGCATCACGCCGCTGTCCAGCAACGCCACCATCTGCAGCTACCCGAAGTTCAACGCCAACAACGCCATGGCGCTCGAGATCTCCCGTCCGGAACTCGACCGGGCGGCGGCGCAGATCAATCGCGGCCACGCCGTGGAAGTCCCCACGGGCGTCGGCTTCTGCATGTACATGACCGCCGCGGCGCTCGACGCGGTCGGGGTCCTCGATGAGGTCGCCTTCGGCAAGGGCTACGGCGAGGAGAACGACTGGTGCCTGCGCGCCCGCAAGGCCGGGTTCTCCAACCTGCTCGCCGAGGACGTGTACGTCTACCATGCCGGGCAGATCTCGTTCGGGCTCGACCCGGGCGGCGAGT
>Ga0182232_1000079_pt1 | contig 31613 bp, 25 predicted proteins | sample G6R1MG_30_FD_155484 | JGI IMG/M metagenome (GOLD analysis project Ga0182232, IMG submission 155484) | Phyllosphere microbial comminities from miscanthus, Michigan, USA - G6R3_NF_07NOV2016_LD2 MG | ecosystem: Host-associated > Plants > Phyllosphere > Phylloplane/Leaf | place: USA: Michigan... | reverse complement strand
CTTCGCAGCGTTCCGGTTCATCCGCGGTCGCGGCGCAGTCCCTGCGCAGCGAAGCGCCCCCGGCACCCCCACATTCCGCGCAGAGAACCGTTGACAGCCCGCGCCCGCCCTCCCTATACCCCGCCCGCTGGTCGCGGCCTCCCGGGGCGCGCGCGGCTCGTGGCGGGGTAGCTCAGCTGGTTAGAGCAGAGGAATCATAATCCTTGTGTCGGGGGTTCAAATCCCTCCCTCGCTACCATCAAAACCAGTGACTTAGATCCAAAACTTCATGTGGGTTCTGAGCGTTCTGGCTCCTGGGTCGCAATTGGGTCGCAGAGCTGATCGAAGCCGTTCTGACGACCCACTCCTTCGTGCGACGCCGCAGCGAGGCAATTTCGTTCCTTCGTTCGCAGCCCCGGATCGGGCCGGCAGCGCGCCGCGACCGTATTTCATGCTGCCAGGAGTAATGCGTCGTAACTTGCGAGTGCTAAGCTTCGCAGTTCGCCGTTCATCGCAGTACCTGCTCCGAGAGGTGTCGGCATTTCAAGGCGGCGGTGGAGTTCCGGGGCGTCGTCCGCATGTTCCGCTAACCTCTCGAGTTTCGGATCACTCCGCGGGCACTCTCACGGATTACGAGTGTCCGCCGTCAGCGCTCCTGAGACAGATTGAGGGTCTTCACGAACGGAGGATGACTGGTTCATCGTAGCCCCCAGGAGCGAAGATGAAACAGACGTCCGGGCCGGCACGAAAGCCGGCAGAAGCCGTGATCAAGGATATCCGTCGCGCCACACGCCGGCAGTTCTCGGCCGAGGAGAAGATCCGCATCGTGCTGGAAGGCCTGCGCGGTGAGGACAGCATCGCCGAGCTGTGCCGGCGCGAGGGCATCGCCAGCTCGATGTACTACGGCTGGTCCAAGGAGTTCTTGGAAGCTGGCAAGAAGCGGCTGGCCGGTGACACGGCTCGGGCCGCGACCGCCGACGAGGTCAAAGACCTGCGTCGCGAGGCAGGCGCGCTGAAGGAGGTCGTGGCCGATCTCGTCCTGGAGAACCGCCTGCTCAAAAAAAGCATGAGCGGGGCTGGGGGCGACGAGGCATGAGATACCCGGCCTCCGAGAAGCTGGAGATCATCCGGCTGGTCGAGCAGTCCCACCTGCCGGTGCGCGCCACCCTGGACAAGCTCGGCATCACCCGCTCGACATTCTACCGCTGGTATGACGCCTATAGCCGCGGCGGCCCAGAAGCTCTGGCCGACCGCCCCTCGCGGCCCAGCCGGGTGTGGAACCGTCTGCCGACCGAGGTTCGCGATCAGATCGTCGCTCTTGCACTGTAGGAGCCGGAGCTCAGCCCGCGCGAGCTGGCGGTGCGCTTCACCGACGAGCGGCGCTACTTCGTCTCCGAGGCGACCGTCTACCGCCTGCTCAAAGCTCAGGACCTGATCACCAGCCCGGCCTATATCGTCGTCAAGGCCGCCGACGAGTTCCGCGACAAGACGACCGCGCCAAACCAGCTTTGGCAGACGGACTTCACCTACCTGAAGGTGGTGGGCTGGGGCTGGTACTACCTGTCGACGATGCTCGATGACTTCTCGCGCTACATCGTGGCGTGGAAGCTGTGCACGACGATGCAGGCCAGTGACGTCACCGCCACGCTCGACTTAGCGCTGACCGCCGCTGGCCTCGATCAGGTGCAGGTCGTGCATCGCCCGAGGCTGCTGACCGACAACGGGTCGAGCTACGTCGCAACCGATCTGGCCGACTGGCTCGGCAGCCGCGGGATGACACACATCCGCGGCGCGCCCCGTCATCCTCAGACGCAGGGCAAGATCGAGCGCTGGCACCAGACCGCTCAAGAACCGCATCCTGCTCGAACACGCCTACCTGCCCGGCGAACTGGAGGCGCGTGTGACCGCCTTCGTCGAGCACTACAACCATCTTCGGGCTCACGAGAGCCTGGACAACCTCACCCCTGCCGACGTCTACCTCGGCCGCGGCGAGGACATCTTGCGCGAGCGCGCACGGATCAAGCGTCAGACCCTCGCCGATCGCTGCTTGCGCCATCACGCACAGGCTGCCTAACCTCTCCCAGATGGACCAGAGCCTCCGTTCCTGAGCGTCCCGAACCGTCTCAAATCATCTGACGACAGACACCCAGCGCATGCTGGGACATAACTGGCGTGATCCTAAAGCGTCGAGACAGTTCAGCGGGTCGGCAGGCATTCCCTTAGCGCTGGCCCGGACCGGCCGGGGGGCGGAGCATTTGCGAAATGACTTCGACCACCGCCAATGAAGACGGTCCTCGGGCGCGCAGCGCAGCGGTGGCGTACCATGGCATCTGCGCGACATCGATCGAGGCCGCGCAGATGCCTCAGTACCTCAAGTGAAATCAGACTTCACCCAGTCGCCCCAACGCAATACCACGCGGTCGTCTACATTATGCAACACGTGGACACCATTCATTAGGCACTCGAGGACGAGATGTGCCGACGGCTTGGTGTAGTAGGCGTGGTCGCCCAATTCCAGCAACGAGTCGTCGTCGCTGAGCTTAAGGGTTAGTTCCACGATGCTCTTACCGTCGATGACAGTTTCATCGGCTGGGTCAGCCTTCGCGACACCCTCGCGGGCAGCGGTCAGGGCGTATAGCAGCACCCGCTCACGCCTCGCCCTAAGCCTGCTCTCCGCCAGCTTGTATCCCTCCGCGAACGTATTGGCGATTTTCTGTCCGAACTCGCCGTGCAGCGTGACCTTCGAAAGAGGGGTGAGCTTCCCGTCTCGGAACTGTGCGACGACCTCAACAAAGTCCTTGTGGTTGCGGACGTCGACCTCTCCTGGTTCCGGGATACCCTTCATGATGTCCCGCCATTTCTGCAGATCGAAGCCCTTCTCCGTCACCCGCGCGGAGACCGGTGGGCTCTTCCACGCCTTCTTCGCGGCGAAGGCGACGAAGGCCACGCGTCCACCGAAGGGATAGGGCGGCAGGGGCGGGATGATCCAACATGATCCGACCGCCGCGGCCCCTCCGGCCATCCAGAGAAGTCGCTTCCCGTTTCGGGCGATAAAGCCCTCTTGCCCGAGCTCGGGGAGCGTAGGTAGTGGCCATGCCTTGATGGTGTGAGTTGGGGAAAACCGGCCTCGGGACTTGGTCATCGATAGACCTCCGGCACGCTGAAGGCGTTAACCAAGCGCCGCAGCGGCATCTGTGAACCCGGACCGGGTTCGAACGGTTCCGCTTGCTGGACGCACCAACGGCGGATCGAGCTCGGATCGTCACCGGTCACCGGCGCGGACCGAAGCGCAGCCGCATCCATCCGGACGCTGGCCTTCCTCGTGGGTTCCGGCGGTCACCCGTCGCGCAGCGTCCGTGCTGCCGAACTGCCCCGGCAATCGGGGTGACACTCTCCGTGTCGATCAGGGTCATCCGTCCGGCCGATTCCGCCTCAGCCGCCCGCGACTTCACCACGGCTGAACCTCTTCGCCACCCTCGCCCCCATCTTCGCGCCAAGACGCAGTTGAGCGGGCGTTAGCCATGGGCGCACATTGATCCACGCGGGGGAACCGGCCCCGCGACGCGATCACGACCGCCGCGTGCCTGGATCTCGCGGCGGAGGACGAGCGCGAATGGCTGCGAAGGACTTCCCGAAGTACTCCACGCCCCGGTGGTGGATGTATTCCCATAATCGGGCGATCACCGGTACAAGGGCGGCGAACGGATCCTTCGGCAAGAAATCCGCTGTTTTACCCGCACACTCGGTGTATTGGCCAAGGCCGGCGAGCAGGGCAGCGATAACGCTCGCCTCGGCTTCAAGCCTGCCGGCGCAGCCGCGGGCGGTCAAGCGGTACCCACACCCCGCATCACGAGGATGATCGCCTTAGTAGAGGGCCTCATTCACACCTCCGGCGCCGCCCCATGGATGGGGCCGCCCTGACTGGCGTTGCCGACCGTGGCTTCCCCTGCGTCGCCCAAGCGGAATGGGACCGGGCTCCACGAGCGTCGCGCCGCGCGCCCGGTAGCCGCACCGCCGTACTCTTGTGACAACTCCGCCAGCTGAAGCAGGCGGCTTCTCGGCGCAGCTATGCGGCAATCCGCTGGCTTGAGCGCCGAAGGCCAATATCTCGGCCCGAGCCGAAGGCCCTGCTGATGCACGATCCTCGCTGCCGCCACGTCGCGATCCAGCACGCACCCGCAGTCGCAGGCGTGAACTCGAGCGCTGAGCGTCTTGGCTTTGATCGTCCCGCATGCGGGGCAGGTCTGAGAAGTACCGCGCGGATCGACCATCACGACGTCAGCACCAGCGCTTTCGGCCTTGAACTGGACGAGTTGGACGAGGAGGGACCACGCGGCGTCATGAACAGAGCGGGCGAGCATGCCTTTCGTAAGCCCGGCCATGTTGCGGGCCTTCGAACGCGATGCCTTGGTAGCGGGAGACCAGGGATCGTGACAGCTTGTGCAGGTGGTCGCGCCGCTAGCGGGCTATGCGCGCCGATCCGGTCGCCAAACACGCCTTGGCCTTGAGGCGGCGCTTCGATCCGTGCTGGCACCGTGCGAGCGCCCGTTGCCGCCGGCGCTGGGCTTTATGCGCGCGCCGAGCGAAGCGCGGCATCGGAACCGTCTCGCCGTCGCTCGTGGCGATCAGGCTGTTCAGGCCCAGGTCGATGCCGACGGTGCCCGCGCCGCAGCTCTCGGCGAACGCCGCCTCGACCGACAGCACGACGTACCACTTGCCTTGCTGGCGGGTCAGGATCGCAGCGCCAAGCTTGGCATCCTGCGGCAGGTCGCGGTGCCAAACCACCTTGATACCGTCGGGCACGCCGACGATGCCGATGCGACGATCCTTCCGGATCGTCAGGCCGTCGCCGACCCGAAACGTCGCGCTGTGGAAGCGGGCCGACGCCCGGAACCGTGGAAAGCCGCGCCTGCGCTTGAAGAAGGCCGTGTAGGTCTGGTCCCGCCGGCGCAGCAACTGCTGCAGGGCCGAGAACGACCAGCGCCCGAGACCGCCCGGGTCGGCGGCGCGGCACGCCCTCAGCTCGCCGGCCTGATGACCGTAGCGCAGGCTCATGCTGCGGCGGCGGTACGCCTCAATCCGTTGCTGCAGGCCCGCGTTGTACAGGCCGCAGAAGTCCTGCAGCATCGCGTCAAGCAGAGCGGCTTGGGATCTGCTTGGACGAAGGCGGTACTTGTAGCTGCGGAGCTGCATCCCGCCCGTTGGTACGCGTTCCGTTCTCCGCGTCAACGACGCATCACGGGCAGCTCGCATTCCCCCGTCAGCTGAACTAGACGGTCCCCTGCGAGAATTTTATGGTGTGAGACAGTATTTCGCCGGTTCCTCAAGATCCGCATCGGCGTACGGAACCGCAACTTTCGTGCCGAGAAGCGGTAGGTCGATTGCGTATAACTGCTGTCTATCTCGGGGGCATTGGCCGATCCAGAGTCGGCGACCTTCGAGCGCGGGCTCCGGCAGGGCTCGAGCGGGATCGGTGGCGGGATCCGAAGCATCCTTGGGCTGGGGACGCGAGGGCGCTGGATATGGAGTTCGCCGTACTAAGCGCCTATCCTGAGGGCGCATCGGCAGGCCCCATGAATCAAAACGTCGGACAGCTCAATGACTTCCGTTTCGGCGGCCACCAGAGTTTCGCTCTCAGGATAGCATGGCTTCCGAAGGCGGCGATGGCGCTGGAGGACGGCGTCGACCCATTCAGCGATCCGTTGCGCGGCGTCGTCGATCTAGGCCTCGGGAAAAACATGGTCGAGGCCCTTCGCTGCTGGATCGAAGCGTATGGGGTGGCCCAGCGCGATGGCGGCCGTTGGGTGCTGACCGATGAGGGAGAAATCGTCTTCGGACGCCATGGATGCGACCGCTTCCTCGAGGACCCGAGAACGCTGTGGTGGCTCCACTGGAGGGTGGCCACCGGGGCGAAGGCGAGATTTTTCGCTTGGGAGCTGATGACGAACCGGTGGAACGAGCCGACGTTCACCGCCGCCGAAGTCGTTGCCGCCTTCTCGCGCGAGAGCGCCCGGATCGGACGCACGCTTGCCGAAATTTCGCTGAGGCAGCACTTCGACGTATGGCTGAGGACGTATCTGGCGCCCAAGGGCGGGCGCATCGCGGAGGACAACCTCGACAGTCCGCTCGCGGCACTGAGCTTCATCCGACACGCAGGCGACCGGGAAGGGCCGGGTCGCAAAGAGCCCGTGTATGCGTTCGATCTGGGCATGAAGCGAACGGTCACCCAGGCCCTGTTCCGCTACTGCATCTGCGATTGGTGGAACGGAAGGCCCGGAACCGAAGACACGGCTCCCTTCTCGGATCTCCTATCCGGGCCTTCGAGTCCCGGTCGGGTCTTTAGAATGCCCGAGCGCGAAGTCCGCGACCGCCTGATTTCGCTTTCCGCCAACCCCGGCTTCGAGTTCGACCTCGTCGAAAGCCTGAACCAGACGCAACTCAGGCGACGGCACAAACTTGCAGATCGCGTCGCGCTTCTACGTTCCGTGTACGACGATGGTTCAGACGTAAATGAGTCCTACCCGCATGAGTGACGCCGTTGCGGTCGACAGAGCCGACGCTCCGATGGTGAGTCTTTTGAAGGTTCGGCCTCACCATCTGCGGTCGATCCAGATCGAGCGCGATTTCCACGACCCTCGTTCGACTGCGCACTATCTGGTGACCCCTTTCGTCGAAGGGGTCTTCGCGCGTCTGGCCCAGTCCCTGATGGCACGGTCGACGACACGGTCCTGGCGGCTGACCGGCGACTACGGGTCCGGAAAGTCCAGCCTTGCGTTGGCGTTCGCCCGGCTCGCGGCCGGCGAACGCGATAAGCTACCGGAGGCTCTTTGCTCCGTCGGGACCGAGGTGCGGCTTGAGCCCGTGCTCGTCGTCGGAGAACGCGGATCATTGTCCCGCAGCCTGGGAAAGGCCCTGCACTCCACAGCAAGGCGCGTATTCGGGCGCGTACCCCGTGACCTCAAGCGAATCTTGAAAGAGCCGGAAGCGTTCGATGCCGCACATGCGGTCGAAGCGACCGAGGCGGTCGCAGAAGCCGTACGGTCGTCGGGCCGCGCGGACGGTATTCTACTCGTGCTCGACGAATTAGGTCGGAATCTGGAGCATGCGGCATCCACACCGGAGCGTAGTGACGTGCATCTCCTGCAGGACCTGGCCGAGAGCGCCGTCCGCAGCGGCACTACTCCGATCGTCGTGCTGGCGATCCTGCACCAAGCCGTGACGGCCTACGCGCGTGATCTATCGAGCGTCGACCGGCGCGAGTGGGAGAAGGTGAGCGGTCGTTTCGAAGAAATCGTCTTCGCTCCGCCGGTGGAACAAGCCGCCCTGCTAGCCTCCGCGGCGCTCGGAGTGGATCGGAGACATCTCCCCGCAACCATCGCCGCGGAAGCCGCGGCCTGCATGGACGCAGCCGTCCGCGTGGGGTGGTACGGTCCGGGAGCGCCCCGATCGGAACTGGTGGAGCTCGCTCCCGCTCTCGTGCCGCTGGATCCCCTGGTCCTACCGATCCTCACCAGGATACTGCGTCGGTTCGGGCAGAACGAGCGATCGTTGTTCAGCTTCCTTTCGTCTTCGGAGCCGCACGGTCTTCTTGAACATGCTCGGCTTGCCCTGGACCGGATACGACCATACCGCCTTCACGATCTCTACGACTACGTGTCGGCCAATCTCGCGGGTGCACTCGCGTCCGGGTCAGCCGGAACGCGTTGGGGGGTGATCGACTCGGTCGTCCGTTCGGCCGCCGTCCGCGACGATCTCGAGCGCGAGCTGCTGAAGGCGGTCGGCATCGTCAACCTTCTGGACGATCCTTCATTTCCGCTTACGACCGACCTGCTCCGTCTCGCCGCGGCGGGCTCCGATCCTTCGGATCAGAGCGCGGCCGGCGGCATGATCGCGCGTCTCATCGATCGTGCTCGCGTGCTCTACGACCGAGGCGCCGGTGGTGGCCTTTGCCTGTGGCCCAATACGAGCGTCGATCTCGAAGACGCATTCGAGAAGGCGCTACATGCTGTCGGTCCGGACGGAGATCTGGTGGAGGCAGTGGGATCGGTACTTCCGCCGGAGCCACTCGTTGCACGCAGGCACTACGTCAAAACGGGCACACTGAGACATTTTCGCCTGCTTCATTGCAGCGGCCCGGAACTCGCCGCCGTGCTCTCGCAGACTTGGGATCCGGCAGTCGATGACGGACGGATCGTCCTCGTTCTGAGCAGCACGGAACGCGAACGCACCCGCGTGCTGGATCACCTGAAGACCTTTACGGGGTGGACGGACACTCTGATCGTCGGCGTGCCTGAACCGGTCGGCGGATTGGCTCCGCTCCTGCGCGATCTGCGTGCCTGGAGGTGGGTCGCCGGCAACACTTTGGCTCTGGCTGGGGATCGGCTGGCGCGCGACGAAGTCTCGCGGCAGACCGCAGCTGCGGAGGATCGTCTCCGCAGGTCTCTCGGACTGCTGCTGGACCTACGAGGCGGAGGTGCGCTGACCACGCGCTGGCTGCACCGCGGCGAACCACTCGCCATCCGGACGGCCCGTCAATTCTCCGAGAAGCTATCGGACATCTGCGATCATGCCTATCGCTTCGCTCCGATCGTCCGGAACGAGTTGATCAATCGTCGGACCCTCAGCAGCGCGGCGGTCAAAGCGCGATCGAGGCTCATCGAGGGTTTGGCGCAGGAACCGGATGCGCCATTCCTTGGACTGGATCCTGCGCACACTCCGCCCGAGATGGCGATCTACCTCTCGGTCGTCCGAGCAGGCGGCGTCCATGTGGAAAACGGCGGACGCTGGTGCGTCGTCGAGCCCGACGTGGACCATCTGCGACTGCGACCTTCGCTGGCGATAATCGCCGAAGCCCTGTCTCGCGAAGAAGACAGGCGCGTCCCATACGAGGAGCTGGCGCGCGAACTCCGAGAGCCGCCGTACGGCGTACGCGATGGCCTCATCCCACTGCTTCTGGCGATCTACATCGCGGTCAACTGGCATCGGACCGCCGTCTATGAGGAGGGCACCTACCTCGAACAGGTCGGCGGGCCGGAATTCACCCGGATGCTCAAGGAGCCGGAGCACTTCGCCATCCAACACTGCGCCGTCGAGGGAGTTCGGGCTGAAGTCTTCGCCCGCCTCGCGGCAGCGATAGACGTCCCGGCGCGAGCCTCCCGGCCGGAGCTGCTGGACGTCGTGCGTCCGCTACTGAAATATGTGGCCAAGCTTCCGGACCACGCGCGTCGGACCCAGAACCTTTCCGTCACCGCTGCGGCGGTGCGTTCCGTGCTGCTGCGCGTCTCGGATCCGTCGTCCCTCGTGTTCACGGATCTTCCCAAAGCCTGCGGGCTCGCTCCATTCTCGAATGGGCGGCGTCTGGACGCCGGGTCGCTGGATGCCTTCGTCTCGACGATGGCGCGGGTCGTCCGCGAACTCGCCAACGCCTACCCCGCCCTTCTCGACCGCATGGCGCAGGCGCTACGCCAGACGATGGAGGCCGACGAGGGAACGCTCGAGGGCCTTCAGGCCGTACTGGCCCGGCGCGTCGAGCGGCACGCGGCCACGATCGTGGAGCCGGAGCTGAAGGCTTTCGCCCTGCGTTTGTGCGATCAGGGCCTCCCGGCGAAGCCTTGGTTGGAGGCGGTCGCGAGTTTCCTCGCCCGCAAACCCCCTGAGCGTTGGTCCGATGCGGACGAGCGCGAGTTCCATCACCGGTTGAAGATCCTGGGACGTCGCTTCCGCAGAGTCCTGGCGACCGCCGACGACCCGTCTACGGATCTGCAGGCCGGTCCTGGACAGGTCGCGTTCCGGGTCGTCGTGACGGCCGGAGACGGGCGGGAGCTGGAGGAGCTCGTCCACGGCCGCACCGCCGACGAGCAGGTCCGCGAGCTCGAGGCGCAGTTCTCCAAGCTTCTGGCCGACGGCGGCAGGCCCGGACTGCTCGCGCTCGCCAGAGCCCTGGTGGCGATGCCGACCGACGATCGCGCTATCGAAAGCCATGAAGCGGAATGACCGAGCACAAGACCCCCCGGCACATCTTGAGCCTTTCCGGCGGAAAGGACAGCACCGCTCTCGCAGTGTATATGCGCGACCGCGTCGAAAATATGGAGTACATATTCCATGATACTGGAAAGGAGCTGCCCGACACGCTTGAATACATAGAAAGATTGGAGGCGTTCCTCGGCACGCGTGTGACGCGGACCACGATTCGAGAGGACTTCGACGACATACTACGGAAGAAAGGTGGAATGCTGCCGTCCGGCAAGCGACGGTGGTGCACGGAGTTGCTCAAGCTGAAACCATTCGAGGCCTACGTCGGCGACGATTACTGCATCAACTACGTCGGGATACGCGCCGATGAAGATCGTGTAGGGTACATCAGCCACAAGCCAAATATTCAAGCCGTGTTTCCGTTCCGTGATGACGGAATCGATTATGCGGGCGTGGTCCGTATCTTGGAAGACGCCGGCTTGGGCATGCCGCCTTATACCAGCTGGGGGCGAAGCAGGTCGGGATGCTTCTTCTGCTTCTACCAGCAGAAAATTGAGTGGGTGCGGCTGAAGCAACATTATCCGAAGCACTTCGAGGAAGCGAAATCCTACGAGAAGCCAAACCGCGTGAACGGACGTATCTTTCACTGGACCGACGAGCCGTTGGACGACATCGAGCGGCCCGAGCGGATGGCGGAGATCGAAGCGAATTGGAGGAAGGCCCAGGAGCGTAAGCGGCTTCGTCGGGCGAACCAGCCTCTAGTCTCGGTCCTCGGCGGCTTGGAGCAGGAAGAGGATGTCGACAGCGGCTGCCTGGTCTGCCACCTGTGAGGCTCGTGATGAGCGCGACGGCCGGCAAAATCTCCGATCTCTCGCCCGGCGAACGCTGGGTCGCCTTTCTGCGCGGATACGGGCCTATCAATCGCGTCGAAGGCATGTTCGCGGAGACGGTCCGGAAGCATGCCCGCCGATACGACATCGTGCCCATCATGTTCGAGCACCCGGAACTGGAAACGCTCCGGAAGGCGCTTGACCCGGCCGCCGGCCGCCTCACCAACGTCGTGCTGACCGGAACGGCCGGAGACGGAAAGACCACCCTCTGCGATCAACTTTGGGATCGTTTCGGCGGAGCAAAATCTCATTCCGCGGGGAGCGACCGCAAGAGCTACCGCTCGCTTGTCGTCGACACGCCTCAGGGTCGGCGGACAATCCATTTCCTCTTCGAGTTCACCGGATGGTCCGCCGACAAGGGTCAGGCGTGGGCTCCAGAACGGCTGGATCTCCTGGGCAGATTCGCACGCTCGGTGCGAGCGGAGAAGCCGGACGAATATTTCGTCATCGCGGCCAACGATGGCCGTCTGGTGCAGACGTGGGACTCTCTCCCGAGCGGTAGCGAGGCCGCCACAATCGCGGGCGAACTCGAGGAGTTGCTCGCATCGGACGAAAACAGCCTTGCCGAACGCTCGCTCCTGTTCTTGAACTTGAGCCGGATGTCGACGCGTCTCCTGCTGGAAAAGGCGCTCGAGGCGATACTTGCCCGCCCGGAGTGGGCATGTCTCGAGAACGAGGCGGTCGATCCGGCGTTCGGACCCGACTCGCCGTTGACGCGGAACTATCGACTTCTCCAGGATCCGGCCATCCGCGAACGACTCCTCTCGTTGGCCGGGTTGCTGGACGCGAACGGGCTGCACGTTCCGATCCGGGAAGTCGTGCTGCTGATCGTCAACGGCCTGCTGGGTTGGTCCGAGGCGCCGGAACACGTGGCCGATGTCGGCAGTCTTCGACGGATGGTCGAAGCGGGTCGCGGCCACGAGGCCGCACTGTACGGAAACTTATTCGGCGCAAACCTGCCGGAACGTCGCAGAGATGGTTCGGCGGTGTTCCGCCATCTCGAAGCGTTCCGGATCGGACACGAAACGACCAATACGCTCGACAATCTGCTGATCCACGGGCAGCAGGATCCGGCTTTGAAGCCGGATCACGGCGCCATCCTCGCCGCCGACCCGCACTACGGCGTCAATCCAAGCTACGAGGCCGCCCGTCAGGCGTATCTCGAGGCCGACGATGAACGTGAGGATGGATCGATCGAGTTCCTCGAAGCCCTGATCTCGGAGCGCCGACGGCTCTTCTTCAGGCTGCCGGAGACGGGGGGGCGCCTCGATCCGTGGAAGCTCAGCGTCTTTCAATCCGCCGAGATGTACCGCCGCAGCGTGCTAGGTCCGCTGGTTTCCGGACGAGGCGTCGATCCCTCCACTGTCAGGCTTCTCGTGCGGGGACTGAACCGGATCTGGACCGGCATGCTCGTGGGCGAGCTCGACCGGCTATATCTCAGCACCGGTCTGGATCTCAGCACCTCTCGTATCAGCGATATTTATCTCTATGACATACCTCTGAGGCGAAGCCCACACGGGGAGGAAGTCTCCGTGTTCATGAAGGAAGGTGATCTCGTTCCGACCTTGCGCGTAAGTCTCGATTCGACGGGACGTGGTGCGCAGTTCAAATTACATCTCACGAGATTCGAGTTTCTGATACGTGTGGCCGGCGGATCGCTCCCGAGCAGTTTCTCCAAGGAATGCAACGAGGACGTCCTGTCATTCAAGACACAAATTTTAGCCGAATACTACCGGCTGGTCGGCGACGTCTCGAGCGGTTTGACGAGACTTGTTCTGGGTCCAAAAGGTGGCCTGACAACCAAGCAGCTGGGCGTGCGCTTTGACTTTCCTGGATGAAGACAATGTCGTTCGGGCACCTTCCGGCTCGAAGGTGTTCGAGGCGGTCAATCTCTGGCTTGAAGAGGCGATCTTCGGTCACCGGCTTTGGGCTCGCCAGACCCCATGGCTGCTCCTCCTCGAATTCCTGAACGTCGCGGACGCCTACAACGCCGACGGTCGTCTGCTGGAGCGTCGATCGCCGGAACAGCCGATGCGCTACCGGCTGCGGTGGCGCATGGGATTGCGCAACATTCTCTTCAACAGCGGCAGCCTCGTCTCGATCGCAAGCGCCGGTTTCGACGACGAGACGGCTTGGAATAGATGGTCGACCAGCATGCAGCGGGCCGATGCGGCGCCGGAGGAGGGTTTCGGATATCTCAGAAAGCGGTTCGACAGCTTCGAAGACTTCGCCGAAGTTGTGATGCTACTCCGTCAGTCGGCCCTGGAAGCCGGCGGGAACCGCAGGTGGTCGTCACGCTTCATCTTTCCGTTCGGGGTTGATGCGATCTACAACGACGCCATCGTCAAGAATGACACACCGAGCCGCGACTACAACAATTTCGGCCGAACTGGCGAACTGCTTCACATGATGCTTTCTCGGTCGGTCCATGCCGACGAGATCAGGCCGCACCTGCAAAGGTTTTTGGATCCCGAGCGCCCGAAGAACAGATTGGTAGCGTTGCTCTCGGCGCCGAGCGATGTCGCTGTAACCTCAACGATGTCGGGAGACAGCTTGCTTCCCTACCGGTCGCACCCGGCCTTCGACAGGCTCGCGGTCGATTGGCTGTCGGTGCTCCGCCTGGAGCTCCCGGAGCAGGACGTTCTCGCCTATCTGGCCCCGCTCGCGACGCTACACGTCATGTTGTACCTGTTGGAAACGGCCGCCGCGGTAGCGGGCAAGCCTAGACCTAGTCTGGTCTGCGAGATCATCGCTCCCCGGCGGGAACTCGTTCGTCAGCGATCGATAGCCTCCTTTCAGGACAACGACGCTCTGGGTCGGCGAGCGGTAGCCGCCACTCTCGATCGATTCTTCGACAGTGACGAATGGACCGACATACGCGATGCCGATCTGCCCGCCGCCGAGCGTTGCGAACAGGCGCTCGACCTTCTTGCGCGCGAGTTCAGCTTCAAGCCCAAGAAACACGACGCGGAGGAACCCGAAGGTTTGGAGATCCTGCTTCGCAGAACAGCCGAAATCAAGCACGACGAAAATTGGTGCGACGTGCACTCGGCGTACGGTCGCTACGTAGGCCTTGTATCCCGTCGGGCGACGAACCGGCATCGCTATGCCCCAACCGACGCGCTGCTGAAGCTCCTGGTGATCACACGCGTGCGAAAGCGTTGCGAATTCGGTCGGTTCCTAGCCGACCTGCATCAGCACTATGGATTTGTCTTCGGACCCGTGGAGGCGGCCACGCTTCCAGCGGCGAGCTACGACGAGGCAACCTTCATCCGGAACCGAGAGCGGCTCGAAGGGCGCTTGAGCAGCATGGGGCTGCTTAAACGCCTCTCCGATGGATGCGCGTACGTTCTGAACACCTTCGACCATTCCCGGACCTGATGACATCCGATCTGAATCTCATCGGCCTCATGGCCACTCGCACGATCCGGACGGTCATCGACTCGGGTCCCTCCGACGCAGGCTTCGCCAGATTCCTGGTCCATGCGTTGGCCCGCGACGAGATCCTCGCCATCGTCGACGCCATAGCTCGCGACGCGGAACTCTCGTCTAGGATCGAGGTCTGCCTGCCACGCTACAAGTACGAAGACGAGAAAGACATTCCGCAAACATTCCTGACTGATGCTTCGGCGACGGAACTCAGGCACATCGACTGCGAGCGCGAAGGTCGGGTCATCGTTCTGGGCGACGAAAGTCAAATGCAGTCGCTCGCACAGGTCGAGAAGATCGATGCCGACGTGCTGATGGATATCCGACGCTCGCGGGCCTGGGTGGAAGCGGCCTGCGGAGATCACCCCATCAAAGAGGATGTTCTCGTCCAATGGGATAGTGCGCTCCGCGCGTTGCTGCGGATAGATCGTACGTCGCTCCGGCAGATATCCGCCTATCTCACGAACGTGGCGGCGGAACTTCGGTCGGGATGCGATCTAGCACCGGCCTTGGGAAGGTGCCTGAACAGCATCCGACTGCCGCGCTACGAAAAGCTGTTCACCGACATCACGGAGACCAAGCTTCACCATATGTCGCAGTGGCAGCAACGCTACGAAGCGCATTGGAAACGGGAATGCTATATCGCCAAACGTGACCGCAGCCAGATTCCGTTCTCACGCGCTACGCTCGCGGCGAAGCTCGAAGAGCTTCCCGCCGATATGCCGAACGAGGTCCGGACTGCGCTCAAAGCTTACGTCGATGCGCCGGACGGAACGAGCGAAGACTCGTTCGCACTCTTCTCGCACGACTGGTCGCACTTTCCCTCGTTCTTTGAAGATGTTCAAAAGGCCGATGGACGGCCGCTCGGCATCGAGACGCGCATGTTCTACGATCTGCGTTCTCCTAGTCTTCTGACAGACCAATATCGCGAGTACATCGCTAAATTCGCCGAGGAGAGGCGCAAAAACCCGACAAAGAATCCGGAAGACGAGAGGTTCTATGCCCTTCATTCCCACCAGATCGCCGAGGATCCACGTCTGGCGGCTCGGTGGGAGCGTTTCATACTCGGTCAGAGTATCGAATGCGTCGATTTTTTGGATGGTCTCGTGCAATGCATGAGACGTCTGTATCAGGCAGGCGAGCACGATCAAAGAGTTTTGATAGTCAAAGGGATGGAGTCGACGCCCCTTCAATTCCTTCAATTGAACGACGACGTTTGTCGAGCATTCGCAACACGATATCGTGGGCTCGATGCTCTGCTCAAAAACTTGGTGGAATTCAAAGACGCCAAGGCATTTGATTACATAGAAATCCGCAAGGGGCAGGCCTTCAAAGATAGGAGAAAGCGCGGAGATCAGCCGATGTCGGCGCGGGCGCGGCGTTTGGCTTTCAGGGTATGGATAGAGAAGCGAGCTGACGGCCGGACGATCGAGCGAAGCGTCGAACTGAGGCTGGTCTGGGAGTGCGACACGAAGGAGGTCGGTCTTTGCCTGGTCGACGATCTCAAAAGGTTGCGGGAGAACCTAACTGGCACTCCGCTGGTACGCTGCGTCGCCGCGCGATCGGAAGCGGGAGGCAAGGTTCAACCCGCTGCCCTGGATCTGCGGGACGTCGCTTGTCTCGAGCCGGCGGCGTCGAGGGATCGCGGATCTTTCGTGCCGGCCGCTTCACGGTGCAAGTCTCTCGCTTCGGCTTGGCGGTCCGAGCTCCGAGCACTCGTCTCGGATGGTCTGGTCGTCGACGACGTCCGAACGGATCTTGAGGCGTCCTTTGCCCGATTCGAGGAAAGCTACGCCGATGCAATAGGCAAACTACTCGAGAACGGCTTTGCGGAACCGCTTTTGGAGGAACAGGCGGTCCTCTACGGCAAACTGCTCGGGATGATAGTCGACGCCGTTGATAGACCGGTCGCACTGGAACGTCTGCTACGTCCTCTCCTCGACATTGGATCAGCTCAGATCGACGGTTCGGCAGCCGCGACTCCGGCGGCCATCGTGATGCCGTGGCATCCGCTGCGGCTGGCTGCTTGTGCCTCTCGATGGCAGATGTTCCGGTTACGTCTCGGCCGCCTTCTAGCACCGGGAAGGACGACGTTCACGGATGGTGGCGCTTTGTTCTTCACCGAGTTCCGGCGTGCGCTGGCAGAACCCGCGAGCCCGGAGATCGCGGTAGGATGGGAAGGTGCCAAGCCGAACGTCCTCGCGTTCGCCAACGGCATCAACGGCTACAGCTTGCACGAGCGTCCCGTGAAGTCGCACGGTACGCCCGGATCGACGAGCGACACCGTGCGCGTCGTCGCCAACCAGATATCTGATCTGGTTCAGGACTATATCCGCCTTCAGCCGCACGAAAAGGACAACCTCTGCGTGGTCCTCTACAACTGCGATGCGGCGGACCTGCCGCAAGCGGTTGTCGATCGCGTGCGCCTCGAAGCTGACAAGGCGGGGCGCGATGCCATGTGCCAGGTCATCCTGCGCCATCGCGAGCAGGAGCAGCTTGGCTCCATATACAGACAGCTCGTGGCGCGGGAAGTAGATGCGGATGGCCTTCACGCCAGCGAAGCGTCCCGCGATTTCATGGCGCGCCTGCGCATCTCCATAATGGTCGATCATGGGGTGCCCGCCCTCACCCCGGACGGCCCTCCGCTCGACATCGTCTTCTGCCACAATGTCATCTCGAGGGCTGCGACGGAAGCTTGGCAGGAAGTCACGCATATCGTCGGACACGGTATCGAGATCGATCCGGGTCTGTGGTCCCGCCGACATCCCATTCGGAAAGGCGACCGCGACGCGATCGTATATCTGGTCTGTCCTGCGCAGACGGCCGAGGGCTGGAGCTACATCGATGCGATGGCCGCCCTCCATATGCCCGATCAAGCTCGGCGGGCCCGCGCAGCCAAGACCAGTTTGGTACCGGCGCGTCGGACGGATGTGAAGGATCCCGGAACGCAGCAGATCCTCGAGGAGACGCATCGGCTGGGGAGCTGGGTCGTGAACTTCGACGACCTGCTGGATCGCCGCCAACTGGCCGAACGAGATATCCGCATCATTCGGTACAAGCATGCCGCGACCGGTGGTAGAGGTCTCGTCATCTCCTCTCAGGCACCCGATGGGCTGCTACGGGCGACGTTGCGAAACCGCATCCGATCTCTCGATCCTTTGGGATACACGGAGCCCGAACTCGAAGCACTGAGCAATCGACTCATAGACGACGCGAATGCTGTGTCGGGAGACATCGTACTCAGAGCCGCCAAGCGGGGCACCAATGCCAGCGAGCTGATCGGGGTTGTTCTGAGCAAATTCCTGGTGGAGGCCGAACTCGGCCCGGATACGCCCCGCGCCTGGATCTTCCTGGACGATTATGCCGCTTGGCTGGGGCAGGCTGAGAAGCGGATCGCGGATCTTCTCTGTCTCGCTCCGCGTATCGATCCGGACGGCTCTGCAGTTCTCGGCATCGTCGTGACCGAAGCGAAGTACATCAAGGCTTCCGGTGCGAAGAGCAAGGCGGCCGACTCCGCTCGTCAATTGCGCGACACGCTCGTCAGGTTGGAAAAGGTCCTGAATGCCGAAAGTCCACCGGCGGATCGGGACATCTGGCTCGCCCGCCTGTCGGAGATGCTGATGGACGGCATGCGCGAGCCGCAAGGCCTCGACGCCGGCGGCGTGAACTGGCGCACCACGTTGCGGCATGGACGGTGCCGCATCGAACTCCGCGGGTACTCGCACGTATTCGCCCACGCGCCGCCGGACGAGATCAGTTCGTTCGCTGATGAAGGCATCGGCGACAAGGAGACCAAATCGGGCAGCCAGGAGCGATACTCGCCCGCCACACTGCGGCGCATTCTTCGGTGTTACGCAAATCGCCAAGATCCGACCCCCATTCGAGCCGCGGCGACCGGCGGTTCGTCGAGGCTGACATCGATCGAAGCATCGGCAGCCGCCGACGCGCCACCTGTCGTTCCGACGACGGCCGTCCCGATCCCGACCGCTCGAAACCAAGCCGCGGATCCGACGGGCAGAGCGGCGGCCGACGAGGCGAGCGATGGGTCGCCCGATCCACTCGTATCCTCTGCCGACGAAGCCAGCGATCCGCCACTCCACCTTCCGGCCGGCGATCCCGCCGACGAAGCCTTCGAGGCCGAGACATGCTTCGACAGGACGCTTGCCGCAATCACCCGCGACGTTTCGGCGGATCGATCGGATTTTGACTGGCTGGAAGACGTAGCCGTCAGGTGCCGTCAGGCGTTTCTCAGCTACGGCATGTCGGCCAAACTCGAGCACAAGATACTGACGCCGAACGCGGCGCTGCTGAAGTTCAAGGGCACCGATAATCTGACGACGGCTTCCGTCGAACGGCGAGAAAGGGAACTCGAAAGCACCCATAGTCTGAAGATCCTCGGCGTCCGTTCGGAGCCGGGACTTGTCGGCGTGTCGGTCAAGCGGCCCAGGCGTGAGGTCCTGACTCTCGCCAGCGTTTGGCGAAAATGGCGCCGGAGCCCGGGAGAGGCGAACTCCCGTCTGCTCATCGCCGTGAAGGAGGACGACGGAGAACCCCTCTTCCTCAGTCCCGATCCGGCACCGCACAGCCTGATCGCCGGCAGCACCGGCAGTGGCAAGTCCGTGCTGCTGCAGAGTCTCCTGTTAGGCATCGCGGCCACCAACACGCCCGAACAGGCGAAGATCATCCTGATCGATCCGAAATCAGGTGTGGACTATTTCCCATTCGAGCCGCTTCCTCACTTGGACGGCGGCATCATCGATGACTCGAAGACAGCACTGGCTAAACTCGAGTGGCTGGTAACCGAGATGGAAAGGCGTTACGCGCAGTTTAAAACGTCCCGCACCTTCGACCTTGAGGCTTACAACAAGCAGGCTGCCGAACCGCTGCCCACGATCTGGCTCGTGCATGACGAATTCGCCGACTGGATGCAGATCGACAGCTATCGAAATGGCGTCGAGGTGGCCGTGAACCGGCTCGGAGTCAAAGCGCGCGCGGCGGGAATCTACCTGATCTTCGCTGCACAACGACCGGACAATACGGTGTTTCCGATGCAGCTGCGCAGCAATCTCGGCAACCGTTTGGTACTGCGCGTCGACAGCCCTGGAACCTCGGACCTTTCGTTGGGCATAAAGGGTGGCGGTGCGGAAAGGCTGCTTGGCAAAGGACACCTCGCCGCCGTGCTGGGAGGCGGCAACGACCCCATCTACGCCCAAGTACCTTATGTGAGCGGAGGCGATCTCGTGAAAATGGTCGAGGCCATATGTCGGGATCTCGGCAGCGCATGAATATAAAGGCATACTTCGACAACAACGCTTCAACAAGGCTTGCGGATGAAGCCTTGTCGGCGATGCTTCCATTCCTGCAGGATGACTACATCAATCCTTCGTCGATTGCCGGAGAGATCTTCGGTTCCGGCCGTGCGATCGGCGACGCCTCCCGTGAACTAGCACTCCTCTTCGGCTCGATCGATCTCTCGGATCGCTTCCAAATCACGTCTGGAGCGAGCGAGTCCAACAGCTGGGCCGTGAAAGCGGCGTTGGAAGTGGCTGGAAGTCGGCATGCGGTCGCGACGCGGATAGAGCATCCGTCGCTGCTGGCGGCGCTGGAGGCGCAGGCAAGGCGCGGCGCCTATGTGGATCTGGTTGACCCTGAGCCTAACGGACGAGTCGATGTCGAGCGGTTCATCGCGTCGGTCCGTCCGGACACGCTCTTGATCTCTGTGATGGCGGCCAACAACGAGACCGGCGTACTGCAGCCTATTGCCGAGATCGCGTCGGCTGCACGAGCGGTGGCTCCCAACGCTCTCATCCACGTCGATGCAACCCAGGCGGTCGGCCGTGTCCCGCTCGACCTGACGATGGATCTGGCCGAAGTCGACCTACTCTCGTTGTCGGCCCACAAATTCCACGGACCCAAAGGGGTGGGCGCCTTGTTCGTCCGAGAGGGACGCCGGCTGGAACCGCTGATTCACGGCGGTGGCCGATCACGCGGCGGCACACCTAATCCCGCCGGTGCGGCTGGCTTGGCAGCTGCGGCACACTTGGCCCGAAGCAGTATCGGCGATGTCGAGCGCTTGAGAAGCCTGCGTGACCTCTTCGAAAGACTTCTCGCAGAGAGAATCCCGACCGTTTTTTTCAACGGATCTTCCGCCGCTCGCCTTTACAACACCTCATCGATTGGCATCCCCGGATTGGATGCCCAATCCGCCGTGGAAGAATTGGCATGCCGGGGCATCTGCGTCGCGAGCGGGGCGGCTTGCAGCAGTGGATCACTTTCGCCGTCTCATGTCCTCGTCGCCATGGGCCTCAGCTACGAACAGGCTAGGTCGACGATCCGAGTCAGCATCTCGAGGTTGACCACAATGGCTGAGATCCTGACTTTGATTGATGCCTTGGTGGACATGGCCGGCTCGATCTGAACGCGAGCACCTTAGCCACCTGCGGGCGGCAATCGAATTCTTCCATGACATTTGACGCGATTGTCATCTGGATGATCATCGACCCCATGAAACATGTCAGCGGGCGTTGAATACTCCCTGATTGTGGGCGTCGAAAATTCCCTGATCGGTGCCCGGGCCTGAGAGCTCGCAGGGCACCCCGCGCTCTCAGGCTTATCCATCCTGCGCCACCATGCCGGCCGATGCGTATCGGTCGGGAGCGACGAGGATGGTCCTGCTGGGAGAACTCCTCATGATCCTCGACCTTCACCGACAGGGCCTGTCGGTTACCGCCATCGCCCGCCGGACAGGGCGTGATCCGAAGACGGTCCGGAAGTACATCGCGCGCGGCCTCGAACCGCCCGCCTACGGTCCACGCCAAGCCGGACGCCCGAGCAAGCTCGCCCCCTACCTCGTCTACCTGCGCGAGCGCGTCGCTGCCTTCCCCGATCTCAGCGCCGTGCGCCTGACCCGCGAGCTGCGGGAGCGCGGCTATACAGGGGCCTACACCGCCGTAAAGCGGTTCGTGGCCGCGATCCGGCCGCCCGAGGCCAAGCCCTACGAGGTTCGCTTCGAGACGCCGGCGGGCCAGCAGGCGCAGGTCGACTTCGCTCGTTTCGTCGTCACCTTCACGGACGCACCGGGCGCGACCTGCATCGTCTGGCTGTTCTCGCTCGTGCTCGGCCATTCCCGGCATATCGAGGCACGCTTCGTCCTGCATCAGGACCTGCAGACCCTGATGCGCTGTCACATCCAGGCGTTCGCCGCGATTGGCGGCGTGCCGATCGAGATCCTCTACGACCGCATGAAGACGGCAGTCACCGGCGAGGAGGCGGACGGCCATATCGTCTACAATCGATCCTTGCTGGCGCTGGCCAAACACTACGGCTTCCTGCCGCGTGCCTGCCGGCCGTACCGGGCCAAGACGAAGGGCAAGGTCGAACGGCCGTTCTCCTACATCCGCCAGGACTTCTTCCTGGCCCGCTCCTTCCGCGACCTCGACGACCTGAACCTCCAACTCCGGACTTGGCTCGACACCATCGCCAACGTCCGCCTGCATGGCACCACGCAGCGAATCGTCTCAGAGGCCCTCGCCGCCGAGAAGCTCGAGTTGCAGCCGCTGCCCGCTGTGCCCTTCGACGTCCTGCTCAAGCTCGAACGGCGCGTCAGCCACGACGGCCTCGTCTCGATCGGCGGCAACTACTACAGCGTGCCGGATCGGACGCGGCGCGTCGTCGAAGTGCACCAGTTGCCCGACACGATCCGCATCCTCGACGGCGGCCGGCTCGTGGCGAGCCACCCGATCCTGGAGGGACGGCGCCAATACCGCGTCGATCCCGAGCATCGGCAGGGAGGAGCTGCCCGGGCCATGCGGCACGGCCATCCCGACAGCCTGCCGATCGCTCGGAGTGGCGATCATGTCGCGCAGCGCTCCCTGACCGTCTACCAAGCCGTCGGCGAGCGGCTCGCCGCCGGGATCGGGGTCCGGTCATGACCCGCACCGCCACCTCCCATGCCGCCACGACCCTCGACAGGATCAAGCACAGCCTGGTCGGCTTGCGCATGCCGCGAGCCCTGGAAGTCCTCGACGCCACGGCCCTGCGCATCGAGCAGGGCGAGATCGATGGGATCACCGCCCTCGACGAGATCCTGATGGAGGAACTGACGCTGCGCGAGAACCGCCGGGTGAAGACCGCCCTGCTGGTCGCACGCTTGACGACGATCAAGACGCTCGCCGGCTTCGACTTCACCTTCCAGCCCTCCCTCGACCGGGAGCGGATCATGGCGCTGGCGGAACTGACCTTCATCGACCGGGCCGAGGTCGTCCATCTCCTCGGGCCGCCCGGCACCGGCAAGAGCCATCTGGCCACGGCGCTCGCCGTCGAGGCCGTGAAGGCCGGGCGCAGCGTGGTGTTCTCGACGCTGGCCGATCCGATCGCGTCGCTGGCCAAGGCCGAGCGCGACGGCGCGTTGCGCGAGCGGATCCGCTACCTCAGCCGGGTCTCGCTCTTGGTCGTGGACGAGATCGGCTACCTGCCCGTCGTCCCGGGCGGGGGCAACCTGTTCTTCCAACTCGTCAACGCGCGCTACGAGCGGGGAGCGATGATCCTAACCTCGAACCGCGGCTTTGCCGAATGGGGCGAAGTGTTCGGCGACCCCGTCGTGGCCACGGCCCTGCTCGACCGGCTGCTACACCACGCCGTCGTCATCCAGATCGAAGGGGCGAGCTACCGATTGCGCCAGCACGGCGATCTGATCCCCGAGCACGTGCGTTCGAAAGCGCTGATCACCCCGCCGCCGGTTCCACGACGTCGCGGCCGGCCACCCAAGAAGGCGACCCTTGATCATATCGCCGGCTGATCACCGATAGCCACCGAACCCGCCGGGTAGGGAATTTTGAAAGCCCATAATTGCGGAGACTTCGGCGCCCGTTGACACTGATCACGGCGCCCTCGTTCGTGGTCATCCTCACACCAACTCCTTCTGCATTCCGAGGGCGACCCCTGCATCGGCAGGGACTCAGCTCGCGGACCGAGCGTCAAACTTGCGCAGTATTCCCTTGTGGATCCCGGAGACCCCGTCCATCGCTACGGAAAGGGCGCCTCCCGACCTTGTCCTCGACGCACCCACGCTCGATCTTGGGCCGACACGAGGCGGCATCCGTGAACCCACCGACCAGCACCACATTGAGCCCGGTGAGCGCGGCGTTGCGGGCGCGCTTCGCGGACACGAATGACCTGCGCTTCACCTGCGATCTGGACGACGCCAAGATCCTATGGTGGGAGCGCGCTCTCGGCTCACGTGGCGTGTGGCCGGACCTCCTCTGCCGCTATCTCAGCCACGGGGTCCCTTTCCGGAAGACCTACGAGGTCACCCTCATCGACCCGGCGAAGGGGCACGCCCGCATCGAGATCTGGGGGTATGACGAGGCCGGCCGGCGTGTGCTGAAGGCCGGCCGCTCGGTCGAGTTCGACACCGGGCAGGTGCACCTCAACAAGCTTGAGATCGTGCTCGAGCACCAGGGGAAGCTGCACGGCCGGTTCCTGCTCAGGAACGCCTATGTGCTGGCCAAGGCCCTCGGGTTCGGGAGGCTCGCGTTGTCGGCGATGGACAACGGGTCCTACGTCTGGGCCAGGGCGGGCTTCTACCCGTGGGAGGACACCTGGAACGACCCGGGCGACGGGCAGCTCCGAGACACGCTCCTGCGCTACATCGAGCAGTTGCCGCCAGACGAAGTCGACTGGCGGCTCAAGGCCGACATCTACGACGTCGTCAACGACGACGACCCGAAGACGATCTGGGCCCTCTCCGCCCTTCCCGGGCAAGTCAGTTCACGCCTGAAGCCGGGGGAGAAGGTGAGGCTGGGCTGGGCCATGCTCGTCGAGAGCGGCGCCACGTGGCAGGGCCACCTTCCGTTCGCGACCGACCCCGAGGCGGAGGCCCGACTGAGAAGCTACCTTGCGAAACTCACGAACGCAGCGAGGCCATAGGCTTCCGCCGGCTCGGTGCGTCGAGGCTCCTCCCGGGCTTCCTTCGGCATGGGCTGCGGCACGTACCCGAACCAGCGCTCGATACGTTCCGGGGTGAACCCCTTCCTGCGGAGGACGTCGGCAGCGGTACGGTCCTCGACGGAGTTCCGCTCGGGTCGCTCGTGGTCCAGACGCAGGAGAGCCTCGGCCATCCCGATGGTGGCGTCTTCGAGCTTCGGATCGTCCATGACATGCCTCCTGGTTCGAGAGCGGCGTCAGGGGCGGCGCGCGTCAGTCACCATACTAGCCCACATGATGAAAGTATGGACCCACCTTGATGTAATCAACTCTGCATCCCCGGCAATCGCTTCGGCAAGGTCGAAGGCAGGTCACGCCGGATGCCGCCGTGGCGGGACCGTCACGCCGACGGTTCGCCGCCAGCTTAAGGAACAAAAGGGGTCCAGGTCGCATAACCCATGATCTTGGCCGCGGTTGCCGTCAGCCGGCCCGGACCCTGCTGGCCGTCCTGCAGGGCACGTTCCACGCGACGGCATGCGGTCGGGAGATGGCCGGTGAAGTGCGAGATCGAGTTCCTCGCGGTGGGTGACGCCGCCAAGGCCGGCGACGCCATCGTCGTCCGATACGGCGAACCAGACGCTTTTGGCCTGATGCTCGTTGACGGTGGGCATGCTGCCACCGGCGACCGGATTGTGAGGCATCTCCGACGGAACTTCACCTCCCGGGTGTTCCTCGAACACGTGGTGCTCACCCATTCGGACGGCGACCATGCCTCCGGGCTGAGGACCGTGCTCCGCGAGGTACCGGTACGTAACCTCTGGCTTCATGTGCCTTGGCTCCTCGCGGAGCAATCCCGGCACCTCTTCCTCGACAAGCGCTTCTCCGAGGAAGGACTCCGGAAGAAGCTCCTGGCCGAGTACGACATCGTCGCGGAGATCCTCGACCTCGCGGCGGAGGCCGGTTGCAGGCTGCACTATCCGTTCGCCGGGGAGCGGATCGGCCCGTTTACGGCCCTGTCGCCGAGCCTGGAGGCCTACCGGTACCTCCTGCCCCAGTTCGACAGGACGCCCGCGGCCGACCAAGTCGCCATCGAGCAGGCGGGCATGTGGATCGGCAAGCGGACCGCGCTCGACCGTGTGCTGGAAGCCGCCCGTGCCAAAGTCCAGAGCTGGACCACGGAACGCTGGGACGCGGAGCGGCTCAGGAACGGCGGCCTCACGAGCGCGAGCAATGAGTCCAGCGTCGTCCTCTACGGCTCCTTCGAGAAGGGCCCGGTGCTGCTCACCGGCGACGCCGGCATCAATGGTCTGACCTGGGCCGCCGATGCCGCCGACGCGCTCGGCTTGCCGCTCCGGCGTTTTCGCTTCGTGCAGATCCCGCATCACGGAAGCCGACGCAACGTCGGCCCGGACATCCTTGATAGGCTGCTCGGCCCGAAATTGCTCGAAGGCTCCGCGCCCCGCTTCACCGCCTACGTCTCGGCCCCCGGCGACGACGCGGACCATCCCCGCAGGATCGTGCTCAACGCATTCAAGCGCCGGGGCGGAAAGATCATCGCCACCCAGGGCAAGGACAAGTGCCACAACGCCGGCTTCCCGGGACGGGCCGGATACGGGCCTTCGGAGAAGATGCCCTTCTTCACCAGGGTGGAGGAGTACACGTGACGAAGGAGGCGCCCCCCAAGTCCCTCAAGGACCAGAACCGGGCGGCCCTCTGGACGACCATCGCGGCCAACCTCGCGGCCCTCTACGGCTTCTCCCAGTATGAAGCTATGTCGACCATGGGCCTCAAGGGCTTGGTCGCCGGCGCCACCGGCCTCGTCCCGATGGCCGTCGCACTCATCGCCACCACCTTGGCGAACGGTTTCCTCAGCGCCGAAACCAAGGCCCGCCTCGTCTTCCTTCGTTGGAGGCACGCGCTCCCCGGCCATCGGGCCTTCAGCGTGTTCGCAGTCGCCGACCCGCGGATCGACGTGGAGGCGCTCCGAAAACTCCTCGGCAAGGGCTGGCCGACGACCCCCGAGGACGAGAACCGCGTCTGGTACCGTTTCTTCAAGGAGACCGAGAACGACCCGGTCATCCTGCGGGCGCACCGCGAGTTCCTGTTCACCAGGGACTATGCCGGCTTCGCGGCGTTGTTCCTCGTCATGTTCGGCGCTGCCGCGGCCTTCACGTTACGGCCGGCATCGGTATTGGCCGTCTACTTGGCCTTCCTCGTGCTCCAACTCGTGATCGCCCGGCACGTAGCGGCGACCTACGGAAACCGGCTGGTGTGCACGGTCCTGGCGAGGCGCGGCGCCGCGCCGGTTAAGGCACCCGCGTCCGGCAGGAAGACTCCCAGGAAGGAGCAGTCCAAGGCTCCCTAACCCTGCACGCCAGGCGCGTCGACCGACGCCCTCCCAGGCCGGCTGTGCCTAGCCAGCGTCGCGGGCATCATGGCCCACCGGCTGACCGCCCGATGTGGCGCGGCCTGTTCGGCCTCGGCGGCACTCCGCCTTAGAGGACATGCCTCCACATCAGAATTTCTGCAAAATCCGAAAAACCTGTTCTGCATTAAGTCTCAACCACCCAATTCGCATAAGAATGCGCGTCGGACGTCTCCTCTGCATCTTCGGGCCATGCCCCGTCGGGCACCAGGAGACGAAGATGACCCAGCAAGACTCCACCATCGAACGGACCGTCACGGACATCATGACCCAGGCGCTCGCCGCCTCCGGCCGGCCGGGGGAAATCCTCTCCGCGGTCGCGCGGCTGCTTCGTCCGAAATCCGGCGAGAAGGCCTTGGGCCGGCGGAAGCTGAACCCCGCGGAGGCGCGCGCGGCGGCGGTCTGCATCACCAGCCAGGCCGACCGACTCGGCGTGTCCGTCACGGAGGTGTGCCGCGCCGCCAAGGTGGCCGCCGGCGCCAACAACTACCGCCCGTTCCACCTCAACAAGGCCGAGTTCTCCGCCCTCGCGAACGGGGTCGCTCCCGAACGGAAGTTCAGCGGCTCGGTCCACCACTACCACCGCATGGTCGTGGAGCTTGCCCGTCTCGCCGCCGCGAAGGGCAACGAGGTCGACATGGCGGACCTGCTCGACGAGATGGGGGAGGCGCTCGCGGACTTCCTGCAGCCGTGGGTGCCGCAGGTCGAGCGTTCGCGCATGGACAAGCTCGCCGACCACCTGAACAGGCTCGGCGCCTTCTTCGGGCGGCCGCAGCGGGCCGCCGACGGCACCCTCGTCGACCTGCCCGCGTTCTTCAGCACCTGCGAGGCCGAGGAACTCGCCCACGATGACCGGACGGGCCGGATGGCCTACCGGGGCGAGGAACCCCAGGAGATCTGGTCCCGCAACCTGCCGCGCGTGATGCTCTTCCCCCATGTCGTGGGGAAGGTGCCGGTCGACTTCTACCAATACGAGGAGCGGGTAGCCGAGGACGGCGGCGTCTCGCGCCTCAGGGGCGCGCGCCGTTCAATGGGGCAGTCCCCCGCGTTCCTCGTCTACGTGGTGTCGCTCTGCCTGATCGGTGCGCCGGGCCAGAAAGTGAGGGCGCGCTTCCTGCTGGAGCCCTGGACGGTCATCGGGCGGGGACCCCGCTCGACCGCTTCCGGCTTCTGGCTCCGCGCACCCGAGCTTTCGTTCGAGGGCTTCCCCTTCACCGAACGGAACGGAAGCGACGCCGACGGCCCGTTCAAGATCATGGCTGCCGGGGCGCCTCAGTTCACCTGCAGCGAGTACACCGCCTGGCTGTCCCGCTTCGACGATGACGAGCATCCCGACGATACCGACACGGTCCGGGTCACGGACGTCACCCCGGAAACCTGCGAGACGTTCCTATCCGGAACCCGCTTCACCGGGATGTTCGACTACCGCCAGCGCTGGGCGTCCACCTCGGTCCTGCCGCCGAGCTCGGAGCTGGATGGCCGCGCGCCCTCCGGGGATCTCGCCGACCGTCTGGCCGAGGTGCTCTACCGCGGTGACGAGACCTCCCTCGACCAACTCCTGCTCGAACGGGCGGCGGTGTTCGTCCGTGCCCTCGACGAGCACGTCGAGCAATCGGCGGACGCCCAGGCGCGTCGGGAAGCGGCCTTCCTGCGCAGGATGCGCGGATGACCACCCCCGGCACCTGGCAGCCAGGCGCCCGGAAAGCGTAACGGGGACGCGTAGCGCCACGGGTTACGCGTACCCCGCCGAGTCGCACAGCACTCTTCCCGGAAGCCTGGCCGGGGCTGTCCCCGGGATCCACCGGGAATCCGTCACCGAAGGCCCAGGGATTTTACCGAGCTGGTTGATCGGACGGCAGCCGTCGTTACGTTAGCCTTCGACCTTTGTAAGCTGTTCCGCGTAGAGCGGGCGACCGCTTACGCGTACTGGCTGCGAAGTCGGCGCACTCTCTTGGATGGCCGATCAAGGGATCCAAGATCGCTCATGCCGTTACGAATGTGACTTAAAGTCCGTCGTCTTATCGTCCACATCCACGCTCGATGCGTGGGTGAAACGAACCTATCCAGGCGCTCTCCGGGAGATACTCGCGACCAACCTGCGGCGGATGCGGGCAGAGCGGGGCCTCACTCAGGAAGCGCTCGCGGATCTCAGCGAGATCGACCGAACGTATATCAGCGGGATCGAACGGGGTCTGAGAAACCTCTCGATCGACAATCTGGAACGCTTGGCGCGGGCGCTTCGGCTCGAACCCTGGCAGCTTATACGGCGGTCGGACGGCGACCGCTGACACGCGTCCGGAGTCGCTCGATGCGGTTTGCCCCAAGGCGCGTCGATTCAGGTAACGGATCAGGCCGCGCATTGCCGTCGATCAGGCTGACTTCACCATCACAACTGCAGACGAACCTGATCCCGCCGGCTCTGAGGGCGGACAGAACAGCCTGCATCTTTCGCGGGTGGTTACGGGCCGTACCGGCTTCGAGCATCACGACCGTACGCCTCACGACGTGCGCCTTCCGAGCGAGTTCCTCCTGCGTCCAATCCAATAGCACGCGCGCCGCACGAAAGTGGCGCGCGCGAAGAAAGTCGAAACTTTCGCTTGATTTGGACCCAATGTGCATTATCGTCTACAGAGCAAGGCAATGATGATTCGGCGCATCCGATACTGCGCCGTAGACTGACCTGCTTAGGCCGGCGGGATCGGATGCTTTTCCGATACCCTTAAGATCGGCTGATATGGCGGTTTCGTCAAGCAAGACGAGCCGCGTCATTCCTTCGATTGAAGGAATGCGCACGCATGCACGGTATCGTGCCACGTGGCGGAACCCGTTCGATCAGCATTCGCAAGCGCGCGGTCGCCCCAGGACGATCGAGATCGAAGCAGCCACATGATCCAGGAAGCTCCCCTGCCGCATAGGCACGCGTCGCTGTCCGCCCTCCGATGGCGGATGCGTCGAGGCTTTTTAAATGCGAAACGCCTCGACTACGAGGCGTCGGTTCTGGCTTCTGTATACGGTGCTGTTCGACTCGGTGAGGACTTGGAACTCACCGGTCTGCTACGAGAAGTCGGTTTGGGAGAGGACGCGATCTCGGCCCTCCGGTTCCGACAAAATGGCAGCGAATACAGTGTTATCCTTCCGACGGAGCGCACGTGGAAACAAGCGCGTCTGAAGGACCGTGCTTTCGGAGTTGGCCTTCGTGAGTCGGCCGTCGGTCGATCGGTTCTGATCGTGCCGCCTGCAGAGGTCCGATTGCAGCCGCGGCTTCGCAACGCCAAGCGCATCTACCACACCAAAATGGTCCCGGCTTGCGGCGACATGGAAACATTGATCGCCTGTATCAACGCCTGGGGCGACGGGGCTTCGCTCATCGACTGCGAAGCGGCATTGGCCGGGCCGCATCCGCGGAATCGCGTCTTCGGTCTCGTATACGGCGGGCATTTCGCGATGGATCTCATGGTCGGGATTACCGACCAGAGCGTCGTACGGCTCCGGCACCCGCACCCGAACGGGTGTTGGGAAACACTGGGTTGGCGCCCCGTTCACGCAGTCTGATCCCATTCATCGCGGTACCGGAACCGCGTGAACCCGGTCTTCGGCCGCGCAAGGCGAACGCCCGTTCGGACGGCAGCGATCGCGTCGAAGGCCGCACGATCCTCTTCCACATGGAGCCAGCGATGGCTGAAAGCAACATCGTCGTCCAATTCCCAAGCGGTCGGCTGCTCGCAGATGCGTCACCCTCCGGTGGGCAGAAGCAAACCGTCGCCGGCCTGGTGCGAAGCCTCGCGGCTAAGCGGCGCCTACCCACGTCGGCCTCGGAAGAGCCGCTCGCGATCAAGCTGAGCGCGCTCACAGGCCTCGCCGATCCAACCGTCAATTGGCTGACGGCCCTCGCCCACAGCGGCGTCATCACTCCGGCATCAGCCGGAAGGCTTGCTCTGCGGCATTCCGACGAGGTGGCCGCTCGCTGCCCCGGATTGCACAGGGTCGCGAAGAGCGCCGCGCGGTACGCCTTGGCCGTCGCGGGAGACCCGTTCGGGCAGTTCGCTTTCCGGCTGCATGGGAAGGACGCGTGGATCGTGTTCGCACCGGTCGACAGCCTCGGCTTCCTGTCGGAACTCTGCCCCGGTGAGAGGATACAGGCGTGCATGCTCGTCGGATGCGACGCCGAGCGATGGACGACCGTCCGGCTCCTGAATTCCGGCGACTGGCGTCGTCACCTCGGTACGCTTGGCGGGGGTACAAGCCGCTGCGGGTACCATCACGTTCTTCTTCTCGGCGGGTTGCCCTCGCGGGAGCCGGAGCGCTCGGACACGCTGACAGGCATCGAGCGCGCCCTCGGCCAAGGTGGAAACACGCGCTTGGTGTCCTCGACCCTCAGGAAGCGATCCGATGCCGCCGGCTCGGTTCCAGGCCAAGATCCATCGCGCGAAGTGTTGGCGATGATCGAACTCGCTTTCCCGGGCTTGGTGGATGTTCAGGTTCCAGCCGGAGGTCCTGAGCGATGACCCGGTCTGGCGACGCGAAAACGAAATCCAAACGGTCCTCATCCGTGAGCGTGGACCGGGCGCGGCGAACGATGATCCGGCGTCTTCTCCGGCGTCTTGACGCGTGCCGCGCCCCCGCATCCGGGTGCACGGATCGCACCGACGTTCTCAAGAATCCCGGTCTCGAAGTGGTCGGTGCGACCATCCTCCTCGGCGCGGCCCTGGCGGCCAAGGCCGGCTTGGAGAGGGCGATCCGTAACGCCGCGCCCGTGGTTATCGTCGAAGTCCCGAATGGCCACTGGGTCGAGCCGATGGCGGAGGCTCTCGCTGCCCTCTTCGAGTCGGATATCGAACGTCTGCCGGATCCTACGGAGCCCCGTAGGTGTGTTTCGGCGTGCAACTTTGACCCCGTGAGGCGGGGGATCGGCGTCCAATTCTGACCCCCTAACCTCGTTCTCGCAGACTGCCCTCCGGTACGGCCGGAAGGGTGGTGTAGGGGGATGAAGGGCG
>Ga0182232_1000078_pt1 | contig 31912 bp, 34 predicted proteins | sample G6R1MG_30_FD_155484 | JGI IMG/M metagenome (GOLD analysis project Ga0182232, IMG submission 155484) | Phyllosphere microbial comminities from miscanthus, Michigan, USA - G6R3_NF_07NOV2016_LD2 MG | ecosystem: Host-associated > Plants > Phyllosphere > Phylloplane/Leaf | place: USA: Michigan... | reverse complement strand
TGGTTGGATGCTGTAGCTGAAGCAACCCGCATCTAGTATCGCCCTACCTGCTGGTAGTCCATGATACAAAGTAGCAATCTATAGAAAACTACTTTCACTAAGGTTGGTGCAAAGTACCCCCCCCCCTGGATCAAGGACCCAGTCCAGCCATAGAGCTAAACGGACGATATGAGAGTCGAACTCATCAGTTTGTTTAACAAACCTAGCGTCTAGCAGGCGCCTTCCCGCACCTATAGGAGATCGTCCTTTATGTGTGCTAGGCTGCGGTTGATGCAAAGCATGTGTCAAACACAGCCTAAGCTTTTCATATTTGTATCATGGGTTGGGCAGTACTATGTACAGACATTGGCACCGTCCTGATGCATTGCATCCAGCCTAACGTGCTCCGCATCAGTTAGCAGCATAAGTTGGACTTAGTCTTAGGAAAATAACATATAGGACCGAGAGGAATCGAACCTCCATCAAGCGATTAAGAGTCGTTCGCTTTACCACTAAGCTACGATCCTGTTTTGCTGGGGCTTGCACGAGGTTAGTCCTTCTTGCTAGCACTGTTCTAAGCAAATGGATTGAAAGGGGCGGAATCGAACCACCATAGGCGACACCAAAAATCGCTGACTTACCGTTAGTCCACCTCTCACTTGCATCCTGTATCTGCACAACAGCGATTTTTCCACTATATCCCTGACCGCGACATGGTACTGAAAAGCATAATGCCACCGAAGGGAATCGAACCCCTATTTTCTATTTACAAGATAGACGCTCTACCATTGAGCTACGACGGCCCTTAGCCTGTGCCAGAATTGAACTGGCGATACCGCTACGAAAAGGCGGGGTATTACCACTATACTAACAGACCTATTCGAGACTCATGCCTTGGCTTGCAGGGCTATGGCTTATAACTCGTAAAGTGATATACTTGTTCTGCATTCAAGCGGCTATAAAAATGTCTTTGCTCGTGTTCAGCTATCTTAACACTGCTGCTCCTTGTTCAGTGTAGCTGAACATGCCAAGCAAAAAGAGTGCGCATCTAGGAATTGAACCTAGAACAGCTGATCATGAGTCAGCTATGATGCCGTTTCACTAACGCGCATGTTAGAATCCTGAAGGCTTGAACATCCGTAGGCTGCGGAGCAGCAGTGTAAAGTATACAAACCACACTTTCTTATACCTAGCTTGTGCAGCATCGCACAAGTATCAGTATCTGTGCCCGTGCCCAGCAAGCTGGGCAAAAGCTAGGCAAAGCTGGTCTCAGCACTACCTAGCAAGTATTGACCCTGTTACCTAGTCTAACTCATGCAGCAGCCGCCGGGTCTCATGTTTATATGCAGCATGACACCTGCGAGGACTTTCCATAGGTATGGTGCGGAGCACCCAACGAAGCTTATTGTTCAGCTTATGATGCCTTGCATCCGAACACGAATATGCAGCGGGGAAAGACAGTAGTCCTAGACAGAACTGGCTGTATATAGTAGGGTAGATACACTGTAGTGCAGATCAACTAGAATGAGATTAGGGAAAAGCCCAAATAGCACTGTAGGGATTAGCATAGTGAGTAGTACGATGAATTCTCGTCGTGTTACGTCTGTAGTGTATGTAAGATATGGGCTATATGAACCGAAAGCCATTCGATTGTATAGTCAAATAGAATAGCAAGCGCTAAGAATAATGCTAGTTGCACCTAGTAGAGCCATCACTGGATTGACTTGGAATACACCTGCAAGGCTTAGGAATTCTCCTACTCAGTTAGCTGTACTTGGTGTTCCCATGTTGGCTACGGTAAAGAAAAAGAACATAGCAGAGAAAACCGGCATGTACACAGTTAGACCTCGGTAGTATCGAATAACTCGGCTATGGAATCGATCGTAAACTACTCCACCTACTAGGAAGAATAGAGCTGGTGATACGAAACCGTGTGCAATAGAGAGTAGAATGGCACCTTCAATACCTTGTACAGTATTAGAGAAAAGCCCGAGAATTACAACTCCCATGTGGGCGACAGATGACATGGCAACAAGGCACTTAAAGTCTGTTTGTCGTAGTGCTGTAAGGGATCCGTAGACTACAGAAATTACACCCATCGTAAGTGCTAGTGGAGCGTAATATGAACACGCTTCAGGTAGCATAGGCAGTAGTACACGTAGGATACCATAAGCAGCAAACTTAAGTACTAGACCAGCAAGAATCATAGAACCTGCAACGGGAGCTTCAACATGGGCCCGAGGCAGTCAGATGTGGAGTGGTACTAGTGGTGTCTTAATTGCGAATGATAGGAAAATTGCTAGTCACAGAATCCGTTGTGTGTCGAATGAAAAATCTGCTAGGGCTAGTGTTTCGAAGTCTGTGCTACCTGCTGTGTAGTACATAGCTACGAAAGCTAGTAGCATGAATAGTGATCCGAATAGTGTGTATAGGAATAGTAGAAAGCTAGCTCGTACTCGTGCTTCAGTTGCACCTCAAATACCTACTAGTAGGAATAGAGGGATTAGCACTGATTCGAACGTTACGTAGAAAGCGATAACGTCTAGTACAAGGAATACGGAGATTGTCAGAGTTTCGATCACTAGTAGTGTAATCATGTAAGCCTTTACGCTATGTCGAACGTTTTCTCAGCTAGCAAGAATGCAGAAAGGCATAGTGAATGTAGTAAGTAGCACAAAGTAAAGTGATAGACCGTCTACACCTAGTCGTAGTGTAAAGAATCCCGGTGCTCCGATACCACCAGATGCAACATCTGTTACAAATTGGTAGCCTGCGAAGCTAGAGTCAAAGTCTCCTCACATCACGATAGATAGGATAAAGGTAGCCAGTGAAGTAGTTAGTGTAACCTTCTTAACACGTGACAGATCAGCTGCTGTAGTGTCTGCCATTGTGCATAGTAGTAGTACACCAAATAGTGGTAGTAGTAGTAGAGATGTAAGCATATGAAATAGTTGTTTTCTCCTAGGCTGCGGAGCAGCAGTGCCCAGTTTTTGCCAGATACTTTGTAGGCTGCGGAGCAGCATGGGCAATGGATGCAAAACATATAGGGTGTTCCGCACCTGCACCAGCATAGGAGTATGAATTAGATATTGGTTCTAGATAGTAAAAGTGTTTTTGCACTTGACCTTGCTCAGATACAAAGTATCAGCCAGGCTGCTTTGCAGCAGAGTAGGACATCGAGTAAAGCATATCATAGAAATAGCTGTCTGCCTTAGGGCCGTGCTATGTATTTTTATATTGTTTTGCAAGAGCTGGCTGATGCTCCGCATCCCAAAAAGAGGAAAGGGGAGGCCTGTACCTTAGTACTGGCTGATGCTCCGCATCCCACAAAGACAAATATAGATCCTTGTTCAGCATGATGCTGCTGGCAGATACAAAGTATCAGCCGGGCTGCTTTGCAGCAGTCCAACTTCTTGCCCGTGCTGTCCCTTACAAGGGAGACCCAGCATCAAAATCTAGCTGGCTGCTCCGCAGCAGTCTTGTGTACATAGTCATACCTTTACTGTGTATGCACCTAGAGTACTCTTAGATGTACTGCTTGCGTAATCTACGGCTGTGTGTCGACCATCTCCACCGTGGAATGTACCTACTGATACAGTAGATACTGTCTTTCGTGGAGCATTTCGTTGTGTAGTAAGTAGCCCAGATAGTTGTACCTTAATACCAATGATTGTTGAAGTAACATCGAGACCAGACACTTGTCCAGCTACTGCCCCAACTTCTTGTCCAGCAAGCTGGGCACGGGTATTATTTAGCACTTGTCCAGCATACATAGAGTTTCCTAGAGGAATAGCGGACAGCAGAGATTGACGCAGTCGAGCAAATCCATACTTAGATGCATTAACTGCAAGGTATTGTGCTAGAATAGCACTGTTTAGGTATGGTTGATGAAGTCGTACGATTCGTAGTTCTACTGGTACAGATTGTCCGTTAGGAGTGTTCGTGTTCAGCTTCCCTGTGCTGCTATGCAGCCCAGCAACTGAAAAGACACGTGATAGAGCAGTACCAAGTGTCTTTAGTGCAGAACTAGAGAGCTTTTCCGTGTAGGCCGTATTACCAGATGTTGCAGCATTTACTTGGTTAGCTGAAGTACCATACTTGTTAGATGTTAGCTTACCTGACTTAGTACCAGCACTGCTGGGCAGAGCGTAATAAAACAGTTGTACTACAACCCCTACTTCGCTTGTATGCACAGTAGGACTATACGCAAATGTAGGCACACTAATGAAACAAGGGTGTTCTGCACCTGCGGCTGTAAAGTAAGACTTAAGTAGCTGTGTAGCTGTTCGTTGTGCAGCAGTTAGGTTATTGTTGTAACTGTAAGATTGCATATTTAATATTTGTGCCATATGGCGCGTGGTGTTATTGAGACTCCTAGATCCTGGACTTATTCCTAGATCCCTCAGTGCTGCTATGATGCAAAGCATCCAGCTGCCGTATGCACTGAGACCCTGCATGCTTGGTAGCATATACAGGTACAGCAGCTAATTGCTACTTAGGTTTCATCTATCCTAATCCTACATGCATGTCTCTGCTGTTGCTTTAAGGCTGACTGCCTGCATTGTATATATCTACCTATGATTCTTTGCTGTGCAGGATGCTCCGCATCAGCAGCTGGTGCTGGCCTATGCAAACATCCGTTTAGGTGATTAGGATATAGCCGCTGGAGGGAATCGAACCCGCTCCTTACCCGTATGAGAGGTACGTTCTAACCTTGTGAACTACAGTGGCATGTTTAGCTTTTGTTCCCTTTTTACCCAGCTTGATGCTTGGCCTGTACTTTAGTACTGGCAGCATCTTGCAATAATGGAATACTCGGCTAGCTATAGGCCGGATGCTGTATATGCTTTGTGCTGCAGCAAGTTCTGCTGCAAATAAGACATATTGGACTATCTGTGATGTACGTGTTACTATACTGATAATAAGTTCGGCTGCAAAGCAGCAGAGCCCTGATGCAACCATAACACGAAAATGATAGCATGTTGGGTTGCTGGGCTGCTGGACATTTCAATGGTAGACGTGGGTACCCCATTTCACGCTTTAGTCTTGTTGGCTACTGCTAGTCCATATAACGGCTGCAAAGCAGCAGAGGCACAAACAAGTATGCAATATTTTCTGTATGATAGGGTGCAAAGCACCTAATCCACGTTATTCTACCCCGGACCTTTCTTTTCTTTGTTGCATGCTGGGCCTGTACTGTAGTACCGGCACCATCAGCAGTAAGAAACAGTCCCACTAGACGAGCATTCTATTATACCTGCTGTGCATGTTCAGCTACTGATGTTTTGCATCCGATCCTGGTTGATGCAAAACATGTGGCCGTGCCCAGCTTGCTGGGCAAAAGCAGTCGTTGACACGTGCAGGCTGCGGAGCAGCAGGACCAATATAAGGGCAAGATACAGGAATCGAACCTGTTTCGATTGCTCCACAAGCGATCGTTCTACCAATGAACTAATCCTGCCTATGTCTTAGAAGTTACTGTGCTATTCACTTGCTTAGCATGGCCTATGCAAGCTGAGACAGACCGAGTAGAAAATACGGCACATGCTTTGCATCCAACCTTATTATATTGTCCTTGTATGCTGCGGTTGATGCAAAGGATCAAGCCTCAGCTTCTTATTCAGCTGCAGCCACTGAGCACGAACGTGCATGATAGGGTTGGGCAGTGCTATCTACACCCATTCTGATGCCTTGCACCCAACCAGTTTCTTAGAGAATCGGCTGCTATTTGTTCAGCTACTGATGCTTTGCATCCTATGCCCGTGCCCGTGCCCAGCAAGCTGGGCAAAAGCTGGGCAAAAGCTGGGCAAAATGCAGGGGAAAGATTAAGGTAGCAGAGTAGCACCAGGTCGAGAGATAGCAGATCGGTGGTCAGTAAACGAAAGGGCAGACTTACCATATTCATAGACGAAGCCGACAGTAAGAAGGGATAGGAACCCCATAGCAATTCAGAAACCATAGCTAGATACTGCGTTTAGAGATACGGCAACAGGGTAAACAAGTGCAATTTCCAGGTCAAAGATAAGGAATAGGATAGCTACTAGGTAGAAACTAATTGAAAAAGGATTTCGTGTTTGGGCTGATAGAGGTGAGAATCCGCATTCGTATGCTGAAACCTTTTCAGCGTCGGGTCGATGTACAGCTAGTAGTAGGTTCAGTCCAAGTAGGATAGCAACCAGTACTGGTACAAAGAAGAGTAGTACAGTCATTGTCATTTAGGCAGCGTATAGTGATAGAGCCATAATCGAAGTGCTGTTGAGTAGTAGGTTAGGGTTCGCGGCAAATAGCACAACGAATAGAGTTAGTGTAGCAATAACATAACTGTGTACAGATGTGACTGCAGTAACTCCAGATTGCGTATCTAGTTGTGCGGCAGATGGTACATCAAAGTGGATCACACGGATTACTCGTAGGTAGTAAACTGCAGATACAACAGAGGATAGAATAGCAATTACTGCAAGGAATGTGTACCCGTTATGAATAGCAGTGTATAGAACGGTATACTTAGCAAAGAATCCTACTAGAGGAGGAACACCAGCCATGGAAAATAGGCAAATAGCGAGGCTTAGACCTAGAATAGGGTTAGCTCGGAATTGACCTCGTAGTTCACTGATGAATTGGATATCATAGCCTGTTGTAGATTCCTGAGCCCAGCCAGCTCGGCTAACCACTTGATTATCTCGAGCAAGGTCTACAGAGCTGTTTGGTGCCTTAAGGCCCAGATACCCAAACGCTAGTAGTACGAAAAAGGCGTTGATATTTGTTAGTGAGTATTGTACGATGTAGAACAGGAATGCTTCTACTGATTCTTCAGATGAAATAGCTAGTGCTAGCAGTAGGAATCCTACATGAGAGATAGTAGAGTACGCAAATAGTCGCTTGATTCGGTATTGTCCTAGTCCTACGACAGTACCGATAACTAGGGATAGGAATGCACAAACAAGTAGTAGATTTGTACCAACATTGGCTAGCGTTGAGTCTACACCTGTTGTTGCTGCATAGATAGCAGTGTCATATCCAAACATACCTGTACCTCGGTATAGTTCTAGCATGAATACAAATAGAGAAATCTTAGGCATTACTGTTAGTCATGTAGTAACGATTGTTGGAGTACCGTCATACACATCAGGTGCTCAGTAGTGGAAAGGAGCAGATGCTACCTTAAATAGAAGTCCTACTGTAATAATCATAAGTCCTAGTACTACACCTTGCTTGTATCCTCCAATTTCTCCTGATGAATAGTCGCTTAGTGATGGTACTGATGTGAGTTCGTAGATTGAGTCTAGATTAGTTAGTCCAGAGTATCCATAAACTAGACCAGATCCTAGAAGAATTAGTGAAGATGATAGTGCTCCAAGTAGGAAGTACTTTAGTCCAGCAGCAGTTGCTGATTCAGAGTCTCGATATACTGCAGCTAGAATGTAGACTCCAAAGCTTTGGAGTTCGATAGCTAGATATAGTGATACAAGATCAGCGCTAGCCAGTAGGAATGTGGCACCGATTGTAGTGAATACAATAATCATCGGGTATTCTGGAATTGTTTGTTGTGAGGCTGCTCCTGCCTTATGAGTTCCTAGGTTAGAAACTCAGGGTAGAAGGATAAGGGCACCCGATACTAGAAGAAATACTTCCATAGATTGGGTTACCGTAGTGGCGTGAATGAGTCCGCTATATAGTCCTAGGCCTGCGTCAAGACTCGATACAGATGCGTTACTGTAAGATAGAGCTGCGGCATAGAGCAGAGCAATAGCGGTAATTCGTGTGAATAGTGTAGCGCTAATAGTAGAAACACCTGCTGAGGCAGATGTTGCATTCTTAGCGGAATACGAAGTAAGCGGGATCGCTAGTAGAAGGGCAATGAGACAGATCATTAGCATTGCTCAAGTTTGACTGCTTGGCTGCGGTTGATGCAAAGCAGTCCAACTAAGTTGTCGGTGCGTAGCACCCAACATGCGGATCAGCAGCTTGCCTCAGCTTGCTGAGGCCGTAGTATAGAAACTTGTACCTACGACACTTTGTTTGGGTGCTGGGCCAGTACTGGCAGCAACATACCTCAGAATAGGTGCCCGTACCCAGCTTGCTGGGTAAACGGGCTATTTTGCAGAAAGACAGGGTTGGACGGCTAGACCGGTACTAAAGTACTGGTCTGATGCTCCGCATCCACCAGCATAGAAATATACGAGTGGCGAGAATCGAACTCGCGCGTTCCGTTTGGAAGACGGATATACTACCATTGTATGACACTCGTAGTGATAAGTAGCCTTAACTAGCTAAGTGCTACGCAGTCTGTACTCGTCAAAATCAGCAGCCTAGGCTTGGTAGAGAAATACGTATATTTGCCCAGCAAGCTGGGCACAGGATGCTCAGCATCAAGCAACATACTAACAAGTTCTGCAACTGGATAATCTAGTATGGTGGATGCTCCGCATCAGACCAGCAAAAGCGCATTGAAAGAGTCGAACTTCCACATCCTTGTCCGAAGCAAGGTGGTCTACCATTAGCCTAAACGCGCTTTAAGGCTAGGCTTGGCTGAGAGTATTATGTACAGCTTGTGAACACGAACATGTAGCATCAAACTAATACTTCTACCCTGTTAGATGCTGGATGCAACTAACGTATAATGCACCAACAGCTGGCATTCTAGGTGCTTGGTTGATATGCAGCACCTGCCTGTTATGCTTTGTATCCTTATTCTACAAGTGGCGGGACTCGAACCCGCACGGCGATAAGCCACTGTTTCCTAAGAACAGCTCGTATACCATTCCGACACACTTGCTATGCTGCATGTTCATCAGCTAGTTTCGTCCGGTAAGATGCTTTGCATCAAACGGACCAGCAGCTTAGTATTTCCAGGCAGTACTATATACAGCCCTGATGCGGAGCATCCTGCAAGACCTAAATTGATACATAGCTTGCATCAGTGCAGGTTTAGCTACTAGATCATGGCGCATATTCCAAATGCCCAATTAATCGGAGTTGTTCGGATGCAAAGCATCAGTAGCTGAACACATATACTCCGTATTGCCATAAATAAGGGGAGGGCATAAAACTAAATCACTATAGAGCGAATAGTAGTAGGAATGCGATCATAAGGGCGAATAGACCTGTAGCTTCTGAAAGCGCGAATCCTAGGATAGCGTACGAGAACAGTTGCGGTCGTAGAGCTGGGTTTCGTGATGTAGCTGTGATTAGCCCTGAGAATACCAGTCCAATTCCAACACCGGCACCGGCTAGCCCGATTGTAGCTAGACCTGCACCGATGAACTTTGATGCTTGTAGAATGTTTTCCATATTAATACAATATTTATATAAATGCTGTCAGCTCACTTAGCCAGTCCCCCCTAAGGAAACTGCCCAACGAATTGGGCACATACGTAAGAGCCTATACAAAGTATGACTACTTTGCCGGTGCTGACAGTACTAAAGTACAGGCTCAGCATCCAACTCTACTGAATGAGTCTTAGTTATACTTATGCTGCTGTCTCTCCCAAGGGAGACCCAACAGCTGTAAGAGCATTAGCGGATTTACGCGACGTAGTTTTGTGTGTTCTATGGTGCGGCGCACCCTATGAACAGAAAGCTGAAGATATCCAGCCTAAACAAATCCACTGTCTGTTATACTCAGTTCTTATTACTATGCAGCAAGTCCATAGGACAAGAAGCTTTGCCCAGATACAAAGTATCAGCCTGGGCAAAAGCTAGGCACTCGGACGCAAGGGCTATACTCTGTAGGATACAGTTGATACAAAGCATCCAATCAGCCACATCAGGATAGCTATACGTAGTGCTACCCAACCCAAGTCTTGTCCTGAAACTGCCAATACTAAAGTACAGGCCTTGATGGAAAGCATCCAACCCGTTCCTATGTCAGTATAACAACCTTATCTATTATACCATGGGGAGTTCTAGTTGTATATCAATCAGCGGCACGTTCCCGTACCGCTTCTGTGTTGCGACTTACGGCATCAGGCCTAGAGATACTATTGAGTTGGCTGCAAAGCCCACCCCTTTATACCTCCTCAACCTGGCGTCGTTGACGAGCGATTAGTACATTCCGAGTCTTTTATTCACCGCGCCGTACTCATACGCGATTACTCAGGATTCCTTCTTCATGTAGGCGAGTTGCAGCCTACAATTCGTACTGAATGACTGTTGGCGATTCACTCCACCTTACGGTATTGTAACGCATTGTAGTCATTCGTGCGGCACGCCTGTAGCCCCATCCATAAGGGTCATGAAGGCTTGTCTTAGCCCCATAGCTATATCTCGTTATACGAGACTGAGTATTGAACGGATGCTGCTGGCAGATACAAAGTATCAGCCCATACAGCCTAACACGTAACCAATACCTGGGATTGCGATCGTTAGCGGAATTAACCAAACGCCTCATCGGTACGATCTGAAGACAGCCATGCAACACCTGTGTGTATGTATATAGCTGCTCAGCAAGCTGAGCAATAAAAAGACTATCATACCATGCAAGAATGGGTAAGGTTCTACGCGGATTATCGTATTAAACAGCATGCTTCACCCTGGGTCCTCGGAACCGCCTTATCCTTTCAGTTTCGGCCATTCGGCTATACTATTGGTGCGGTATACTTACTGCGTTAGCGTAGTAACTCTTACACAAGAATTACGAGTATACATCGTTTACGCCGTGGACTAGTCAGGTATCTAATCTGTTTCGCTACCCACGGTTTCGTTCCTCAGCGTCAGTATTTATTCGTATCGTGCCTTCGCCCTTAGTAGTCCGGTAGGGATCAAAGCATTTCATCGCTACTCCTACTGTTCTCGATACGTCTTTTATACTCTAGGTTGCATAGCAGCGTACTTATCAGCAAAGAATGTAGAACATCCTGTGTACCCCTTAGGGGAACATGCCTTAAGCATGCAGTCCTTTTACAAGAACTACAGTGCTGCTGGCAGATACAAAGTATCAGCCCTGCAGTTTATAGTTTCTACGTTTAATGGCGGCTGTACAACAGTCTTTTGCTCAGCTTTGCTGAGCACAATAAACATAAAAACTTCTTATTATCGCCTACGAACCCTGTACGCACATTAATGATGCGGTTCTCTCGTGTGAGTGGTATGGCCGCTGCTGCTGGCACCACAATTGGCACACACTATTGGCTAAAGGTATCGTTATTACCTTAAGCTACACCCTTAATCACCTACTAGACAATTATGGGATACAGTTGACTCTATCAGCCTATGTTATTACACTAAGGCCATTGTAGAAGATTCTCCACTGCTGCAGGCCGTTAAGCCCCACGGGGGAATTTCACTCCCGTTGCGAGAGTTGCTCCTCTCAGAGACTCCTACGCGTCGTTGGCTAGGTAGGCCGTTACCCCACCTACTACCTATTGCGATATGAGCGCTGCCTATTGTATTCAAGATACAGCTGCAATGCAGCATAGGGTGGCTACTCACGCTACTCGCCAGTACGCCGATATGTGTTCAGCTACGCTGAACAACTCGACTCGCATGTGTTGAAATCACTGTACAGAGAATACGCTGAGCTAGGATAAAGCTCATAATGGTGTTGTGCTGCTATGCATTGTCCAACAAAGTTGGTCTTGCTGGGCATGGATAGTTAAACTCAACATAACCTATCAGTACCATCTATGTATCCCTACGGCCTCAGCAAGCTGAGGCAAGCTGGTGTATTGCACCCTAGCAACCGTAGACACAGATGATCTTCATATGGACACGTGTTCGTATAGCAAACACGGTTTATCATTACTCTTATATAATCGTATCCACCTTATAGTGTTACTTCGTTCCAAAGTGAGGCTAGGCTGCTCCTTTTTGCCCAGCTTTTGCCCAGCTTGCTGGGCACGGGCACGGGCACAGGATGCAAAACATCAGTAGCTGAACATGCAGGGGAAAACTAAAGGGGTGGGCTGCTTTGCAGCCAACTCAGAATGGTTCATGACTAGACGAACCCGTAGTGGGTTGTTGTCTGCGTTAAGCATAGTCACTGGTGCCCCGCACCCCACACATTACGTTCTACGACCAGGCTGCGGAGCAGCAGGAGTAGATTTGTGGAATATCTACTGTAACTCCAGACCGTAGACTTAGTTGGTGAAAAATGGCCTTTTTGCGTCATCTAGGTTACCTTAAATCGTGGGGAGGCCTGTAAAGTTCAACAAGTTGAGCTAGGCTAATATCATGAAGGCTGGCTTAATCCTTTGCATGTGTTTGAGCAGGAGTGTTCGTGTACGGCCTCAGCAAGCTGAAGCAGGCTGCTGAACAATAAGCTGAACATGCCATACAACATAGGGTATCTATGATCCTCATCAGTAGATAGAAACATATAGGAATAGTCATACTACATCGACGAAGTGTCAGTACAGAATAGACGCTTCAAATCCTAGATGGTGGTGATCTGTGAGTTGGTAAGATAGAATTCGGAAAAAGGCTACTGCAATGAATAGAGTTCCGATGATGACGTGGAATCCGTGGAATCCTGTAGCCATGAAGAAGGTTGATCCATACGCACCGTCAGCAATAGTAAAGGGAGCGTTAACATATTCTACTCCTTGGAATGCTGTAAAGACAGCAGCTAGGATCACTGTAACAATAATACCTAGAATTGTACCTCGTCGGTTTCCTTGGATTAGAGAGTGGTGAGCGTATGTAACAGCTGCACCGCTAGATAGTAGAATGATTGTGTTCAGTAGTGGAATTTCGTATGGAGATAGTGGGTCAATTCCTTGTGGAGGTCAGTGTGAACCTAGTTCCACTGTAGGGGCAAGAGCGCTATGGAAGAAGGCTCAGAACAGGGATAGGAAAAAGAATACTTCGCTGACAATGAATAGAGCTACACCTAGTGTAAGTCCCTTTTGTACGGCGAATGTGTGGTTACCTAGGTATGCACCTTCGGCAGAGACGTCCCGGAATCATAGGATCATTGCGAATAGAGTCGCTAGGAATCCGAACGTAACGAGTGTTAGCCCGTGAGCATAACCGTGGAAGTACATCACGGCTGAAGACGTAAGCGTTAGAAGAGCAAACGAAGTAAGTAGAGGTCATGGAGACGGTTCAACCAGATGGAATGGATGTCCTTGGTATGCGTGTCGTGATACTGTCATATTATTTGTAAAGTGTCGGGCACTAGAGCACGATTTGTGCTTTTGCTGCATAGCAGCTTGGCCAACCATATGTGTGGGGGGGGTGCGGGGCACCAGACCTATGATAAGTTGGATGCAAGCAAGTCCATAGGACAAGAAGCATCCGCTTAAATACAGTTCAATATTTGGTGCAAACACCTAGACCTAAGTAAACGCTATGTCTATCAAGGGGTGCAAAGCGCTGGCTGCTCTGCAGCAGTCCTTGACAAACATGCTGCATCGTATATGATATATGCTGAGCCTTACTATACCTGGTGGATATAACTGAGCTGAGCATACCGGAAGAAAGGAGATTCGAACTCCTGATAGTAGGTTCTACTATGACGAGTTTCAAGCTCGTTGCATTAAACCAGGCTCTGCCATTCTTCCTATTGTGCACTTACTATAGTAGCCTTGTCCAGCTGTGCTGTTGTACTACGCACTCTACCTACTTTGTAGCACGTCCAGCTTGGGTACAAAAGTTGAACTGGCAGTGTAGGCTGACGACAATTGCGTCATTGGGATGGCAGGAGTCGAACCTACTTTGGCTAGGCCACTATGTTTACAGCATAGCGCGCGACCGTTACGCATCATCCCATGTCCTATTTTTCTTAAAAGGGACACATACTTGCTGTCTTATGCTGCGGTTGATGCTTAGCATCCAAGCCCTGCAGCCTCTGATGAACTCTTGCCACGTCGAGGAATCGAACCACGAACCTCCATAACTTCAGTATGGCGCTCTACCATTGGGCTAACGTGGCTAGGACAACACTCTTGCCTGAATGCTGGGCCTGTACTTTAGTACTGGCAACATCATACTTAGTCTGGAGGATATGAGAATCGAACCCATGTTACATCAATGCAAATGATGCGTAATACCTCTATACTAATCCCCCGGCTAGATTGCGGTGTGCAGACCCTTACTTTCAACTAAATAGGCTGAGACCTTTAAGCCGTTCTTTTATAGCTTCTTGCCCTGCCACGCTACAGCCTCAGCAAGCCTGTAAGTCTTAAATGAAACTAATGGAGTCAGGCAGGTGCTTTGCACCTGCAGACTAATATACACAGGAGATGTAGGAATCGAACCCACGTCCGAAGCTTTGAAGGCAACTATTCTAACCACTGAACTAATCTCCTGATGCTAGTACTAAAGTACAGGCCCCGCATCTGGCAGCCTTAAAGGCCGTGCAGGCTTGGATGCTAAGCATCAACCTGGTACCCCTTAGGGGATCATGCAGTACGATTGCAATCCAAGGCATGTTTAGCTACTGATGTTTTGCATCGTGTGCCCGTGCCCGTGCCCAGCAAGCTGGGCAAAAGCTGGGCAAAAGGAGTAGCAGATACAGACAGATGCACCAACTCGTGGACTGAACTAGAACAAGGGATACGAAGGAGTCGAACCTTAGATAACGAAGGATTTGCAGTCCTCGGACAGAACCACCCTATCGGCGCATCCCACTGAATGTCGCAGGGGAGAGCAATAGCTGAAAAATGCTATGCATCATGGGCAAGTGAAGTAGTAGGCGTCATGCAGAGAATAATAGGTCCTACCATGCTAAGTAGTAGAATAACGCTAGCGATAACTAGTCATAGCGTAGAATATGTGTATAGTCCTTGTCCAATACTTTCGATTTGCAGATGAGACGTGAATGACAGATCAGCTGCAACAGGATTGTATGCCACGTGTACATTTGCATCAGCAGCGTTAATACCTGTGTCACCGAGTACCAGTGTGTTCACCTTAGTGAATGCAGATAGTGGTAGTTGGAATAGGCCTGTGTCCTTATACGATGTAGGCGTAATAGACAGCAGTTCAAAGAAGAATAGCGATGCGAGTAGTGTACCTAGAGGAAGACTCTTAGTATATTCCTTACCTGTATCTAGTAGTTCTACCATTCGAATGTTAAGCATCATTACAACAAAGATAAATAGGATAGCAATAGCTCCTACGTATACAATGATGTATACTAGTCCTAGGTATGCTACACCTAGTAGTACTAGATATCCTGCTACGTTTAGAAACACTGAAATTAGAAATAGAACTGAGATTACTGGATTGTTAGACGTGATTACCAGAATTCCTGATACAACTGCACCAAAGGCTAGTAGGTCGAGTAGTACTGCGTTCATATGAAAAAATAATATATATCATGTACAGTAATACTCAGTGCTGATGCAGGCTTTAGCTGCAGCATCCTAGACTTGAATACTACTGTTACATGAGTTGTGCTCCTACAAATCTAAATAAATTGTAGCCACATACTGTAGTTTAGCTACAGCAGTACGGTATAGAGTGAGATACATGCGTCATGCAACATAAAGTGTAGGGTGCACCGGCACCGGCCTTATACTGCTATGTGCTATGTGAGAAATTGGAGTGTTCTGTGTTCAGCTGAACAAGGAGGTTGCTTTGCTATACTATGTAGGATGCGGTTGATCCAATTAGCCATGTCATGATGCTTGGGTGCTCATGGTTGGGCCGTGCTACGTACCCAAGATGCTTGGCTGCTCCTTTTTGCCCAGCTTGCTGGGCACAGGCCCGGACACATGCTTAGCATCAACCGCAAGCAGTATACTTGATAACTCAGGCAGCTTGTTCAGCAGTGTTCAGCGAAATTTGCTGGCCTAAAGTCATCGCCCGGAGTTGAACCGGGATATACCAGTTAACAGCTGATCGCTCTACCATTGAGCTACGACAACGAGTGATGAGCTATAAGATATTTGAATGCATAGCACCAGTCGCATCAGGACACGTAATTCAGGATGAGAGGAGTTGAACCTCCGTATAGCTCACTCCCAAAGTGAGCTCCTAGCCTCTCGGACACATCCTGTGCGCTGTATAGCACTTAGCTGTAAACATTTGACTTTTTGCCCAGCTTTTGCCCAGCTTGCTGGGCACGGGCACGGGCATAGGATGCAAAGCATCAGTAGCTGAACACATAAACCAGGTTAAATGCAAAGCATCAGTAGCACCAACAACTTAGTCGGACTGCTGTTTCTGGTTCGGATGCAAAGCATCAGTAGCTGAACATGTATAGCATACTAGCCACACAGGTACTGATATGGCTAAAAAAAGGGGGGGGGCAATACATCATCACTGAGACTGTTGGTTAATTAGTACCACTACGCTTAACCCTCTCGAGTCGTACACGTGCGGCCTATTGCGAGATCATCTATCTCGTACCAAAACTGCCGTAGCAGTTGTAAGTATCCAAAACAAGGCTTCGTGCTTAATATGCCTTCAGCGCTTATCCTATCCCGACGTAGCTACCCTGCGGTCCATCATGTAAGCATATTGCAAACAAGGCTAATTACGCTGCAGCCTAAAGGTCCGCAGCCTAGCACAGAACAGGTACACCATAGGTCGGTACACCCAAGTCCTTTCGTACTGAGGGCGTGTGTTTCTTCTACTTAACGTTCCTCCGGAAGATAGGGACGATACTGACTCACGTCGTATTGAACCCAACTCACGTAGTATTTTAATCGACGAACAGTCGAACCCTTTCCACCTACTTCAGCGGAAGGATATACTGAGTCGACATCGAGGTGCCAAACAGCGCGGTCGATATGAACTCTCGCGCGCTATCAGCCTGTTATCCCCAGCGTAGCTTATCCTATGAACGATATCTTTTCCATTCAATGATACCGGTTCACTATACCCTGCATTCTAGAATCTAGTCTAGACAACAGCCGATCGACATGTCTGTCTCTCGGTGAAGCATACATATACTATTGCGCTTAATTGAACTATACGTAGTTCCGTGGTTTCCATCCACGTTAAGTATGCCTATTGGGAGCCTCAGCTGATTTGTATGAGGCCACCGTCCCAGTGAAACTGACTAGTAGGCACTGTTCCAACTAGTGGTTAAGCTAGATAAGCGGAGTCTCGGGGTTTTACATGGGCGCGTCAACCGCTACCGCATAAACTCGTCATATCTTAGCAATACCTACCTACAGTAAAGCTGCATGGGGTCTTCCCGTCTATCCGGAGGGTGACCGTATCTGCACGGCCACTCCAATTTCGCTGAGCACACCACGGAGACAGCGGGTGCATCGTACACACATTCGTGCAGGACCATAATTAGTGGCCAAGGAATTTCGCTACCTGAGGAACCTTATAGTTAGGTCCGCCATTGATACGCTATTCTCACGTGATCTTTGTAAACCACGAGATTATTCACGTACATTGAGCAGTGGTCACACGATATACAACCTCCTTGTGGAGTTAGCATCGTGCTGTGTTTTGGGTAAACAGTCGCACACCCTGATTTTGTGTCACCTATTTGCTGCTGCTGCTTTGCAGCCTGCATCGGTAGTTGAACAACTACTGATTAAGCTAGCTTTCGGTCCCCCTTGTCCTCTAGGTTACGGGGGCATTTTGCCGAGTTCCTTCGTGGTGCTTCACTCATCGCCTAAGTCTACTCGACCTGCGAACCTGTGTCGGTTTAGGGTACGGTAACAAGGTTTATACTGCAAGCCAGTATTGGCGGCAGCAAACCCTGGATATATTGTTTTCCTGGCCCTGATGCAAAACATGCAGGACGTTCTATATCACTCTCATCGGACTAGCAGCAAGAGCCACGTATATCATCCTTAGAGACCGTTATAACTCGTAGCCGTTTAACGTCACTACGAAACCCTTTCGCATTCGGCGGGGATGGTTCTACATCCCTTTCGCTACTCATGTTAGCATACTCACTCCTTAGTACCTAAGCATATGTTCAACAAAAAGTTGAAGCAAAGCCTAGGAACAATACATCCAGATGATGGAACACCATCCTTCTACTGTACAGGATGGTCCACTACTCCTACACATGTGACTAAAGCTTTCATGTGTAAGGCACAGTATCCGCATGCGGCGTAGACCCGATATATCTTCGGCGCCTATGTCCCGGTTTGCTTTAAGGGCAAACACTCTAGGGTTGTGAGCTGTTACGCTTTCATGATACGATGGCTGCTTCCAAGCCAACGTTCAACCTGTATAGGGACACTTTTATCAATGTCAGGCTGCTGCTGCTTTGCAGCCTGCAGCACAAAGGCATAGATACAAGTCAACATAGCAACTATATGCTGCGGAGCAGCATACAGTTGAAACATCAATAGACTTCCTTAAATTCACTTAGCCGCATTTAGGGGCGTTAACATGTGCTTACGGCTGTTTCCGTCGCGACCTACTACCTTCTCGCAATAGGTCTGTCCGGTCACTTAATACTATACGTATTCCGGGGTTAGCATGTACAGGTACAGTTTTCACACCGCCCTGACGTTAGGCTGCTGCCAGTACTAAAGTACAGGCCTGCATCCCAACTACACATACCAGTGCCGTACCCCGTATAGCAACATAAGGCAGACCGCTATACTAAAATATATTTCGTGGACTACCAGCTATTCGTAACTAGATTGGCCTTTCGCCCCTAGCCACAGCTCTTCGAAGTACTATGCAACGTACACTCGTTCATCCCATTATGGACTGGCCATGGCTAGATCGTCACGTTTCGGGTCTATTATTGCACACTTCAATATCGCATGTCTACTATGCTCCATGATCCCCATAGGGGACAACAAGAAGGGTACCATACTCGCTTTCGCTACGGCTCTCACCTTGCGTACAATAATAACTCGCTAACCCATTATGCAAGAGGTACGCTATCACCCTACAGGGCTCTAGCTGCTCATAGGAGCGCTGGTTCAGGATCTATTTCACTCGTCATCTACGTTCTTTTCACCTTTCCATTGCTGTACTAGTTCGCTATCGCTGTTACGTGGTTTTAGCCTAGAGGATGGTTCCCCTAATCGGATATGCTGTGGCAGCATTTTCCAATGGATATTCATGCAGGTTATACCCACACTACTACCTAGCCTACTTTACTAAAGCAAAATAGGCCTCATGATCAATGTGGACATACAGGGCTATCACCTTCTATGGCTTATCTTTCCAGGAAATTGTATCCACATCTGTACTAAAGTACAGGCTTTCATTAGGCTATGAGCGGTTCACTCGCCGTTACTACGCTCATTCGGTTGATTATCATTCCTCCCACTACTAAGATGCTTCATTTCATGGGGTTTGATATTATGGTAAGGTTGTTAGAAGCCACGGATGCTTGCATCAGGGCAACTAATCAAGATCTAGGATGCAGAGCATCGGCCATTTCTTGGTTTACCGTAGGATCGCCTTGTATTCTGTATATGTAAATGCAGCAATGCTGCACATACCTTGCAAGGCTTTTCGTCTATGCGTCCTTTCATCCAACGTAACGCTAGGCATCCCCAACGCTCCCTTTGTTGTTCTCTAGTGATGTATGTTGTATTGCCATCGATACTTATATATGAATGCAAAGTGCAAAGCAGTAACCTATGTCCTGCTCCGCAACCTCAGGGCAGTAAAGGTAGATTGATGCAGTCGACTAACGAAGTAGGCTGGGTTGTGTGCTACAAACATGCTGTCGGTGCGTAGCACCCAATGTTTCTCTATTAAGGCTGCTCCGCAGCGCGCAATGTTCAGTTTGTTGGCCTCAGCAAGCTGAGGCAGGGGAAAGAACTAAGCAGCTAGTGCTGGTTGTGAGTTGTTAGCGTATGCAGGTTCTGTAGATGTAGCTAGGTCAGCAAGTGTATTTTCGATAATTCCTGTAAGTGGAACCAGAACGAAGAATCAGGCGAAGTAGATTCCAGTTGTGATTTGTCCTAGTGTAATGTATGGGTTTTCAACGTGCTTTGCTCCTAGTTGTAGTAGTACAAAGAAGTTTGCTACAAATAGTCAGAACATCACTCGCATTAGTGGTCGGAATTGTGCACCTCGTACTCGTCCTGTGTCTAGTAGTGGCATAGCTAGTAGGATTAGTAGTGAAGCGAACATCGCTACAACACCAGCTAGCTTGTTAGGAATAGATCGTAGAATTGCATAGAAAGGTAGTAGGTATCATTCAGGTACAATTGAAGCAGGAGTTTGCATAGGGTTAGCCATGATATAGTTGTCACTGTGTCCTAGATAGTTAGGTACATAGAATACAACTCCAGCTAGTACTAGTAGGAATAGGAATACCGTTACTAGGTCCTTAAATGTGAAGTATGGGTGGAATGGTAGTCGGTCGTTATTACCTGTAACACCTAGTGGGTTGCTACTTCCGTGTTCGTGTAGAGCTAGTAGGTGCATTGCAGCTAGAGCAGCTAGAACGAATGGTAGTAGGTAGTGAAGCGCGAAGAATCGGTTAAGTGTAGCGTTATTTACACTGAACCCACCTCAAACAGTTTCAACTAGGTCCTTACCAATTCATGGTAGAGCCGATAGAAGGTTTGTAATTACAGTAGCACCTCATAGAGACATTTGTCCGTAAGGCAGGACGTATCCTAGGAAAGCAATAGCCATCATCAGTACAAGGATAATTACTCCGATTGATCATAGTAGTGTCCGTGGTGATCGGTATGATCCGTAGTAAAGTCCTCGTCCAATGTGTAGGTATACAAAGATAAAGAAGAATGAAGCAACGTTAGCGTGAAGATATCGCAGTAGTCAACCGTAGTTAACGTCTCGCATAATATGTTCTACGCTTACAAATGCTAGGTCTACACTAGGTGTATAGTGCATTGCTAGTGTAACCCCTGTGATAATTTGGATGATTAGGCAAGCACCTAGTAGAGATCCGAAATTTCACATGTAGCTAATATTAGCTGGTTGTGGTGAGTCAACAGTATAGCTGTTAACTAGACCAAGGATTGGGTGTGACTTTAGTAGACGCATGGTTTATATTATTAAATTAGGCCCTGAAACAGCATATAGGCAATACATAGCAAAGACTAGATGGGATAGATTCAGGCTGTATCGCGAGGTTTTCGTCTCATACAGATAGGACAGACTCCTATGCGGTTTGTTCAGCTAGCTGCCTGCTGAACACTTGATTATAGTACTTTCTGTTCTCCTTTTTGCCGAGCTTGCTGGGCAGGGGCATGGGCACAGGATGCAAAGCATCAGTAGCTGAGCATAAGCAAAGAGTCAGTACAGTAAATAGGTAGGCCAGAGTGGAATTGAACCACTTTCGTGCACTTATCGGATGCACGTTCTACCATTGAACTACAAGCCTATGTGATAAGCTGCTCCGCAGCAGCGCCCTCAATAGACTTTTCTGATGCAAAGCATCAGTGCTGTTTATAGGTCTGGTTGGATGCAAAGCATCAGCCGCGCCCCACAAAGCAGGGTCTGAGCAAGCTGATGCTGGACCGGGATATGTTCATGCTTTGATGCAGAGCATCCGTACTTCTTATATAACTTATTGTGTTCGTGTTCAGCAGCCTCAGTTAGCTCAACAAGCAAGTTTTTAGGTAGGGGAGAGCAAAAGCTTAGTTTGTTGAAAGGTAGGCTGCGTACCAGCTGCCAGCCTATTGAGTTAGCGGACGAGTGTAGGGGCTAGTAATGTAGAAAAATGCAGCACCGTATAGTAGTACGAGTCGAATGCTGCCAAGACTAGTAACAGCAAATTCGTCACCGCTGTAGATAGGTGCAAATAGAAGAAGTGTTAGAGAAATAGCACCGATAAAGATAAAGAGTCCGTAGGTACTGATTGTTCCCGTGTCTTGGGTTTGTGAAGTATTACCTCAAGTAGCTAGTTGTCGAGACGAGTTATAGAGTGAGACTGAAAGTCCGTGTGGACCTAGCAGTTCTACTACCCCTCGGTCTAGAATCTTAGATGTGAATAGTCCGAGCTTAAGCGCTGGAGTAATAATATAGTTGTTGTAGATAGAGTCAAATGCTCACTTGCTGTTAAATGTTCGATATACTGCCAGTCCCAGTCCTCCAAATGTTGCAGGGTCTGTTAGGTAGGTTAGCACAGATGGGTATTGGTGGTATAGTGCGACTGCGGCACCCGCGCTTAGTACGCTGAGTAGCACAGGAAGATTCTTAATTAGTGTAGGTAGAGCAAATTCACCTTCTACTAGTACAAGATTGTCCGGATGGATAAATAGTGCAGTAGATAGGAAGTCGCTACCTGGGCCTACAAAGAGGTCAGATGCTACATACCCAAAAAAGATAGACATAATAGCAAGGATAACATACGGAATAGCCACGATAAGTGGTTGTTCGTGCGTATTCTCGTAGTCGCTTCGTGGAGCATTTGGTGTAGTGAAGAATGTCAGGCTAATTAGTCGGAAGCTATAGAAAGCTGTAATAGCCGCAGTGATTGTACCTAGTCAGTATACTAGGTGCCCACTAAATTCGTATTGTCCGTACGCAAATTCTAGAATTCGGTCCTTAGAATAAAATCCAGTAGTTCATGGGAACGCCATCAGTGACAGTGATCCTACAAGGATAGCTGTGTACGTGAATGGTAGTAGTCCCACGAGCCCACCTAGTCGTCGTAGGTCTTGTTGGTCTGCCATAGAGTGAAGTACTCCACCAGCTGCAAGGAATAGAAGAGCCTTGAACATAGCGTGGTTAACTAGGTGGAATAGAGCTACGTCGTATTGTGATAGTCCTACTGCCATAAATAGGTAACCCATTTGTGAGCATGTAGAAAAGGCAATAACTCGCTTTAGGTCATTTTGTAGTAGACCAGTTGTAGCTGCAAAAAATGCTGTAGTGGCACCAACTCAAGTAATAGCAAGTAGAGCCATAGGAGCATATTCTAGTACTGGAGATGATCGCAGTAGTAGATAAACACCAGCGGTTACCAGAGTAGCTGCGTGAATTAGAGCTGAAACAGGAGTTGGTCCTTCCATTGCGTCTGGTAGTCAAGTATGTAGTCCTAGTTGTGCTGACTTACCCATTCCTGCTAGCAGGAAGAGTAGGCCAATAACAGTGAGAGCTGATTCGTTGATGTATGGAGCTAGGCTGAATACAGTAGCATAGTCAACGTTACCAAAGACTCATAGCATAGCAAAGAAACCTACGCTAAGGAATGTGTCACCTACTCGGTTAACAGTTAGAGCCTTAATCGCGGACTTGTTAGCTTGTAGTCGTGTATATCAGAAGTTAATTAGTAGATAAGAACTGATTCCGATCCCTTCTCAACCTAGGAACATAATAAGATAGTTGTCACCAGCTACGAGTACAAGCATGAAGAATGTAAACATAGATAGGTATGAGAAGAATCGTTGGTTGTGTGGGTCTTCTGCCATATAGCTGACAGAGAAAATGTGGACTAGTGCAGATACAGTTACAACCGCTAGTAGCATAGATACTGTTAGGCTGTCGAATAGGAATCCTCAGTCTACAAGCATAGATTCAGAGTCGATTCAGCTACCTAGTCGAATAGATACGGGTGATCCGCATAGACCGACTTCGTAAAAGGCTACATAGGATAGTAGAGCTGTAGTACACATAGCAACGCATGTAATGAGATGAGCACCAGTTACACCGACCTTTCGACCGAGTAGACCAGCACCAAGAGCTCCAAACATGGGAAGTGCAAGAATAGCGAGGTACATAGATTAGTTCAGTGAGATAGTTCCTCGTAGGCGGTAGTATGCAACGAGAAGACCTAGCCCAATAGCTGATTCTGCACCAGCAATTGCGATAATGTAAATACTGTATGTTTGTCCTACGATGTCGTCGAATGCAAATGAACTAACGATTACAAGAACCGTTACAGCCAGTAGCATGATTTCAATCGAGATTAGCATAAGAATAATATTCTTTCGGTTTAGAACAAAGCCTAGAATACCGAGAAGAAATAGTACAATAGAAAGAGTCATGAGTCGTTTATATTTTATTGGATAGGATACACCGCATCTAGGGTGCAAAACACCACCTTTGTGTTTAGCTCGTGCCCTTGCCTGTGCCCAGCAAGCTGGGCTAAAATTGGACACAAGGCTGTTGCGGTGCAGCAGAACCAAAGTATTGGATATACCAGTATGTGAGGGTATGATGCTTTATGCCAAACGGATCTGGCAAGGGCTGTATTAGCAGGCAAGCTATACATACCACTAATCAATGTTAGGTCTGCTTGCAGTATAAACTTAGGCAGCATGATCCCCTAAGGGGCTCCAGGTGGGATGCAAAGCATCAGCCGCACCCGTGCTCAGCAAGCTGGGCAAGAGCAGGAAAACCAGATTAGTAGAGTTGTTCAGCGTAGCTGAACACATGCAGGGGTAATTGGCACTTGCAATTAAAGTAAGCTATATAGCGGTCTTGGGCAAAAGACCCTTGGCTAACAGGCAATATCAGTTGTGCAGTATTCACAAGCGATAAGATCCATGTTGGATGCTAGGCTGAGGCAACTCCAAGGAAGTCTGCTGTTTTGCAGCCGTAGTGTTCCCCTTTTTGCACAGGCACAGGTACGGAACAAGATATTTCTAGTATGCATCCTGTCTGCTGCTCCGCAGCCTACATTAAACGAGAACAGTGAGAATCGAACTCACGTCACCTAAGAGACAACTAGGTATCCTACCACTGAACGATGATCCCTAGTATTGTTCAACAAGCATGTTCGTGTTCGGCCCCAGCAAGCTGAGGCAGGCTGCCGAACACTACTTTACATTAAGGTCCCGTGCCTTAGCTGAGGCCATGAAGGCAGTGCTTATTATAGGTTGTATGCTGCAAGTCATTATTCCGGCTTCAGCTGCAGCTGAAGCAACTTTGACAATGCGGTTGGTTGGGTGCAATATCAGAAAGGGGAGTTAGTAAGGAGCTACGTCAAAAGCGACTAGTAGACTAGGAACTAGAATAACAAGTGCAATGACCACAGGCAGGAACCCGAGTCAACACATGGTCATTAGTTGGTCATATCGGAGTCGTGGTAGTGTTGCCCGGAATCACACAAATGTGAAAGCAAATAGGCAAGTCTTAAGTGCTAGTACGATAGATTGGATGTTAATAAAGGTATCGTTAACAATGACTTCAGGCATGACATATCCACCAAAAAATAGCACTGCAGTAAGAGTACTCATTAGTACAATTGAGCAGTATTCTGCTAGAAAGAAGAACACGAAAATGATGCTAGAGTGTTCCGTAAAGAATCCAGCTACAAGTTCTGATTCTGCTTCTGGTAGGTCAAATGGTGTTCGGTTTGTTTCCGCTAGTGCTGAAATGAAGAAAATCATAGCTAGAGGCAGTAGTGGAATCACGAATCATACCGCTTGTTGGTCTTCAATGATAGTAGTAATATGGAATGTACCTGTTAGTACAATTACAGTCAGGATTGCTGAGCTAAGGATTAGTTCATAGCTCACCATTTGTGCTGTACTTCGTAGAGATCCGATAAATGCATACTTTGAGTTAGCAGATCATCCAGCGAACAGGATACCATAAACTCCTACTGAAGAAATAGCCATAGTGTATAGGATACCTAGTGAAAAGTCCGTAAGCGCTAGTCCGCTACCGAATGGAATTACAGCTCATCCTAGTAGACTAAATACGAGACTGATAACAGGTGCTAGAAAGAATAGACTCTTTGTTGCGTGTTGTGGGATAATCATTTCCTTTACAATTAGCTTTAGTGCGTCAGCGAATGGTTGTAGTGTACCGTAGTAACCTACTACGTTAGGTCCAATTCGTCGTTGCATACCAGCTAGCACCTTTCGTTCGATAATGGTCATAAACGCTACAGATAGGAGCACAGGTAGTAGTACAATAAGTACTTCTAGTAGGCTAAATACTGTTGCAAGCATAAATTAGTATATATCCTAAGGGTTTCGGCGTATATCGTAGGCTGGTGCATACCACCCAAAACCCAACTAGACTGCTTCGTTGTACACATGTTGCGCGAAACCGCAGTCTTATGTCATAATTGGGCCGATATGCTGGATTAAGTAGATGTTGGATGCTGATGCTCTTGGTTTGTATGGCTACGCTGAACCAGGTTGATGCAAAGCATGTTGGGTGCTACGCACCGACAACAATGTTGGACTGCTGCTCCGCAGCCTAGCCGTACAAACAACTAACAGAGTTAGGCAAAAGAACGCAAAACAGCACCCTGCCTCAGCTTGCTGAGGCCGTGCTAGGCACATAGTTAAAGGGGAAATAGACATAGAGTGCTACCCTAACATGTTGATGCAAAGGATGTGTTCCACTCTGCGCCAGATAATTATCATAACTGCTGGTTGGAGCTGGCTGCTACTGAGCAGCCCAGGATCGTTTTATAGGGTGGGCTGCTCCTATGTGCCCAGCTTGCGGGGCACAGGATGCAAAGCATCAGTAACTGAGCATGCAGATGATGAAGAACTAACCGCTAAGTTGTTCGTCTAGTCATTCGATGTACTTTTCCATTGAGACAGCTTCAACAGCGATAGGCATAAACCCGTGTCATACCCCGCAGATTTCTGAGCATTGTCCGTAGTATGTACCTTCTCGGTCAATTAGTACTGATGTTTGGTTAAGTCGTCCTGGAATACCGTCAATCTTCACTCCGAGTGATGGCACCGCTCAGTCGTGAATAACGTCTTGTCCTGTTACAATGAACCGGATGTGTGTGTCAACTGGTACTACAACTCGGTTGTCAACGTCTAGTAGTCGTAGTTGTCCTACTTCTAGGTCCGTTTCAGGTACCATGTAAGAGTCGAATTCTAGAGATTCACCGTCTTCTGTGATATAGTCGCTATATTCGTAGCTTCAGTATCATTGGTGACCAGCTACCTTAATAGTCATAGATGGGCTGATGACTTCGTCGAGCAGGTATAGTAGCTTGAATGATGGGAATGCAATTGCCACTAGCACGAATGCAGGTGTAATAGTTCAGATCAGTTCAATTAGTGTACCGTGGTTAGTGTACTTGTGTACAATTCCAACCTTTGTGCTGTTGAAGTGTGCAAGAGTAATACCTAGCATTCAGAATACTAGTGTAGTAATTACGATCAGGTAGAAAAAGATCGTGTCGTGGAGTTCTAGAATTCCTTCGGCGCTCTTAGATGCGCTGTCCTGGAATCCGATTTGTCATGGATAGGCAGAGTCACACATTAGTGGTGATAGGAATGCCGGAGTAAATAGGTTAAGCATATGAATAGATGTGTTGGTGCTATGCACGTGCCCAGCTCGCTGGGCAGAGCAACCCATAAATCTAATTTATAGGTGCTTGTTTAGCGCAGGGCTAAACTCGTGTTATATGGTGTATGTGCGTGATATTGTTCAGCTCTTGTTCCCGTACCTGTGCCCAGCAAGCTGGGCAAAAGCTGGGCAATAGGAGAACACGAACAAGCATAAACCTTTATAACTTTAACCTCCTAACTGCACGTGTAAGGATCCTTTAAGTCAAGGGTTGGATGCATCGCATCAACAGACCAGAAGAAACCCTGCAGTGTATAGGATATAGTTGGTTGTAGAAACTACCTATAGCGGATGCATGTTCTGCGAAGCTATAGATAGCAAGATGCTGATCTCAGCATGCTGAGACCCGCTGCTAGAAATAGTGGTATAGGCTAGATTTTTTCTTGAGCCAGATGCTTTGCATCATAGGCTTTAACCAAGAACTGTCTGCTAGGAAGTACGGGAATCGAACCCATGCCGACCGTGTGTAAAACGGTCGCTCTACCACTAAGCTAAATTCCTTTTCTAGGATGCTGGGCCTGTACTTTAGTACTGGCAGCATCCTACGATTAATTGGGGCTAGCACCCGCTATAAAGCAGTTTACCTAAGATGGCGAACCTTGTTATATAGTGTATGTGTCCGTGCCCAGCAAGCTGGGCAAAAGCTGGGCAAATAGACATTGTTACCAGTATAGTACCTAAGTCGAAACCTGGGCTAGGCTGCGGTACTATGCTGCTTTTGATGCTAAGCATGTGCCCAGCTTGCTGGGCAATCATAAGTCAAATTCAACAGCCTAGGCCTACCAATAATAGGGGAGTTATTGGCTGCAGCAAATCCATAGGACAGGAGGCAGCCTTTTCTGCTTTTGATGCTTGGCATCCGAACATAAGAGCAATAGACCTAGTGTAGGTGAATTGCGTCCTTTAGGTAAGACATAGTTAGGACCGTAAAGACGTAAGCTTGAATTAGAGATACAGCAATTTCTAGTCCTACTAGTGCCACGAAGATACCTAGTGGTAGAATTGATAGTGCTCCGAATAGAAGCCCTGACGTCATGATTCCGTATAGCATACCTGCTAGAATCTTAAGTAGAGCGTGACCAGCAACTAGGTTAGCGAATAGTCGCACTCCTAGTGAGAATGCTCGAGCCACGTAGCTAATTAGTTCGATAACTACTAGAAGAGGTACTAGAGGTCCAGGAGTTCCAGCTGGAAGAAAGAATGAGAAGAAATGGAGCTTGTGCTTTGCAACAGCAAGTACTGTTACACCAAGGAAAATTGTTACACTGAATCCCATGGCTACGATTACAGATGACGTTAGAGCGTATCCGTATGGTACGTTACCGAATAGGTTAGCGAATAGAATGAAGAAAAATAGGCTGTATAGGAACGGCAGATATTGTTCGTTAGCGCTACCCACTTGTTCCTTAGTTTGTGAGTGTAGTGAGTGTACTGCTGATTCAAATCCGATTGATCAGTGAGATGGAACAACTCGGTGTGAGTTAACAGATAGAATGTGGAACCCTAGGAATAGTACAACTACTAGAGTTGTATAGAATCCAAGGTTAGTTAGTGTTAGGTTCATACCCAGGATAGGAGCATCCAGGCTGACCAGCTTTGTTACTTCAAATTGGTCTAGAGGTGATGAGATAAAGTATGTGTGTAGCATGTTTATTGTATGCTGCTATGCAGCTTGTTCTTGATAGAACGAACAGACTATGATGCAGTTATAACCTACATCTAAGTCTGCTGTAGTCTTAAATTTGTTGGCCTCAGCAAGCTGAGGCAGGGAGCATATTGGGTGCTACGCACCGACAACTTAGTTGGACTGCTGCGGTTGATGCTTAGCATCCAAGCCTAGTCCAATAGTATAAATAGTGGGTCTGGAACTAAGCCAGTATAATGAGATTCTAGGCTGATAATACTAACCCTATGCTTCTTGTCCCACGGACTTGATGCAGCTGGCTAATGTATTATAGCAAACTAGAGCTTTGTGATGTAAACTCGAGCTACCGATAGTTCAGTGAACATAGGTAGGATATACTTCGAGCATACGTATACTAGAACCAGCATCCCTGCGAAAGCAAAGAATAGTTGGTTCACGAAGAAGAATGGAAGTAGTTGTGGCATAGTATCTTTGTGTGCTGCTCCTAATACATTATTTTTGGGATTAGGTTGGGTGAATCTGGGTACTGCATGTTGGGTGCTACGCACCGACAACTTAGTTGTACGGCCTCATAATCCAAAAGGTATGTATCCCAGGCACCCGGCAGGCTTGAATAGGTGCCCTATTTCAATGCTGAAATTAGAGCGGGCACAGAACGCTGTAAAAAACAGCATACCGTACACTATCCATCTTATATATTGCGACTGTTAGGCTGGATACTCTGCATCAAGCTTGGACAAGGATGCTTTATATTCGACCAGCACATAAGGGGAAAACACAAGGCAGCTATGCGTCCTGCTAAGACCTTATTGGTCAAGGATCAGTAAACATAAGCATATACCAGCCATCAGTTAAGATTGTACTGGTAGAGTGTTGAATGAGTGGAATGGTGTTGGCGATTCTAGTGTTCATTCTAGAGTTGTCGCTGTTTGTACACCTGAGTGGAATTCTGGTGTTGATGTGAAGAACGCCGGTAGTGCTCATGGGTTAGATGATACAAGCTTACCGTTAGCGAACATGTCGTAGATTACATATCCAAAGATAGCTGTAGCTACTACTGAGATGATTGATCCCACAGATGATACATAATTTCATCCCGCGAAAGCGTCAGGGTAGTCAGGAATTCGTCGAGGCATACCAGCCAGTCCAAGGAAGTGTTGCGGGAAGAAAGTAACATTTACTCCTACAAACATAACTCAGAAGTGGATTTGCCCTCATACTTCGTTGTACATCTTACCTACGATCTTAGGTGCTCAGAAATAGAATCCGGCAAAGAGTCCGAATACTGCTCCCATAGATAGAACGTAGTGGAAATGGGCTACGACATAGTACGTGTCGTGAAGAGCTACAGATAGTGAAGCGTTAGCTAGAACTACACCTGTTAGACCTCCTAGAGTGAATAGAGCAATGAACCCTAGTGCGAATAGCATAGGTGTGTTAAACCGTAGAGAACCTCCGTAGCAAGTAGCTAGTCATGAGAAGATCTTAATTCCTGTTGGAACCGCAATAATCATAGTAGCTGCTGTGAAGTATGCTCGTGTGTCAACGTCTAGGCCTACCGCATACATGTGGTGACTTCATACAATAAATCCTAGAATACCAATTGAGAACATAGCGTATACCATTCCTAGGTAACCGAAGATAGGCTTTCCTGAGAATGCTGATACTACGTGTGATACGATACCGAATCCTGGAATAATCAGAATGTAGACTTCAGGGTGTCCGAAGAATCAGAACAGGTGTTGGTAAAGAATAGGGTCACCACCTCCTGCTGGGTCGTAGAATGATGTGTTAAAGTTTCGGTCTGTTAGTAGCATAGTAATTGCACCGGCTAGTACTGGTAGAGATAGTAGTAGAAGGATAGCTGTTACCATGATAGCTCAGCAGAATAGAGGTAGCTTGTGAAGAGTCATACCTGGGTTTCGCATGTTAAGGATTGTAGTGATAAAGTTCATAGCACCTAGCATAGAGCTAATACCTGCAAGGTGAAGGCTAAAGATAGCTAGGTCAACTGATCCACCTGAGTGGCTTTGTACACCAGCTAGAGGAGGATATACAGTTCATCCAGTACCCGCACCGTTTTCTACAAATGCGCTAGCTAGTAGAAGAATTAGAGACGGAGGTAGTAGTCAGAATGAAATGTTATTCAGTCGAGGGAATGCCATGTCAGGAGCTCCAATTTGCACTGGAACGAGATAGTTACCAAACCCTCCTACCATACCTGGCATACTATTCTATCTAACCAGGCTCCAGCTGGTGCTTTGCACCGTCCTGATTAGAAAGGGGACTATATCTTATCCTAGGTGTCAACTGTCTTGCTGCCAGCCCAATGAGGGCTGCAAAGCAGCAAAAGGCATAGTTGAGCATGCTAGGCTTTCGCGAGTAGTCTCTGAGGCTATAAGCCTACCGGTACTTAATCTCTGTATTACTCCTGCTTTACCCTAAGGTAGTAGGCTGATGCTCTGCATCCAACAGTAAGAATTGTAGTAAGGTCCCAGTATATTGCGATGTGTTATAGTAGTCTTGCGGCTACTGTGGCTATGCCGATACTAATATTACGCACGTTCAGCTACGCTGAACAAGGAGCAGCAAAAGATTAGTAGGTGTTGGGTGCTGTCCCTACTAAGAGAGACTTGCACCTGATAACCATGAAGAAGATCATTAGGAATGCGTGAGCAGTGATGATTACGTTGTAAAGTTGGTGGTTACCGTGAAGGTATTGTACACCAGGTGATGCTAGTTCCATTCGAATAATTACACTGAATGCAGTACCAAGCATACCTGAGAATACGGCAAAGATTAGGTAGAGTGTACCAATGTCCTTTGCGTTAGTTGAGAAAAGTCATCGTGTGACAGCCATAATAAATGTGTGTTAAAAGTCCCTTGTTGCCGTTAATTAGCACTATCATCGAAACGATAGTGTACATAGATGGCTCCCTGTCTAGATCCCTTGATGCTGCTGACAGTACTTAAGTACCAGCCCAGCAGCCGAGATAGACTAAGGAGATAAACCATCAGTGCTTATATATTGATCTTACTGCTTGTTTTGAACTGCCTTTTTCTTAAGTGGTTGGATGCTGTAGCTGAAGCAACCCGCATCTAGTATCGCCCTACCTGCTGGTAGTCCATGATACAAAGTAGCAATCTATAGAAAACTACTTTCACTAAGGTTGGTGCAAAGTACCCCCCCCCCCTGGATCAAGG
>Ga0182232_1000077_pt1 | contig 32049 bp, 28 predicted proteins | sample G6R1MG_30_FD_155484 | JGI IMG/M metagenome (GOLD analysis project Ga0182232, IMG submission 155484) | Phyllosphere microbial comminities from miscanthus, Michigan, USA - G6R3_NF_07NOV2016_LD2 MG | ecosystem: Host-associated > Plants > Phyllosphere > Phylloplane/Leaf | place: USA: Michigan... | reverse complement strand
TCTATCAGACCGACGACGCGGAAGTCGCCCTCAAGGCCCTGCGCGACGAGCGCGACGCCCGCGGCAAGCATCTCCTCGGCCTCGTCACCCGCTCGGCGGACGGCGCCATGGTGGTGAAGGGCGGCGAGATCCGCGCTGTGGAAGCCTCGCCCGTGCACGAGGTGGTGGACACCACCGGCGCGGGCGACCTGTTCGCGGCGGGCTTCCTCGCGGGCCACGCCCGTGGCCTCGACCACGCCACGAGCGCCCGCCTCGGGGCCCTGGCGGCTGCGGAAGTGATCCAGCACATCGGCGCTCGGCCCCAGCACGACCTCGTGGCTCTGGCCAAGGTGCAGGGGCTGCTCTGATCGGAGAGGGCTCCCCCGAAGAAATGGGGGTCCGAAGGGCCGAGCCCTTCGCGGGTCCAGGGCAGCGCCCTGGAACACCTTTCGGGCTCCGCCCGACGCCCGCCGAAGGGATGATCCCTTCGGTATCCCCTCGGCGGAGGTGCCGGATCAGAGCCGCAGGAGCACTTTCCCCACGGCCTCGCGGCGTTTGAGGATGCCGAGTGCCTCGGCGTAGTCGGTGAGCGTATAGACCCCGTGGACCTTGGCGGTGAGGCGTCCTTCCGCCACCCAGGCGAGGAGTTGGCGCTGGTTCTCCGCGTGGGCCTCCGGCTCGCGGTCCACGAACACGCCCCAGTGGACGCCCTGAATGTCGATGCCCTTGAGCAGGGCGAGGTTGAGGGGGATGCGCGGAATGTCGCCGGCGGCGAAGCCGATCACGAGGTAGCGGCCCTTCCAGCCGAGCGACCGCAAGGCCGGCTCAGCATAGTCGCCGCCGATGGGATCGTAGATCACGTCGACCCCCTGCCCCTCCGTTAGCATGCGCAGAGCCTCGCGCAGGTTGTCGGCGGCGTAATCCACCCCGTGCGTCGCCCCGTGAGCCTGGGCCACGGCGAGCTTGTCCGGCGACGAGGCGCAGGCGATGACCCGCGCGCCGAGGATCGCCCCGAGCTCCACCGCCGCGAGGCCAACGCCGCCGGAGGCGCCGAGCACCGCCAGGGTCTCGCCGGGCTGCAGCTTCGCGCGGTCGCGCAGGGCGTGGAGCGAGGTGCCGTACGTGATGGTGAGACCGGCGGCCTGCTCATCCGACACCCCATCGGGAATCCGGGTGAGGTGATGTGTCTCCACGGCGATCCGTGCGCGGGCCGTGCCGAACTTCTGGTGGACGATGACCCGGTCGCCGACCGCGAAGGCGTCGACACCCGGACCGAGCGCCTCGATGACGCCGCTGGCCTCGCCGCCGGGCGAGAACGGCAGCTCCGGCTTCACCTGGTAGCGACCGGCGATGATGAGGGTGTCGAAGAAGTTGAGCGCCGCCAGGGTGACGCGCACCAAGGCCTCGCCCGGCCCCGCGACGGGCTCGGCGATTTCTTCCACCGACAGGTCTTCGGGTCCGCCGAGGCGGGTGCACAGCAGGGCCTTCATCGAAACGCCTTCTCCCGATCTGTCGCATCCATCCCGCCCGCGCCCATGCACCGGACAGGCTCCCGGGTGCAACAGCGGACATCAGGTCCAAGCGGACATTACGTCCGGGCGTAGGTCCCCATGAGGCTGCCCTTGGCCAGCACGTGGCCGCGCATGGCCTCGATCACGGCACTCCGTCCCGGAGAGGCATCGAGGTCGAGGGGCGCGTCGAGGGCGTAGATCTGGAAGAGGTACTCGTGCGGCCCATGCCCCGTGGGCGGATCGGGCGGGAGCCACTTGTCCTGTAGGAAGCTGTTCTTGCCGAGATCCTGCGATTGGTGCGCGCCGCCGGGGCTCGGCAGCGCCCCCTCAGAGAGGCCTTTCGCCTCGGGCATCAGATTCCAGGCGATGAGGTGGACGAGGGGGCGCGGCGTCGGGCTGCCCGCATCCTCGACGAGGAGCACGACCCGCGCGGTGCCGGCGGGCAGAGCGTCCCAGGCCAGCGGCGGCGAGGTGCGCTCGCCATCCTCGGTGAAGCGGGCGGGAATCGGGGCGCCGTCCGCAAAGGCCGTGCTCGTCAATCGCACGGTCGCGGGCACGTCGGCGAACGCGGCGTGATAGGCCGTGGCGGGCAGGCCGGCCTTCAGGCCCGACAGGGCCTCGCCGACGGCATGGGGGATCTTCTCGAGCATCGCGTGTCTCCGGGGTTGCCCGGTCAACGGCGTGGGGCGCCGGCGGTTCAGCCCTTCCGCGCCGCGATCATGTAGTTCACCGCCGTGTCGCGGCTGGCGCGCCACGATCCGTCGAGGGGATTGAACACCACGCCGGTAGTGTCGGTGACGGACAGGCCGCCGGCCTCGACGTCGCCGATGAGTTCGCGGGGTTTGACGAACTTCTCCCAGTCGTGAGTCCCCTTGGGCAGCCAGCCGAGGACGTACTCGGCCCCCACGATGGCGAGGGCATAGGAGCGCAGCGTCCGGTTGAGGGTCGCGGCGAACAGGAGACCGCCCGGCTTCACCGCCATGCAGGCCGTGGCGACGAAGGCGGTGCGGTCGACCACGTGCTCCACCACCTCCATGGCGAGCACGATGTCGAAGCGTGCCCCGCCCGCCACCACGTCCTCAATGGTCTGCGCCCGGTATTCCACCGCGACCCCGGCGGCGTCCGCGTGGGCCTGGGCGACCCGGACGTTGGTGGGTGCCGGATCGAGACCGGTGACGTCGGCGCCCAGACGCGCCAGGGGCTCGGACAGGACGCCGCCACCGCAGCCGACATCGACGACGGAGAGGCCGCTCAACGGGAACGGCGCCTTCGGGTCCCGGCCGAAATGCCGGCAGGCGGCGTCGCGGATATAGGCCAGCCGCACGGGGTTGAAGCGGTGCAGCACCGCCATGGGCCCGGCCGGGTCCCACCACGTCGCCGCGATGGCCTCGAAGCGGGCGACCTCGTCGCGGTCGATGGAGGAGGCTTGGGGTCCGGTCATCGGGTCCGTTCGGCTTGGGGCACAGGGTCGAGGCGCGGGAATCTCGCGGAGCGTCGGGAGTCTCGCAAGGCGTGTCGCCGCACTTGTTGACAGGCCCCGGCGGCCCTTGTACCCGCCGAAGCCCTGTCCGGTACAGCCGCGCGGCGACGCGGGCGTAACCCGGCCCGTCGGCACCCCGGCTTTCCTTTCCACAAGAATCGACGTGGACGCTGCATGCCCCGTTTGGTGATGAAGTTCGGCGGCACGTCCGTCGCCAATGTCGAGCGCATCCGCAACGTGGCGGCCCACGTCGCCCGCGAGGTCGCGGCCGGCTACGAGGTGGCCGTGGTGGTCTCGGCCATGTCGGGCAAGACCAACGAACTCGTCGCCTGGGTCAAGGACGCGGCCCCCCTCTACGACGAGGCCGAGTACGACGCCGTCGTGGCCTCTGGCGAACTCGTCACCGCCGGGCTGCTGGCCATCGCGTTGCGCAAGGCCGGCATCGCGGCCCGCTCCTGGCAGGGCTGGCAGATCCCGATCCTCACCTCCGACGCCCACGGTTCGGCCCGCATCGAAGGCATCGACGGTGCGCGCCTCGATGCCGGGTTCGCGCGCGGCGAGGTCGCTGTCATCGCCGGCTTCCAGGGTATCCATGAGGCCACGGGCCGAGTGACCACCCTCGGCCGGGGCGGCTCCGACACCAGCGCGGTGGCCATCGCGGCCGCCATCGGGGCGGAGCGCTGCGACATCTACACGGACGTGGACGGCGTCTACACCACCGACCCGCGCGTGGTGCCCAAGGCTCGGCGCATGGAGCGGGTGACCTTCGAGGAGATGCTCGAGATGGCGTCGCTGGGCGCTAAGGTGCTTCAGGTTCGCTCCGTCGAGCTCGCCATGGTGCACCGGGTGCCGACGACGGTGCGCTCGAGCTTCGACCCGCCCGACAACGCCCGCCCCGGAACCCTCATCTGCGACGAGGACGAGACCATGGAACAGCAGATCATCACCGGGATCGCCTTCTCGAAGGACGAGGCACAGATCACCCTTCGCGGCGTCAAGGACAGCCCCGGCATCGCGGCGGCGATCTTCGGCCCCCTGGCGGATGCCAACATCAACGTCGACATGATCATCCAGACGGTGTCGGGCGACCAGTCGACCACGGACATGACCTTCACGGTCCCGTCGGCCGATTATGATCGCGCCCGCACGGTCCTCGATGCCCAGAGCGGCGCCATCGAATTCGCCCAGATCGAGGGCGCCACGGACGTGGTGAAGGTCTCCGCCATCGGCGTCGGCATGCGCAGTCACGCGGGCGTGGCCGCCAAGGCGTTCCGGGCGCTTGCCGAGAAAGGGATCAACATTCGGGCGATCACGACGTCCGAGATCAAGTTCTCGGTTCTCATCGACTCCGCCTATACGGAGCTTGCCGTTCGTACGCTCCACTCGCTATACGGCCTCGACCAGGCCTGAGTGTCTCTCGCGAAAGACGCGCCGCGCCGTTGGCCGAAGGGGCAATCGGCGGCGTCCGGGGATTTCGCGAGGCGCTCCGAAGACGCGCGCTTGCCACGCGCACGATTCTTGCGCGGGACCCGCGCGAGCCGAAGCCGGATCGAGGAGACCATGCCCGCTGCGCCTGGAGGACCGCGCCTGCTGCTGCGCCGCCTCCGCGAAGCGATGGCGGAGCCGGTCAGCCCACAGGCGCGTCTCGATCGGATCGTCACCCTCATCGCGGCCAACGTCATCGCGGAGGTCTGCTCGGTCTATGTGCTGAGCAATGACAACATCCTCGAACTGTTCGCCACCGAGGGTCTGAACCGCGAGGCGGTCCACCTCACGCGGATGCGCGCCGACGAGGGCCTCGTCGGCCTCATCGCGCAGACGGCCGAGCCGCTGTCCCTGTCCGACGCCCAGTCGCACCCGTCGTTCTCGTATCGGCCGGAGACGGGCGAGGAGGCGTATCACGCCTTCTTGGGCGTGCCCCTCCTGCGCGCGGGCAACACGCTCGGCGTGCTCGTGGTGCAGAACAAGACCTACCGGGTCTATTCCGAGGAGGAGATCGAGGCGCTCCAGACCACCGCCATGGTGCTGTCGGAGATGATCGCCTCGGGCGAGCTGCAGGCGCTCGCGCCCGGCACCGGGCCGGCGGCGCGGCGTCCGGTGAGCCAGCGCGGCGTGGCGCTCGCCGACGGCATCGGCCTCGGCCACGTGGTGCTGCATGAGCCGCGCATCGTGGTGAAGCAGCTCATCGCCGAGAACGTCGACCGCGAGGTTGAACGCCTCGAACTCGCCATCGGCGAGGTCCGCTCGGCGATCGACGACCTCGTGGAGCGCGGGGACAGCATCGGCACGGGCGAATCGCGCGAGGTCCTCGAGACCGTCCGGATGTTCGCCCACGACAAGGGTTGGCTGCGCCGGATGCGCGAGGCCGTGCAATCGGGCCTGACCGCCGAGGCCGCCGTCGAGCGGGTGCAGTCGGACAACCGCGCCCGGATGATGCGCCAGAGCGATCCCTACCTGCGCGACCGCCTTCACGACCTCGACGACCTCGCCAACCGCCTCCTGCGTACCCTCATCGGCCACGAGGGCAACGGCGACCGGGTGCTGCCCGAGAACGCGATCCTCGTCGCCCGCTCCATGGGACCGGCGGCGCTCCTCGACTACGACCGCACGGCGTTGCGCGGCGTGGTGCTGGAGGAAGGCGGCCCGACGAGTCACATCGCCATCGTGGCGAGGGCGCTCGGCATCCCGGCGGTGGGCGAGATCGCCAACGCCACGGCCCTTTGCGACGCGGGCGACGCCATCATCGTCGACGGCGCCACGGGGGAGATCCAGGTCCGCCCCGGCCCCGAGATCGAGGCGGCCTACGGCGAAATGGTCCGGGTGCGCGCCAAGCGCCAGGAACAGTACCGGGCCCTGCGCGACCGCCCCGCCGTGACGCAGGACGGCGTGGCCATAGGCCTGCAGCTCAATGCCGGGCTGCTCATCGACCTCACGCATCTGGCCGAGACGGGGGCCGACGGCATCGGCCTGTTCCGCACCGAGCTGCAGTTCATGGTGGCCCAGCGCATGCCGTCGGCGGCCGAGCAGCAGACGCTCTACGAGGCGGTGTTCGCGGCCACCGGCGACCTGCCGGTGACGATCCGCACCCTCGACATCGGCGGCGACAAGATCCTGCCGTACATGCCGGCGCTGGAGGAGGAGAACCCGGCGCTGGGCTGGCGCGCTATCCGCATCGGCCTCGACCGGCCCGCCCTTCTGCGGGTGCAGCTGCGGGCCCTCCTGCGGGCCGCTGCCGGGCGCCCCCTCAAGATCATGTTCCCCATGGTGGCCACGGTGGACGAGTTCACCCGTGCCAAGGCCATCGTCGAGCGCGAGAAGGCGCACCTGCGTCGCCACGGCCACCCGCTGCCGAGCGATTGCCGCCTCGGCGTGATGGTCGAGGTGCCGTCCCTGCTGTTCCAGATCGACGAGATCGCGCGGGCGGCCGACTTCCTGTCGGTCGGCTCCAACGACCTCATGCAGTTCCTCTTCGCCGTCGACCGCGAGAATCGCCGGGTGGCGGGCCGCTTCGACACCCTGAGCGTACCGGCTCTGCGTGCCTTCCGGCTCATCGCCGAACGGGCGGCGGCAGCCGGCTGCCCCGCCACCGTCTGCGGCGAGATCGGCGGAAAGCCCCTCGAAGCCATGGCCCTCATCGGCCTCGGCTTTCGCCATCTCTCCATGTCGCCCGCCGCCATCGGCCCCGTGAAGGCCATGGTGCTGGGGCTCGACGCGAGCGCCGTGGCCGCCTTCATCGAGACCGAGATGGCGCGGGCCGGCGACGGTGAATCCCTGCGGCCGGCGCTCAGCGCCTTCGCCAAGGCGCACGGCGTTCCCATCTAGCGGGCCTGTACCGCCGGAACGTCACGACTTCGCCAAACCGAATCACTGCTGAGAGTACCCCACGGGCGATGACCCCCATTCCTTCCGAGCGTCTCGACGCCATCCTGACGCGGCACGACATCGTCACCGCGACCCTGAGCGCCGGCTCGGCCGATTCCGAGACCTTCGTCCAGCTCTCGCGCGAACTGTCCGAACTCGAGGGCGTCGTGGCGGCGATCCACGCCTACCGGGCGGCGGCCTCCAACCTCGCCGACATCCAGGCGCTCATGGACGAGCCCGGCGGCGATTCCGAGATGCGCAGCCTCGCGGCCGCCGAGAAGCCCGAGGCCGAGGCCGGCCTGGAGGCGGCCCACCGGGCCCTGCAGCTCATCCTGTTGCCGAAGGATTCGGCGGATGAGAAGTCCGCCATCCTCGAAATCCGGGCCGGCACGGGCGGCGACGAGGCGGCCCTGTTCGCCGGCGACCTGTTCCGGATGTACGGCCGCTATGCCGACGCCAAGGGCTGGAAGGTGGAGGTCATCTCCGAGAGCGAGGGCACGGTGGGCGGCTACCGCGAGGTCATCGCCGAGGTGAAGGGCAAGGGCGTGTTCGCCCGCCTCAAGTTCGAGAGCGGCGCCCACCGGGTGCAGCGCGTGCCCGACACGGAGACGCAGGGGCGCATCCACACCTCCGCCGCCACCGTGGCGGTGCTGCCGGAGGCCGAGGAAGTCGATATCGTCGTCAACGACGCCGACCTGAAGATCGACACCATGCGGTCGCAGGGCGCCGGCGGCCAGCACGTGAACAAGACGGAATCGGCCATCCGCATCACCCACCTGCCCTCCGGCATCGTGATCTTCGTCCAGGAGGAGCGCTCGCAGCACAAGAACCGCGCGCGGGCCATGTCGCTCCTGCGGGCGAAGCTCTACGATGCCGAGCGCACGGCCAAGGACGCGGCGCGGGCCGCCGACCGCAAGTCACAGGTGGGATCGGGCGACCGCTCCGAGCGCATCCGCACCTACAACTTCCCCCAGGCCCGGGTGACGGACCACCGCATCAACCTCACCCTCTACAAGCTCGAGGAAGTCCTGGCGGGCGAGGCCCTGGACGAGCTCGTCGATGCCCTGGTGACGGAACATCAGGCCGAGCTTCTCGCCGCCGAGGGCATGGCCTGACCGCGATGCGCCCCACGACGACCCGCGCCGAGGCCCTGCGGCAGGTCACGCAACGCCTCGCCGCGGCCGGCATCGGTGACAACGACGCGCGTTTCCTCGTCCTCGACGTCCTCAGCCTCACGGGCACGGACCTCATCCTCGGCGGGGCCGAACCCCTCGGTGCCCCGGGGGCGGCCAGCCTGTCGCGGGCCGTGGACCGGCGCCTCGCGGGCGAGCCCGTGGCGCGGATCGTCGGGGCCTGGGAGTTCTGGGGATTGCCCTTCGGTCTTTCCCCCGACACCCTCGTGCCCCGTGCCGACACCGAGACCCTGGTGGAAGCCGCCCTCGCCCGCCTTCCGGAGCGGACGCGGGCGACGACCCTCCTCGATCTCGGGACGGGCTCGGGATGCATCCTGGTGGCGCTGCTGCGCGAGTGCCCCCGCGCCTTCGGCATCGGCCTCGACCGCTCGGAGGCCGCCCTGGTTCAGGCCCGCGCGAATGCTCGGGCCAACGGGGTCGGCGAGCGGGCCGCCTTCGTGCGGACTGATTGGAGCGCCGGCCTCGCGGGGGCGTTCGACCTCATCGTCTCGAACCCGCCCTACATTCCGGCCGCCACCATCGCGACCCTGGCCCCGGAGGTGCGTTGCCACGATCCGATGGCGGCCCTCGACGGCGGCGCCGACGGCCTCGATGCTTACCGCCGCATCCTCGCCGAGGTCGCTTCGGGGCCTGTCCGGCTCGCGGCGGGTGGTACCCTGCTGTTCGAGGTCGGGCACGACCAGGCGGCCGCCGTGCTGGACCTCGGCCGGCAGGCCGGGCTCGTGCCGGGAGGGATCACCCACGATCTTGCCGGACATGCCCGCGTGGTGACTTTCACGGGCTTCCGCGCGACTTCTTGATGGCGATCCCTCGCGAAATCCGTGTATCGCCATGGGATCGCGCGAAAAAGTGCTTGTTGGCCCGCACCCGACCCGTTAGGGTACGAGGCAGATCGAACATTGGTCCGTCGCTACGGATCATGGAAGGAACGAGGCCGGCTTCGAGCCCGCGGCGTTTCTGGGCGATCTCCCACGATCAGGACAGCGTGTAACGAGACGACGCGCGAGCGCCTGATAGCACAGAGCCTGAAGACCGATGAGCGCCTGAACGCGAGCGCGAGCCTCGGTACACCGGGACAGACACAGGCACGGCGAATTCCGATTCCGATCGCGGACTGCACGACCCGGACCACGCGGCCCCTTTCCACGGGCCACCAGGGCCAGGGCCGGTTTCGGCTCGAAGCTGCCGATGTTCGGACCGCCTCACCACACGTTCCCGTACGAACGAGGGTCAATCGAGACCGATGAGACCAAATCAAAACCGACGGATGCGCGGGCGCAACCGCCCCAAGGGTCCCAATCCGCTGACGCGGTCCTACGAATCGAACGGGCCCGACGTCAAGATTCGCGGCACGGCGCAGCACATCGCCGACAAGTACGCCCAGTTGGCCCGCGATGCGCAGGCCAGCGGCGACCCCGTGGCGGCAGAGAATTATTTCCAGCACGGCGAGCATTATTTCCGCATCATCTCCGGCGCGCAGGAGCAGAACCGGCAGCAGGCCGGCGGCTACGCGCGCAACGGCTTCGACGATGACGGCGACGAGGACGGCGGCGACGATCAGGGCGCGCCCCTGGGCTATGCCGCGCATTCCTATAACGACGACTATGCCGACCCGAGCCAGCAGCCCCAGCCGTCCGCCTACCAGCCGCCGGCCTACGAGGGACGTCAGGACGGCCAGCGTCCGGACAATCAGCGCCAGGATTACGGGCGCCAGGATGGCGGCTCGGACCGGCAGAACCGGCGCGACCGCTTCAACAATCGCAACGACCGGCCGCAGCGCTTCGACAACCAGCAGCGGCAGGACCCTCAGCGTCAGGACGGGCAGCGGCCCGACTACAGCCGGCAGGACAACCAGCGGCCTGAGTACAACCGCCAGGATCAGTTCCGCCAGGACCAGCCGCGGCAGGATCAGCCTCGCCAGGATCGGGACCGTCAGGACCGGGATCGGCAGGATCAGCCGCGTCAGGAATACGGGCGCCGGAACAACGGTGCGCGGTTCGAAAACAACCGCACGGCGGATCAGCAGCCGGAGGGCGCGCGTCAGGACCTGCCGCGGGAGGATGCGCCGCGCCAGGAGCCCGTGCGTCAGGAAGCGGCCCGGCAAGAACCCTTCCGGCAAGAACCCTTCCGGCAAGAACCGATCCGTCAGGAGCCGGTTCGACAGGAGCCCGTCCGACCGGACTCGCCGCGCCAGGATTTTCAGCCGTCCGAGTCGCGCCGTTCGGCCGAGGCTCCCCCGCGACGCAGCCGTCGCCGTGACGAAACCGAGCGTGCACCGGCGGAGGATGTGAGCGCCCTTCCGGCCTTCCTCATGACACCGCCCCGGCCGGTTCCCGCTGAACGCACCGCCGAACCCCGCGCCGCCGACGAACCCGCATCTCAGGGTACCGCTCCGGCCGCCGGCAACGACGAGGCCGGCACCGCGCCGAAGCCCCGCCGCCGTCGCCGGGCGCGTTTCGAGGGAACGGAGGGCGGCGAACCGCAGCCGGCCGGGAACAACGACACCGCGCCCGTAACCGAATAGACCGACGCCTCGGTCCGCCACTCATCAGAAAAGCCGCCCCTCCGGGCGGCTTTTCGCGTTCAGGCCGGCTTCGATCGCGCCAGAGCGGTGTGCCAATCCCGGTATCCCTGGACCCGATGGACGAGGCGGCGATGACGCGCCGTCTCGCCGAAGGGCGCGAGTTCCCAAGTCCAGGTTTCGTCGGGGGGCGGCAGGGTCTCGCCGTGGAGGAGGTCGAGGCGATCGGTCAGCCGGCCCTCACGATCCTCCTCCCGCTGCTCGACGTCGGTGACGAGGCAGACCCGGGCATCGAGACGCGAGAGGGCGTCGAGATGCGCCCGGACGATCCGGCCGCCGAGGTGGTCGTCCGATTCCCCGGCGCGACCGACGGGCAGGATCGGCAGTTGCGACAGCAGATTGGCGGAGATCACGAGATCGACCGTCGCGTCGCCGCCATGGGCGTCGACCGCGCCCGGTCGCGTGAGGTCGTCGGTCACCAGGGTGACGTTCGCCCTGCCGCGCACGGCCCACCGGGTCGGCCACGGGTGGATCGCGTCGACGAGGCGGACTTCGGCAAAGCGCGCCGCGAGGTGGTCGAGGGGTACATCGTCGAGGAGGCCCGAACCGAGGACGACGCAGGTCCGCGCTTGGGCCAGTCCGTCACAGGCCTGCGCGACCAGGGCGCGGGCTCGGCCCAGATGCGGCGCCCAGGCCGTCCGGCACCGGCGCGAACGGGAGCGCAGCAGCACGCTCTCCCGGAGGTGGCCGCCGCGCCGATGCGCCCAGGATGCGGGGGTGGTCAGGTAATGAAACAGGTCGATGAGCACGGCGCCCTCCTGACGGGAGGGGTGGGGCCGACGCGTGGGGGCGTCAAGCGACCCTGGCGATGTCCGGGGCGCTGACGAACTCCAAGGAACGGCGGGCCGTGGCGACGGGCAGGGCCTGAAACGCCTCGAACTGGGCCCGCATTTCCTCCGGCTTGAGGCGGCGACGGGTGGGCTGAACTTGAATCAAGCTCTTCAAAGTTCCCCAACCAAGGTCTGCGGCGCGCACGAGGAACAGCAGCCTGTCGAGATTCTCGCTGCGGAAGGCCTGGCGCGCGCTCTCCAACGACACGCCCGCCACCCGGGCCACGACCTCGAGGGCCTCGTCCACTTGACCGCCGACGATGAGGGTCCCGATGGCCTGCTCGTCGCGGTCGATCCCACTGCCGGGTATGGCAGCCTCAGGAAATGCGATCAGGCATCCTTCGGGCACCGTGCGGCGCAGGCCGAGAATCGCGCGCAAGACCTGATCGTCCTGCGCACGATTCATCAGGAGGCCGAAACCGGCCTCCGACAGCCGAGCACTTTCGTTTCCGGCGATGCGCCGTACCGCTGCGATCGCCGCCCTGGTGAGAAGAATTTCGGTGATGGGCTCGCTCAGGATCTGCCGCCGCGAGACCGCATCGAGATGCGAGAGACTAGCGACCCTGGCGATGCGAATGAGGTCGTCCTCGGTCAGGCGAGCGGAGCGGGCAAGGACCGGCCCGGCTATGGTCATCTCCGAATCGAAGGCGAGATCACGCACCACGCTGCGCGGGGCGTTGCCCATGTCGGCGATGGTCCTGGCGAAACTTGCACGACCCGCGGGATCGACGTTGCGGGCGAGGTGCAGCATGACCGCCGCGAACGGCTGCAGCTCGATCTCGCCGAGATGTGTGGCATGGTCGCTGAACAGGGTCGTGATTCTGCGCAGCATCGATTGCCGGTGCCGATCCGTGCCGATGGCGACGGCGTGCTCGACCTTCTTAATGAGTGGTTTGACCATGCACGATCGCGTTGCGGAGAGCCTCCCATCATATAGCCAGCGAGACGTTTAGAAATCCGAACCGGAAACCTTCGAATGGTTCACATCGTTACCACCGCGCCGGTTCACGGCCTCACGACCCCGCGGAGTCCACGTGTCGAATCTCGTTCGCATCCTGCTCGCCATTTTCCTGCCCCCCCTCGCGGTTCTGGTGACCGCCGGCATCGGGTTGCAGTTCCTGCTCAACATCCTGCTCACGGTCCTCGGCATCGTTCCGGGCATGATTCACGCCCTGTGGATCGTGATGCGGGATCGCTGATCCGGAGCCCGAGCCGATGATGGATACAGCATGAGCACGCGGGGTTTCACGGGGCGACGTCCACCGGAGACGACGCGAGTGCGTCTGCCGCCGGGCCAATCCCTCACGGAAGACTTTCCCGTCCTGCAGATCGGTCCGAATCCGCGGATCGATCTCGACACGTGGCGCTTCACCCTGCGGGCGGGATCGCGCCCGCTGAAGAGCTGGAGCTGGGCGGAGTTCGGGGCGCTGCCGCGCACGCGCTGGAGCGGCGACATCCACTGCGTCACGCAATGGTCCAAGTTCGATACCGCGTGGGAAGGCGTGAGCGTCGACGATCTCCTGGCGGATGCTGGCGTGGACGCCCCCACGGCCTTCGCTCTCGCCGAGGGCTACGACGACTATACCACCAACGTGCCGTTCGCCGACCTCACGGACGGCCGGGCCATGGTCGCGACCCATTACGATGGTGCCCCGATCACCTCCGACCATGGCGGCCCCGCGCGGCTCCTCGTGCCGCACCTCTATTTCTGGAAGAGTGCCAAATGGCTCAAGGGCCTGCGCTTCACCCAGAAGGACGAGGGCGGATTCTGGGAAATGCGCGGCTACCACATGTACGGCGACCCGTGGCGCGAGCAGCGCTTCACCTGTGATTGAAGGGCCACGCCTCCCCTGGCTCGACGCCACGATCGTCGGCATCACACCCATCACCCACCGGGTGAAGAGCTTCCGGTTGGCCGTGACGTTCGACCGTCCGGCCGTGGCGGGCCAGCATGTCGAGATCCGGCTGACGGCGCCGGACGGCTACCGCGCCCAGCGCAGCTATTCCATCGCCTCGGCGCCGAGCCGGGACGGCACCATCGAACTCATGGTGGAAGGCCTGCCCAAGGGAGAGGTGTCGGGCTTCTTCGATGGCGTCGCGGAGGTGGGCGACACCCTGGAGCTGCGCGGCCCCATTGGCGGCGCCTTCGTCTGGCGCCCGGAGGATGGCGGCCCGCTCCTTCTCGTCGGCGGCGGTTCCGGGGTCGTACCCCTCCTGGCGATGCTGCGCCACCGGGCCGCCGCCGCGCCGCACATCCCGGCGCTCCTCATCTACTCGGTGCGCGCAGCGGACGAGGTTCTCGTGCAGGACGAACTCGTCCGGCGAGCCGAGACGGAGCCGGGCTTCGACCTCATGCTGAACCTCACGGGCGATGGCGGAAGGCGGATCGACGCCGCTCTCATCGGCGAGGCGCTGGAGCGTCTCGGCGCCCCGCGCCACACCTTCATCTGCGGCGCCAACCCGTTCGTTGGGGCCGCGTCCGACCTGCTCGTCGAGGCCGGCCTCGATCCCCGCACGATCCGGACCGAGCGCTTCGGCGGCTAACGGGCGCTCACGCGAACAGCCGGTCGGCGACCTCCTCGGCGAGCGACAGGCTCGCAGTCAGACCCGGACTCTCGATGCCGAACAGGTGGACGAGGCGGTCAAAGCCGTGCTCCGCCGGACCGTCGATGCGAAAATCCGCCGCCGGCTCGCCGGGCCCCGTGAGCTTGGGACGGATTCCGGCATAGTCCGGCGTGAGCGCACCATCGGGGAGCCCGGGCCAGTAGCGTCGGATCGACCGGGCGAAGGCTTCGGCCCGCCCTGGATCGACGGCGTAATCCTCCGCCTCGACCCATTCGACATCGGGACCGAAGCGCATCCGCCCAGCGAGATCGAGGGTAAGATGAATGCCGAGGCCGCCCTCGACGGGGGCGGGGTAAATCAGCCGGGAAAAGGCCGGGCGGCCGAGGCAGCCGAAATAGCTGCCCTTGGCGAGGACGCGGCGCGGCACACCCTCTGACGGATAGCCCACGACGCGTGCCGCCACGGCCTGGGCGCCGAGGCCCGCAGCGTTGACCACGGCGTCGAAGGGCAGGCTGTCGCCGTTCACCCGCGCCCGCCAACTGCCTCCGGAAGACTCCAGCCGCGCGACCGGGCTGTGGAAGGCGACGGCTCCGCCCCGGTCCTCGATGTCGCCCTGGAGCGCGAGCATGAGGGCGTGACTGTCGACGATGCCGGTGCCGGGCGCGTGCAGGGCGGAGACGCAGGCGAGATTGGGCTCCAAGGCACGGGCCTCGGCCCCGTCGAGGAGCGCCAACCGCGCGACACCGTTGGCGAGGCCGCGTGCGTGGATCGCCGCGATGGCCGCGTGCTCGCTCTCCTGCGTGGCGACGATGAGCTTGCCACAGGCCCGATGCGGCACCCCGTGGCTGGCGCAGAACGCGGTGAGCCGGCGCGCGCCCTCGACGCAGTGGCGGGCCCGCAGCGATCCGGCCGGGTAGTACATCCCGCCGTGGATCACTTCGGAGCTGCGCGCGGAAACGCCCGTGCCGATGGCGCCCTCCGCCTCCGCCACCACGACGGCATGGCCGCGCAGGGCCAGGGCACGGGCGACGGCCAAGCCGACGATACCGGCGCCGATGACGAGAACGTCGCTCACTGGGTCCTGCCGCGTCAGGGGTTGCGCCGAATCACCGGCGGCAAGGGAACACGAGGGCCGCGCGGAACACCACCGCCACGGTGGCGCGGCCGGCGCCCGATCCGAGCGTCGTCGTTGCCAAATGCAGGGCTTAGCTGTGCGGGAGACCTCCCATGCGTACGCGGAGATGGCGCGCCGACGCGGTTCCGGCTACAACGCCCCGTATCCGTAACCGTTCGAGGCCGGAATTACGCATCGAGGGGATCGATCCGCGCGCCGCGCGGCCATCCCCCGCGGGATTCTCGCCTGTTGCCCGCAAGGCTCTTCAGTGCCCTTTCCGACCCTGCCGGCCCCGCTCTCCCGAGCTCTGGCCGCGCGTGACTACGAAGACCCCACACCCGTTCAGAATGCGGTGATCGAGGCGGCCGCGCAGGGGCGCGACCTTCTCGTCTCGGCCCAGACGGGCTCGGGCAAGACCGTGGCCTACGGCCTCGCCTTCGCCGAAACCCTCCTCGACGGGGCGGAGCGCCTCGGCCCGGCGGGCGCCCCCCTCGCCCTCGTCATCGCGCCGACCCGCGAACTCGCCCTTCAGGTCGAGCGCGAGCTGTCGTGGCTCTATGCCGAGACCGGTGCGCGGGTCATCGCCTGCGTCGGCGGGATGGACCCGCGCCGCGAGAGCCGCCAGCTCAACGACGGCGCCCACATCGTCGTCGGCACCCCGGGCCGCCTGCGCGACCACCTCGAGCGCCGCAACCTCGCGACCCAGGATCTGCGCGTCGTCGTCCTCGACGAGGCCGACGAGATGCTCGACCTCGGCTTCCGGGACGATCTCGAATTCATCCTCTCGGTGACGCCGAAGGAGCGGCGTACGCTGCTGTTCTCCGCGACCCTGCCGAAGGCCATCGCGTCGCTGGCCGAGCGCTACCAGAACGATGCCCTGCGCATCGCCGTGAAGGGTCAGGAGCGCGGCCACTCCGACATCACCTACCGGGCCGTGCGCGTGGTGCCGCGCGAACTTGAACACGTGGTGGTCAACACCTTGCGCTTCACCGATGCGCCCACCGCCATCGTGTTCTGCAACACCCGCAACGCCGTGCGCCACCTCCAGGCGGTGCTGACCGAGCGGGGCTTCTCGGCCGTGGCCCTGTCGGGCGAACTCGGCCAGGGCGAGCGCAACGCCGCCCTCCAGGCCCTACGCGACGGCCGCGCCAAGGTCTGCGTCGCGACGGACGTCGCGGCGCGCGGCATCGACCTGCCCACCGTCAGTCTCGTGATCCACGCCGACCTGCCCCACGACGCCGAGGTGCTGCAGCACCGCTCCGGCCGCACGGGCCGCGCCGGCCGCAAGGGCACCTCCGTCCTCCTGATTCCGGCCTCGAAGCGCCGGCGGGCCGAGCAGATGCTCATGATCGCCAAGGTGAACGCCGAGTGGGCCGGCCCGCCGACGGCGGACGAGATCCGCAAGCTCGACGGCGAGCGCATGTGGCAGGACCCGATCTTCACCGAAGCGCCTGCCGAGGAAGATGTGGCGATGGGCGAGACCCTGCTGTCCCAGCGCACGCCGCAGGAACTCGCGGCGGCGCTCGCCCGCATCTACCGCTCGCGCCTGCCCGAGCCCGAGGACGTGACCGATCCCGGCGCCGGCCCCGAGCGCAAGGCCCGGCCGGCCTACGATCCGGCCGACGCCGATGCCATCGAGGCGCAGGGCCCCGCCGTGTGGTTCCGGCTCAACCTCGGCCGGCGTGACAACGCCGATCCGCGCCGCCTGCTGCCGATGCTGACCCGGCGCGGCAATATCGGCCGCCAGGAGATCGGCGCCATCCGCATCTTCGACCGAGAAACCAAGTTCGAGGTCCGGGGTGGCGCGGCGTCGCGCTTCGCCCAGACCTTCGCCAAGAATGGATCGCCGGAGATCCAGGTCGAGGCGATCCTCGACGGCGGCGAGACAGAGGCCACCGGCCCGAAGGGCTTCAAGAGTCCGCGCGGGGCCCGGCACGAGCGCGAGATGGTCAAGAAGCCGCGTCGCGCGAAGCTCTAACTACGCCCGACCGCGACACTTAATGAAGAAGAGCACGATCCCAGCCGGGATCGCGCTCTTCTTTGTCGGGTCTACGGCGCCGAGGGAACGGCGTCAGAACTGCTCGGGCAAACGCTTCACGGCATTGCCGATGGCTTCGACGCCCTCGGCGAACTTGCGTCCAACGGGGGCCAGGGACGGCACCTTCATGCCGAACACCTCCGTCTCCTCGGCCTCCGGTTCGGCGGCCTGGGGCGGTTGCGCAGCCGCGACCTTTTCGGTCGCGGCGGCGGCCGGAGCGGGCTTGCCGGCAGGCTTGGCCCGCGCCACGGCGGCCTTTGGCTTGGGTGCGTCCGTTGCTGCAGCGGCTGGCGGAAGGGCCGCGAAGCTCGTCCCCGTGGCGGCACGCGCGCGAGTGGTCTCATGCGCCGTCGGCGCAACAATGGGGGCGGACCGTGCCTTCTCGACGAGGGGGACGGCGGGTGCTGGCGGCACCGTTGCGGCGTTCTCGATCACCGGCAGGCGGGCGGGCTTCGCGGCCGGTGCGATGCTCGCGACCTTGGCGGGACGGGGCGCCTCGGCCGGTCGGAGTTCGGTGGGCTTCGCCTCGACGCGGGCGCTGTCGGCCGGCTTGATATCGCTCAACTTGGCGGCGACTGTCGCATCGGTCGTGGCGGCGAGCTTCGCATCGGCCGTCACGCCCTCGGACGAGACGATGGCGGCCTCTGTCAGGATCGGTTCGACCACGGTGACCGGCGCCGACACCGGGTCCGGACGTTTGGCGGTCGACACGAGGGCGGGCACGCCGTCGCGCAGGTCCGGCCAGTCGGCCGAGACACGGCCGATGCGAACCCCGGAGGCCGAGGGACCGGCAAGCCCCGACAGCATCGAGTAGGCCCCGACCGATAGACCGACGAGGCCGGCGCTTCCCAGGACCGTGAGGAGGGCGAGATGACCGACACGCGAGGGCCCCCGCCGCTTGACCGGGGCCGAGACGCGCATTTCGGACGGATCGATGGCGATCGACATCAGCGGAGCCTCATTCCGTACGCATCCGGCGACCGATCCCGATCCCTGATGCGATGCAACGTCCGAGATCTGATCCCGACAATGGGGCATGAAGATGTCCGGCAGCGTTTCCACAGTGGAAGCGCGAGGGTATTCGATTCAGGCCTGGATTAAGACCGATGCTTTAAGGAGTGGTGTCACGGTTCGACTTAAGGCATCCCAGGACGACGCAGTCCCGGTCTTACGGCCTTGGCGTCAGGTCGAAGCCGAAACCCAGGTCGCTTGCGCCGCGACGACTCGCGCCAAGGCGCGGACACGCCGGTCGGCGTCGCGCGCCAGTGCGTCGCCGGCCCGGAGCCTGGCCTTGAGAGCGACGGCGTCCGAGTCGCCCCAGCGGGCCAGCAACGCCTGGAACGCGTCATGCCGGTGCCGGTCGAACGGGATCGGCCGCCCATCCGCCTCGCGGAGGGAATGGGGCGGGTGGAGATGCGCGCACGGCACGAGGCCCGGCGGAATCGGCGCCGTGGCCGCGTGGGTCCGCCTCAGGCGCATCACCTCCTGGACGATGTAGGCGCGCGGTCCGCCGGCGGCGGGGGGAATGCCGGCGAACACTTCGATCCGCCCGAGGGGGGTCATCATCACCACGTCGACCCGCCGATCGGCGAGGAGACCCGGCACCGGCGAGCCGGGGGCGAAGGCCACCCCGCCGCAGGCGCTCTGCAGCCGCGCGACGAGATGGGGATCGCGGGTCCGCAGGGCCGCCCAACCCTGCGGAAGGTCGAGACCGAGGTCGAACAGCGGCGCGTCGCGATCCTCCGGCCGGGCGGCCACCGCATCCGGCCCGCGCGCCACGATCCCGTCCGCGCCCCGAACGAGGGCCGTCGCCTCGGGGCGGCACAGGGCGACGGCGTGGCTCCAGCCACCCCGGAACCCGGTCTCGTAGGCCACGGGCACGAGATCGTCCGAGAGTTCGAGGCGCAGGGCTCCGCGCGGCGTCACGCGGCCGAAAGGCTCGAGGGCCACGACCGGTTCGCCGGGGACATGGCCGAACTCGGCCCCCGCCCCGAACCCACCGAGACTCCAGCGGCTCGCCGGGTCGTCGAGGTAGGCGGCGAGGATATCGCGGTTCATCTGCCCGTCACGGATCAAATCGGCCGCCTCCCCTCCCCTCCGAGCGGCGGGATGGCGCGACGGCGCGCGTTCCCTCGCGCCCGGACTGGGCCTACAAGCGAGACGCAGTCCCTCCCCGCTCCGGCACTCCGAACCATGACGACGGCCCCCGCATCGAGTCCGCCCGCCTGGGCCGCCCGCCCCACGTTCTGGGCGCGCTGGCCGACACGCACCCGGATGATCGTCCTCGTCATCGCCATCGATGTCCTGGCGGCCCTGCTGTCGTGCGGCGTGATCGTGCTCAACGCGCGCTCCGCCGTCGAGGTCGAGATGAAGGCGGCGCTCGCCAATGTCGAGCTTCTCGTCTCCGACACCATCGATCTGGCACAGGCGGCCTCGCCCGACACCCTGCTGCAGACCCTGCGCCTGCGCGTCCAGGGCCTGCGCCACGTGCGCGTCACCGTCCTCGACGCCTCGGGTACCGTCGTACAGGCGCCGTCGCAGCGCCCGCGCCGGGATTCCTACGAGGCGCCGCACTGGTTCGTCGCCCTCATCGCGCCCGAGCCGCGCCAGCACGAGTTGCCCATCGTCGTTCAGGGCCAGCGCATCGGCGCGGCGCGGATCACCACCCAGCCCCGCGACGAAATCGACGAGGTCTGGGCCTACGCCGCCTCCCTGTCGCTGGCGAGCCTGCTCGTCAGCCTCGGGTTACTTGCCGCCCTCTACGTGGCGTTCGGCCGGGTACTGGCCCCCCTGACCGAGGTCGCCGAGGGCCTGACCCAGCTCGAGCGGCAGGACTACACCGCGCGCCTCGCGCCCCCGGCCTCGCGCGAACTCGCCGTCATCGCCGCGCGGTTCAACAGCGTGGCCCAGGCCCTGTCGGAAACCCGCGCGGCCAACCGCCGGCTCAACCGCCAGCTTCTCACCGCCCAGGACGACGAACGCCGGGCGACGGCGCTCGAACTCCACGACGAGTTCGGGCCCTGCCTGTTCGCCTTGGAGGCCAACGCCGCCTCGGTGATCCGCATGGCCCGGGCCGAGGCCGAGCCCGACCGGGCGAAGCTTGCCCAACGCGCCGAGGAGATCAGCGCCATCGTGGGCCAGGTCCAGACCCTGAACCGCGACCTCCTCAACAGACTGCGGCCGCACGCCCTGGGGCAGGTGCCCCTGCCCGAGTGCCTCGTCCTCCTCCTGCGCGACTTCACCCGGCGGCATTCGAGCACGCGCTTCACGGGCACGTTCGAGGGCCTCGGAGCCGGCTACGGCGACGTGACCGACCTCACGGTGTTCCGGTGCATCCAGGAGAGCATGACCAACGCCGTGCGCCATGGCCGCGCCGAACACGTCTCCGTGGACGCCCGGGAGACGCACGACGGATCGGTGGCGCACATCGCCATCAGCGTGCGCGACGATGGCGGCGGAATTGCCCCCGACCACCGGGTGGGACTCGGTTTGTCGGGGATGCGCGAGCGCGTCGAAGCCCTCGGTGGCACTTTGGTGCTTGACAACGGCACACCCGGAACGGTTGTCCGGATCAGGATACCGTTCGAACCCGAACGGCACGAGGACACGAGCGCGATTCCCCAGGCATGAACGCGATTCACACCACCCAGACGAAGGCGCCGGTCCTCGTTATCGACGATCACCCGATCGTGCTCCAGGGCTGCCGCCGGGTGCTCGAGGATGCGGGCATCGAGCGCATCGCCGAGGCCACGACGGTGGTCGCGGGCTACCGGGCCTTCCACCGCCTGAAGCCCGCGATGGTGATCTGCGACCTGACGTTTCAGGGGAGCGGACTCGCGGGCCTCGCCCTCGTGCGCCGGATGCGCGACGTCGACCCGCAGGTGCGCATCCTCGTGTTCAGCATGCACAACGACCCGGTCATCGTCGCCCGGGCCCTCGAAGCCGGGGCCCTGGGCTACGTCCTCAAGGACCACGCGTCGGGCGAGCTGTTCGAGGCGTTCGACCGGGTGCGCGCGGGGCAGGTCTACCTCGACCGGCGCCTTGCGACGGAGGTCGCCATGCTGCGCACGGACCCGCGCCGCACGCCGGAAGCCCAGCTCACCCCGCGCGAGCAGCAGATCCTGGCGCGTCTGGCCCAGGGCAAATCCTACGGCGCCATCGCGAGCGACCTGTCGGTGAGCTACAAGACCGTCACCAATGCCTGCTCGCAGATGCGCCAGAAGCTCGGCGTTCGCACGCTCGCCGAACTCATCCACGTGGCGGTGACGCAAGCCCAGCGGCAGGGGTAGCGGGCAGGCTTACGCCATCCCGCCCATTGCCCGCACGATCGCCCATTCCTCCTCCGTCACGGGCTGGACCGACAGGCGGGAATTGTTGGCCAGCACCATGGCGGCGAGGCGCGGCTCGGCCTTGATCGCCTCCAGGCTGACGGGCCGGGGGAGCGTTTCCACGGCGCGCAGATCCACCATGCCAAAGCGGCCCGTGGGGTCGGAATCGTCCGGGTAATACGGGCGGATGACCTCGACGATCCCCACCACGGCCTTGCCCTCGTTGGAATGGTAGAAGAACCCGAGATCGCCGACCTCCATGGCCTGAAGGTTCTTCTTTGCCACGTGGTTGCGTACGCCGTTCCAGTGGGTGCCGCCGGCGCCGGCCGCGATCTGCTGGTCCCACGACCAGGTCGCGGGTTCGGACTTGTAGAGCCAGTGGGCCATCGGGATCTCCGGGAAACGGCGCGTGCCTTACCACCGCGCAAGCGCGACCGTCATGCCGAATCCCATCGGTTTCCCCGCAAGCGGCGGATTCCACCCCTGCACACCGTCAGGATGCGGACGGAGTGTCGTCAGCGAGTGCATCGGCCCAATAACGCAGGCTCTCCGGACTCACCGGCGCCCCCGCCTCGACGTTGCGGGCCAGCACGAAGGTGAGGAAGGCATGCGCCTCCTGCCCCCCGAGGAGATCGCGCAGGGCATGCAGGATGCGGGTGATGCGCAGGTGGTTGTGATCGTGGGGGCGCAGCCAGCCATCCGTCCGGCCATAGAACAGCATCATGCGATCTCGCGCCGCGCGCAGGCCGGCGAAGGTGGCGGCATCGGCGCGGATGGACTCGGCCTCGTCGGAGGTGAGAACCGGCGCGCCCGGCACGGCGCGGCTCGCCGTGGGAAGCGGAAAGCACCACTGGATGAAGTCGTGCACGCCCTCGATGCGCGCATCGTCGAAGGCGAGCACGTCGGCGAGCCGGCGCCCGGCGCCGTCGCGGCCGTCGCCCGCCAGGAACGCGTGGATCCGGCCGGCCGTCACTCGGCCTCCCCCCTCAGGGGACGCGCCAAGAGGGCGGCGATGACGCTTTCGACGCTCGCCTCCCCCGCCACGATGGCGGCCACGGCCTCGGCGACGGGCATCTCGACACTGCGCGCCCGTGCGAGGGCGATCAGGGCGGCGGCGGTGTAGGCGCCTTCCGCAAGCTTGCCGCCGGCAGCCGCCTCGGGCGAGGCGCCGGCCCCGAGGGCGAGGCCGAAGGCGAAGTTGCGCGACTGCGGCGAGGAGGCGGTGAGGACGAGATCGCCGAGGCCCGACAGGCCCATGAGGGTCTCCGCCCGGCCGCCATAGGTCCGCGCGAAGCGCATGAGTTCGGCGAAGGCCCGCGCGATGAGGGCGGCGCGGGCCGACTCGCCGAGGCCTCGCCCGGCGACGATGCCCGACGCGATGGCGAGCACGTTCTTGCCCGCCCCGCCGACCTCGACCCCCCGCACGTCATCCGTATGGTAGACGCGCAGGGTCGGCCCAGACAGGGTCGCCGCGAGGGTCGCCGCGAGGGTCGCATCGGCCGCCGCCAGGGTGACGGCCGTGGGCAGGTTGCGGGCGACATCCGCCGCGAAGCTCGGGCCGGACAGGACGGCGACCGGGGCGGCGGGGCCGAGGACGCTCGCCGCGACGGCGCTCATGAAACTGTCGCTCCCGCGCTCGATCCCCTTGGCGCAGAGCACGATGGCGGCACCCGGCGCGAAGGTGCCCCCGAGGTCGGCCAGAACGCTCCGCACGGTCTGGGCCGGGACCACGACGAGGACGGTCGCGGCCGCCCCGAGGGTGTCCGCTTCGGCCGTCGCGGCGATCCGGCGGTGGAGCGGCACGCCGGGGAGGTAGCGGGTATTTTCGCGGGTTTCCTCCAGGCGCCGGGCCGCGTCCCGGTCGCGCAGCCATAGGGTCACTTCGTGGCCGGCGGCCGCCGCGGCGTTGGCAAGCGCCGTGCCCCAGGCGCCGCCACCGACGACGCCGATCCGCGTGGCGGAATTCTGTGTGGTGCTCACGCGCCAAGCCTTCCGGATTCGAACGATGCCGCCGTGAGACGATACAGCAGATGGGCTGCGAGGGGATGCCCCGGCGGCAGGGCCGGATGAGCGAACCCGCCGTCCGGGCTCATCCCGAGGCGCTCCATCACCCGGCGGGACGGATCGTTGCTCTCCGCCGTGAAGGCGACGGCGGCGGCCACGCCGCAACGGCCGAACAGATCGCCGAGGGCGAGGCGGGCCGCCCGGGTGGCGATGCCCCGCCCCCAGGCCGAACGGGCGAGGCGCCAGCACAACTCGACAGTCTCGCCCGGCCGATCGCCTCCGGGAAACGGCATCACCCGCATGACGCGGGCGCCCCCGACGAGGCCGACGAGGCCCTCGCCCACCAGCGTCACCGCCCAGGGGCCGAAGCCGTCGACCCGGAAACGATGCTCGAAACCGCGCAATTCGGCCCGGCTCTGTGCCGCGTCGTGGAGCCCGGGGAAATGGCGCATCACTTCGGGATCGGCGCCGAGCGCCGCGAAGGCAGCTTCGTCGCCCGCCTGCCAGCGTCGCAGCACGAGGTCACCGTCGCGAAGGCCGTCGGGTGGGGGCATGACGCTCTCCGGCTTCCGCAGCTTGCCGCGCAGAGCCAGGGAGCGGCGGTTCAGCCCGTCGAGATCGGCGCGCCCGGCGAGCACCGCTTCGCCGAGACCGATCGCGGCGGCGCATTGATCCGCCGAGAGGTTCGCCCAGGCGGGCGCCCGGACGCTCTCGCGCCAGGGGCCGCCGCAGGTGTTGTCGAGGAGGATGCGCGCGAAGCAATGGTCGCGGTGGACGGGCCAATCCGGCCGCGCGGCCCGCGGCAGGCGCCGCTCGACGAGATCGCGCCAGCGCCCGCGCGCGGCGTCAGGCAACCGCCTTCGGCTCCGCGAACGGCCAGCGGGCCCGGGCCGGCGCGGTGAGATCGTCGACGAGGCCCAGACGCAGGCGCTCGATACCGGCCCAGGCGATCATCGCGCCGTTGTCGCCGCACAGGGCGAGGGGCGGCGCCACGAAGGCGAGGCCCGCCTCGCCGGCCTGGGCGCTGAGCGCCCGCCGGATGGCGCCGTTGGCCGCCACGCCCCCGGCGGCCACGAGGGCGGTGGGATGGCCGGCGACCTCGGCGAAGTCGCGCATGGCGACGCGCAGGCGGTCGACGACGACGTCGACCACAGCGGCCTGGAAACTCGCGCAGAGGTCGGCGACGTCGGCGCCGGACAGGGGCGCGAGCTTCTCCGCCTCGATCCGCAGGGCGGTCTTCAGGCCCGACAGAGAGAAGTTGGCCTCGCGCCGCCCGAGCATGGGGCGCGGCAGGGCGAAGCGTTCGGGGTCGCCGGTCTCGGCCATCCGCTCGACCTCGGGCCCGCCGGGGTAGCCGAGGCCGAGGAGCTTGGCGACCTTGTCGAAGGCTTCGCCGATGGCGTCGTCGATGGTGGTGCCGAGGCGCACGTATTCGCCCACCCCCTTCACCGCCACGAGTTGCGTGTGACCACCGGAGGCGAGGAGCAGGAGATAGGGAAAGCCGATTCCGTCCGTGAGCCGCGCCGTGAGGGCGTGGGCCTCGAGGTGGTTGACGGCGATGAGGGGCTTTCGCGCCACGAGGGACAGGGTCTTGGCGGTGACGAGACCGATGAGCACGCCGCCGATGAGGCCGGGACCGGCCGCCACGGCGATGCCGTCGAGTTCGGCCAGTCGCAGGCCGGCATTGTCGAGGGCGCGCTGGATGAGCCGGTCAAGAACCTCCACATGGGCGCGGGCGGCGATCTCGGGCACGACACCGCCATAGGCGGCGTGCTCGGCGATCTGGCTCAGGACCTCGTTGGAGACGATGCGCCCACGCCCCCCCTCACCCGGCGCGACCACGGCGGCGGCGGTCTCGTCACAGGTGGTTTCGATGCCGAGGACGTTCATGGGGCAAAAGCATTCATGCGGGAGCGGGCGATCCGGGACGGGGGCGGACGAAGACTGCGCCCATCGCGTGAAGAAAAGCCCAAGGCCCTCGCGACCGTGGGTGAATTTGACCGATGCATCCTAGCCGCCCCGGCGGTATCAGGGCAACGACCGGACGGAATGGAGCGGCATGCGGATCTGGGTGGCACGGCCGGAGCCGGGGGCGACGCGGACGGGGCAGCGCCTCGTGGCGATGGGCCTGACGCCCCTCGTCGCGCCCGTGCTGACCATCTGCCCGACCGGGAGCGTCCTGCCCGAGGGCGCCTTCGCCGGCCTGCTGCTCACGAGCGCCAACGGCGTCGCGGCCTTGAACGCGACGGATCGGATGCGGTTCGCGACCATTCCGGTCTTCGCCGTGGGCGGACGCACGGCAACTCTCGCCCGCCGGGCCGGTCTCGCGGACGTGCGGGAGGCGGGTGGCGATGCGGTCCGCCTCGCGGCCCTCGTGTGCGCGAGCCTGCCGGCGGGCAGCGCGCTCCTGCACGTCACGGGTGCGGAGGGGAAAACCGAGCCGGCCCTTTCCTTGAGGGCGGCGGGACATCCCGTCACCGCCGTGGTCGCCTACGCGGCCGAGGCCCAGCCCGTGCTGCCCCCGGCCGTAGCGGACGCCCTCGCGGCGCGCCCCCCCAGCCTCGACGCAGTGCTGCATTATTCGCGGCGCAGCGCCGAAACCGCCCTGGCGCTGACACGGCAGGCCGGACGAAGCGGAGCTTTCGGCGTGCTCAGGCATTACTGCTTGTCTGGCGACGTGGCCGCCCCCCTGGTGGAGGCCGGGCTCGGCACGTGTTTCGTGGCGGCGCGTCCGGATGAGGAGACCCTTCTCGCAGGTTTGATGGCGGGAACCTGACGGAAGGGCCTCGCTCAGGCGCGGGCCGTGGTGCTAGGACGATTTCAACAAGCTGGGCCGCGATCGCCGAACCCGTGGGCTCTGACCCGGTGCAGGCGACATCGGCAGCATCCGGAAGGGAGCAACGAGCCGTGAAACCACCCAACAGCGACGCCAACCGACCGGGCAGCACGCCCGGCTCGCGCGCGCCCGAGGCCGCGAAGCCGTCCGTGCCGTCGCCGGCCAACCCGTCGACCGTGCCGGGCGCAAAATCCGATCCTGTCACGGGCAAGCCGGACGTGTCCGGGCCGAAGCCCGATGCCTCGAAGGCGAATCCCTCCGGTGAGGGTGCCAAGCCGGCGTCCCCGGTGACGGCCCAGCCGGGCGCCGCGAAGGCTCCGGAGCCGATTAAGGCGTCCGACGCGACAAAGCCTGCTGAAGCCTCCAAGTCGTTCGAGGCACCGAAGACCCCGAGTGCCATCAAGCCGGGCGAAGGCCCTAAGGTGGTCGAGATCGGAAAGCCGGCGGAGGCGAAGTCCGCTCAACCCGAGGCCTCGAAGGAGACAGGCAAGGTCGAGCAGGGCAAGGTCGAGCCGGGCAAGGCCGAAGCGATCAAGGGCGGCCCGAACGCCGGGGAGGCCACGAAGGCCGAGCCCGTCAAGGAGGCGCCGAAGACGGCGACGTTCCCCGGCGGGTCCGCCACCCCGGTGCGTCCGGCCGGCGCGGCCACGGATGGTCCGATCATCGACCTGAAGGCCAAGCGCCTTCCGGATCCGCCGCCGGCCCAGAAGACCGCCGCGACGGGCACGGGCGCGATGGGCGCCGGCTCGGGGCCGGGTATCGGCGCGACGCCGGGCGCCGCAAAGCCGGGCGACAAGGCCTCCGATCCGAAGACAACGTCCGGCGCCTCGACACCCGAGGCGGCCAAGACTTCGGGGACGACCGGCGGCACGACGCCGAAGATTCCCTCGGCACCCGCCGCCGCGGCAGCCGCCCCGCGCGGTCCGGGCTTCGGCTCCGTGGCCACGGCCGGCCTCCTCGGCGGCGTGATCGGCGCCGGCCTGCTGTTCGGCATCGAGCGGGCCGGCGTACTGCCGCCCGCCGACGATGGGCGTCTGGCCGCCCTCGATCAGCGCATCGCGGCCCTGGCCCCCAAGGATGAGGTCGCGCGCCTGTCCCAGCGCATCGCCTCCAACGAGACCGCCCTGAAGGCGGTGCCGGAGGCCGTATCCACGGCCCGCGAAGCCCTTCAGAAGGCCAGCGCGGTCCCGGCGCCCGCCGCCGACGGCGCCGCACCGTCGGCCGCCACCCTGCCGGCGGAGATCACCGCGCGCCTCGACAGCCTCGACCAGCGCATCTCCGCCCTTCAGGAGGAGCCCGGCCAGCAGGGCGGCGAACCGCGCATGACGGTGGCGCCTTCGAACGGCGAGGCCCAGCAGGTGACGGCCCTGGCCGACCGGGTGAAGACCCTGGAAGGCCAGATCGCCGCCGTGCAGAAGCCCGCCGAGCAGCCCGACCTCGCGCCGAAGCTCGCCGCCCTTCAGACCGCCGTCGAGGCTCGCGTGAAGGCCAATACGGAGGCGACCCAGAGCCTCGACCAGAAGCTGACCGAAGTGCAGCAGAACCTCGACGCCAAGGTGCAGGCCGCGACGCAGGCGAGCCAGCAGGCGGCCGAGACCGCGAAGGCGCAGGCCTCGGAAGCGGCCAAGGGCATCGAGAGGCAGGTCGAGACCCAGATCCAGGCGCAGGGAGAGAAGATCGCCGGCATCGACAAGGCCCTGTCGGCCCGCGCTGAAACCGCAACCGTCCAGGCGGCCCTGCGGGTGGTGGCCGCCGACCGGATCGTCACCGCCCTCAACGCCGGCACCCCCTACGCCGATGCCCTGGCGGCCCTGCGCAACTACGAGCCCGGCGATCCGGCCAAGCTCACCGCCGTGGCGGTCTTCGCCGATCGCGGCGCGCCGACGGCCCGGACCCTGGCGGCGGAGTTCCGTACCGTGGCGGACAAGATCGCCGCGAGCCGCCGGGCCGCCCAGGTCCGCTCCGTGGCAGAGACCGGCGATCTCGGTCAGAAGCTCATGAGCATGGCCGAGTCCATCGTTCAGGTCCGCAAGGTCGATACTCCCGCCCCCGCGGCGCAGGGTATTGCCGCCGCCGACCCGCTGCCGAAGGTGCAGGACGCCCTCGATCGTGGGGCCGTTGGCGAGGCGGCCCAGGCCTTCGCCGCTCTCCCGGAGAACGTCCGCGCCGAAGCCGGCGATTTCGGCACCCGGCTGAAATCCCGGGCAGCGGCGGGCGAGGCGGCCCAGGGCCTTCTGGCGGAAGCCTTCAAGGGGCTGCCCGGCGCAGGCGCCCAACGGTGAGCAAATCTCTCCTGGGCGCGGACCGCGCGCCCGTCGCTCACCGACTCTCACATCGACGGGCGCGCCGGCCGCTCCCGTTCCCGGATTACGGCGCCGCCGGTTCGACCGGCGCCACGCCCAGGAGTTTCTGATCCCATGTGGCGCGCTCTCGCCTTCCTGGCCCTCCTCGCCGTCGCCGCCTACGGCGCGACGTGGATCGCCGACCATCCCGGAACCGTCACCATTGTGTGGAGCGGTTACGAGGTGGTCATCAGCCTCGCCATCGCCCTCATCGGCGTCCTGATCGCGGCCATCGTCGTCGGCTTCATCTGGGCCGTCGTGCGCGGCCTCATCACCCTGCCCGAGACCCTGGTGCGGGGCTCGCGCGACCGGCGCCGGGCCAAGGGCTACTCCGCCCTGTCGCGGGGCATGGTCGCCGTGGGCTCGGGCGACCCCATGGCCGCACGGCGCCATGCCAACGACGCCGAGCGCCTCCTCGGGGCCGAACCCCTCGCCCTGCTCCTGAAGGCGCAGGCGGCGCAGATTTCTGGCGACCGCGAGGCCGCGGAAACGGCGTTCCAGCTGATGGTCGACGATCCCGAGACGCGGGTGCTCGGCCTGCGCGGCCTGTTCGTCGAGGCCCGCCGCCGCGAGGACGACGTGTCCGCCCGCGCCTACGCCGCGGAGGCCGCCCGTCTGGCCCCGAGCGTCACCTGGGCCAACGAGGCGGTCCTCGAAGCGCAATGTGCCGATGGCGACTGGACCGGCGCGACGGAGACCGTCGAGCGCCGCGCCTCCCTGGGTCTCATCGAGAAGAGCCTCGCCCGGCGCCAGCGCGCCGTGCTGCTCACCGCCGCCGCGCAGGAGCGCGAGGCCGGCGAGCCTGAAGCCGCCACCGACCGGGTGATGCGGGCCGTCAAGCTCGCCCCCGATCTCGTGCCGGCGGCGGCGCTGGCCGGGCGGCTCCTCGCCCGCCGGGGCGACCTGCGCCGGGCCGGCAAGGTCCTCGAGGCCGCCTGGCGCGCCGGACCGCATCCGGACCTCGCCAAGACATACCTGACCCTGCGCACGGGCGATTCCGTCCGCGACCGCCTCGCCCGGGCCGAGACCCTTGCGCGGATCTCGTCATGGCACCCCGAGGCCCGCCTCGCCATGGCGCAGGCGGCCTACGAGGCGCGCGAATTCACCAAGGCCCGCGAGGCTCTGGCACCGCTTCTGGCCGACCGGCCGAGCGTGCGCACCTGCCTCGCCATGGCGCGCCTGGAGGAGACCGAGCACGGGTCCGGCTCGGCCCGCGCCCGCGAGTGGCTCTCCCGTGCGGCCCACGCTCCGCGCGACGCCATGTGGATCGCCGACGGCGTGGCCTCCGAAACCTGGGCGCCGATCTCCCCGGTCACCGGCCGCCTCGACGCCTTCGTGTGGAAGACGCCGACTGAGGTTCTGGCGGGTCCGTCGGAGCCCCGCCCCGAGGACACCGCCGCGTCCGAAGCCGCGCCGTTGCCCCTCGAGGCGAAGACGCCCGTCGTACAGCCGGCAATCCCCGGCCTGAACGGCGCCGCATCGCACGTTTCCGGGGCCGCTCCCACGACACCGGGCGCCGTTCCGACCAACCCGATGCCGGCCGGCACGGCGTCGCCCGTGGTCATGCCGATGCCCAAGGCTGTGGAAAAAACCGGCGCCGCCGGAGATGGAAAGGCGCGGCAAGCCCTCTAATACTCCGGGCAAAAGGACCCGAGGCCCATCGTCTCCCGCCCAGGGGACCGGTGGGCCTCTTTCGTTTACGGCATGATCCGCATGGCGAACGGCGAGACGCATCGTTCCCGCGGCGTCGCCCCTGTGATTTGCGGGGATGGCGCAAGACGAAACGATCCGGCTCCGGGGGCCTTAAAGGCTGATTCACGCAAATTCGCTAAGTCTTACACCAGCGAGTTCTGCGTAATCGAAGTGCCATGCACCCATCTGTCGACGATGCGCCGGACCTCTCCGGCCTGATCGAACTGTCGCGCCTCGACACACTCGATCTGAAACCCGTGATCCTGCGGGTGCAGACGGACCTGTTTCTGTCCGCGCCGTTCCGCGACCGCAAGACCCTGGAGGCGTTCGAGGCCCTGGCCGGCGGGCTGATCCCCATCGTCGACGACGAGACCGCCGAGATCGTCGCCCGCAAGCTCGCCGCTTTCCCGGAGACGCCGCCCGGCGTGCTGGCGATTCTCGCCGCGCGCGGCGGCAAGATCCGGGACGCCGTGGTGGCTCAGGCCCCGCGTCTCACCCCCTCCATCATCGAGGCCGCCCTGGCGGATGGCACCGACCTCGGTGCCGCCATCGCCGGACGGGCAGACCTCGATCGGAGCACCGCCAACGCCCTGTCGGCCCGCGACGTGGCCGATGTCGACATGGCGCTCGCGCACAACACCCACATCACCTTCGGGGCCGAGACCCTGGCCCGCCTCGTCGGGCGCGGTCGCCGGTCAGCTGCGCTCGGCCAGGCGCTCCTCGCCCGCGCCGATCTGGCGCCGGCGGACCTCTCCCCCCTGTTCCTCTACGCCGACGAGGCGCATCGGGACGCCATCGGCGAAGCTGTCGCCGCACAGGCGGCCCTGCGCCCATGCCCGCCGCCACCGCGCGAAGCCGGCGCCGTTCTCACCGGGTTCTCGGGGCGCGGCGACATCGCCGGCTTCATCGGCGCCCTGGCGGAGATGCTCGGTCTGCGCCGGGATTTCCTCGCGACGACGCCGGACCCGCACCTGCGCTACGATCTCCTCACCCTGGCCCTACGCGCCGTCGGCCTGCACGAGGAAGAGGCGGTCTACGTCTTCCTCACCCTGAACGAGACCGTGTCGCGCTCCGTCGACCGGGTGTTCGAACTCGTGAGGCTGTTCCGCAAGGTTCAGCGCCCGGCCGCCCGCAGCCTGCTCGCCGCCATCGTCGACACGGCCCTCCCCGAGCGCGCGGGCGATGCGCGCACGCACCAGCCCTACAATGCCCCCGACGCCGCGCGCCCGCGCGTCTCCCCGGCGGCAGTCGAGCGGACGCCCCTGCGCCCCGCCCTGCCCGGCCGCGTGCGCCAGACGTCCTGACGGACGCTTCGATCGATCAGGGCCGCGCCGCTTTGGATACATCGTCTCCGGACACCCGGAGGCTGTCGGATGGGACGATGCTCTATTCGGCGAGATCGAGGAGGTGGCGGCCGGCGCGGTCGTCGATCTCGACGATCCAGAGGTCGCCGTCGAAGCGCAGTTCCTTGCCGATGCGGGTTTCGACATCGGCGGGTTCGGCCTCCTGCAGTAAGGCGACGAAGCGCCGGTCGTCATCGCCTTCGGTGTCGACGAGGGATTGGGGTGCCGGCCCATAGAGGTCGGCCCGGCCGTCGAGACGGTCGACCTTCACGAAGATCGCCCCCGCCTCCGCCGCGCCGCGCCGCCGCTGCACGGCGGCGATGCCTTCGACGCCGAGGCGGCGCAGATGGGC
>Ga0182232_1000076_pt1 | contig 32649 bp, 29 predicted proteins | sample G6R1MG_30_FD_155484 | JGI IMG/M metagenome (GOLD analysis project Ga0182232, IMG submission 155484) | Phyllosphere microbial comminities from miscanthus, Michigan, USA - G6R3_NF_07NOV2016_LD2 MG | ecosystem: Host-associated > Plants > Phyllosphere > Phylloplane/Leaf | place: USA: Michigan... | reverse complement strand
CCGTCGTGGTAGCCCGGGCGGTCTCGCCCGGCCGCTGCCAGTAGCCGGCCATCACCTGGGGGCCGCGCACGCACAGTTCGCCCGCCTCGCCAGGATCCGCCTCCCGCCCGTCCGCGAGGCGGATGGACACCTCCGTCGACGGCAGGGGAAAGCCGATGGTGCCGGACCATTCGGCGAGCCCCGGCGGATTCACGCAGACCACGGGCGACGTCTCGGACAGGCCGTAGCCCTCGACGATGGTGGTGCCGGTCACCGCCTTCCACTTCGCCGCCACGGGTGCCTGAACCGCCATGCCGCCCGCGATGATGAAATCGACGTGGCCGAAATCGACGCCGCCGATGCCGGGATGGTTCACCAGCATGTTGAAAAGGGTGTTGACCCCGGACAGATGCGTGAAGCGGTTGGCGCGGAGGGTCTTGATGAAGCCGTCACAGTCGCGCGGGTTCGGGATCAGCAGGCAGCAGCCGCCGAGCCTCACGAACAGGAAGAAGCAGCAGGTCAGGGCGAAGATATGATAGAGCGGCAGCGCGGTGATCATCACGCGCGCGTGGCCGTCTTCCCCGTCGATGCAGAACCAGCTCTGGCACTGCACGACGTTGGCCACGATGTTGCGGTGGGTCAGCATCGCCGCCTTGGCGACCCCCGTGGTGCCGCCGGTATATTGCAGGAAGGCGAGATCATTGGGCGCGATGGTGACGGTGGGGCGCGGCAGGGTCCGGCCGAGACGTCGGACCTGCTCGAAGCGAACCGTCCGGTCCGCCGGCAGGGTGTAGGCCGGCACGGCCTTCTTCACACGGCGGCTGGCCCAGCCGATGGCCATGCCTTTCAGGCCCAGACCGTCGCCCGGGCCGACGACGACGATGCGCTCCAACGCGACATCGGCCAGCGACACCTCGACGGTCCGGGCGAAGTTCTCGAGGACGAACAGTGCCCGCGCTCCGGAATCCACCAGCTGCGCCGTCAGTTCGCGCGGGGTGTAGAGCGGGTTGACGTTGACGACGGTGCAGCCGGCGAGCAACACCCCGAGGATCGCCGCCGGATAGGCGGGCACGTTCGGCATCATGAGGGCGATGCGGTCTCCCCGGCCGAACCCCTGCGCGGCGAGCCACGCCGCCACGGCCCGGGCCGAGTCGCCGAGCGCCGCATAGGTGATGCGGGAGCCGAAACACTGCAGCGCCGGTCGCTCCGGATGGCGCCGCAGCGTATCCTCGAACAGGTCGACGAGGGTGCCGAGGGCCGCCGGATCGATCTCGGCCGGGATGCCCGGCGGATAGGCGGACAGCCACGGGCGCTCGGCGCCGCGGACTTGACCCATTGGAACCTCCCTGTGATGTGACGCAGCGACTTGGCGCCGCTTTCGTTCACATCTGAACCATCTTCCCGGATTCATCCTCTGGGATCAACCCGTCGTACCCCATGGTGTCCGAGCCCGTGCCCGGCTGTCGAGCCAGTCGAGGCCGGCATGGGGCAGGAAGGCGAGGAGAACGAGACCGGCGGCGAGGCCCGCTTCCTCACCCGTGAGGGGGCGGCGGGGCCAGGCCCCGAAACCCGCGACCGTCGCGAGGCCGAGCACCGCGACGGCGAACCAGAGGGCGAGGGTCCGCGCGAGCATCCGGCCCGCGCCCGCGCGGAGGCGCCGGCCCCATCCGGCGCGGCTGCGGGCGAGACCCGGGGTGAAGAGGCCGCCGAGGCCGAGGGCAAGGCCGAAGACGACGGCGGCGGCGGCCGAGCCGAGGGCGTAGGCCACCGGCATGCTCTGCCCGGTCAGAAACGCCATGCCGCCCGTGGCGAAGCCCGCCCGCAGGACCAGTCCCCCGAAGGTGGGATACAGGCAGGCGGCCGCCAGCAGCATGACGGCGAGAGCGCCACCGAGACCGCGCCGCACGAGGCCGACGTGTCCGGGCCGCGCCGATCCGAGGAGGATTCGCGCGAGGCCGTACACGATGGCGGCGGCGAACAGCGGGTAGCGGTCGAGGAAGAACCCGTAGAACCAAGCCTCGACCACGCCCGGCAGGACCGTGCGCTGGCTGAAGCCCGTGAGCCAGGCCAGGGCAACGGCCAGGATCGCGACCGCCGCCGGGCCGAGGGCCCGGACGGCAGCAGGGACCCGGATCACGCTTCGTAGTTGTCGCGCACGAGGCGGTCGAGGAGGCGCACGCCCCAGCCGGCACCCCAGCTCCGGTTGATCTCCGAGGAGGAGGACGACATGGCCACCCCCGCGATGTCGAGATGGGCCCACGGCACGTCGTTGGTGTAGCGCTTGATGAACGAAGCGGCGGTGGCGGCACCTCCGTGGCGCCCGCCGGTGTTCTTCATGTCGGCGAACTTCGAGTCGATGGCCTTGTCGTAGGCCGGGATCAACGGCATCCGCCACACGGCCTCGCCCGTGGCCTCGCCGGCGGCGGTGAGCTTGGCGGCGAGGTCGTCGTCGCTGGAGAACAGGCCGGCCACGTCCTGGCCCAAAGCGACGATGATCGCGCCCGTGAGGGTCGCGAGGTCGACCATGAACTTCGGCTTGTAGGCGCCCTGGACGTGCCAGATCACGTCGGCGAGGACGAGGCGGCCCTCGGCGTCGGTGTTGATGATCTCGATGGTCTGGCCCGACATGGAGGTGACGATGTCGCCGGGGCGATACGCGTCGCCGTCGGGCATGTTCTCGACGATGCCGATGGCGCCGACGACGTTCACCTTCGCCTTGCGGGAGGCCAGGGCATGCAGGGTGCCGACGACGCAGGCCGCCCCCCCCATGTCGCCCTTCATGTCCTCCATGCCGGCCGCGCCCTTGATGGAAATGCCGCCGGAATCGAAGCAGACGCCCTTGCCGATGAAGGCGATGGGCGCCTCGCCCGGCGTGCCGCCGTTCCAGCGCATGACCACGACGCGGGGCTCCTTCACGGAGCCGCGGGCCACGGCCAGGAGCGCGCCCATGCCGAGGGCGGCGAGCTTGGCGGGACCGAGCACCTCGACCTCGACGCCGAGCTTCGTCAGGGCCTCGGCCCGGCGGGCGAATTCCTCGGGGAAGAGGACGTTCGGCGGCTCGTTGACGAGTTCGCGCGCGACGATCACGCCCTCGGCGACGGCCTCCGTCGCCGGTGCCGCGGCCTCGGCGGCGGAGGGGTCGGCCACCATCAGGGTCAGGGCGGTGCCGCGGGCCTCCTCGCCCTCGGGCTTCTTCTTCGTCTTGTAGCGGTCGAAGCTGTAGTGCCGCAGGCGCGCGCCGAGGGCGAAGTCGGCGGCATTCCCGCCCGACACGGAGACGCCCGGCAGGATCAGGGCGACGGTCGCGGTGCGGCCCGTGACCTTGCTGGCCGTGAAGCCGCCGAGCACCGGCCAGTCGATCTTGGCCCGGTCCTTCTCGGAGCCGAGGCCGACGACTACGAGCCGGTCGACATCGAGACCCGCCGGGGCCGGCAGGGAGAGGGCCGACAGGGACTTGCCCTTGAAGCGCTCGCTCGCCGCCGCCCGCGCCAGGAGATCGGCGGCCCCGCGCCCGATCGCCTGGGCGACTTCGGGGGCGAGGGTCAGGTCGTCTCCGACGAAGACAACGAGGTCACCCCGGCCCACTGGTGCGAGAGGGCCGAATGCGATCGTGATATCGTCCGCCATACCTGCAGCTTCCCAAGGTCGTTCGTGGCAAGGTCGTTCATGGTGCGTCACGGCCCGTCGCGAGGGGCGGCACCGCGTCGATTTCCTGTGTACCCGTTGAGCGGCGGAACGCAACGCGAGCGCGGCACCGTCCCACCCCGTGCGCTGCGTAACATGCCGAGGCTCGACGCACCCCGCGCCCCCGCGCTACATCGGCCCGTCGCCGTGCCGGTGCCCGGGCGGATCGCCGACCGCGAGAATCGATGACGCAGATCGAACGCTACATCTTCCGAATCGCGTTCGGAGCCTTTCTCTCCTGCCTCGTCGGCCTCACCGGAACGATCTGGGTGACGCAGGCCCTGCGGGAACTCGACCTCATCACCGCCAAGGGCCAGACCCTGGTGATCTTCTTCCTCATCACCGGCCTGTCCCTCCCCACCCTGATCACAGTGATCGCGCCGGTGGCCCTGTTCATCGCGGTGGTCTACGCCCTGAACAAGCTCAACGGCGATTCCGAACTCATCGTCATGTCGGCGGCGGGGATGAAGCCGCGCCGCATCCTGCGACCCTTCCTCACCCTCGGCCTCGCCGTGAGCTTCGCCGTGGCGTTCCTGACCATCCAGGTGATGCCCTCCTCGTTCCAGGAACTGCGCGACGTGCTCACCCGCGTGCGGGGCGACTTCATCGCCAACGTGGTCAAGGAGGGCCAGTTCACGCAGCTCGACAGCGGCATCACCTTCCATTTCCGCGAGCGCGGCCCCGGCGGCACGCTCCTGGGGATCTTCATTCAGGACAAGCGCGAGCCGGGCAAAAGCGTGGTCTACCTCGCCGAGCGCGGCCAGGCCGTGGATTACGGCGGCCAGAGCTACCTCGCCCTGGAAAAGGGCAGCGTGCACCGCCAGCAGAAGGATTCGCGGGATTCCTCGATCATCACCTTCGAGCGCTACACCGTCGATCTCGCCGCCTTCACCCCTCCGGACGGGGAAGTGACCTACAAGCCGCGCGAGCGCTCGACGACGCAGCTGTTCTTCCCCGACCGGTCGGAGAACTACTACCAGCTCCAGAAGGGCCGCTTCCGGTCCGAACTCCACGACCGCCTGTCGTCCTGGCTCTATCCCCTGGCTTTGACCTTCATCGCCTTCGCGGCGCTCGGCGATCCGCGCACCACCCGCCAGGGCCGGGGCGCGGCGGTCGCGGGCGCCGTGGTGGCCGTGGTGGTGCTGCGGATCGCGGGCTTCGCCGCCACCTCCGCGGCCACCCGCAGCCAGGGCGCGGTCGTGGCGATCTATGCCGTGCCGCTCGTCGCCATCGCGTGGTCGAGCGTCCTCATTTTCTACGGGCCGGCGGTGCGGACATGGAGCGCGCGGGCGGCGCGCAGCTTTGCCGGACTCCTGAGCCGCCCGCGCCTGAGTCGGGCCTGACCCGTGAGCGCCCTCATCGGCCTCACCCTCGGGCGCTACTTCGCGGCGCGCTTCCTGCGCACGATCCTGGGCGTGTTCCTCACGGTCTTCACCCTCGTCTACACCCTCGATTTCGTCGAGCTGCTGCGCCGCGCCGGCGACGCGGAGGGCGCGTCCACGGGTCTGATGGCCCAGCTCGCCCTGTTCCGGACCCCGGCCGTGGCCGAGGGCGTACTACCCTTCGCGATCCTGTTCGGGTCCATGGCTTCCCTGCTCCAGCTCTCGCGCAAGCTCGAACTCGTGGTGGCGCGGGCCGCCGGCATCTCCGCCTGGCAGTTCCTCCAGCCCGGCCTGTTCGTGGCGCTTGCCATCGGGGCCTTCACGGTGGGGGTCTACAATCCGGTCTCGGCCCTCTTGAAGCAGCGCTCCACGGAGATCGAGGCGAAGATCTTCGCCAAATCCACCAAGGCGGGGTCTGGCAAGGACATCTGGATCCGCCAGCGCAGCCTCGACGGACAGGCGATCCTGCGCGCCGAGACCGCCGTCGAGGGCACCACGACGCTCGCGGGCGTCTCAGCCTACACGTTCGACGAGGCGGGCCTCTTCGTGTCGGAGATCGACGCCGCCCGGGCGATCCTCCACGACGGCTACTGGGAGCTGCAGGAGGCCCGCCTGCTCACCCCCGACGCGCCGCCCGAGGCGTTTTCCACATATCTCATCGCCTCGACCCTCGACCCCGGACAGGTACGCCAGCGCTTCACCCCACCGGAATCTGTGCCTTTCTGGCAACTGCCCGAGACGATCGCACGCAACGAGCGGGCTGGATTGGATGCGACGCGTTACCGACTCCAGTATGATGTGCTGATGGCGCGACCGGTTCTCTTCGTCGCCATGGTGCTCGTCGCGGCCAGCGTTTCCTTAAGGTTCTTCCGCTTTGGTGGCGTGGGAAAGCTCGTGCTCGGCGGCGTGGCCGCAGGGTTCGCGCTCTATGTCGCGCGGCAGCTCCTCGAGGGGTTGGGAGCGTCGGGGATCGTCACGCCGGCGGTGGCGGCGTGGTTCCCGGCTGTGGTAGGAAGTCTTCTCGGTACGCTCACGCTTCTCTATCAGGAGGACGGCTGATGTCGGTCTTCGGATCGGGAAACGGAACGGGACCGTGGCAGGAGTTGGGACTGGCGTTGCGTAAGGTCGCCGACATCGCGTTCGCCGCCAGCTTGCTGGCGCTGCTTCCGGCCGCCGGTTCCACGGCGGCCGAAGCGCGCCCGGCTGCGCCAGCGGACGCCAAGAACACGGACGCCAAGGGCAAACTCGCGTCGGACAAGCCCGCCGAGCGCCTCCTCGTGGAGGCGGCCGAGCTCATCTACGACAACGACCGGAACACCGTCACGGCGCGCGGCAACGCCGAACTCCATTACGGCCCGCGCACCCTTCAGGCCGACCGCGTCCTCTACGACCGCAACACCAGCCGGGTCTTCGCCGAGGGCAATGTCCGCCTCACCGACGAGACCGGCGCGGTCCTGACCGGCGCCAAGATGGAGCTGACGGACGACTTCAAGAACGGCTTCATCGACGCCCTGCGCATCCAGCAGACCATCGAGGTGAAGGGCCAGCCCGTCCGTACGCGGTTCTCGGCACCCCGCGCCGAGCGCATCGAGGGCGACCGCACGAGCTTCGAGTACGGCACCTACACGGCCTGCGAGCCGTGCAAGAACAATCCGGAGACGCCGCCGCTCTGGCAGATCCGCGCCACCAAGATCATCCACAACAACGAGACGCACACCATCGCGTTCGAGGAATCGACCCTCGAGATCGCCGGTATCCCGCTCGCCTACATGCCGTATTTCGAAACGGCCGATCCGAGCGTGAAGCGGAAATCCGGCTTCCTCACGCCGCGCTTCATCACTTCGACGGCGCTGGGCACCGGCGTCTCCACGCCGTACTTCTTCAATCTCGCGCCCGACTACGACCTCACCCTGTCGCCGGCTTTTCTCAGCAATCAGGGCGTCCTGGGCCAGGCCGAGTTCCGCCAGCGCCTCGACACCGGGTTCTACAACCTGCGCCTGTCGGGCATCTTCCAGACGACGCCGAGCGCGTTCCTGCCCGGCCCCCTCGGAGCCGGAGACCGCGATTTCCGCGGCGCCGTCGAGTCGAAGGGGCAGTTCCACATCAATGACCGCTGGCGTACGGGCTGGGACCTCGTCGGCGTCACCGACAAGTGGTTCCTCGACAACTACCGCATCCGCAATCAGAGCATCACCACGGATTATTTCCGTGAGGCGGTTTCGACCGCGTACCTGATCGGACAGGGCGACCGCTCGTGGTTCGAGGCGCGGGGCTACTACTTCAAGGGCCTGTCGAGCTTCGACTGGCAGAAGGAACAGCCCATCGTCCTGCCGGTCATCGATTACGACAAGCGCATCAACGGGCCGGCGCCGCTGGGCGGCGAAGTCCGGTTCGAGGCCAACATCACCAGCCTGACCCGCGAAGCCACGGATTTCCAGGGCGTGCCGCGCACGGGCGCCTACCTCCTGAGCCCGAGCGCCAACGGCATCAGCTACCCGCTCTACGAGACCTGCCTTACCTTCACCCGCAGCACCTGCCTCATCCGAGGACTCGCGGGCGCCAACACCCGCGCCTCGGCCCAGGTCTCCTGGCGCCGCACCTTCATCGACGATGCCGGCCAGGTGCTGACGCCGTTCGCCTACCTGCGCACGGATGCGTTCTTCGTCGATCCGCGCAAAACCGGCTACCAGAACGCCCTGGTCCAGAACCTCACCACCCAGGATTCCGACCTGTCCGGCCGGGTGATGCCGGCCATCGGCCTCGACTACCGTTATCCGTTCGTCGCGAATTTCGGCGCCCTCGGCGTCCACACCCTGGAGCCCATTGCCCAGGTGATCGCCCGCCCGAGCGAGACCCGCATCGGCCGCCTACCCAATGAGGATGCCCAGAGTCTGGTGTTCGACGACACCTCCCTGTTCGAATGGGACAAGTTCTCCGGTTACGACCGGGTCGAGGGCGGCGTGCGGACCAATCTCGGCGGTCAGTACTCCGTCGTGACCCCCGCCGGCTGGTACGCGAACGTGCTGTTCGGTGAGTCGATCCAGATCGCGGGCGTCAACTCGTTCCGGCGCGGCGACATCGCCAATGTCGGCCTCGATTCGGGCCTCGAGAACCGCCGCTCCGACTTCGTCGGACGTTTCCAGCTCTCGCCGAACCAGAACATCAGCTTCATCTCGCGGGCGCGGTTCGACCAGCGTGATTTCGCCGTCAACCGGTTCGAGACGGGCGTCACGGCGCGCTTCGCTCCGTTCCTGCCCTTGGACCTGTCGGTCTTCTATTCCTACTACAACGCGCAGCCAGCCCTGGGCTTCGTTCATCGCCGCGAGGGCGTGACCGCCTCGGCCACCTACCACATCACGCCGAACTGGTTCGTTACCGGTTCCGCGCTGGTCGATCTCAGCCACTATCTCGACGTGCGCGACAACTTCGCCGACGCCTACACCGCTTATCTCGCCAATCCCGTCGGCGCGGCGCCGGTCTACGTGAACCCGGGCAAGGCGTATCTCTCGGGCATCAGCCTCGGGGCGGGTTATCAGGACGAGTGCACCACCGTGTCGCTGAACTACATCGTGTCGCCCATCGCCACGGCGTTGGGCACGGCGGAGCGTAACCGCACGGTGCTCCTGCGCGTCGAGCTGAAGACCCTGGGCGAGGCCGATCTGCGTCAGAACCTCGGGACCGTGACGACCTCGGACGGGATCGCCACCGTTCGGTGATGCCGTCCACCGGGCCGGTGCGCCTTGCCATCCTGCCCGCGACCTGCGACGCGGGCGGGCTGACAGAGGAAGGACGGCCTGCCGCGTGACCGATCATAAACCGATCGCCCTCACCCTCGGTGATCCCGCCGGGATCGGGCCCGAAATCGCCCTGATGGCGTGGCGGGAACGCGATGTCGGGCCGGGCCTGCCACCGTTCTTCCTCATCGGCGATTCGGATTTCGTCGAACGGCGTGCGAGCGAACTCGGCTTCTCGATCCCCGTCGCCGAGGTCGGGCCGGATTACGCGACGGAGGTGTTTCCCCGGGCCCTGCCGGTGATGCCCCTGCCGAGCGGCATGCGCATCGGCGCCGTGGCCGGACGACCTGATTCCGCCAATGCCGGGGCGACGCTCGAATCCATCACCACGGGGGTATCCCTGGTGCGGGCCGGAACGGCCGCCGCCCTCGTGACCAACCCCATCGCCAAATACGTCCTGACGCAGGTCGGCTTCGCCCATCCCGGCCATACGGAATTCCTCGCCGCCCTCAGCGTCGAGCCCGGCGAGGCGCCACCGCTGCCCGTGATGATGCTGTGGAGCGAGACCCTGGCGGTGGTGCCGGTCACCATTCACGTGGCCCTGCGCCGGGTGCCCGAACTGCTTACGCTGGATCTTGTCGTTGCCACCGCCCGGATCGTCGCGCACGACCTGCGCCGCCGGTTCGGCGTCGACCATCCCCGCCTCGTCCTCTCCGGCCTCAATCCGCATGCGGGCGAGAACGCCACCATGGGCCATGAGGACCGCGATGTGCTGGAGCCGGCGGTGGCGCAGCTTCAGGCCGAGGGCATCGACATTCGCGGGCCGCTGCCGGCCGACACCCTGTTCCACCCACGTGCGCGGGCCACCTACGACGTCGCCCTCACGCCGACCCACGATCAAGCCCTGATCCCCATCAAGACCATCGCGTTCGACGACGGGGTGAACGTGACCCTGGGCCTGCCGTTCGTCCGGACCTCGCCGGACCACGGCACCGCCTTCGACATCGCCGGCAAGGGTATCGCGCGCCCCGACAGCCTGATGGCGGCCCTGCGGCTCGCGGCCCGCCTGTCCGCCGACAAGACCTCGGCCGGCAAGACCGGCCGGAGCCCCACCGCATGAGCGACATCGACCATCGCGCCGACGACGGCCTGCCGCCCCTGCGCGACGTCGTGCGCCGTCATGGCCTGGAGCCCAAGAAGGCCCTGGGTCAGAACTTCCTGTTCGATCTCAATCTCACGGGCCGCATCGCCCGTTCGGCCGGGCCCCTGGACGGCGTCACCGTCGTGGAGATCGGCCCCGGCCCCGGCGGCCTCACTCGCGCGCTCCTGAGCGCCGGTGCCGCGCGGGTCGTCGCCGTCGAGCGCGATCCCCGCGCCCTGCCGGCGCTGGCCGAGATCGCTGCCCACTATCCCGGACGCCTCGACGTCGTCGATGCCGACGCGCTCCGGTTCGACCCCGTCCCCCTCGTCGGCTCCGGCCCCGTGCGGATCGTCGCCAACCTGCCCTACAACATCGGGACGCCGCTGCTGACGGGCTGGCTCACGGCCCCGGTCTGGCCGCCGTGGTGGGATTCGCTGACCCTGATGTTCCAGCGCGAGGTCGCCGAGCGCATCGTGGCGGACGAAGCCGACCGGGCCAATTACGGGCGCCTCGGCGTCCTGTGCGGCTGGCGGACACAGGCCGACATCCTGTTCGACATCGCGCCCTCGGCCTTCGTGCCGCCGCCCAAGGTCACCTCGAGCGTGGTGCGCCTGACGCCGCGGTCCGAACCCCTGTCCTGCGCCGTCGAGGCCCTCGAACACATCACCCGCGCCGCCTTCGGCCAGCGCCGGAAGATGCTACGTCAGAGCCTCAAGGCAGCGACCCCCGATCCCGGCCGCCTGCTGGAAGCCGCCGGTATCCCCGAGACCGCGCGGGCCGAAGAGGTGCCGGTGGCGGGTTTCGTTGCCATGGCGCGGGCTTGGACGCCGGGATCCTAGAGCCCCGGGCGTCCACTCGGTGCCGGAGCGACCGGTGATCAGGCATAGGCCCGCTTGACCGGATCGTGGAACATGGCCCGCAGGCGGGCCTGCTCCAAGTCCGAGGCCAGGATGATGGGAACGGGTTTGGCGAACAAATAGCCCTGCACCTGATCGCATCCGAGTTCCCGCAGGATCGCCAGCTGTGCGGCCGTCTCGACGCCCTCGACGGTGACCTGAAGGCCGAGATTGTGACCGAGATTCACGATCGCCCCGATGATCGTGAGGGCGTCGGTATTCTGTCCGAGCCTGCGCACGAACGACTGGTCGATCTTGAGCTTGTCGAACTTGAACCGCTGCAAGTAGCTCAGGCTCGAATACCCGCATCCGAAATCGTCGAGGGCCAGGCGGATGCCCTGCTCGCGCAAACGCGAGAGCACGTCGACGGCATTCGTGGCGTCCTGGATGAACACGCTCTCGGTGATCTCCACCACCAATCGGTTGGGAGCGAGGGCGTTTCGTGCAAGGGCGGCGGCGGCGATGGCCGGCACGTCCGATTGCCTGAACTGGCTCGGCGAAACGTTCACCGAGACGCGCCACGGCTTCGGCCAGCTCGCAGCCTCGGCACAGGCGGTCTCGATCACCCACTGGCCGATGGACGCGATGAGGTTGGTCTGCTCGGCGAGGGGGATGAATTCGGCCGGCGAGACGAGGCCGCGCACGGGATGCTGCCAGCGGATCAGGGCCTCGAAGCTCTCGATCTCGCCGGTGTTCGCATTCACGAGGGGCTGATAGTACAGTCTCAGTTCGTCACGTGCGATCGCACCGCTCAATTCCTGTTCGAGTTGTCGACGTGCGTGAAGATGGGCATTCATGGATGGCTCGAAGAACCGCAGGCCCCCCCGCCCTTCGTCCTTGACCCGATAGAGAGCGGTATCGGCCGCGCGCAGCAGGCTCTCCACCGTGCTGCCGTCGTCCGGGTGGAGCGCGATACCGGCCGAGACGCCGATCTTGACGACGTTGGGCTCGAGCCGGAATGGCCGGGAAAGACTCTCGACCAACCGGGTCGCGATCTCGGCGACATAAGCCGGCTTCGCCACGGGAGTCAGGAGAACGACGAATTCGTCGCCCCCTATCCGGGCCAGGGTGTCGGTCGGGCGCAGCTCCGAGAGCAGGCGCTTGGCGACCTGGACCAGAAGAGTGTCGCCCGCGGCATGGCCGTAGAGATCGTTGATGGGTTTGAAGCGGTCAAGGTCGAGATAGATCACCGCGATGCCGTCGCCGGTCATCGCCGACGCGTCGAGGGCGTGGGCGATGCGTTGCTCCATCAGGTAGCGGTTCGGCAGATCGGTCAGGGCATCGTGCAGGGCGAGGTGCCGGATCCGCGCCTCGTCGCGCCGCAGGGCCGAGAGATCGCGCAGGGCTACCGCCGTCGCGGGCTTGCCCCCGAACTCGATGGTGCGGCACGACAGCTCGACGGGGACGAGGACTCCGGCGGCCGTGCGTGCCTCGAACTCTTCCGGGTGCAGATCCTCCGGACGCGAGGCCGCGCGCCGGGTGAGGGCGGGAGCATCGCTTTTCGCGAACAGCTCGAGGACCGGGCGACCGATGATCTGCTCGACCGGCATCCCGAACAGGCGGGTCCCGGCGCTGTTGACCTCCAGAACCCGACCGTCCCGGTGGATGAGCAGCACCTCGTAGGCGAGGTCGCTCAGCAGGCGCATCCGGTTCATCTCGTTCAGGCTGCGCTGCGACAGATGATGCTGCAACATCAGCGCGACGAGACCGGCGCAGATGACCAGGAGACTCACGGATCCGACGGCGAGGCCGAGATGGGTCGAGCCGAGGAGCAGCGCGGCGCCCTCGATGGGCTGCATCGGCGTCACCGTCACCGCGGTCATTCCCGTGAAATGCAGACCGCAGATCGCCAGGGCGAGCCAAGTCGTCACTTCGAAGCGCCGCACCATGCTGGCGAGGGTGCGGGCGCGCATCAGTGCGATCGTCGAGAAGCCGATGCTCAGCAGGATCGACAACGCCACATAGGTCGGATCGAAAGACACGAGGCTGGAGGCCTGCATAGCACCGACGCCGAGATAATGCATCCCGGCAATGCTCAGGCCCAGGATCGTCCCGGCCAGGATAGCGGCCGAGGACGTGCTGGGCAGGCGATGCCGCAGGACGAAGGCCAAAAGCGTACCGATGACGGAAACGACGATCGACGCATACGTTGCGTGGAGATCGTAGGCGACGTTGAGCGCCGGGTGGAACGCCAGCATGGCGACGAAATGCAACGACCAGACGCCGCAGCCGAAAACGGTGGCGGACACGAACATCCACCCTGACAGCAGGCGATTTGCCGTCGCCTCCGTGCGAAGTGTCGACGCTTCGTCCTGCGCTATCGCCGTGGTTGCGGCAAAACAACCTAGGATGCAGATGCTGGCCGACAGCGCAACGAGACTGTAGTCGTGCTGCGTCAGGATGCAGTCTAAGACCTTTAGCATGACGTGGACCGAGAGACCTCGTGTTGTGTCATTTGATAAGCGCCGATAAATCTTTCCAAGCTGAAGACGGTACGCGATCACATGCCCGTCACCACAAAAATTGGTAAATGAACTTCTACCTCCAATGAGCTTAGGATTCGCTCGCACCAGGGTTTTACCTCAGTGCAGTTCTGATCGCGGTCTATGCGGAGGATTGAAGACTGCGACATGATGGCCGTCACCTGTCCTAGGCGGACCACTCAGCGCAAAGAAAAAGGCCGCCCGGTTGCCCGGGCGGCCTCTTACCTCACGATTGCAGGCCGTCACCGACCTTGCTGGATCGCCGAGAGTATCCAGCGTCCGCCGCGCTCGCGCACGAAGGTCCAGAGTTCCACGGCTTCCGGCTCACCGGTCTCGACCACTTGGTTGGTGCGGCGGTCGAGGGTCACGTCCTTGATGGCGTAGCGCATGGCCACTGTGGCGTACTCGGCATTGCCCTCGCCCCAGGCTTCCGAGAGATCGCCCTGCAGGAGCTTCACGTCGGAGATGCGGTTGACGACGCCCTTGGCCTCGTTGGCGCGCAGCTCCTCGATGAAGTAACCGGCCATTTCCGGGGTCGCGAGGTTGCGCAGGGCCTGCACATCCTCTCGGCCATAGGCCTCTTGCACGCCGTTGAGGGCGATCTCGAAGCTCTGGAAATCGCCGGGGCCGATCTGGACCGGGCGGGTCTGTACCGGCTGCACCGGCGCTGGGCCGCGCCCCATCCCGGTATTGCCCGCGCCGAGCCCATTGCCGCCCATGCGATCGCCACCGATCCCGTTCGCGCCCAGTTCCGAGCGGGCATGCCCGGCTGCTGCCGGCACGCCCTGACGCCGGCGGAACCAGCGGACCGCGAAGGCGACGAGGAGGACGACGAGACCGACCTGCAGCAGCAAGCCGATGAACGAGGCGATGCCCCCGAGGCCGCCGAAGAAACCGCCGCCCAGCAGTGCCCCGAGGAGGCCCGCACCGAGAAGACCGGCCATGAAGCCGCCGCCGAAGCGCGGGCGCTGGGCCGCCGCCGGGCTCATGCCCGGGTTGCCCATGCTCGGCTGGGTCTGAGAACGCTGGATCGGGGCCGCCGTGGTGGGGGCCGTCGTGGTGGCGGACGGGGGCGCATAGGTGCGTGAGCCACGCGAACCCATGCCGCCGCTGCTCCCGCCCGGACGCGCCTCCGCCATGGGCGCCGCCAGCGCCAGGGCGGCGGCGAGCGTGAGGATGGTGGCCGCGCGCCTGCGGCGCGTGGGGATGGTGAGCATGAATTCGCCCCTGATGCGGTTCGGTGACGGTCTGGCGGAAGCGCCAGTCACTATATGGTGACGGGCGAGCCGCGGTTTTAGTCCGTCACGGCGAAGGGTTTTTTCGCGCGAATTCAGGCGACGGCCGGGAACAGGAGGCGGACCACCGTGCCCTCGCCCGGTTTGCTGTCGAGGGTCACGGTGCCGTTCTGGCGTTTGACGAGCCCGTGGACGATGGCGAGGCCGGTGCCGCGTCCGGCTTCCCGGCTGGTGACGAAGGGGGCGAGCGCCCGCGCCGCCATCTCGGGCGACATGCCGTGCCCCGTATCCGTGACCGTGATGCCCACGGCGCCGTCCCCCGGCCGCTGTAGGCTGCGCTCGCCCGGCGGCACCGCGAAAGTCGCGATGGTGATGCGGCCCTCCCCCGGCGTTGCCTCGCACGCATTGGTGACGATGAGGTTGAGGGCGAGGTCGACCTGATGCGGGTTGCTCAGGCCGCAGGCGAGGCCGGGCGTGGTGCGGATGTCGAGGGCAATCCGCGCCGGCAGGCTCGCGGCATTCCGCGCGCCGAATGCCGTGACGAGGGCGTTGAGGTCCACCGGCCGCACGTCTGGCGCGATCCGACGCGAGAAGGCGAGGAGCTGTCGGGTGAGGATCGTCGCCCGCTCGGCCGCATCCGTCGAGCGCAGGATGGCCCGCTGGATGAACGGCTCGTCGCGGTCGCCCAGACGCCGCTTCAGGCCGTCGATGTAGCCGATGAGGATCTGGAGGAAGTTGTTGAATTCGTGCGCCACGCTGTTGGTGAGAAGACCCAGGGCCTCGCGCTGGCGCGACAGGGCGAGAGCGCCCTCGGCGTCGCGGCGCCGGGACACGTCGATCACCTGCACGATCCGCCGGGACGTGCCGGGCACGGGCGCCACGAGGATCTGCGCCCAGAACGCCGCCCCGCTCCCGGTCTGCGCGAGGAGTTCGATCCCCTCGGGCGGGGCCTCGGACAGGACCGACGCGAGGGCGACATGGGCCGCCCGGTCCGTGTCGGGTCCGAGGAGGAGGCGGGGGGGACGCCCGATGACGGCCTCGGCGCCCTGTCCGGTCAGTGCCAGCAGGGCCGGATTGGCGAAGACGATCCGGTCTCCGTCGGGGGTCGCCTCGACGAGGAGGGCGGGCACGCGGGAGGCCGCGAGGACGGCGTACGGGCCCGTATCCGGCCGATGGGCCGGCGCCTGATCGTCCGGTGGGGGCGATGCCATGGCCTGTCCGCGCGTGCGAGGAGCTTCGAACCTCGGGAGATCGAGGCATAACCCCATCCGGCGGAGGGACAAAGCGTCCCCGTGTTCGTTACTGCCGCACCCACATCACCCGGCCGATCCAGGCGACCTCGCCGACACTGATGATCCGGTCGGGATGGTCGGGGTTGAGGGATGCGAGCTCGATGGTGCGGGCTGTGCGACGCTTGAGCTCCTTTGCCAGCACTTCGCCCGCCTCGAGGCGCACCACCACACGGTCGCCCTTGCGGACGCTGGCCGAAGGCGAGACGATGAGCACGTCGCCGTCCCGGTAGAGCGGCGCCATGGAATCCCCCTGCACCTCGAGGGCGAAGGCGCGATCGTCGGCAAGATCGGGAAACTCGATCTCTTCCCAGCCCGGACCACCCGTGGGCATGCCCTCATCCGTGAACAGGCGCCCGGATCCGGCCTGGGTCATGCCGATCAGGGGGATCATCGAGCGGGCCGGTCCGGTCCGCACCTCGATGAGGCGCAGAAAATCGTCGAGGTTCGCGCCCGTGGCGACAAGGACCTTGGCGATGGATTCCGTGGAGGGCCAGCGCTTGCGCCCGTCGGGGCCGACCCGCTTCGATCGGTTGAAGCTCGTAGCATCGAGGCCGGCGCGTCGCGCGAGTCCGGACGCCGAGAAGCCGTGGCGCTCGGCCAATCGGTCGATGGCGGTCCAGATCTGCTCGTGCGACAGCATAACAGCTCGCGAAGGGAAGTGTGTGAGACCTTCAGCCTACATCTAGGAAAGTAGAACTAATATAGTCTGAAAGCAACTGGGTGTGATCGCTTGCGTACCGTTTCCTCCCTCTCGGGAATCGGCCGGTTCATGCGCGGCTCGGCGGTCGCCCTCGGTCATTGCTTTCGGCGGTTGCTTGGTCCGGGCCGCCGCTCTATCGCCGGGCCAGCGACACTGCGCCAAGGAGACCGGATGTCCCTCGTCTACAAGATCTGCCCGCGGGATCTCTGGGCGGCCGCCGAGGCTCAGGGGCGCTTCACCGGGGCCCCCGTCGATGTGGCCGACGGCTTCATTCACTTCTCCACCGCGCTCCAGGCCGCCGAGACGGCAGCGCGGCACTTCTCGGCCGTGCAGGATCTCGTGCTCGTCGCCGTCGATGCAGAAGCCCTCGGTGCGGCGCTGCGCTTCGAGCCCTCGCGGGGCGGCGACCTGTTTCCCCACCTCTACGGCGATCTACCCCTCGCCGCCGTGCGCGCGGTCCATGACCTGCCGATCGGGGCGGACGGGCGCCATGCGTTCCCGCAAGGGTTCGGAGGTGCCGCATGATCGGCGCCCTGTTTCCCTTGGCCAAACCGCTGCTGCACCGCCTCGACGCGGAGGCGGCGCACAACCTCACGATCCGCGGCCTGTCCCTGCTGCCGCCCCGCCGCTTGCCCGTCGACGATGCACGCCTTGCCGTCGAGATCCTAGGGCGGCGCTTTCCCAATCCCGTCGGTCTCGCGGCGGGCTACGACAAGGGGGCTGAGGTGCCCGACGCGCTCCTCGGGCTCGGGTTCGGCTTCGTCGAGGTCGGCGGCGTCGTCCCCCTCGCCCAACCCGGCAATCCGAGCCCCCGGGTGTTCCGCCTGCCGCGTGATGGCGCCGTCATCAATCGGTTCGGCCTCAACAGCGAGGGCCTGGACGTGGTGCGCCGCCGCCTCGCCGCCCGCCGGGGGCGACCGGGCCGGATCGGCGTCAACATCGGCGCCAACAAGGAGGCGACGGACCGCCTCGCCGATTACGTCGCCTGCACCCGCGCGCTGGCGCCGCTCGTCGACTTCGTCACCGTGAACGTGTCGTCGCCCAACACGCCGGGCCTGCGCGACCTCCAGGGCGAGGCGTTCCTCGACGAGCTCCTGGCGCGGGTGGTGGAGGCCCGCGACGCGGTCCATCCCGAAACGGCGATCCTGCTCAAGATTGCCCCCGACATCACCCTCGAGGCCCTCGACTCCATCACGGCCACGGCCCTTCGGCGCGGCGTCCAGGCGCTGGTCGTCTCCAACACCACCATCGCCCGGCCCGCCACCCTGGCGGAGGCGGCCCTGGCCCGCGAGACCGGCGGCCTGTCGGGCCGCCCCCTGTTCAGGCCCGCGACCCGCCTCCTCGCGCAGACCTATCTGCGGGTCGGATCGCGGATCCCCCTCGTGGGCGTCGGCGGCATCGACTCAACGGAGGCGGCCTGGACCAAGATCCTGGCCGGCGCGAGCCTGCTGCAGCTCTATTCGGCCCTCGTCTATCAGGGGCCGGGTTTGATTGACGCCATCAAAACCGGTCTCGTCGCCCGCATGGCGGCCGAGGGGGCGGACAGCCTCGCCGGGTTCGTCGGCCGCGAGGCCAGGTCCCTGGCGGCGATGGCGGATTGAACCGGCCTCGCGCCCTCCGCCCATGCGGAGAGCGGGGACTGTTGCGATGAAAACCGTCAGAGCCGGAGCCGACCCCGGTGGCCGGTTCCCACGAGCACGACGCAGGCCGCGAACAGGCCGATCAGTCCCCATTTGACCGGCAGGAGATCGGCGCCCTCGCTGGCAACGGGCAGGCGCGCGAACTGGCCGGGACCGGTCTCGACGCCGGGTTTGCCGGCACCTTGCGCATCCGCGATCTGCTCGGGCGAGATTGCCCATTCGATGCCCCGCTGCCGGTCGTGCGCCATGACCGCGAGAGCCACGGCGATCCCGATAGCGATGGCCGCACTCACCCGTACCGGGGTCCGCATCTTCACAGGTCCTCCGTCATCGAGGCTTGGCCCCCCTTGCCAGTGCATACCTCACCTGCGTGCGGCACCGCGGTTCTTAACTCGTACGAAACCGGCCACAGGAGAAAATTAATCCCAAGCAAGCGCATGACTGGCCTGCGTTTTCACGCGATTGAGGGCCCGGTGTGCGGTGCGGTACCTCAGCGGTGACTAAGGCCGGCACGGCCTCATCGATTTTCAGCCAGGATCATTCATGGATCACCCGGTCGCGACCCCGAAGCGTTCGTCCGCCGCCGGCGGCTGGGGCGCGCTGAAAAGCTGTGGCAAGCACTTGCTCGGCAGCCGCGCGCCGCTCTCGGGCGCCCGGGCCATGCTCAAGGCCAACCAGCCCGACGGATTCGATTGTCCGGGCTGCGCCTGGGGCGACCCCGCCCACGGCTCGTCGTTCGAGTTCTGCGAGAACGGCGTCAAGGCGGTGTCGTGGGAAGCCACCGACAAGCGCACGCCGCCGAAATTCTTCGCCAAGCACACCGTGAGCGAACTGCGCGGCTGGACCGACTATGCCCTCGAGGGCGAGGGCCGTCTGACCCACCCGATGCGCTACGACGCGGCATCGGACCGCTACGTGCTCACCACCTGGGCGGACGCCTTCGCGGCCATCGGCGCGAGCCTGCGCGCCCTCTCCTCCCCGGATCAGGCCGAGTTCTACACCTCCGGCCGCGCCTCCAACGAGGCCGCCTACCTCTATCAGCTGTTCGCCCGGCACTACGGCACCAACAACTTCCCCGACTGCTCGAACATGTGCCACGAAGCCAGCGGCGTCGCCCTCCAGGCCGCCATCGGCATCGGCAAGGGCACGGTGCTGCTCGAGGATTTCGAGAAGGCCGACGCGATCTTCGTCGTGGGGCAGAACCCCGGTACCAACCATCCGCGCATGCTCGGCGACCTGCGCAAGGCCGCGACGCGCGGCGCCCGCGTGGTGGTGTTCAACCCCGTGCGCGAGCGCGGCCTCGAACGCTTCGCCGACCCGCAGAACACCGTCGAGATGCTGCGCGGGGCGAGCGCCCCGGTGGCGAGCCACTATTACCAGCCGCGTCTAGGCGGCGACATGGCGGCTTTCCGCGGGATCGCCAAGGCGGTGTTCGCCGCCGACGACGCGGCGCTGGCCGCCGGCAAGCCTTCCGTCCTCGACCGCGCGTTCCTCGCCCACCACACCGATGGCCTCGCGGCCTACCGCGCCGTGGTGGACGCCACCACTTGGGAGGCCATCGAGGACCAGTCCGGCCTGAGCCGCGCCGACATCGAGGTGGCGGCCGAGGTCTATCTCGGGGCCGACAAGGTGATCTGCACCTGGGCCATGGGCGTGACCCAGCACCGGCATTCCGTCGCGACGGTTCGCGAACTCGCCAACGTGCTGTTCCTGCGCGGCCATGTCGGGCGCCCTGGCACGGGCCTGTGCCCCGTGCGCGGCCATTCCAACGTGCAGGGCGACCGCACAGTCGGCATCAACGAGAAGCCGCCCGCTACCCTCCTCGACGCCCTTGAGGCGGAGTTCGGCTTTGCGGCGCCGCGCCACCACGGCCACAACGTCATCGCCGCCATCGGCGCCATGCTGGACGGCTCGTCGAAGGCCTTCATCGGCCTCGGCGGCAACTTCGCTCGCGCCACGCCGGACACGGCCCTCGTCGCCAAAGCGCTGGCCTCCTGCGACCTCACCGTCCACATCGCGACGAAGCTCAACCACTCGCACCTCGTGCCGGGGCGCGTCGCCTACCTCCTGCCCTGCCTCGGCCGCACGGAGATCGACCGCAACCCGGAGGGCAAGATCCAGATCGTCACGGTCGAGGATTCCATGAGCATGGTCCACGGCTCGGGCGGCATCAACAAGCCGGCCTCGAAGCACCTGCTCTCCGAGATCGCCATCATCGCCGCCATGGCGGAAGCCACCGTCGGCTCGAGCAAGGTCGACTGGGCCGGGCTCGCGCAGGATTACGACCGTATCCGCGACCGCATCGAGCGCACGATTCCGGGCTTCTCCGGCTACAACGTCCGGGTGCGCCGCCCGCGCGGCTTCATGCTCCGCAATCTCGCCGCCGAGCGCAACTTCGAGACGCCGACGGGGCTTGCCAACTTCTCGGCCGATCGCCTGCCCGAGGCCACGGAGCACCAGCGGGCCGGCAAGGCGCCGGGCACCTTCGTGCTCCAGACCTTCCGGAGCCACGACCAGTACAACACCACCATCTACGGCATGGACGACCGCTATCGCGGGGTCTACGGCGAGCGCCGCGTGGTGTTCGCCCATCCCGACGACCTCGCCGAGATCCGGGCCCTCACCGGCGACCGGGTCGACATCGTCGGTACCCATCAGGACGGCGTCACCCGCGTGGCGGAGGGCTTCCGCCTCGTGCCCTTCGACATGCCGCGCGGGTCGCTCGCCGGGTACTACCCGGAGCTCAACGTCCTCGTGCCCCTCTCCACCTTCGGCGAAGGCAGCGACACGCCGACCTCGAAGTCGGTGATGGTGCAACTCCGCGCCCCGGCCGCCGCGTGAGCGAACCGCCCGCCGATGCGGAAACCTTCCTGGCGGTGACGGACTCCGTCGCCGCCCTGCAGCCTGGCCTCTCCACCCTGGAAGCCGGGGTGCTGGCCGCCCTGCACCTCGACCTTGCGCAGGATTCCCGCAGCTTCGCAAAAATCTTCGGGGTGGAGCACGCCCTCGTGCTGCGGGCGGTGGAGACCCTGGTGGGAGAGGCCGCGTTCCTCACGGTGATCGAGCGCGTGCCCCGCACCCAGCGCACGCGCTACGCGGTCACGGAGACGGGCCGGGCCGTTCTGGACCATCTCCACGGCTGATACTGTCGCCGCTTGATCGCTTCGGATCGCGCGGGCGAGACGGGCTCCCTCTCCTGGAAGGTGTGGGGACCCGCGTTTCACCACATCACCGAACGGATCAGCCGGTGCCTGTATGACGTCTTGCGCGCAACGCCTGCAGCGTCACGACACCATCGTGGCCGATACAGTCCCCCCACCCCGCGCGGGGTGAGGGCGGATGGCACGAACGCTCTACCGTTTGATCGCCACCGGTCCGTTCATGCCCGGCCAATCCGAGTAGCCGTTGGCGCCGCCGCCGTACCAGTACGCCTTCGGGGCCTCCGCGAGCGGAGCTCCCGTGCGCAGGCGCTCCACGAGGTCCGGATTGGCGATGTAGGGGCGGCCGAAGCTGAACAGGTCGGCGCGGCCCTCCGCGAGGTCCTTCTCGGCGAGGTCCAGTGTGTATTGGTTGTTGCCGATATAGGCGCCCTTGAAGCGCTCGCGGATCTGCCCGAAATCGACTTCGTCCGGCACGTCACGGGTCTGTTGGGTCACGCCCTCGATGGTGTGGACGTAGAGTAGGCCGAACTCGTTGAGGGCCTCGACATAGGCGCCGAAGGTCGCCTTCGGATCGCTGTCCAGGGCCGTCTTGCCGGGCTCGGTGGTGGCCGGGGACAGGCGGATGCCGACGCGCTGGCCGCCCCAGACGTCCGTCACCGCCTTCACCACGGCAAGCGGAAACCGCAGGCGGTTCTCGATGGAGCCGCCGTACTGGTCAGTGCGGTGGTTGGTGGAATCGCGCACGAACTGTTCGAGGAGGTAGTTGTTGGCCGAGTGGATTTCGACGCCGTCGAAGCCGGCCGCCTTGGCGTTCTCGGCGGCCCTTCGGTAATCCTCGACGATACCGGGGATCTCGTCCGTCTCCAGGGCGCGCGGGGTGACGTGGGGCTGCATGCCCTTCTCGGTGAAGGCCATGCCCTCGGGCTTCAGGGCCGAGGGGGCGACGGGCAGATCGCCGTTCGGCTGCACGTCCGGGTGCGAGATGCGGCCCGTGTGCCAGAGCTGCAGGAAGATGAGGCCGTCATTGGCGTGGACGCCGGCGGTGACCGTCTTCCAGCGCTCCACCTGAGCGTCGGTCCAGATTCCGGGCGTCAGGGCGTAGCCCACGGCCTGAGGCGAGATGTTCGTCGCCTCGGAGATGATCAGGCCCGCATTGGCACGCTGGGCGTAATAGTCGACGGCGAAGTCCGGTGGCACGCCCTCGCGCGATGAACGGCTGCGGGTGAGCGGCGCCATGACGACGCGGTTCTTCAGGGCGAGGTCGCCGAGGGTGTAGGGCTCGAGGATCGGGCTCATGCGGGGCTGGGTCCTTGTGGGAGCGCGCCGCCACGCGGCGCGCCGTCAGCGGGGAAAGCCCGCCTTCCCCACTCCCGTTCCGCGCTTCAGCGCATGCCGGGTCCGCCCATATCATTGTCCCTTGGCCGCGATGGCCTCCGACCAGTTCACGGCGCGGCGCGCCATGCCGATGTGCTGGCGCTCGTACATGCGGCCCTCGATCTTGATGGCGCCGCGCTTCAGGTTCTCGGGTTTGTCGAACGCCTCGATGACGATGCGGGCGCGGCGCACCTCCTCCTCGGAGGGGGCAAAGCAGGTGTTGGCCGGCTCGATCTGATTGGGGTGGATCAGGGTCTTGCCGTCGAAGCCGAGGTCGCGGGCCTGCTGGCACTCGGCCCGGCAGCCGTCGACGTCGCCGATGTCGTTCCAGACGCCGTCGAGGATGGTCAGACCCTCGGCACGGGCGGCCGCGAGGGTGAACATCATCCAGGGCAGCATCGGCACGCGGCCGGGCACGAGCTGGGCCCAGGTGTCCTTGGCGAGATCGTTGGTGCCGAGCACGAAGCAGGCGAGCCGTGTGCGCCGGTCGCGCCGGGCCTTGGCGATCTCCTGGATGTTGAGGATGGCGGCGGGCGTCTCGATCATCGCCCAGACGGCGATGCTCTCGGGCGCTTCGAGGGCCTCGAGGTGGTTGGCAATGCTCTCCAGCACGGCCGGCGAGGACACCTTCGGCATCAGGATGGCGTCGGGCCGGGCCTCGATGGCCGCCCTGAGGTCGGATTCACCCCAGGGGGTCTGAGGGGCATTGACCCGGATGATGATCTCGCGGTTGCCGTAGCCACCTTCCTTCACCGCCGCGCAGACCTGCTCGCGGGCGATCTCCTTGGCCTCGGGCGCAACCGCATCCTCGAGATCGAGGATCAGCGAATCGGCCGCGAGGGTCCGGGCTTTCTCCAGGGCACGCTGGTTCGAGCCGGGCATGTACAGGACGCTGCGGCGGAGGCGGAGGTCGGACATCGAGGGTTCCCGTGAATTTTCGCGCACCTTAATGCAACATCGCCGCCGGGGCACCCCGTCGCACTGACACCCAGGCCGTTGCGACGTTCGATCCCGGCGCGGGTTGCGCTAGAACGGATTCCGGCGGCCGTCCTTCGCCGTCCTTCGATCAACTCCGAGAATGCCATGCCGCTGATCCGCTTCGACCTCCTCGAAGGCCGCACCGAGGCCGAGCTGAAGGCCCTCCTCGACGCCGCCCACGAGGCCATGCTGGAGGCCTTCAAGGTTCCGGCGGGCGACCGTTATCAGATCGTCACCGAGCACAAGCCGTCGCGGATGATCGTCGAGGATACGGGCCTCGGCATCCCCCGCACGCGGGACATGGTGGTGGTGCAGGTCTTCACCCGGCCGCGCTCGAAGGAGTCGAAGCAGGACTTCTACCGGCTGCTGACGGAGAAGCTCGAGGCCGCCTGTGGCATCGCGCCGTCCGACGTGATGGTCTCGTGCATGGTCAACAGCGACGAGGACTGGTCCTTCGGTCACGGCCGGGCGCAGTTCCTCACCGGCGAGCTGTGACGACACCCCTGCCCTGGACGTCCGGTCCGGACGGCGTCCGACTCGCCGTCCGGCTCACGCCGCGTGCCAGCCGCACCGGCCTCGACGGTCTCGTGACCGGGTCCGACGGGCGGTCGGCCGTGCAGCTCCGCGTCGCAGCCCCGCCCGTGGAGGGCGCGGCCAATGCGGCCCTCGTTGCCTACCTCGCCGACGCCCTCGATCTGCGGCGGCGCGACATCCGCATCGTCTCGGGCGAGACGGCTCGCCAGAAGCTGGTGGCCCTCGCGGGCGATTCGGCGGACCTGACCACGCGCCTCGACCGGTGGATCGCGGCCGCGCCCCCGCGCCGGTAGATCAGAACAGGCGGCCGCCGTTGGGCACCGCTCGTTCGGGCGCGAACAGCACCACCGCGCCGTCCGCATCCGGAAAGCCGAGGGTCAGCACTTCCGACAGGAATGGCCCGATCCGGCGCGGCGGCAGATTGACCACGGCGGCGACCTGCCGCCCGGGCAGATCCTCGATCCGGTAATGCTCGGTGATCTGCGCGCTCGACCGCTTGAGGCCGATGGTGGCGCCAAAATCGATGACGAGCTTCCAGGCCGGCTTGCGTGCTTCCGGAAACGGCTCGGCCGTCACGATGGTGCCGACCCGGATATCCACCTGCAGGAACGTGTCGAAGGCGATCGTGTCCGCCGCCGGAGCATCGAGGGGATGATCGAGGTGCATGGCCGATCAGGCCGTGCGTAGCTGCCGGCGCTTGTCGGCCGACGACCATTGCATCAGGGCGACCATGACCAGGATGGTGCCGAGATAGACCACGCCCTGCAGCACACTCGGCCGGTCCGTGTAGCCGACGAGGGCATGGAGCACGCGGCCCGCGAGGCTGTCCTCGCGCAGCACCGAAGCCGTGTTCCACAGGGGCCTGTCGAGAACCGTGACGACGCCGGCATTGAGGAGAAACTGGGCTGCCTGCGAGGCGAGGCCGGCGGCGAGGAAGATGATGAGGGCGCTCGTCACTGAGAACACGTAGCGGGTCGGGATTGCCGCGAGGCCGAAATAGCTCACGCCCGACACGGCGGCTCCGACGGCGACACCCGCCAGCGCCCCGAACTGGATGTCGAGGCCCGATGTGCCCGACGCCACGAGGCCGTAGAGGAACAGCACGAGCTCGGCGCCCTCCCGCAGGATCGCTGCCCCCACGACGAGGGCGAGCGCCGCCGCCGTGGTCTGCCCGGTGCGGACCTTGTCGCCCGTTGCGCGCAGCTCACCGGCGAGTTCCCGGCCGTGCTTGCTCATCCAGGTGTTGTGCCAGATGAGCATCAGCACCGCGACGATGAGCACGGCGGCGTTGAGGATGTCCTGTCCGGCGCCCTCGAAGGCGTCCGAGATCTTTTCCGCGAACAGGGCGATGAGGGCGGCTCCGGCAAGGCCCCCGAGGATGCCGAGCCCGATCCAGCGGCCGCGTCCGGCGATGCCGCGCGTCGCCGCCATGACGATGCCGATGATGAGGCCGGCCTCGATGACCTCGCGGAAGGCGATGACGAAAGCGCCGATCATGCGCGGGTTTCCTTCGTGTGAGCGCCGAAAGCGCCGGTTACCAGATCCAGAACAGCAGCACCCAGCCGAAGACGGAGAGGCCGCAGGCGGCCGCGATGGCGAGGGTCGCGGCGATTCGGCGGGAGCCCGCCGCGTAGAGCCCGGTGACGCGCCAGGCGAGCCACGTGCTCCACAGGCCGGAGCCGAGAAGAAGGCCGCCGCGCAGCTCCGAGACGTAGGGGACGATGAAGCCGTCCCCACGTAGGAAGGTCACGGTCAGGGCCGACAGGCCGAGGAACACGCCGCAGCCCGCCACGGGGATCAGCGTCTGGGTAAGGTGGTGAAAATGCCGCCACGACCAGGCGCCGAGGGCGCGGGTGCCGAGGGCGACGAACCCGGAGAGCGATAGGCCAAGGACGAGGGCGGTGGCGGCGATGTAGGCCAGCAGCAGTACCCCGTCGAGGAGGGTGAGGACGTCGTTGTGCTCGGGGTAGTTGGTGAGGACGAACCACGGCAGGGTGGTCTCCAGGGGCCAACTAATTCCGCCCTCGACGAGGGCCGTGGCGAGCCACTGCTTGGCGTCGATGAACCACGGGCTCGACGACCACTGGAATGCCCCTACGGCGAGACCCATCATGCCGAACAGGATCAGGGCGGTCTGGTCGAGGCTCGGCTCGTTGCCGGCGACGTGGACGATTTCGTGAGTGGGCGAGCGGCGTGCGAGGCGCACGGCGCCGCGATAGCCGGAGCAGCGCCCGCACATGTGGCAGGCGCCGGCGCCATTCATGGTCTTCACCGGCACCAGGGGCGCGCAGTTGAAACTCTCCCCTTTCGGCTTCGGCGATGCGGCCCAGGCGGCGTGATCCACCTGGAAACTGATGGGTGCGAGCTTCGCCAACACCGCGAACACGCCGTTCACGGGGCAGAGGTAGCGGCACCACACCCGCTTGTTGCGGCCGTAGAGCAGGCCGATGACGATGGCCGCCAGCGTCGAGCCGCCCAGCACTGCGAGCACGGGCTTCGGATAGCCGTAGACGCTGACCATCTGGCCGTAGACCGTGGTGCCGGCGAACGCGACGAACGGCCAGCCGCCCCAGCTGAGCCAGCGCGGCACGGCGCGCCCGAGGCTCCAGCGGCTGGCGAATTCCGTCAGCGCGCCCTCTGGGCAGAGGATGCCGCACCAGGCGCGTCCCACCACCACCATGCTCACGAGCACGAACGGCCACCAGATGCCCCAGAACGCGAACTGGGCGAACACCGTCAGGTCGTTCCACAGGTGGGCGGTGCGGCCGGGCAGTGGCAGGAAGGCCGGCACCGCCACGAGGACGAGGTAGATCGCCACGACGATCCACTGGATCGTGCGGATCACGCCGCCATGGCGCTGGAGCCATTGGCCGAGGTCGGCCAGCTTGGCGTCGACCCAGGCCTCGCCCGGTGTGATGGAGGCGGATGCCGCCATGAAAAACCTTCTGAAGTCTATTTCGCCACCAGGGTGGCTTTGGCGTCCGGATGGAAATCGTCGAACACGTCGTAGCGGCCGGGATCCAGGGTCCGGAACACGATGGCCGACGTGGCCCCGGCGGCGAGCGCCTTCTCGCGCTTGAGTTCGGTGCTCTCGAACTCCGCCGGGCTCTTGCCGGTGTTCGAGATCTCGAGCTTGAACCGGGTATTGGCCGGCACTTCGATCACGTCGGGGATGATCGCCCCGTCGCGCATCTCGACCTTGATGACCGGCATGTCCTCGGCGCGGGCCGGGCCACCGAGAACCAGGGCCGCGAGAGCGAAGGCGTAAGCGATCCGACCCACGATCAGTACGCCCCCTTCTTGCCGATCCCCGCGAAGGTGAAGTCCTGGGTCACGTCGAACGGCTTGAACCACTCGGCGATCCCCGTCTCCTTGTCGACATGGCGGCCGAAATGCTGATTCGGACCGGGGGGCGCCACGGTGAGCTTGAGGCGGTAACGGCCCGGGCCCGACAGCTTGACGTTGTCGCCGTAATGCGGCCCGTCATTGGCCACCATGGGCATCAGGGTGCCGCTCACCTTCGGTCCCGTCGCGGCGTCGCCCTCGAGCTTCGTCAGTTCGAACGACACGGCGAGCGCCGGCACCCAGTCGCCCTCGGCGAATCCATTGCGGTTGTCCTTGGCGGCCCGGATATCGGCTTCGAGGTGGAGATCGGATTGGGCCGCGGCGCGCATCATGTCCGGCGGGTCCATCTCGATGGGCTGGAGATAGACGGCGGCGACTTCGAGGCCGTTCTGGACCACGTGCGGCCCGATGGGAATCTCCTTCGCCACGGCGGCGACGGGCCCGGCGAGGGCGCCCGCGAGGACGAGGGACGGCAGGAATCGGTAAAACAGGGATCGGGCGGTCATGATGATCTCGCGCAGGATTGCTCAGCGCGTAGACCAGTCGCGAAGGCAAGCAAAGAGGCTTCTTCGTCGCGTTAGCATATCGGAATCATTCTAATCAGCAGGATTGCCGGAGTTGCCTGGCGCTTGTGAAGCAATTCTCCGTTCCAAGTGAGTTTTGAGTTGAGCTTGATCTTGCTTGTCGACAGTACAGGCGCACGGCGCCGATCAGGTCTGCTGGTGTACGCCCGGCGTGAGGTAGGCGTCCGCCGTTGGGGAAAACGTCCGCCGCGCCAGACCCGGATAGGCCAAGGCCTGTCCGATGCCGCGCCCGCCCAGGAGGATCAGGAAGGCGGCCCACAGTCCGGCATTGCCGAGACCGAGTTCATGGAAGGCCAGGAGCGCGAGGGCGTAGCCCGCCGTGGCGGCGACCATGAGGTTGCGCATCGCCCGGGTCCAGGTGGCGCCGATATAGATCCCGTCGAAGGCGAAGGGCAGCGCGGCGACGAATGGGGCGAGGGCCGCCGGAACGAGGTAGATCCGCGCCATCTCGCGGACCTCGGGGCTCGTGGTCACGGCATCGATGAAGGGGTGGCCCACGACGAGGAAGGCGCCCGCGATGGCGGCCCCGAAGGCGAGGCACCAGACGAGGCTGAGGCGGGCGGCACGTCGGAAGCCGTCCGCGTCGCGGGCGCCCACGGCCTGGCCGCACAGGGTCTCGGCGGCCGTGGCGAAGCCGTCGAGGAAGAACCCGCCGATCATGAAGAGATTCCACAGGACGGCGTTGGCCGCGAGCACCACGTCGCCCGAGCGGGCGCCGAGCGCCGAGAACGCGGCGATGCAGGCGACGAGCAGCAGCGTCCGGATCATCACGTCGGCGTTGACGCTCAGCATCCGCGCGAGCGCCAGGGGATCGGCGACGACGCGCAGCGGTACGGCGAAGGGATGCGAACCGAGGCGGGCGAGGAGCACGAGGCCGAGCCCGGTGCCGGCCGCTTCCGCCAGGAGGGTCGCGAGGCCGGCGCCCGCTACGCTCATCCCGGCCCCGAGCACAAGCATGAGGGTGAGGACGATGTTGACGCAGTTGATGGCGATCTGGAGCACGAGCCCGAGATCCGTGCGGCCCCGGCCCAGCACCGAGCCCAGGATCGCGTAGTTCGCCAGGGTGAAGGGGGCGGCGAAGATGCGGATGTGGAAATAGTCGGACAGTCCCGCGATCACTGCCGGGCTCGCCCCGCTCACCGCGAAGGCGCCCCGCCCGATGGGCACCTGCAGGATTACGATTGCCACGCCGACGAGGAGGCCGGCGGCCAGGGCCCGCGCCAGGGTGCGGTCGACCTCGGCGCCGTCGCGGGCGCCGACGGCCTGGGCCGTCAACCCGGCGGTGGCCATGCGCAGGGACCCGAACGACCAGAAAATCGCGTCGAAGATCACCGCCCCCAGGGAAATGGCGCCCAGCAGCGCGGCATCACCCAGGCGTCCGATCACCGCCGCGCCGACGAAGCCCAGCAGCGGCGTCGTGACGTTGGCCACCGTCATCGGCAGGGCGAGGGCGAGGACGCGCCGGCTCGTGGCCGGCGCGGGATGGGCGCCGCGGATGCTCACCGGTCGCCCTAGTGGCAGCCGCACCCGCTGCCGCAGCTTCCGCCGCCGCCGGCCTTGGCGGGCTTCACGGTGGAATCGCGCGACAGGCCGCGCTCCTCCAGCTCCGACAGGTAGGTCGCCCAGCGGTTCCGGTACTCGCGGCCGAGATCGTACAGATAGCCCCAGCCGAACAGGCCGGTGTCGTGCATGTCGTCGAAGGTGAGCTTGACGGCGTAGTTGCCCACGGGCTCGACGTTCAGGATCGCGACCTCGCGCTTGCCGCCAATGACCTTGCGCTCGGCGGGCGAATGGCCCTGCACTTCGGCGGACGGACTCGACACCCGCAGGTATTCGGCCGGGAGGGCGAAGCGCCCGCCATCCTCGAAGGCGACGTTCAGGGTGCGCTTGTCGCCGGACAGCCGAATCTCCGTCGGCCAACGCTCCGGCGCCTGGGCGGATGGGGAGGCCTGTTGGGTCATGACTGGCTCCTGAGACGGGTCGCTTGGCCCGGCGTGCGCACGCGTCACCCCCGGTGCGCGCTTGCCCGTACGGGTGCAAGACCTCATATGCGTTTTCATGCTAGGTTCGTCACGCGACCAAACGCCAGTGCTTTCCCCTCAGCCGAGTACAGAGTCCCGCATGTGGGGTCCCCGCACCGCCGACGATGCCGCGCCCGCCGCCGCTCCGTTGATCGATCCGTTCCAGCGGGCAATCACCTACCTGCGGATCTCGGTCACGGACCGCTGCGACCTGCGGTGCGTCTACTGCATGTCCGAGGACATGAACTTCCTGCCCAAGCGCGATCTGCTCAGCCTGGAGGAACTCGACCGCCTCTGCGCCGTGTTCATCGGGCGGGGCGTACGCAAGCTGCGCATCACCGGCGGTGAGCCGTTGGTGCGGCGCGACATCATGCACCTGTTCCGCCGCCTGTCGCGCCACCTCGGCACGGGGGCGCTTGAAGAACTGACGATGACGACGAACGGGACGCAGCTCGGCCGCTTCGCGCCCGAACTCGCCGACCTCGGCGTCCGGCGCGTCAACGTCTCGCTCGACACCCTCGACCCCGACAAGTTCCGCGCCGTCACCCGGCGCGGCGACCTCAAGGTGGTGCTCGACGGCATCGCGGCGGCGCGGAAAGCCGGGATCAAGGTGAAGATCAACGCCGTGGCGCTGAAAGGCGTCAACGAGGACGAGATCGCCGACATGATCGCCTGGGCGCATGGCGACGACATGGACATGACCCTCATCGAGGTGATGCCGCTCGGCGAGATCGAGGGGGACCGCACGGACCAGTTCCTGCCCCTGTCGGTGGCGCGCGCTCGCCTGGAGAGCCGCTACACCATGATCCCCCTGCCCGATCGGACGGGCGGCCCGGCGCGCTACGTGCGCATCGCCGAAACCGGTGGGCGCCTCGGCTTCATCACGCCCCTGACCCATAATTTCTGCGAGAGCTGCAACCGCGTCCGCCTCACCTGCACGGGCCAGCTCTACATGTGCCTTGGCCAGGAGGACGCGGCCGATCTGCGCGCGGCGCTCCGCGCTTCGCCCGATGACGCCCTGGTGACCCAGGCGGTGATCGACGCCATCGCCCGCAAGCCCAAGGGCCACGACTTCGTCATCGAGCGCGCCCGCCCGGCGGCGGTGCCGCGCCACATGAGCGTCACCGGGGGCTGACCCTTCTCCGCTGTTTGACCCCTCGGTTCATCGAACCTAGACCCCAGTCCATTCTCGAAACGGACGTGGGAGACGGATGATGGCGAAGGTCGCGTTCCTGGGCCTTGGTGTGATGGGTGGGCCGATGGCCGGGCACCTGGCGAAGAAGGGGTACGCCGTCACCGTCTACAACCGCACGGCGGCCAAGGCCGAGGCGTGGGTGGCGGCGCATGGCGGGGCCTCGGCGCCGACGCCGCGCGAGGCGGCCCGGGGACAGGAGATCGTCTTCGCCTGCGTCGGCAACGACGACGATCTGCGCGGCGTGACCCTGGGGCCGGACGGTGCCTTCGCCGGCATGGAGAAGGGCGCGGTCTTCGTCGACCACACCACCGCCTCGGCCGAGGTCGCCCGTGAACTCGCCGAGGCGGCGCAGGCAGCCGGGATTCATTTCATCGACGCCCCCGTCTCCGGCGGCCAGGCCGGTGCCGAGAACGCGGCCCTCACGGTGATGTGCGGCGGCGAGCCTAAGACGTACGCCCGGGTCGAGCCGGCGATCCTGAGTTTCGCCAAGGCGAGCCGCCTCATGGGTCCTTCCGGGTCGGGTCAGCTCACCAAGATGGTCAACCAGATCGCCATCGCGGGCGTGGTCCAGGGCTTGGCCGAAGCGATCCACTTCGCCAAGCGCGCGGACCTCGACGTCGAGGCGGTGCTGGACGTGATCTCCAAGGGCGCCGCCGGTTCCTGGCAGATGGAGAATCGCGGCCGGACCATGAACGCTGAAAAATTCGATTTCGGTTTCGCCGTCGATTGGATGCGCAAGGACCTCGGCATCCTCCTGGCGGAGGCCCGCCGCAACGGTGCGCGGCTCCCCGTAACGGCCCTCGTCGATCAGTTCTACGCCGATGTGCAGGGCATGGGCGGCCGGCGTTGGGACACGTCGAGCCTCATCGCTCGCCTGGAGAAGTGAGCCTGGCCTCGGCCAGCGCCAGGGCCGCCTCGGGGGCGGTCCAGGTCCAGTCGGGGCCCATCTGGTGGCGGAACCAGGTGAACTGACGCTTGGCGTAGCGGCGCGTGTCGGCCTGACCGCGCCGGATCGCTTCCGCGCGGTCGAGGGTCCCGTCGAGGTGGGCGATGAGGCCTGGCACGCCGTGGGCGCGCATAATCGGCAGCAGCGGGTCAAGGCGGCGCTCGCGCAGGGCCGCGACCTCGTCGAGGGCGCCGTCGGCGATCATCGCCTCGAACCGTGCGTCGATGGCGGCCCGCAGGGTGTCGCGCTCGGGGGCGAGGAACAGTTTCAGGAGCGGCAGGCCCGCCAGGGGGCCGGGGATCCGATGCCCCTGGAAGGCCGCGATGGGCCGGCCCGTCGCCTCGA
>Ga0182232_1000075_pt1 | contig 32767 bp, 31 predicted proteins | sample G6R1MG_30_FD_155484 | JGI IMG/M metagenome (GOLD analysis project Ga0182232, IMG submission 155484) | Phyllosphere microbial comminities from miscanthus, Michigan, USA - G6R3_NF_07NOV2016_LD2 MG | ecosystem: Host-associated > Plants > Phyllosphere > Phylloplane/Leaf | place: USA: Michigan... | reverse complement strand
TGTACTCGGTGTAGACGATGGTCTGGACGTCCGAGAGGTCCGGGATCGCGTCGAGCGGCAGGGTTTTGAGGGCGTAGAGCCCGGCTCCCACCGCGAACACCGTCCCGATCAGGACCAGCACCAGATTCCTCGCCGACCATGCGATCAGGCGGGCGATCATGGCGCCTTCCCTTCGGCCGCAGCCTGCGGCCCGGGATCGAGCTTGGGTTCGGAAAGCCCCTGCAGGGCCGCCTTCAGGTTGCTCTCGGCATCGATGAGGAAGTTCGCCGACGTGACCACGCGGTCGCCCGCGGCGATGCCGTCGCGGATCTCGACGTAGCCGTCGCCGCGGACGCCGAGCCTAACCGGTCGCGGTTCGAAGCGACCATCTCCCTTGTCGAGCAAGACGACTTGTTTCGTGCCGGTGTCGATGACCGCGTCGTCGGGCACCGCCACCGCCGGCTTGTCGCTGCCGGTGGCGATCGTCACGTCGGCGAACATGCCCGGGCGCAGGTCGCCGTTCGGGTTGGGCAGCTCGATCCGCAGGCGGGCGGTCCGGGTCCCCATGGCGAGGTGCGGGTAGATCCGGGTCACCGCGCCGGTGAAGACGCGGTCCGGGAACGTCCGGGCGCGAACGGTCGCCGTCTGGCCCTCCGCCACGGCCGCCAGGTCGCGTTCGGTGACGTCGGCCAGGACCCAGACCCGCGAGTGGTCGACGAGCTTGAACAGGGTGTCGCCGGACTTGGCGCGCATGCCGTCGGAGACGTTGCGCTCGACCACGACGCCGTCGCGGGGCGCCGACCATGTGATGGTCGAGGGCACCTTCCGTGTGCGCTCGATCTCGTCGATGACCTCGGGCGGGATTCCGAGGTTCTCCAGGCGCCGGCGGGCGCCCTCGTAGCCGATGCCGGTGAGGTACTGCGCGGCGGCCGCGTTCATCTCCGGCGAGAACAGGCGCAGGAGCGGCTGGCCCTTGTGGACGTGGTCGCCGGTGGTGACGGCCTCGACCTTCTCGATGAAGGCGTCGGTGCGCATCGCGATGACCGAGATCCGGCGCTCGTCCTCCTCGATGGCGCCCGGCGCGCGCACCGGCATCGACAGGACCCGTCGCTCGGCGACCGCCGTCCGGACCCCGGTGCGCTGGAGCTTGCCCGGCGAGATTTTCACGGTGCCGTCGTCGGTGTCCTCGCCCTCGTAGACGGGGAGGTAGTCCATCCCCATCGAGTCCTTTTTCGGAGTCGGCGAGGTGTCGGGAAGGCCCATCGGGTTGCGATAGAAGCGCACCTTGCGGGCGCTTGCAGGGGGCGTCGCCTGAGCCATGGCCATGTCGCCGGGGCCAGCGTCGGGCATCGCCTCCGCCTCGTCGGGTTCGTCGAAGCGCACGTCCTCGCTCGCGTGGACGGCGCGGTAGTCTCGACCGTCCGCGGTGCGCTTGGGCTCCGCGGCGTAGTCCGGTCTCCCGTCCGGGTCCCGGTAGTAGACGACCGGTCCCGTCGCGTTCACCGCGACCGGTGCCTGCATCGGGGAAGCCGGCCGGGGTGTGCCCGGCAGCCAATGGGCGAAGCCGGTCCGCGCCTGCCGGACGAGCGCCGGCACGGGGCTGCCCTCATGCCCCGCTCCAAATCCCAAAACCCCCGCGGCAAGCGCGGCGAGGGTCCCGGCTGCCCAAGCCGACCGGTTCACTTGGTGGCCTTGAACACCAGCCTGTTCTCGACGGTGCCGGTCTCGCCCTGCACCTTGGCCCCGAGCGAGAGGCGCCAGCCGCCGGCCATCGTCAGCTTCGCCTTGAACCGGTAGACGCCCGGCTCCGGCGACGGCATCTGCTCGATCCTGGAGGTCATCTCCTCCATGCTGTCGGGCGCCATGTCGATGCGCTTGGCGAAGATGACGGCGTTCGGCACGGGCTTGGACGTGCGCTTGTCGACGAGGCGGACGTCGAGGATGGCCTCGCCCTGCCTGGCCTCGTCCTTCACCAGTTGGAACTCGTAGTCCTTGGTGTCGGCCCGGGCCGCGGTGGTCAGGGCGAGGCCGAGCAGCGCAGCCGTGAGGGCGCGCGAAAACGATGTCTTGGACACGGTGGATGATCTCCTGAAAACGATGGGACCCGGGCCTTCAGGCGCGCGGGATCGGCCGGCGCAGGCGCCGGCGGCATCGAATTCAGGCTCGGGGAGGCTCGGTGGGTGGTCCTTGCGACAGGCTGTCGAAGGAGGCGGTGACGCCCCAAATCGGCCCCTCGACGCCGGCAACGCGGCCCGGAAGTCCGACGGCGACCGGCAGGCCGGTGACGACCTTCGCCAGGCAGAGCGCCATCAGCGGGCAGCCCTTCGAGCAGTCGGGCATGTCCGGCCGCTCCTTGGGGCAGCACGGCATCTCGTCCATGGCCATCCCGGCCATGTCGTCCATGGCCTCGTCGGGCATCGCCATGGCGTGACCCTGAACGGCCGTCGGCGCGCGGATGCCCGCGGCGGCCGCGGAGGCGGTCACCGGCGCGAGGGCGAGGCCGAGCACCGCCAGGAGCGGGAGCAGCCGCCGAAGGGCGAGCCAGAAGGTCACGGACGGAGGATGCCACATCGCATGTCGGCGAGGAAGGGACAGGGCATCTGATGCCAACCACGGCGCCGTGCGTCGAGCTATTTCGGCCATCGCGCGTTCGCCATCGGGTCTGAGTCCGTATGGCCGCAGAATGGAGGATAGTCCTTGAGCAAAGTCCCCGATGATGAGCCGCCCGTCGCCCTCGTGACCGGGTCCACGTCCGGCATTGGGGCGGCAATAGCTCGTCGGTTGTCCGGCGATGGCTACGCGGTCGTGTTGCACTCGCGCAATTCCGCGGAGGCGGGACACGCTCTAGCCGCCGAACTCGGGAAGGCCGCATACATCCAGGCCGATCTCGCCGATGACGCCGACAGGGTCCGGCTGGTGCAGCACGCCATCGCCCGGTGGGGCCGCCTTGATGTGTTGGTCAACAACGCAGGCATCAGCCAGGTCATCCCTCACGCCGACCTTAAGGCCGCCTCGCCGGCGGTCTGGCACGCGTTGCACGAGGTCAACGTGGTGGCGCCGTTTCGCCTCGTGGCGGAAGCCGAGACCGCATTGCGGGACGCCGCGCGGCGAGGTCGTCCAGCCTGTGTCGTCAATGTCAGTTCGCACGCCGGGGTTAGACCCAAGGGTGCATCGATCCCCTATGCTGCATCGAAGGCAGCGTTGAACCACATGACCCGGCTGCTCGCCGTATCGTTGGCTCCGGACATTCGGGTGAATGCCGTCGCTCCCGGGTTGGTCGATACACCCTTGACAGCCGATTGGACTGCAGCCCAGGCGCTTTGGCGGGAGCGGTCGCCCATGCGCCGGGCTGCCAAGCCGGAAGACATCGCCCAGGCCGTCGCATTGCTGGTGGCGTCGGACTACCTCACTGGGGAGATTCTTCTCTCGGATGGAGGTTTAAACCTTACGTAGCGCTCGCGCCGCGGTGTCTGGGCCTGATCAACAAGCGCGATCTCGAAACACGCGTGATGTGCAAGATCGATAGGCGTCATGCACCGGGACTCGGTTCAGATCTGGATCAGCCGGATGTTGTTGGTGTTGCCGGTGGTGTGAAACGGAATGCCGGCCGCCGTGACGATCGCGTCGTTGGGCTTGGCAAAGCCCTCCTCCTGAGCGTGACGGCAGGCCTTGGCCGTCATCTCCTCGTATGAGTCGACGTCGTCCGTGTGCACGCTGTGGGCTCCCCAGAGCAGGCAGAGGCGGCGTGAGGTATCAAGGTTCGGCGTTAAAGCCAGGATCGGCACCGCGGGACGCTTGCGCGCGACGCGGGCAGCCGTCGTGCCGCTCGCGGTGTAGGTGACGATCGCGGTGGCGTGGACGGCCTCGGCGAGCGTGGCTGTGGCCGTCGCAACCGCGTGGGGCGGCGTCTCCTCTTCGCCGGGGCTGGTGGCCGCGATGATCGAGCGGTAGAGCTTGTGGCCTTCCACGCTACGGATGATGCGATCCATCATCGCCACCGTCTCGACCGGGTACTGCCCCGTGGCGGATTCGGCCGACAGCATCACCGCGTCCGCCCCGTCGTAGATGGCGGTGGCCACATCCGAGGCCTCGGCGCGGGTCGGTGTCGGGGCCGAGACCATCGAATCGAGCATTTGGGTCGCCACCACCACGGGCTTCACCGCGAGCCGGCAGGCGCGGATCAGCTCCTTCTGCCGCCCGGGCACGTCCTCGTGCGGGATCTCAACCCCGAGGTCGCCGCGCGCCACCATCACCGCGTCGGACAGGCGGATGATGTCGTCGATGCGCTCCAGGGCCTGGGGCTTCTCGACCTTGGTCATGATGCCGGCCCGGTCCCCGATCAACCCGCGCGCCTCGATGACGTCGGAGGGCTTCTGCACGAATGAGAGCGCCACCCAGTCCACCCCGAGTTCGAGGCCGAAGGCGAGATCGGCGCGGTCCTTGGGTGTGAGCGGCGAGACGTCGAGGAGCGTGCCCGGCAGGTTTACGCCCTTGCGGTTCGAGATCGCGCCGGCGGTGATCACCTCGGCCTCGATCGCCGCGGCCTCGATGCCAGTAACGCGCACCCGCACGCGCCCGTCGTCGATGAGCAGGTCCTGGCCGGGCACGACGGCGGCGAAGATCTCCGGGTGATGCAGTGGGATCGCATCTTTGGCCCCCTCGGCGCCTTGCAGGACGAAGCGCACCCGCTCGCCGGCGATAAGGTCGAGGCGGCCACCCAGGACGGTCCCGACACGGATCTTGGGGCCCTGCAGATCCTGCAGGATGCCGATCGGTCGGCCGACCTCGCTCTCCAGGGCGCGGATGGCGGCATGGACCCGGGCGTGGTCGGCCTGGAGGCCGTGGCTGAAGTTGAGGCGGAAGGTATCGACGCCGGCCAGGAACAGGGCCTTCAGCATCTCGGGCGAGGACGAGGCCGGTCCGACGGTGGCGACGATCTTGGCGTAGCGGTGACGGCGCATGATGGGCTCGGCCCGAAGGCCGCCTCTGCAAGAGTGGGTCAGACGATCAGGATCGCGCGGAAGTCGTTCACGTTGGTCAGGGTCGGACCGGTGATGATCTCGTCCCCAAGCGCCTCGAAGAAGCCGTGACCATCGTTCCGGGCGAGGCTGGCATCCAAGCTGAGGCCGAGGCGGGCCGCCCGGGCTATCGTATCCGGTGCGAGCACCGCTCCGGCGACTTCCTCCAGGCCGTCCACGCCATCCGTGTCACCGGCGAGGGCGTGAACCCGGGGGTGGCCACAGAGTTCGACACCGAGTGCCAGCAGGAACTCGACATTGCGGCCTCCGCGCCCTTGCCCACGCACGGTGACGGTGGTCTCCCCGCCGGAGAGCAGGACACAGGGCGCCGAGATCGGCAGGCCATGCTCGGCAACGCTTCGCGCGATGCCGGCCATGACCCGGCCGACCTCACGCGCCTCGCCTTCGATGGCATCGCCGAGGATGCACGCTGCGACGCCGACGTCCTGCGCGCATGCCGCAGCGGCCCGGAGGGCCATGAGCGGCGTCGCGATCATGCGCAGGTCCGGTGCCGCGAGGGCCGGATCCCCGGGCTTCACCGACTCTCCCGCACCGCTTTCCAGCTCCGCCTGCACGGCCGCCGGGGCTTCGATCCGGTACCGAGCGAGGATCGCCAGCGCGTCCGCGCAGGTGGTCGGATCGGGAACGGTAGGCCCGGAAGCGATGTCCAGGGGATCATCTCCGGGCGTGTCCGAGATCAGGAGCGTCACGACCTTGGCCGGATGGCAGGCCGCTGCGAGACGTCCTCCCTTGATCGCCGAGAGGTGCCGTCGAACGCAGTTCATCTCGCCGATGGTGGCACCGGATCTCAGGAGCGCGCGGTTCACTGCCTGCTTGTCGCTCAAAGTCAGGCCTGGCGCGGGTCGAGAGAGCAGGGACGAGCCGCCGCCCGAGATCAGGCAGAGGACGAGGTCATCGGGCGTGAGCCCGGCGACCAGGTCGAGGATGCGTCCGGCGGCGGCCTCGCCGGCGGCGTCCGGAACGGGATGGGCCGCCTCGACCACCTCGATCCGCTTGGTGGGTGCGCCGTGCCCGTAGCGCGTGACGACGAGCCCGGAGATTTCGCCCTGCCAGGCCGCTTCGACGGCCTGGGCCATCGAGGCGGCGGCCTTGCCGGCTCCGACGACGACGGTGCGTCCTCGTGGCGGTTCCGGCAAATGCCGGGCAAGGCTCACGGCCGGATCGGCCGCGGCCACGGCAGCCGCAAATAGCTGCCGCAGGAGATCCCCGGGCTCGACCACGGCCCTACTCGTTGTCGCCTTGAACGGCCGCGATCACCGCGTCGGTCACCATGCGGGTCGTGGCGTTGCCGCCGAGATCCGGCGTGTGCAGGCGCGGATCGGCCGTCACCCGCTCGACGGCGCGCATGAGGCGGTCGGCGGCCGGCTTCTCGCCGAGGTGCTCCAGCATCTGGCAGGCGGTCCAGAAGGTGGCGATCGGGTTGGCGATGCCCTTGCCGGTGATGTCGAAGGCCGACCCGTGGATCGGCTCGAACATCGACGGGTAGGTGCGCTCCGGGTTGAGGTTGGCGGTCGGCGCGATGCCGAGCGAACCGGCGAGCGCCGCCGCGAGGTCCGAGAGGATGTCGGCGTGCAGGTTGGTGGCGACGATGGTGTCGAGCGTCTGCGGCTTCATCGTCATGCGCATGGTCATCGCGTCGACCAGCATCTTGTCCCAGGTCACATCGGGGAAGTCGGCGGCGACCTCGGCCGCGATCTCGTCCCACATCACCATCGCGTGACGCTGGGCGTTCGACTTCGTCACCACGGTCAGGAGCTTGCGCGGACGCGACTGTGCCAGCTTGAAGGCGAAGCGGATGATCCGGTCGACGCCGGAGCGGGTCATCATCGAGACGTCGGTGGCGACCTCGTTCGGGTGGCCCTGGTGGACCCGGCCGCCGACGCCGGCATACTCGCCCTCCGAGTTCTCGCGCACGATCACCCAGTCGAGCTCGGGACCCGAGACGTTGCGCAGTGGCGAGGTGATGCCGGGCAGGATGCGTGTCGGGCGGACGTTGGCGTACTGGTCGAAGGGCTGGCAGATCGCGAGCCGCAGGCCCCAGAGGGTGATGTGGTCGGGCACGTCCGGCGCGCCGACCGCGCCGAAGAAGATCGCGTCATGGTTGCGGATCTGGTCACGGCCGTCGGCGGGCATCATCACGCCGTGCTTCTTGTAGTAGTCCGAACCCCAGTCGAAGTGGTCGAACTTGAAGGTGAAGCTGCCGGCCTTCTCGGCCAGCACGTCGAGCACCTCGATGCCGGCGGCGATGACCTCGACGCCGATGCCGTCGGCGGGGATCGCGGCGATGTTGTAGGTCTTGGTCATGACAGGTCTCCGTTGGGACGTTGGGGTGTGGGAACGAGGCAGGGGTTCAGCGCGCGATGGCGCTGGCAGGCTCGGCGAGCCCGAGCGGGCGACGGCGAGGGTGACGACGGCGGAGAGGACGAGCAGCGCCGCGACGAAGACGAGACCGCCCGTGAAGCTGCCGGTCAGGTCCTTGATCCATCCGATCGCCCACGGACCGACGAAGCCGCCGAGGTTGCCGACCGAGTTGATCGTGGCGATGCCGACGGCCGCTCCGGAGCCGGACAGGAACATCGTCGGCATGGCCCAGAGCGGCGGCTTGGCCGCGCTGATGCCGACGTTGACGAGGCTGAGCGCGGCGACGACCGTAACGGCCGAGGCCGCACCGCCTGCCAGCAGCAGGCCGGCCGAGGCGACGAGGCAAGCGATCACGACGTGCCAGGTGCGCTCACCGGTCCTGTCCGAGTGGCGCGCCCAGAGGATCATGGCAACGATCGCGATGGTGGGCGGCACACCGTTGAGGAATCCGACGGCCATCGTCGACAGCCCGAAGCTCTTGATGATCTGCGGCGCCCAGATGCCGAGCGTGTAGAGGCCGGCCGATGTGCCGAAGTAGACGAGCGCGAGTGCCAGCACACGGATGTCGGTCATGCCGGCCAGGATGCCGTGGCTGGCGACCACCTTCTTGCGGGCGTGCTCCTCGTTCATCTCCGCGACGAGCCAAGTCCGCTGGTCCGCGGTCAGCCACTTCGCCTTCTCGGGACGGTCCGTCATGTAGAACAGCACGACCACGCCGAGGATGACGGCGGGGATGGCCTCGATGATGAACATCCACTGCCAGCCGTGAAGGCCGAGGACGCCTTCCATCGCGAGCAAGGCACCTGACAAGGGTGAGCCGATCAGCACCGAGACGGGAGCCGCCGCCATGAACAGGGAGACGACACCCGCGCGGTACCGGGCCGGAAACCAATAGGTCAGGTACAGGATGATGCCGGGGAAGAAGCCGGCCTCCGCCGCGCCGAGCAGGAAGCGCAGGGCATAGAAGCTTTTCTCGCCTTCGATGAAGGCGAAGGCACCCGATAGCATCCCCCAGGTGATCATCACGCGGGCGATCCAAAGTCTCGCGCCGACCTTGTCGAGGACGATGTTGGAAGGCACCTCGAAGAGAAAATACCCGAAGAAAAAGATGCCGGCCCCGAACCCGAACACGGATGAGGAGAAGCCGAGATCCTTGTTCATCGTCAGTGCGGCGAACCCGATGTTCACCCGGTCGATGAAGGCGATGAAGTAGAGCAGGCAGATAAAGGGGACCAGGCGCCATGCGACCCTGCGCATGGTCGCCCGCTCAAGCGAAGCGTCCATCGTTTCCTCCTGGGATGGCCAGCCTGCGTTGGTCTTTGAGCGCCAACTTGCATGCAAGGTGGGATGAGATGCGCATTATCGTGCAAGGCTGTCAACTCTCATATTGCAGCTTGCATGGAAGATGGTACGACAGTTGGCAGTGGAGAGTGCGATGAACCGGGTACGGACAGCGGCGAAAACAAAGGACGATCAGGAGGTTGAGCGTCGACCATCACTGGTCGACGACGCCTACCTGGCAATGAAGCAGGCCATCCAGGATTCGAGCTTTACGCCGGGCTACCAGGCGTCGGAGCAGGAGATCGCCTTGCGTCTCGGGATGAGCCGCACCCCCGTCCACGAGGCGGTGATTCGCCTTCAGGAGGACGGTCTCGTCCGCGTGCTGCCGCGCCGCGGCGTCCTGATCTGTGCCCTCGCTCCGGAGGACATGCGGGAGATCTACGACGTCATCATCGCGGTTGAAGGACGTGCGGCCGAACTGCTCGCCGAACGGTCTGACGCCGAGCGTGCGGCCATCTGTGGGGAACTCGCCGACCAGACCGAGGCCATGGCCGAGGCGTGGAAGACCGGAGACTTTCTGACCTGGGGGCAGGCAGATGCCGGTTTCCACCGATTACTCGTCGAGCGGGCGGGGAACGGGCGAATGAACCGCATCATCCAGACGATCAACGATCAGTCACATCGCGCCCGCATGCTAACACTCAAGCTTCGACGGGAGCTTGGAGCATCTGTTGCCGAGCACTGTGAGATCATCGATGCGATCCGGATTGGCAATGCGATGCAGGCGCAGAACTCTACGCATCATCACCGACTGCGCGCCCGCGACGAGCTTCTTCCTCTACTTGAGAGTTTTGGTCTGAAGCATCTCTAAAGCACTCACACGCCTGCTTCTGTCGTGCGATTGGGTCAACTGCTCAGGCGTAATTGGGTCGGGACCCGCCCGTCTGCGCCACGGCCAAGAGGAGTGGAAGGGAGACCGTATCCTTGACTGCGTTTCGACCGAAGCGGTCATCCACCGGCCTCAATCCCCGACAGCACATGTCACATTCGCGGACCCGGTCTCGTCCCTGTGTGGAGGCGCGCGTTTCCGGATCCTGGTGAGCCGGATGTCCGCGCGTCCCATCGAGGGGCGACCATGGACACTTCAATGACCGGCCAAACCGATACGAGAGATCCTCACCGAGCGCGTCCAAGTTCGGAGGAGTTGGTGCCGTCACGATACGCGGTGCGCATCGGCGAGATCGACGTGCTGGTCGTCAGCGATGGGGTCTTGCCCCTTCCGACGGCAATGCTCGCTCACAATGCGGACCCAGCGCTTCGGGCGGAATGGCTGGACGACATGTTCCTAGCGCCGGACGCATTCGACTGGCCGCTGAACGCCGTCCTGGTGCAGCGCGGCGAGCAGGTTAGTCTTCGAGCGGTAGGCGGTGTCGGCCCATACGTCGCTCGCCGTGTTGGTCGCGTCGAGGACGTTGGCCAGTTGTGCCCCGTCGTGGGCGGCCGCGCTGGTCACGGTGAAGCGGCGGACGAACCCGTGCTTGCGGTCGATCGAGACGTGGGTCTTGTAGTCGAACATCGGAACGGCGATCTCGACCTTGGCCTTGGTGCCGTCCGCCTTTGCGGGCCGCGCCTTGGCCCGCTTCAGGGTCCAGCGGGCATCGCGGTCTCATCTCGCGCCAGCTTCTTCGGTTTGGCCGCCCACGCGTCAGGGATCTTGCCCTCCCTGAGAGCCGCCTTCTCCGCATCGGTGTTGCGCTGACGCGGAGCTGCGATGATCGAGGCATCGATGATCTGCCCCGACATCGCGAGGTAACCCTTGCCCTTCAACCAGGCGTCGAAGGCTGCAAACAGCTCGTCGATCGCGCCGGCCCGGGTCAGGTGCTCCCGGAACAGCCACACCGTCTTGGCGTCGGGCACGCCATCCTCGAAGCCGAGACCGAGGAAGCGCATGAACGAGAGCCGATCCCGGATCTGGAACTCGGTGGCGTCGTCCGAGAGCGTGTAGAGTGTCTGAAGGACCAGGATCTTGAACATCAGGACCGGGTCGTAGGGCGGGCGGCCCCCCTTCGACCCATCGGACCGCTTCAGTGCGGTGGCCAACTTCGGGCGGAAAGCCTCGAAGTCGATCAAGGCCGCGAGCTTCACCAGCGGGTCGCCGTTCTCCGACAGACGCTGATAGCGCTCATCCAAATCGAAGACCCCTGGCTGACCCATCCGAGCCTCCCCAACGCCGACAGCATCAGGGAATCACGACACCGCACCGTACGGAAGGGGGTGTTTCGAGGTGTCCGTTCGACTAGTTCTTGGCGATTGGCTGGCTAAACGCGCATAAAGCGACTTGTTTCTGAGTAGAGAAAATGACAAAACTGAAAATTATCTCCCTTGCAAGAGCTACTTCTGCTTCACAACCATAAACTTCAGCACTCCAACGCCAACGTAGACGACTACCACCGCCAAAATATACTTCCAAGTGAACTTTCCGGCGGCATATATACCAAGCAGTGCAGCGCCTGCGGGTGGAGCAGCTACCAGGGCGGCTTGAATGATACGGTTACGCCGATCTGCCTCAGAAGTGATTGGCAACTCGAAACGAAGCTTCCATTTGCGCTTGTCGTCTGTGCTCAGTGAAGGTTCATGTAAGAAACTCAGGAAAGAAGGCGTTTGCACGTCCGGCCCTGTGCCTTGCACGATAAAAGCCTGCTTATCATAGTCAGAATCAAGGGTCATCGCGCTTTGCGAAATGACCTTGATGGCATCGGAACTGGCAGAAATGCTGAGAACATCACTGTTTTCGACTGCAGACGGGGAGAAGTAGCTGACGTGGATGTAGTAAGGTACGCCGGCGCTCAGTGACATGCCCGTTGTGTACTGCTGATGCCCGGCATCGTCCTGGCTTACGCCATACACTCGAAAAAAGCGGCCGTACTTGGCATCCTTGAAGCCGTCAGAGCCTCCCAGCTGGGTGACGATCCTTTGCCAGGTATCATCGGAATTCGACGACTTAAATTTCGGGTCATCGATTTTCCCGAAGAAGTATCTCACCCTCTCCCACTTGGACGCAGACTGCCCGCTGGGGACAGGGATTTCTCGGTTCAATCCCTCGAACCTGCTCTGGACGTCGACGTCCTCGGCGATGTCGGGAAAGGCTGACAGCCCGAGGTCGAGGGTCATGAACCCTCCGACTACCTCGACCTTCTCGATGCGTGCGAACCGAGTTGGGACGATGCTGGGGAACAGCTCCATCTTCGAGGCGTCCAGGAAGCAGATGAGTGCCGTTTGCCCATTGAGCTTCCCCGTCGACGCTACGGCCAGAACCTTCGGATCGACGATCTTGGTCGCATACCTGAAACGGATGATCGCACCGGGCGGCATGGACACCGAACGGGCGACGTCCTCAAGGTACCGGACGCGTGAAGCCGACGAGAGGCAAACGTACATCGCTACCCAAGCCTCTCCTCGACCATCCTGACGGCGGACGGAAGATTCCTCCGCACCAATAGGTCGTTCACGCAGATGATCGGCTCGCATTGTGCGTAGGGGAGCTCCCTCAGAGCCCTGTCGGCTGGGATCTTAATAGCGATGGGTGAGGCCAGGGCAATCCAATGCTCCGCACCCGTCTCCCGGTTCGTGGCAAGGATCGGTACGGAGACCTTCCTGCCTGCAGCAAGTCTCTCGACATCCCGCTCGAACATGAACCTATCAGAGAGTTGCCTCGTCACGTCCGAGTACAGGACGTCCAACGAGATGGCGGCTCTCTTAGGCGAATAGTCCGGAATGCCCCCAAGCAGGGCATGGCGCAGGAGCTGTTCCGCAAGTTGGCGGTCGAGCAATGGATGATCGAACTTGTTCTTGAAGCTCCTCAGGCACCGGTAGCAGGACGCGTCACAGCATTCCGGGCAGTCGCTCAGGATGGCGAGCGTCGTCTTAAACAGGTCTCCGGCGCGATGGGCTAACTGGGGCGAGAAACCGGCGCCACCGGCGAGGGTGTCGTAGAGGAAAATTTCGACCTCTTTGCCATGAGCCCCGGCAGGGGTAAGGGCCGGCCTGTATTCCGCAAGGATCTCCCCGCTCTCGATCTCCAGAAGCTTCGAGGCGGCCTTGGCCATCGCCTCGCATACGGTTCGCAGGGCCGTCTCCGTCTCCGTATTTCCGGGCCGCAACTGGAAGGGCATCTCCAGCCGGATCGAGAAGAGGCAGATGTCCGCGATGAAGTCGGTGCCGAGCACCACATGCCTCGCGATCCGATTTCCCAGGCAGAGTTCCTCGTCGGAGTCCGGATAGGGAGGCTTGTGGGGCTGCCCCAGGTTCTCGTCCTGATCCCTCTCTGCCTCGATGCGACCGCAGGCCGTGCAGTAGACGTACCCATCCTCCCCGGGGCCCGTGTTCGAGACGAGGAGGTTTCTTCGCGTCGGGAATGCCCGGACGCGGTCGTTGACGGCTACCCAGCCATCCGCGTCTCCCGGAGTGGACATGACGAGCTTGGCCCGCGTCGCGTACGCGGTCTCGCTCTTCTCGTCCGGCTGCGAGGTCGCGACCATGCTGAAGGGATGGGCGAAGCCCGGCGGACGGATCCAACTGACGGCCGGCCCGAACGAGCCCTCGGTCTCGCAGGCCTCGCAGGCTATGCTTTCGTTCCGCCGCTCCCGGTCGAAGTCCGTGGTCTTCGCGTGGTGGCAGACGTCACACTCGTAGTAGAGTTTACGCCCTCGCCACGCTTTCTTGCGCTCTTCCTCGAATGGTGAGTAGATCGCCTTTGACGTGTACTGCTTGTTCTTGATCCAGATCTGCTTGTTAGGCGCATATTGAGAGAGGGCGATGTTCAAGCCCTGTGAGGGCGCGAACAATGTTTTGGCCTTGTACGAGGTGGAATTCGGATCGAACACGTGGAACGAGGCCACGTCCGTTGGGAAGGCATATCGCGGAAGCTTGCCGCGGTAGAGCAATCGATCCAGCAGTTTGTCCGAACCGGGGTCAGCCAGTTCGTCATCCGCGCTGGGCACCTCAACAACTTCCTCGGGGTCCTTCTCGCTTCCCTCCAGGGGCGGCGCCTCGATCGGAAGGATCGGGCCTTCATCGTCCGCGGCAGCGTCGCCAGTCCAGTCTATCGCGTCCTCGACGTTCTTGAGGACGTCATCGCCATGGGTGGCGATGAGCAAGGCGCGGTCCTCCGGCGTAAGCTCACTGGGTAGCCACCGGTCGAGCGCATTCTCAAGCTTCCCCTTCGATTCCTGCAGCCACGCCGCGAAGTCATTGCGGTTGAGAACCCCGCCGCCGCGAAACTCGTCGACCTTCCCTAGGACCGAGAACAGGTTCGCATTGGTGAGGGGATCGACACCGGGTATGCGATCCTCGGAGTAGCGCTGGATGATGAACGCGCGAACGTGGCGGCGGGCGATGTCGACGTTCTCAAGGGTCAGGCGAGGGTCGGTGACCGGCCCAGTGATCATCTCGTCCGGCTTGACGAAGTAATGGTCGTCGTGGCTGTCCACGCTCCCGAAGGCCACGACGGTCGCGACGGCGTTGCCCCGGCGACCGGCACGGCCCGCCCTCTGCTGGTAGTTTGCCCGGCCCGGCGGCATGTTGCGCAAGGCAACGCCGGACAGCGCGCCGATGTCGATGCCCACCTCCATCGTCGTGGTGCTCGACAGTACGTCGATGGCCGGCTCCGACCGATCCGTCCCCCTCCATGCGAGGTTGATGTCCTGGAAGCGGATCTCGTGCGCCTCGGCCTGGGAGAAGGCGTCGTCGGGCTGGGCAGCGTTAAGCTGCGCGGTGTGCTCGGCCGCGATCAGAGAGAAGGGGGCCTGTGCCTCGTCCTCCATCGCGGTAGTAACTGGCTTGCGATAGAAGCCCTTTCGAGCCTCGAAGACCTTGTCGTCACCGGGGTCAAATGACTGGATGTTCAAGGAACTGCAGTCGATGCAGGTTTGGACGCGGCTGATCGGACGGTGGACCGAACGGCAGGTTTCGCACCGCCGCCAGTCCCCCTCGAATTCCAGCATGAGGTTCCTCGCGAGAAGCCGCCTGCCGCCGTCATCGGCGGTCACAGTGAACTTCTGGAGTAACTGGGGGAGCCACTTCCCGTCGAACGCGGCGCGCGTGCCTTTCGCGACCAGCACCTTTTCCATTGGGGCGAACTTGCCCGCGTGGCCCTTGACCTCCTTTTGCCACCAGACCCCCGGCATGCCCTTGAACCAGATCCCCGGTTTGCGGACCCAGCACCGGAGCCAAGCCCTTACGACCTGGACCTTCTCCTCGGGTGTAGTGGCCAATCCGGGCAGGTCGGGAAGGGTCGCGATGAAGGGCTTGTGCTTGTCGGCCTCGCGGACGCTCGCCACGGCGAGGGCTTCCAAGCCGAGGTGGTGATCCCGGATCACCCGGACGATGGCCGAGAGGAGGTTCTCGGGGCAGGTCTCATCGAGCAACTCGTAGACCTGATCCTTGTCCACCTCACTTCCGAAGGTGCCGGAACCGACCGTCGGCATGGTCTCGCCAGCGGCCAACTCGGGCCGGATGCGAACGCGGTGGCGCTGGGCCGCCACCATCAAGCCCGCGAAGGCGCTATCCAGCGTGACCTTGTTCCCGAGCAACTCGGCATCGCCCAGGATCTTGAGGCCGGCCGGGACGAGCGCTCTGACGGTGTCCCTCAACGAGAAGGTCTGCAAGGTCGGGGCGAGGCGGGCCGCCATCTGACGAGAATCGGAGAAGATCAGGACCTTTCGTCCGCGGAGGGGCGCGAAATCGGAGGCATCCTGAGGTCCGGGCGGCTGGATGCGGATCTGCGTCGAGAGGAGTGCCTGGAAGGGCTGGTCGCCCTTCGTCTGATGGTCCTGAACGGTGGACTTGTTGTAGGCCCCCCTGCCTTCGCAGCAGCCGCACGGGACGAACTGGCCGGGCGTCGCCTTGCTCGGCTCGTCATCGTCGTCAACTTTCGTCGGGACCTCTGGAGCGAGATACACGTACCGCACCCGGTTGCCGGGGATGTCGGGATCGATCTTGCCGTTCATCAGGTCATAGACGGCCGGGCGTACCTTCTCCGGAGCCGGCGGCTCCTCCAACATGAGGTCGAACGGCTGGAGCGCTTCGGCCCCGCCCTCGTCGTTGTGGATCAAGGAGCCTGGGGCGGCCCAGGTGTCCGATGGACGGTCAGGGCGAGTGGCGTAGCCTCGGGCATAAGAAATCCCGCAATCCCGACAGGTGAAGTATTCAAGGACGGTCGCGCCGCAGTCGCATCTCTCATGGGGCTGGGCATACATGTGCCCCGCTGGCCCGCCGCGTTCGGCGGGCGGCAGCGCCGAGCATTCCGGGTCCATGCAGACCCAGAGGCCGGCGAGCCCACGGAAGAACGTGTGGATGCGGCACGGCAGGAGGCTCGGCTGGTCGGGAGCCAGCTTAGCCCGGCTGCCGAGCGCGAGGAGGGAAGTGATGGCCGTGTCCGCCCTGAGACTGTTGATGCCCGGGAAGATAAGCTCGCCGAGGGCGCCCAGGGGTCGCGCGACCTTCATCGTCTCGTTCACGAGCATGTTGAACGGGGCGAAATCCTTGAGGGCTGCATGGAGGTTCGGCTCCAGATCACCTTCCGGCGTCCGACCACGATACTTCAGGAACGGCGCCGTGGTCTGCCGCTGGAGTTCGCGGTCGGCCGAGTAGAAGTCGTCCAGAACGACGCCTTCCAGAGCGGCCACGTCGGCCTCGTTGCCCGTATGGGCGGGCTTGCGGTGGTTCAGCGTCCCGGTCACGGGAACAAAGCTTTCCTTCGGCACGCCAGTGAGCGCCGCGCCGAAGCGGTCGGCGTTCTCTGTGTCCTGGAAGCTGGCTGTCGAGCAGATGACCTGCAGCCGGTCCGGACCGATCCCGAGGCGCTCGCGCAGGCGCCTGAGGAGAAGCCCCACCTCCGCGCCCTGGGCACCACGGTAGAGGTGCGCCTCGTCCATGACGATCAGGAGCTTCTCCTCGGGGTTGTCCTGCAGCCACTCCTTGGTCTTGTCGAAGATCGGCCGCTCGATGGGCCGGAGCATCATGTACTCCAGCATCGAGTAGTTCGTGATGAGGAGGTCCGGCGGGTTCTCCTGGACTTCGTGTCGGGTGATCAGTTCGGCATCGTGGGGGCGGAGCACGCCGCGCTTGGACTGCTTATTCTTGCCCGGCCAGTGGGTTCCTGGCTTGCCGAACCAGGCGGAGACGCTTTCCTTCGACGGCCACTTGCCCCGCTTCGATAGTTCGGCGTGCAGGTGGCCGGCGCGCTCGTTCTCCTCCTCGCTGGTCGGCCCCTCTGTACCGGGAAGGGCCTTGGCGGCGTCCTCGATGGCACCGAAGAAGGTTCCGATCGTCGCCAGCCGTTTGCCGTCCTTTGCGGAGGTCCGGACGCCCGCATAGGGGGTGCGGCTGGTGTAACGGGCGAACCGGGCGGGGCGCCCTGCCCATTCCTCGAACATCTTGACGGTGCGGGTGTCGCCGAACATCAGGCGCAAGCGGCCAAGTTGGTCGTTTACGAGCGCGTTCATCGGATAGAGTACGATGGCGCGCACCGCGTCGTAGCGACGGAAGGACTTAGGCCTGTCGCGCGCCTCGATGGCGAGCTTGCCGAGGATGGGCAGAAGGAACGACTCCGTCTTGCCGGACCCCGTCCCGGTCATGACCATCAGGTTGCGCCCGTTGCCCAGCGTCTCCCGGATGGCTGTAGCCTGGTGGCTGTAAGGCGGGTTGAACACGAGGGGATCGCCATCTGAGGCGTCCGCCAGCCTGCAGTAAGCCTCCTTGGCCGCTGCCGGCACGCCCTGCATGTCCTCGTATCGACCACCGGGGACGTAGCGCGGCGTGCTTTCGAGGAATGGGACTTGGTGGATGTTGCCGACCTCGCCGAGCAGCCGGCGGCGTTGGTCCACCATGCCGGGATGGCCGATGTGGTAGGTGGCCTCGATATACTCGGTCAAGGTCCGACGGAGTTCGTCGACGGTCTGCTGGATCGTGGTTGTCATCGGGCGCTCAGTGCGTCGTTTCTTCGAGCCACAGGCAGTTCTTCAGGAAGTGCAGGACGTTCGGCAGTTCGTCGGGCCTGGTCGCGAACGCCATTAGGCACCGGGGACGTTGGGCCCGGGCACCCGAGACGAGCAGGCGACGCTGTGCCCAAGAGGGAAGCGGCGAGAGGAACTCCAAGAAGGTGCCGTCGTCGTTCCGGACCACCCGGAACACCTGCCGCCTGCCGACCAGGGCGTCCTGGGCCATCTGGATCCGCCAGGCGATGTCGCAGGGCCTCTGGAGATCGCCGGCAGACGTGATGTCGAGGAGGCGCACCGGACGGCCGCCGTCGAGCTCCACGATGCACCAAAGATCCGCCCCAAAGGCCTGGGGCCGGCGAGCGACGAAGCGACCTGACATCTTCGCGGGCTCCACCCAGCGACCCTTGTAGTAGCGGACGCTGCTCTCGACCGAGATGACCCGAAGCCCTTCGATCTCGCCGCTTCGGTCCTGGGCCGCCAGCTTGTCCCACCAGACCCGGAGGAAGGCCCCCGGAGTTTCCTCACGGGGCAGGCGAAGCCAGCCCTTCAGGTCGAGACCGGGAAACCCGTTTTCCGCGAGATAGGTGCTTAGCTCCGAGGCGCCGTCTCCCTCTAGTAAGCGCAAGGCCCCGATGTGATGGACACGCGCCAAGGTCGAGGCGGGAAGCGGCGTGATCTCCTCGTTTCCGAGACCGAGGATCACGCAGGAATCCGCGCCCCGCATCACGTGGTGCGGCGGGGCGGCCCGTATGACGAACGAGGCGCGTACGGAGCCTTCCACGGGCACCTGCATCTCAAGGAGGTCGCCATAGACGAGCAATTCCTCGGTGGCCTGCTCAACCGCCAAGGCGAGCGTGGACCTGTCGGGCCAGAAGCCCTTCAGCGCCTCGACGGCCACAGCTTCCAGCGCCGCGCGACCGCAAGGCGTGACCGCGAGCGCCGCGCGGCGGATCACCTGGCAGACGAAGGCCACGGTTCGCTCCGCGTCCTGACCGGGATCCGGCACGGAGAGGGATGAAGCGATCCGGGTGAACGCATCCTTGGGCGGGAGGACGGCGATCGTCATGCGGCCACGTCCTTCGGTGACACCGGATCCGCACCGAAGGCGGTCACCGCACGCACGAGGAATGCACCCCTGGCGAGACCCTTGTTGGCGGCGATGCCCGCGAAGAGATCGCGTCCCCTGCGGGGATCCGCGAAGGACAAAGCCGCAGGCTCCATGGCTATCTGCCACGCTGTCTTGATGGCATCCGCATCAGAGCAGACCTGATACCGAATGGCAGCCTGCTGGAAGTGCGGTAGCCCCCCCCTTATGGCATCGGGCCTGCCCGCGAACGCCTCGGCTAGGGCTCTGGCGAACGAGGGAATTCCTACCATTTGCTGCAGGGCCCGGTCGCTCGTCACCCGCCGTTCGGTGAACTCGCGGGTGGCCCGCAGCCAGTGGGAACCGCAGAGAATTTCGACCAACCTGGCGTCCAAGGCCTGAATGGTTCGCCACCTTCGGATTGTTGCGAGGGGGCCCATACAGTTCGCGCCGTTCCATAGGCGCTGCAGGTTGACCAGCCGTGGGATCCGGCGAGGATCCTGACCTACGAAATCAAGGAGCGGGTCTAAGGCCAAGTCACCGAGGGACGTCGACTTCCCCGATGGGGAGAGGGCGATGACCGTGCGGTAGCGCTTGCCATCGAGCAAGGCGACGAACAGTGATCCCGCCGCCGCGAGCGGAATGCCGGCCATGCACGCGTCGGAGGACATCGCGACTTTCACGTCGGGCGCGGTCAGGTCGTAACGCTCGACCGAAAGCTCTTCGGGCCGGTCTGCCTCATCGATCAGGCGGACCGTGATACCCCCGCGCTCGCGCGAAACCTTCCAGCGGAGCGGCTCGACCTTATTGCGGAAAGATACGCGGGCGGAGCCGAGTTCGCCGGCATCGAAGACGATGTCGACCTTGGGCGAAGACTGTATAAGGTCCCAGCACTTCTCCTTATTGAGCGGCTCGACGGCGCGCCTGAACCAGCCCGTATCGGCCGGTAGTTCCCGCTCTCCGAGACGCTCGGTTGCCTGAACGTGAGCGTTGACGTCGAAGAACTCCGCCTTGACCGAAACCTTCCTACGCGGCGGCCCGATAAGGGTGATCCGCGCCTGCCCGGCCAGGAGTTCGCCGAGCCTAGCCTCGGGCGGGTCAACGGAGACTTTCAGCCCGCAGCGCTCGGAAGGTGCCTTCGACCATGGACGAGGTGCCCGCACGAGCGTTCGAAGTATCTCGGTCTGAACCCGCTCCGCCAAGCCTTTGTCCATCGGCACGGCGGAAACCGTGACCGTCCTCGGGCCGAGTGGAAGGCGTCCGCATGTGCATAGGATCTCGGGTCGCCCGTCACCGGGTATTCTGACGGCCGGCGAGGAGCCGACGGCCACCTGATATTCGCGTACCGCGTAGTCGGCCGATAGCCTGAGAACGATTTCGTCGTCAGGCGACCAGATCGACTGGCCCGTGGAGGGATCGAGGCTCGGCACGATGCCAACAGGGTCGATGCGAGCTCCGAGGCTGTAACCGAGGCCGACCTTCTCCAACGCAGCCAAGCGGATGCCGCTGAGCGCGTCGGGTACGTTCAGTTCGTAGAGGTTGGATCCTTCGGCCTCACGGATGACGCAGAGCTTGAGCTCCTCGACGGCCGTGCGGGCCAGGGGTTGCGTGGACGCCAGCACGTATGTCTGCCCGACGCGAACGTGATGTCCCATGACCTGCCGGGCAACACCATCTGCCTGCACCCTCAAAAGCCACGGCGATGGTCCAGGGATCGAGATGGCGCGGTGGAGAGCCTGCTCAACGGTCGGTGTCTTGGTCTCGAAGTCGATGATCCGTTCCGTGGGCGGAAGGCGGGTGATCGCGGGTTCGGACTTTGAAAGGTTGATGAGCGAACGTCCGGGGCGCCACGTGCCCTTCTCGTCGAAGAACCGAATCCTCGTCTTGTCGAGCTCGGGATTGCCGATCTTCGCTGCCTTGAGGGCTGGCCTGAAGTCGGGAAGTTGCAGCCTCAGGGCCCATGCCCCATTGCCGGCACGACGTGCGGTCAGCAGAGCGTGCCTCTCGATGGGCACCGCCTCGACGGATTTTTCCTGCCCCTGTTTGGGTTTGGCGGGCGCCGGCGCGAGATGACGGGACTGCTTGAGGCAGGCATCTCGGATCACCCGTCGGGCCTCACGCAGCCACTCCTTGGCGACCTGTCGCTGCTCAAGGTCGCCGATGATACGAGAGAGGGTCGCCTTCTCGATGGGCAAAACTCTTTCACCGATGCCCTCGTCGCGCAGCGCGATGAACAGCATGCCGGTCAGGTTGACCTGTTCAAGGAAATTCCCGAACCGGGTATTCGTATCGGGGCCAGCCTTGCGTAGGAGTTCGCCGATCTTGTCAGCGCCCTGGTCCTGGATGCTGGCGAGTCGATACCTGCATTCGTAGAGGAGTCGCGCGAACTGGGACTGGAGATCCTTCGGCAGGATAGAGTGTGTGATCGGCCAGGCGATGATGGAAAAGTGTTTCGCCCAAGGTCCTTCAGGGCGGATCCCACTGAACCGCTCGCCGAAGCGCTTGTACCAGTCGCGGATCGTCGTGCGGCTGCCCATCGTCGACCAGCCGGGAACCGCCCCTTCGAAGGAGGTCCAGAACTCGACGCCGTCGAAGGAGTAGCCAACCTCTGCGGCTGCGGCGATCCAGCAGAGCCAATGGGTGTGGTCGAGCTTGCCCTTCCTCTTCAACTCACCGGACAGGGAGAGCTTTAGGGAATGGATCTCCGGCTCGCTCAAGCCGTGCTCCAATGCGAAGACCGGCAGTCCACTTGCGGCGCGCTGGGTGCGCAGGGCAGCGAATTGCTTGTCGAGCCGACGGTTGATGTCTGCCAGCATCGAGGTCTCCTTCACCCCGCTGCCGCGATGTCGGTTACGTCGGATGCGGTGACACGGCCCGAACCGTGGACCAGGTCGAGGATGCCCTGTCGCTCCCACGCGCGGAACTCGTCCCGCCTTTCCGCCCTAGGCACCATCCAGCGCTCACGGGCGAGGTCGCCGATCTGCGCCACCGTGAGTAGGTTCGAGGTGTCGAGAGTGCCTTGCCCGGTCCGCATGATCTCGGCGGCGTTGGCGCCGAAAGGTGCATAAAAGACTTCCCGTCGGATGCCGTGTTTCAACACGGCTTCGTTCAGCCCCAACTCGCCGATGGCCGCCCTGATGGTACGGAGGCGCCAGTTGGGGCCTTGGCCGTAGCCATGCTCGTCGGCGTATCGATGTCCACGGAGACGCAGGAACTTGCGCATCTCCGTGAACAGGTAGTCGTTGATATGGAAGTGGCCCCACCCCGTCGTGTAGCCGATGCTCCTGAAATACGTTTCATCGCTGAGCTTGAGGCGGTTGTAGATTGACGATCGGCCCATCGAAGAGCTGGTCGTCACCGCCAGCAGCTTGGCGATCTTCGACTTGCCAGAAATGATCCCGGTACTGCCGCCGTAGGTCTTCGCGAAATCCTGGAATACATCCGTCGACCGAATGGCGCATGCGACGGCCTTGCCGCCCAGCAGCATGTTGTAGGGTGGGACCGCACCGAGGACGTAGGCATCGAGGATGCTGACGAGCCGATCCTTCCGGTCGGTTGCCGTCCAACCGATAAGCCTGTCGCGCACGCTTAGATTGAAGACAGGGTCACCAAGCGCGAAGATCCCAACGAGCTTGTCGTGGTGGTCGTCCCATACGAGATATCTCATTCTGCGGCCGAACCCGAGCGAAACCGGCACGGACCAGGTTAGGGAAGCTAGGCGGAAAATTTCGGCATGGACGCCGCGTTGCGGCACTCTAATAAGCCGAAGCTTGATCTTTGCCGGATCTATATTCCGACCGTCCGCGAAATGCGGAAGCAGTTTCTCGCCGCGCTCTGTAATGAAGCGAAGGTTGCCGGAAACACGGTCGTTCCTTTGCGCCGCGTGAAGCCGGCGCACATGTTCCTTTTCAATTCCAGGAAGGACGAGTGATCCGTCGTCAGCTTTCGAAAATCCAAGATCCCGGAAGTGCTGCCGCAGCTTACGCTTCAGATGATCTTCTATGGGGTCGACATGTATTACCGAATTCGACTGCATCTGACGAATCGCCCGACCACCCGCCTGCGCCAATCATCGCATGCAGTGAGCAAAGCGTCAGCTGGCGTAAACGAGGCCAAACCATCGCACCTACAAGCGATTTATCCTTCAATCGCCTTATGGTTGCATACGAAATTCATACGGCCAAGCTATTTCTTTGAGGTTGCCGCACGAGAAGTAAACACCCATGGGGATTTGAAACGCGGCCTCCGGTCGAGGTCGGTGCTGACCCTGATGCGGAGCCTGAGCGGCAACATGCGGGCGTCTGGCGAGCCCGTGGTACTCGCACATGCGATGCAGAAGCCCGAGGATGGTTCGTAGCATCCCGACACAACGCGCTTGGCATTCGCATAAGCCGCAGTTTGAGACCGGCCTGCCCGGCGACGGGATTGGCGTGCACCATCGATGCACCGCTTAAAGGCCTCCAGGCCGAGGATACGCCGGCGGTCAGCCACTAGCTCCCCGGATCGCGCATCGGACCTGAGCGCGTCCACGCCTTCGCGTTCCCAGGGTGAGCTGCCTCGCCAATAGTGAACTCTCCCCCCGTTACTTCCGTTCACTGTAGCGCCGTACTGAAAGAACGTAACGGCGCGGGATCGCCGTGATGCAACGCATTTCTCCACAGCAGACCCGGAGCATCCCATCTACTGAGGACGACACACTCCCGTGGACACTCGGGGACCTGGTAACGCGCTTCTTGAAAATCGGCTCTCCCGGAAAATGCCGATTTCCCGAGTCGTGTGAATCACTTCCGAAATCTGAATACATAATTCTCGGTAGCCTTTTTCGGGCGCACGTCGGGCGCACACAGGCGCACGTCGGGCGCACAAGGGCGCACAGGCCAGGGATGCCTTAACCCTCGGGGCCGATCGCCCGTTGACCGGGGACTCCCCATCGATTCTCCTGGGCTCACGGATCGAGGGAGAGCGGACATGGGCATCGCGAGCGAGGTTGGGTTCGAAGTGGGCGGGAACCTCGCGCGGGGCGGCCTCCTCATGCATTCCGCCATCCAGGGCACCCTCGACGGGATCCGCGTCCGCCGCGAGCGCGCCGTCGACAGCGTCCAGGAGCTCGCCATCCGCCTGCAGGAGGCCCGCGGGGCCCAGCGCGCCGCCGAGCGCCGGGCCGCCTCGGCCGAGGGCCAGCTCGGGGACGCGCTGGCCGAGCTCAGGCTCCTGCGTCAGGCCCTGCGCGACGAGAAGCGCCTGACCGCGGGCCTGCGTGAGGCCATCGGCGTCTGACGCAATCAGGGCACCGCGTAACGAAAAGGGCCCGCCGGTCATCCCGGCGGGCCCTTCGTCGTTCCAGGGCTATCCCCTATCAGTGCATCGCGGGCCGGGGCGCCGTGTAGGACGGCTCGTTGTCCCATGTCGGCTCGGCGAGGGGGCGGATGTTCCGCCTGGACATCGCCTCGATCTCGCGGGCCTGGCCGGCGAGCTTCTTCTTCGCCTCCCGGACGACTGCCTCGACGTCGAACGCCGGCACCTTAGGCTGCAGGTGGAGCGGGGGCGGCAGCATCGGTGTGCACTCGGACAGGCGATTGGCATTGGCGTGGCGCACGAGCGCGGCCGGCGGGATCTGGCAGGCGACGTCGAGGTCCCGACGATCGAGACTGCGTAGCCAAGTGACGACGCCCTCCGGCACGTAGGGAAGGAACGGCTTGAGGGCAGCCTCTCCGCCGTCGCGCAGGGCCGCGGCCGCGGCCCGGTGATGGGTGGCAAAGATCTGGTCGGCGGTGTGCACGCCGCCATTTCCCAGGCCGCACTCGTCACGGGCGACGGCATCGTCCGCGACGGCCTGCGGGCCCGGAGTGGCTCTGGGCAGGATGCCGCTGAGGACGGCCCCAGGCAGAGCCAGGATCCCGGCGGCGAGGGACACCCCGGCCTGACCCGCATCCGCGGCGCGGTCCCGCAGCCACGGCAGTGCGTCCGCGACCGGCGCGACAGCCTCCTCGACCGCGTCGTGCAGGAATCCGTAGGCACCGCGGAGCGCTGAGTTGGCGCGGGCCAGGGCGGCGAAAAGGGCGGCGAGGAAACGACGAACCATGGTAACACCTGTGCTGCTGCTGTTCGGGGGCTCGACCGATCGCCGTCCCCTCTGAGCGCAGACTGCCAAGGCCCCACGCAAGGCACAAAGTGCGCTACGTGCGCCCTGCGTCCCAGGCCCTCGCCTCCGCCAGCGTCGCCCGCCGCCACCAGGCCTGCCGCGCCGTGCATCTCTCTGCATACGCAAGGGAATTCCCGACCGCCTGGACCCCCGCGACGAGCGTGTGCGGGCCGACGAATCGGGTGAGCGTGCGAGGCAGGCCGGCCTCGTCGGCGTGGGCGTCCAAGACGCGCTGGGCGGCCCGGTCTGCGATGCGAACCGGGTTGGGATCGAGGTGGTCCATCGCGTCGGCATAGGACATCGGGACGAGGCCGTCTGGCGTCGAGAAGAAGATCTCCTTGTCGAGCGGCCAGCGGCACGTACCCGTCATGACGACTCGGCCGATCGGGACGTCGATCTCGGCCTTAAAGCGCGTCCGCTCCTCGTCGAGGAAATGCTGCCGCCGCTCGAATCGCTCGAAGCCGGCGACGAGCTTGTCGGCCGTCTGCGTCCGGTCGCCTGCCCAAACGACCAACGGCCTCACGTGGTCGCCGACGCGTACCACCACGGTCACCGTCTCATCAGTAGGTCCCATTTGGACTCACTCCCGATTCATCGTTAATCGCGTTCACCGCTTTTACCCCTTGCCTGCGAGCTTTTAGTACCGCAGTTTAGCGACTCAGTGAAGCCGATAGTGGACTCACGCGGACAGGTGGCGGACATGGCAGTAGAGATCTACAGGGCGCCGAAGGCGGAGCTTCGGAGGCTCCTCGACCAGGGTGAGGGCTACGCCTCGATCGGGCGGCTACACGGCGTCCATGAGAATCGCGTCCGGTACCGCGCGACGAAGCTCGGCCTTCGCGGCACGACGCAGCCGCAGGGCGAGATGCCGAGCGAGGCGCTGCTGCGCCTTGCGCTGCGGCAGCCGGATCTGACGCTCAAGGCCATCGCCAAGCTGTTCGCCTGTCAGGCTCAGGCGATCGCCCGGGGCGCCAAGCGCTACGGCCTGCCCACGGACCGGCGCGGGCGCCTCGCGCTGCGGGAGGACCGGTCGTGAGCCGGCGTCCCGTCCCCCTCTCCGGCGACGACGTCCGGACATGCCTGCAGGCGGCGGTACTGGCGGCCGGTGGTCAGCGGGCATGGGCGGCCCGGCACGGGCTGAACCAGAGCCACGTCGCGAAGCTCATCGCCGGCAAGCGCGCGCCCGGCGATCGCGTCCTGTCGCTCCTGGGGCTGCGAGAACTGCCGCCGGCCTACGTCCCGGCATCCGTGGAGGACCGGCCATGAAGCGGGCCGTCCGATTCCTGCGCGTGTGCCTCCGCGACGCCTTCCCGCTCGTCGTGGATCGCATCACCGCGGCGGGCACGCTCGGCCCGATGGGGCTCGCCCTCGCCCACGTCGAGGCCTCCGACACCCTTCAAATCCTGATGGTGTGGTGGGGGTCTGTGGCCGGGATCTACGGCCTCCTGCTGTTGGCCTCGGCGCCAGCTGATCCCGACGCCTGACACCCCCTTTCCCAGTCCACCCCCGGCCTTCGGGCCATCATCGAGCGAGTAGCGTAATGCCCGATACGACCCCGACGCCCACCCGGCGCACGATCCACGTCGACGACCTCGACCCTGACTTCGTCAGGCGCGTCCTCGGCGACGGCCTGACCGCGATCGAGCGGTTCCGTCAGTCTGTCGAGAAGTTTGTCCCCCCGGAGAAGCTGGATCGCCTCGTCAGCGACCTTGCCGCCGACACGGAGCGGCTCGTCGCGAGCGGCGCGATGATCGAGATCGTGGGTCCGCGCGGCGTCCTGGCCTGGCAGCCAGCTTCGGACGGCCCCTTCGCGGCGGCTGCGCCCGCCACCGTCCTCAAGTTCCGCCGCTGAGGACGCGTCATGACGCAGATGTCCCTAGTGCCCCTGCTCGACGGGGCGATCCCATACGAGCGAGCCTCCCCGGACGACGAGGAGGCAGTGCGCCAGCGCTTGCGGGCGCTCACCGGGCCGGGAATCCCGGATCCCATCATCGCCGTTGTGCATGTCGAGTGGCACGGTCCGGCGCGCTGCCTCGCCGACGTCGTCGTCTTCGACGGGGGCCGCGTCCAGGTCGAGTTCCGGGGCACGCTCGCCCTGCCGCCCTGGCTGGGGATGCGCTGGCACGCGGACGCCGCCGCGCTCCCGTTCGGATGGGACGACCGGGCCGCCATGTGGCGGCGCTACCCCGATGACGGAAAGCCGCCGGATCGCGATCCGTTCGAACGCGACGCCGACGCGGAGGCCAGGCGCGAGCGTCGACGGGAGGCCGCGCGTCGGGGCGCGCAGACCCGGAGGCTGCTGCGACAGGCCGCCACGAACGCCGCCCCAGGGGTACGGCGCTGAGTTACAAAATAGTGCCAATACGGCCTTGACCCGTCAGAACGACGGTACTATTTTGTAACTATAGCGAGTAACCCTAAAGAAGCGGGAGACGACGATGACCCAGCCCACCGAGACCACCACTGACACCCTCCTCGACGCCATCGTCGCTCATGTCGAGGCCGAGAACGCCGAGGAGATCGAGCTCCCCGAGCCGGCGGTGATGGTGCCCTTCCCCACCGTCCTTTGAGACCCGCCTCGGGGGAGCCACCGCGCACCGCGGGTTCTGGCTCCCTCGCACGGGCCTCAGACCGAGTGACCCATCCACCCGAGAATCGGAGACCACCATCATGACCAAGACCACGACCAGCAAGCCTGGCCGCTACGCCTGGCAAGTCGGATTCAGCGGCGTCGTCAGGCACGGAGCGCCGATCTACCGGACCGCCGGCGAGGCGAACTCTGCCGCAAGGAGGCAGGACGGTTGCGGCTCGCGCTACGGTGCGTTCACCAAGCGGATCAAGCTGGATGCGGAGACGTATGCCACGACGAAGTTCTCCGCCTGAGACCCGCCTCGGGGCCGGCGCCGCGCTTCGCGGATAACGCCGGCCTCGCACGGGCCCCAGCCCATCCACAGGGAGAACCATCATCATGAGTGCCATCAGACGCGCTGGCGTCATCGCTGAGTACGGGAGCTTAGAGGCCTACCGTGACTACGTCATCGAGGGCCGGGACAACTGCGCCACCCGCCTACATCGATCCGTCATCGGGGCGATGTCCGACATGGACAACGCCCGGGCCGCCGACCTCCGGATGGCTCTCGCGGACTGGAAGGTCGACCTCGCCTGGGTCGACGCCGAGCTTGCCTCCGAGCGCGAGATCGCTTGAGACCCGCCTCGATTGATGCCGCCAAGAGCCGGGGCTCCCACGCCCCGGCCCTTCTCCGGACCGCCCTCGGCCAGGGCGGTCCCGACAAGGGCCACGCGCTCGCACAAAGGAATCCACCATGCCCAGGACCAGCTCCATCATCCCCTTCCCGACGATCGTCCCGGCGAGCGATGACGACGAGGACGACATGACCCTGGTGATCCCCCTGGATCAGGGACGCGTGCGATACCACCAGCATGTCGGCCGCGAGCCCGGGTGGTTCGCCACGCTCCACTACAAGCGCCCGGTCGGCGATCCGTGCGACGTCCGGTGCGTGTCCGTGTACCAGCCCACGTCCGGCGACCCGGGGATCACATCCTGCCAGCGCTTCTTCCCGGACCCTTTCCCTGGCGGCAATACGGGTTATCCTGAGTAACCCTATCGAGTGACCCTGAGGAGTGCCCTATGACAGAGACCCGCGAGCGCCTGACACCGGAGGAGCGGGCCGGCCGCCAGCGCCGGCTCATGACGGTCGGCGAGTATCTCTACGGCCCTTCGTGGCAGAATGCCTTGGCCACGCGCCTGGAAAAGCGCGGCCCCGTCGCGGTCCCCCGCGTCCGCCTGAATCAATGGGCGAACGGCGCCAAGCCTGTTCCCGGCTGGATGTTGCCCGTCATCGAGACGGTCGCCCGGGAGGCGGCCGCCGAGCTGCGCCAGCGCGCCCTGGTCCTCGACGCGATCGCCGCTGGCGGCGACGCCCCGCCCGGCGCCCCCGGCGAGCCCGAGGGAACTGGTGATTCGTCCGTCGAAACCGGATCCACCGTTGACCAGGGCGCCGCCGGTGGCGCCGGGGAGGCCTTCGAGTTCTCGATGGACACTCCGGTTTCCCCGCCCGGCGCCGACGAGCCCGAGTTCGACATCGGCGCCTTCGTGGACACTTTCGTCCAGACGTACGCCCACGTCCCGCTCCCGCGCTAGACGGGGCCGCCCCCGCCCTTCCTCTGCCGTACGAGCCGCTGTTCCTCAGGCTCGCTTAGGGTTTGGCGGAGGGGTCGGGATTCGAACGGCCAGCCGGTCTCATGCCTTCCTCTCCCTCAGGGGCTTGAGCCCGCGGGACTCGACGACGGGGCTGCCGTCGAGCGGTGGCAACTTGACGAGGCTGATCGCGTCGAGTGCGGCCTGCAGCTCGGGCCCGGAGCTGTACCGGCCGAGGGTGAGGCCGGACCTCTTGTGCCCGACGATCGCTGCGATCAAGTCACCGTTGACGCCGGCACGCTCCATCTTCGTGATGAACCATCTCCTGAAGCTGTGAAAGTTAACTAGAGACCTTCTTTTCCCTTCAACTTCATCTCTTACCGCAACTTCTCTCGAATACCTCGTGAAACGCTTACTAAAGTAAGAGGAGCGCGGCTTCTTGGACGGAGCCTTTGGCCCTGGCCAGTCCTCGAAAAGGCTCGCCGTCGGGGGCTTGCCCTTGATCCGCCGCAGGACGATCGGGCGAAGGTCTGGGTGGATCGGCACGTGCCTCTCGTCCGTCTCCTTCTTCTGAGGCTTGAACGCGAAGATCCCCTCGGCGCACTCGCCGACTTTCAGGTCGATGACCGCGTCGAGTCTGGCCCCGGTCAAGGCAGCGACGGCCATCACGTCGAGCATGCTCTCCCCTTCGAGCGGCTTGCCCATGAACAAGGTCTGGACCTCGGTGTCGGTATAGGCGCGCTCCTCCTGCTCCCCCTCGACGACCTCCCGCTTGATCGTCAGGTCGTAGATCGGGTTCGCCTTGGCGATGCCGCGCTTGCACAGCCAGGCCCAGTAAACCTTCAAGCGCCCGAAATACTTGACCTTCGACGCCCAGCTCAGGTCCGAGCTTTCCTGGAGCCAGTCGGCGAAGGCCAGGGCCGTGTCCCGGTCGAAGGCCTCGACGTGCCGGGGGATGCGCTGGCTCTCCATCCAGTCGAGCAGCAGGTTCAGAGCCCGCGGTTCGTCGAGCTTGGAGCGTTCCTTGATCTTGAGGCTCCGCATGAAGTCGGGATGCGGTGCCGCGATCGGGGTCAGCTTCCCGTAGGCGATCCGGCGGTACTCGGAGGCCTCGCGCCGCGCCTCGGCCGTGAAGAACTCGGCCATGATCGGTCCCTCCTCGTCGTCGATGACGGTCTCCTCCCGCCGGCCGGCGTTCAGTATCTCCGCGGCCCGCGCCTCGATCTGGTGGTCGATGAGGGTCAGGAACGAGCCCTGAGCGGTCTTCATCTCGCGGCGCAGTTCCAACGCCTCCGCGACGAGCGAATGCTTCCGGCCGCCCCGGGCGTCCCAGGCATCGGCGATCCGCTTCTTGAACTCGGCGACGACCGCCACGCTCCGGGTCTTGGCCAGCACTACCGACTTCGTGTCGAGGCCACGCACGAGGCGGTTGCCGAGCTGCCCGCGCAGTTCCTTGGGCACCGCCATCGTGACGCGGTAGAACCCGTTGTAGGCGGCGACGTAGGGGATGTCTGAGCCGGGCTTGCGGGGCACTGTCGGAGGTCCTGGAGGGCGGCGCGTACCGCATAAGTACCGCTACCGCGAACCGCAAAAGCCTTCAAGCGCCGTGGGTTGCTTATGCCAGAATCGGTTAAGTGGACCTTGGCGTCTAATCCCTCCGTCTCCGCCACTTAAGTGGCCTAAGTTACTGTTCTAACTTTCAAAATTGGAACAGCTAAGGCAGCCAACCCACGTTGCGCCCCACATTTCGAAACGGCTTGTACCGGATTTTATCGGACGATGTGGCCTCGCGTGCGCGAGGGTGAAACCTGCAGGTCGCTATCATCGCCGACGCCGGTATCGTCGAGAGCCACTCTAATAGCTCAGCCGGAGTGAGGCCCCATTCGGCGACGGTCATGCTCGATGGCGAACACATGACTGTAGAGGTTGGCCACCCAGCTCCGCCCCTCGACCGTTAGATCGAGAAAGCGGACTGCATCCCCGATGACCGGCTCGATCTTGCCCCAGAAGAATGCCGGGTACCGCTCCGCGAGGTCGGCTGGGCCGGCGTAGCCAAGTTGGTCAGCGAGGCCGACCTCGGCGAACTCATGAAACAGCGCGTTCAGTTTGCGTGGGTATAGCGGATCGCCGAGTTGTCCAATCAGGTCGGCCGCACGCATCAGGCCGGCTTCGGTCCCGGTTTCCCGGTGCTCGTCGTCCGCAGGCACCGGAAAGCGGGTCAACTCGATGGCCCGCATCACCCGCTGCGCATCGACGAGATCATGCGTGCCGAAGCGCTCCTGCACCGCCAGCTTCGAGCGTTCGATGTGGTAGGGCGCCAACGCCGCGTCCGAGGCGCCGCGCGGCAGACCGATGGTCGTGCCCTGCGCGTCGATGACGAATGCGTTCGCCCGGTCACCTGAGCAGACACCGCGCACGTAGCCGATGTCGTGATACAGGGCGGCCAGGATCATATGCAGCCAATCCTCCGGTGTGATGCCCTTGTCGAGGAACCGGCCGCGCAGGATGTCCTGAGCCACGAGGGTGACGAGGGCGGTGTGGTCGCCATCGTGGTAAAGCGCATCGCTGCCGACGATGCGCTCGATGGTCAGACGTGCGGACGCCTCGATCACCTCGGCGAAACGTGGTTCACGACTGCCGAAGGTGCGCTGGTAGGTGAGCGCGAGGTGCTCGCCAAGCGCGTCGGCCAGCATCTTCGTCACGTCGAACATGACTGGTCTCTCACAAATCGAGCAAACGACCACACGGCCTGCTGTGTCGATCAGCATCATGACATCAAGTGAGCGGCGGCCCATATTGAGCAAAGCGCCGAGCGAAATGTCGGGGCGTCAGACTCCGGGGCAGTCTCGTAGGACCTCATAGCCGTCGTGGCTGCGCGCGCATTCCCCGGCTCGACCGGTCCCGAGATCGAGGCGCTGGCCGGTACCATCGAGCGCGTCACCTTCCACAGCCCCGAGACTGGCTTCTGCGTGCTCAAGGTCCAGGCCCGGGGCAAGCGTGACCTCGTCCCGGTGATCGGGCATGCCCCCGCCATCGCGGCCGGCGAGTGGATCACCGCCACCGGCATCTGGCACACGGATCGCCAGCACGGCGTGCAGTTCAAGGCCGACACCCTCCAGGTCACGCCGCCCACCGGGGTGGAGGGTATCGAGAAGTACCTCGCCTCCGGACACATGCGCGGCATCGGCCCGGCCATGGCCAAGCGCATCGTCGCGGCATTCGGCGAGGGCACGTTTGAGATCATCGAGGCCGAGCCGCAGCGGCTGCTCGAGGTCGCCGGCATCGGCCCGAAGCGTGCCGCCCGCATCATCGCCGGCTGGGCCGAGCAGAAGGCCGTGCGCGAAATCATGCTGTTCCTGCACGCCCACGGCGTCGGCACGGCACGGGCGGTGCGGATCTTCAAGACCTATGGGCACGACGCCATCGTGGTCATGACCGAGGATCCCTATCGGCTGGCCAAGGACATCCGCGGCATCGGCTTCAAGACCGCCGACGCCATCGCGATGAAGCTCGGGCTGACCCCGGAGGCGCCGCAGCGGCTGCGCGCGGGCATCTCGTTTGCCCTGCAGACGGCGACCGACGGCGGACACTGCGCGCTCCCTGTGGTGGAACTGATCAAGCTCGCGGGCGACCTCCTCGGCGTCGAGGCGGCGCTGATCCGCTCGGCGTTGCTCGACGTGCTGGAGACCGGCGAGGTCGTGCAGGACATCCTCGGCGACAAGG
>Ga0182232_1000074_pt1 | contig 32947 bp, 49 predicted proteins | sample G6R1MG_30_FD_155484 | JGI IMG/M metagenome (GOLD analysis project Ga0182232, IMG submission 155484) | Phyllosphere microbial comminities from miscanthus, Michigan, USA - G6R3_NF_07NOV2016_LD2 MG | ecosystem: Host-associated > Plants > Phyllosphere > Phylloplane/Leaf | place: USA: Michigan... | reverse complement strand
CGATGACGCAATCGGTTCGCGTCGCTGTGCTTCGACCCTTCGGCAGGGTGGGAGTATCAGCCCGGGGCGAAAGGTCGAATCCGCCCGGCTCAGACCTCGAACGCGCTGGACGAGCGACCCCATTCCCCTCTACGAACATGCGCGTGGGGCCTGTAGCTCAATGGTTAGAGCCGACCGCTCATAACGTCCGTCTCACTTAAAAAGCTCAATCTTTTCAACGAAGAGCGACGGCGAATATCACGGAACGTTCGTGATCGGTTCACGTCAATCTGTAGCAATCTGTCGCCGACTGTTTCCGGCAGCTTCGTCAGGGGCGACGTCGCCCGCTCATGGCGGCGACCGCCTCGCCCATATGGTCCGGGTGATGATGGGCATAGTGGCGGCGTAGCACCGCCTCGCCCATCCCTGCGAAGCCCGCGACCTCCCAGGCCGGCACGCCCTGCTGCATCAGGTGTGTCACGGCCGAGTGCCGGAGTGTGTGCGGTGAAACCCCCTCCCCGAGCTTCGCCAGATCCACGGCGTTCGCGAACCCGACCTTCACCCGGGCGACCGGCTGTCCGCGCCACTCGACAACGAAGCCTGACGCGTCTGTGCCGGCCATGCGCCGCCAGCGCCGGAGATGGGCCAGGATCGATCGCGGCAGGCGAACCGGCGGCTGGCGCTTGTTGGTCTCTCGGCCGCCCTCGCGGAGCCGGTAGAAGACTCCGGCGTCGAGATCGAGATACGACCGGCCGGCGGCGGCATGCCAACTCGCGGTCAGTACGGCGCCGGGGCGGCTCGCCGTCGAATAGGCTAAGAGAATGAACCGGGCGAGGTGGCGCATCGTGTGCCGACCGAGCGTCGTGTTGCCGGTCTTGCGCGCATCGCCCTCCCCGGCCTTGTCGGACGGACGGTCGCCTTCCCGCGCGCGCCACGCGGTCCAGACCAGCCGGGCGACCTCCGAGCGGGAAAGCCAGCGTTCGCGGGCGTCCCCCTTCTTCGGCAGTGCCACCTTCACGACCTCGCGGTGGTAGCCCTCGCGGTGGTGGTGGCCGATGGCGGCCGACAGGTCCTGCAGATCGCGGCGGGCGCCGCCGGGCGAGCCCCGCGACGTCACATAGGCCCTGCATGACGCTCCGGTGACCTCGGCCAGGGAGCGGTTGCCCCACCACGCGTTGAGCCGGGCGATTCGCCGGGCGATGCGTTTTACGTCGGGGTGTGGGGCGACGATGTCGGCCGTGTAGATGCTCAGGACGTCGGCGACCTTGATGGCAGCGAGACCACGTTCCGTGCGCGCCGGCCTGTGGGCTGCGCGGAGATGGTCGGCGAGGGCTTGATGAGCCCCTGCAACATCGTCTGCAGCGCATCCTGTGGGGTGCATCCGGGGGCCGTCTCGGATGACCCAGCGCGCGGCGCGGGTGATGTGACCGGAGGCGTCTCGACGGGGCGGGACAAGGTAGAGGCGGGGGCCTTTGGCGGGGCGCGGCATAGCTTCCTCATCCGCTCAATCGCCTCGAGCGTCGTGTATTCCTTCCCTGCCACGACCTCGGTGACAAGCCGCCCGCGGTCGCGCTCGCGACGCAGGCCGGAGGCAGTCATCCCGCCGCCAGGGAACGCGATCTGAGCGGCGGCGGCGAGCCGGAGAGGGGTTTGATTCGTGACCTCCCCCATCACTCTGCCCCTCCGCGTTCAGCTAGGGCGGCGCGGCCGGCTCGACAGGCGGCGAAGCACGCGCAGACCCGGTGGAAGCCTTCGTCGTGGCGGTGGACGCAGTAGAACAGCGTCTCGTCGGATGCCTCCAGTGCGGCCCGCTGATAGGCTTCGCCCAAATCCTGCGGGTCACTCGTACGGAATGCGCAGACTTGGCAAGCCTTCCGCCAGGGGCGGCCGTCCGGGTGCGGTGCCTCGGCCATGTCGTCTAAGCCGTTCTCCCAATCGGGGAGAAGTGGATATACCTCTGGCCTACGGTGGTCCCTCTGCCCCTCCGTCAGTCCCGTGCCTTTAGCCATCGGTCCGGCCTCCGGGGGTGGTCGGCGGGGTAATGCCTGCTTTGAAACGCTCCCATGCGCGATTGACGAGGTGCGTAGTCTCTTCGTCGGCGGGAGGAACGTCTGTTTGCTCCTCGATCCGCAAGATGGCGGCGACCGTCATGGCGTAGGAGCGGCCATCGCCTTCCCACGACTGTGCGATCATCTCGACCTCGTCCGCCGCCCGCTCCAGCCCCTCTCGGACGCCTTCAGCCCGTGCGGCGGCGACAGCCTCGGATAGGGTGGTGGGATCGATGAGGCGGCTGGCGAAATAGTCCGAGGCCAAGCGCGCGACGAAAGCCGCCTTTGCCTTCGAGGTTTTCGTGTCGCTCCAGTTGCCGTTCTCGTCCCGACATTCGCCGATGAGCGACATGTGGTTCGCGGTGCCGATGTACCGGCCCGACGCCTTCCATTCGCACTGAGGGACCGCCTCAGAAAGCTCCCGCAAGCTCGGCGCGCTCTGTGTCTCAGCCATGGGGGTGCTCCTTCGGGGAGAGGGCAGATCGGATGCGGAGGGCAATGTTTCGGGCGATGGCGTCCCGAATTCCGGGCTTCATCCCTGGCGCGCCGACGCCGAGCGAGTGCAGGGCAAGGCCGAAGAAATCGATCTTGCTCTGTCGCGTGGCGGCCGCCTCCATCCCCTCCTTGAGGCGGGTGATCTCGGCTTCGGCGGCGAGGGTGCGTTCATCGGCCCGGCGGCGCTGCCACATCATGTCGGTGTGGTCGCGCTCTAGGTCGTCGGCCCTCGCCACCGCCGCATCCCGCTCGGCGATGAGCCGGGCAATCGGGCCAGCTATAAGCGCGGAGACCCATCGGCGTCGGAGCGGGATCGTCTCCCCGATGCAGTCGCGGACCTCCTTACGCAGGGCCTTGTCAGCCAGCGCCTCGCGCAGGCCGTTCTGGTCTTCGGGGGCGGTCATGCGGGGCTCCCGTCGAAATCGTCGGCTAGGAAGTCGCTGGCCTCGTCAGGCGTGCGTCCGATCGACCAAGTGCGGGTAACGTGCTCTTGCAGGAAGATCGGCACATTGCAGGAAGGGCAGTTGGTTTCGGTTGGCCCGTCCTCGCCCCAGTAGGAAACGTGGCCCTGAAGGCGCTCGCCGTCGATCATGGCAAAACCCTTGCGGCAGTATGGGCAGGGGATCAGTGCCATCACGCCAGCCCTCCCGCGCCGGCCGGCATGCCGTTGTGCTCGACGCCGTCGAGAAGGCGGCCGGCTGCGCGCTTGCCGATGCGAGCGACGTACTCCGCGTCATCGGTGGTAGGTTCGACCCACCGTTCACCGTCCCACGCGCGAAGCTCGAGACTAACGGGATGTGCGGCGTACCAATCGCCAGTCGCCAGCCACTCGCCGTTCTGCTTATGCAGGTACGGCACGCCGGCCGCCGCACAGGCGTCGCGGATCGCCCGGTACCAGTCCGGATGCGAGGGCCGGGCCCGGTGCTGACCCTGGTCCGTCTCGCCACCGGTGATGACCCAGTCGATGCGCTCGATATCGCTGGCCTGCAGAGCGTCGCGGATGACGGTGTGCCCGCGCACCGTCCCATAGACGATGCGGGTGAAGTCGATCGGCCCGAGCAGTGGTTCGGCCGAGACGAAGGTGAGCGCCGGGCGGAGATCCCGCGCCGCGTCGAGCAGGGCCCGCACGTTGATGTCAGCCCGCTTCTGGTCCTCGCACGTCGTGCCGAGCGCCATGTTGCTGGGCAGCCCACCGGCAGCGTCCGCCATTGCGACGATGTTCTGCGGACGCTTCGTCAGAGCCAGCCAGAGCAGGTGCGGCGTGGCGCGGACGAGGTCGAACCACTCGCGCCGCACGGCGGGGTCGGCCTGGTTGTCGAACGGGTCGCACAGGCTCGGGAAGACCCGGAGCATCCGCCCGGCCTTCCCCGCCTGCTTGTCCCACGCGAGCGGCTTGCGCCAGTAATCCGCGCTGGTCCGCGAGCGCTCGCCGTGCGGCCCCCACGTCACCCGGCCCAGGCGGGTGTCCATGAGGTGCTCGGCGTAGCACCCATCGCACGCCGGGCTGACCTTCGTGCAGCCAATCCAGGGCGACCAGGTGTGGTCCGTCCACTCTATGGTGCTGTGCTCGGCCATCAGGCGACTCCTGCTGCGGGTTTGGGCGCGAGCCGGACGAACGGCACGGATGGCCCCTCACCCCGGCGCAGTTCGGTCTCGACGGCGCCTTTCTGGCGGAGGCCGATGAGCGTCGCGCCGACCGGGCGGCCGAGGGCCACCCCAAGGCAGGTGCGGAAGGTGTGGAGCTCGGCCCACACGGGCGGCACGTGCGCGAGGACCTCGGCCTCCTCGGCGGTGAGGACCGGCGGAACGGCGAGCCGCTCGACGGCCTCGTCCAGACTCGCGACCTCGGCGCCGTCAACGAACCAAAGGCGGGCCGACGTCGTGCCGGCCTCCTTCGCGGCCTTGCCCCGATAGTACCGGTCCATCGCCGACAGGCGCGGGATCGTGGTGTGCTGGAGCAGGTAGCCGAAGCCGCCTGCGCCGAAGTTCACGTGGCCGTTCTCGCGCAAGGCGCCGGCGCGGATGGTGTCCAAGGTGATCGCGGTCATGCGGCCCTCGCGATGTCAGAGGAGATGCGCTCGCCCAGCCACGCGAGGATTGGCCTCGGGTAGGCGTTGCCGAGCGCGCGGTAGCGGGAACCGTCCGGACAATCCTCGGCCGCACGGCCGCGCCAGGGAATTGCCGTGTAGCCATCCGGGACGCCCATCAGGCGCTCGCACTCGGTCGGCGTGAGGCGGCGAACACCGAATACCGATCCGACGGCCGGAGGTTGCTCGGCGGCCGACAGCGCGTGGCTGCGCTCGACCATCGTCCCGCTGCCGTTCTGGCCGCTTTGGTTCGTACGGAACGCGACGGCAGCGTGCCCGCCTGCGCTACCGTCCCCTCGCAAGGCACCGGGCAGCGCACCGATTGAAAAACTGGTCTCGCCGCCGGCCTTACAATCGAAGGCGATGGCGGGCGGGTGCCCCTCGGCTGCGAGCGGATGGCATGGGTCGCCCGGCTGCGGGTTGGACCTGTTCGTTGCACTGGTGATCTGGGTCGTGTCGAAGGCGACCGGCACGAGATTTGTGCCCCGGCCGGTACCGTCCTCACTCGCGTCGAACCCTTCGGCCCGCAGCGTGTGCGCCAGGACGAAGGTCTCGGTCTCGAAGTCCTGGCGGCCGTGCGGGCCGCCGTGGGCATTGAGCGCAGCGGCGACACTGATCGGCCCGCTCTGGCGATTGCCGCCGAATGCCATGGTGACCAGCGTGTCGGTACAATCGTTGTCCACGCCTTTCGCGCCGTCTCTGGCGCGGAGCGTCGTGGCCGTCAGCGGGATATCGTCCAGGCTGTCGCCGCCCGCCGCCCGACCGCCTCCGGCCAGCGTCTGCGCTACGACGCGGCCGGCGGGATCGTCCTTCCCGCTGACGCCTCCAGAGCTCGCCGTAAGGCTTCCGGCAAGGTCTTGCCGCGTTTGGCCGCCCGCCGGATGATCCCCGCGCAGGCCAGCGGGCTCAAAAAGAACCGAGGCGGGATCAATCCCGTCTCCAAGACTTCCGACAAGGAACACGCGTGCGCGTCGTTGGGCGAGGCCGAAGTGTTGACAGTCGAGAACCCGCCATGCCGCCCGCCCCCATGGCCCGGAAACCATGCCCGCACTTGGCCACCGTCCGCGTTCGAGTGGCGAACGCAGGGCATCGTCTGCGCCGACAAGCGTGCCCAAGAAGCATCCGAGGGCGTTATCCGGGGTGTTGAGGACGCCGGGGACGTTCTCCCAGACGACGATGAGGCCGGGGCGGCCTGCATGGCGTCGAGCAGCGTTAATTGCATGGGCGAGCCTGAGGAAGGACAGGGAGAGGTTCCCACGCGGGTCCGACAGGGACAGGCGAAGGCCGGCGACGGAAAACCCCTGGCAGGGCGTTCCGCCGACGAGGACGGCGATGTCCGCCGGGTTGATGCCGAGGCGGCGCAGGTGCCGCATCCGAAGGGCCGAGAAGTCTCCCCACAGCGGCACGAGGCCGGCGGGAGGGCGGCTGCGACGCACATCGTAGGCGCCATGACGCTGCCGGAGCAGCTCGCGCGGGAAGTCTTCGATCTCGGACAGCAGGACCGGCGCCCAGCCAAGCGGCTTCCAGGCCAGCGACGCGACCTCGATCCCGGAGCAGACCGACAAGTAGCGGATGCCCTCGCTGGCCCCGCCGCCGCCGGCGAAGCTGTCAATGATGAGGGGGCGCGTCATGCCGAGGCTCCGTGCTGCATCTTGCGCAGGCGGTTGAGGGTCGGGTGGACGCTCTGCGGCGCGAGGCCGAAGCGCTTGGCCAGGTCGTCCTTGCCGACGCCGGCGGCGTGGGCGGCGAGCATCCGCGCCTTGGCCGCGTCATCCATGCCGCGCCTGCCGTGGCGGCAGTGGACCGAGATGTCCTTCACGTGATCAAGGACGCACCGAGCGGAGCGGCCGAACTCGGCGCCGATCGCCGAGAGGGACAGCCCGCGGGCGCGCATCTCGCGCATCCGCTCGCGCTCGCGGTTGGTGACGGGGGCGGTCGCCATCACGCCACCTCGGACGTCGGCTGACGGACCGGGCGAACCATCGCCAAGGCAGACCGCCAAAGGCTCGGGCGAGGCCCTGGCGCTGGCGGCGTCGGAGGCTTCGGCACGAGGGTGAGCACCGGAGCCGGGCGCTCGTCCGCGCCGAGGCCGTACCGGCGAACCAGGGCGACCAGGCGCTCCAGATCGGCGATGGTCTTGGCGTCGACCTCGATCTCGCGGACGCGCTGCGAGGTCGCCGGGCAGTCGCTTGGGGCGTCGAGGTCGATGAGATCGCGGCGGACCTGATCGAACCGCATCGCCAAGCCGCGTGAGCGCCGCGACAGGCTGTCGATCTCGAAGGTGGTGAGCTTCTTCGCCTGCATCACAGCCTCCGGAGGTCGGCGGCGACGCGCTGGATACGGTGAGCGGCGAGCAGCACCACGTTCTCGGGCTGGGGCTGGGCAGTCTCCAGCACCGCATGATGACCGGCGAAGCTCTTGGCCTCGTCGAGAAGGTTCATGCCGGTCTGAGCGTCGCCAATGGCGAAGGCCGCCATGGCGGCTCCGATCTCGGAGCCCACGACGGTGTGGGCTGTGCGCAGCCGGCGGGTTTCGGCGATGGCCGTGCCGAGAGTGGTGGCCTCCAAGGCGTTCAGGCGCCCGGCCAAATCGCTGTATGTCGGCAGGCCCACCAGGGTGAGCCCCTGGTCGCACAGGTTCACGATGCGGGCGGGGTCGGGGCGCTCGGTGGCGCGATGCTCGACGGAATCGTTCACGGAACAGGCTCCTGAGGGCTTGGCGGCTGAGGATCGGCAGAGGGGAGCGTCAGGCGGCCCGGTCGTGCTCGGGCGCGTCGTGGTCGTCGGCGGGCAAATGCTGCCAGGTCAGGCCACGGGCGATCTGGCGAACGGTGCCGGCGGCGATGCCGAAGGACCGGGCGACATCGGCGAAGGATCGGGTCCTGGCCGCCTGCCTGATCGCCCGGACATCGGCCTCGGTCAGCTTCGCGCCTGGGTGGGTCTGGCCCTTGACCCTCGTCCCATGGCGGTAGCTGTCGGCGACGTTTTCGAGGCGAGTGCCCCAGCGGAGGTTGTCGAGCCGGTTGTTGCTGGGCGTGCCGTCGCCGTGCAGGCCCTCGTGTCCTGCGGGGCACGGGCCAACGAAGGCCGCGAGCACCAGAGCATGGACCTGACGCGAGTTCCCGCGGCCCAGAACCACGATTTGGTGTCCGCTCTCCTTTGTGCCCGGCCGCAGCACTTGGCCGGGATAGAAGCGCTCGACCTGAAGCGTTGCGCCTGTCCACCGGCAGGTGGTTTCGTGAGTGGCGGTCCGGTCGAGGCCACGAACACGACCGAGATCCGAAACCTCGTAGAGCTCTTCGAACCCCACGACGGGGAGCCAGTGTTCGGCGACCATCGGATCAGTCCTCGCGCTGCGCATGCTCGACACCGAGTGCGAAGCCGGCCTCGTAGTTCGCGAGCAGCGTCGGATCGGCCTTGACGTCGGCCGTCAGCCCCTTGCGGATGCCGCGCATCCCGCCCTCGTATCCGAGAGTGTAGGCGGGGCTTTCCTCGTCGATGACGGGGCCGACCGACCCCTCGTCATGCTCGACGGTGCGATCAGCCTCCGCGCCCGCTTCGGCGGCGTCCGTCGCTACGGACACGAAGTCGTCGACGGGCTCGGAGGTGGCCTTCGGCCCAGCCGCCAGGGCATCAAGCCGAGCGCTGATCCCCTTGGCCGGCGCCGCCTCGCGCACCGGGGCGCCGCTGTTCGGCGCGTCCTCGATCTCGTCCTTCGCGTAGACGCCGAGGAGCACGTCGGGGAAGTGCCGGCGGCACAGCGCGCGGCCCGAATAATAGAACTGTTGCTGGTCGGGGTCGCTCTTCCACAGCGGCGAGTTCTTCGGTGTGATCCGGCCGAACTCCGGCGAGGTGTACTCGACGGTCTCGCCCGAGCCGTCGTTCAAGACCGCTGTGACCTTGCACTTCCGCTTGTCGCCCTCGCCCAGGTACTCGACCCGGAACCGGCCCTTGATCGGCGCGCGCTGGAGGATGACGGCCTGCACGAGCTGCGACTCGTAGGCGAGCCGGTCGTTCACGCTGTAGCTCTTGTTCGCCACCGCATAGGGCGACATACGCCACTCTACGGCCTGGAGGGTCACGGCCATGCACGAGCCAGGGTTGGCGCGCAGGTGCTTGGGGATCGCGATGCCGCCCACGGACATCATCTTCGCGAACTCCATGATCTGCGCCATGCTCACGAACGACAGGCCGCCGGCCTGATCGGAGACGGCGAGGGCGTTGGCCGCCGTGGTGTCGATGCGCTCGGCGATGCGGCGCTCGGTGTCGCTCAGGGCGAGTGCGTTGCCGGAAGTCATGCTGCTTTGGCCTTCTTGGGCGCACGGATGCGCAGGACGGGGAAGGTGTTGGCCTTGACCGTGAATTCGGCCCGGCTCTGCATCGTGCGGGTGATCTCGCGGCCGTCGCCGAGGCGGGCGAGCGGGGCACCGCCGAGCTTCTCGACGATCTCGGCCTTGATCTCGTCGAGGCGCTTTTGGTCGGCCTTCACGCGGGCGTTCAGCTCGTCGCGCTCGTCGAGGATGGCCGGGAGACGGTTGTCCTCGCTGAGATCCAGCGCCTCGGCTCGCCCGTCCGGCGGCCACAGGTCGGAGATCGTTTCGCCGTCGCGGGCATAGTCGGCGGCCGGCGGCTCGCCGCGCTCGACCCGGCCCCAGAACAAGTCGGTCTCGGCGACGATGCGATCCCAGATGCCGGCGTGCAGCGGCACGTCGATGACGTGGATATCGAGCCCATGGCCGACGACGAGGAGCGCCACACAGGCCCATGAAGCGCCGGTCAGCTTCGCCTCGACGATGGCTTGCACGGCGATCCAGACCGGCAGGTTGATCGCGCCGTCCTCGTCCTTCCACTTCTGGCGGAAGATCATGTCGGAGACGGTCTTCACCTGAACGATGCCGCTCCCCGGTCGCGTCGGATCGACGGCGTAGGCGTCGGGCGTTGCACCGATCCGCAGGGCTGGCGCGCGGAGGTAGACATCGTTCGCCGGCTCGACCGTCCAGGTCGGGCGCTCTTCGGCGAGCATCTGGAGGGCGTCGTCCTCGAGAAGGCGGCCCCGGCGCATGGCCGGCGTCTCCGTCGGGTCTTCGCTCAGGAGGCCAGACTTCAGCGCCCAGAGCTCGAACGCGGTGGTGTACTCGTGGGCGCCGAGCACTGCGCCGGCGACCGAGGCGGTGACGTCCTGCTGGCGTAGAGCGAGCCAGGACGCGCGGTCGGAAATGGGGATACGGTCGATCTGCATGGCGCTCACTCGGCTGCGACGGGAAGGGCGGACGGCTCGGCCTCGGCGGCGGCCTCGTTGACCTGGGCGATCCAGGCCTCGGCGAAGGCGATGCGCTCGGCCGCCGAGTCGGTCGGCTCGATGACGAGGAAGGCGCCGACGCCGTGCCGGTCTTCGATGGTGGCGCGGGTGCCCTGCCGGATGCGGTACGGGGCGCGGCTGTAGAGAGCGGCGAAGTTCATCGCTCAGGCCTCCATCCAGTCGCGGAGACGCAGGACGGAGCGGTCGGCGTGATCGAGCATCTGCCCAAAGGCGACAGAGGCCGAGTTGCCCAAAGCCCATGCGAGGCCGATCAGGAACGGACCGGCAGATAAAGCGAGGCAGGCAAGTTGAGGGTCCGTGAGCATGACGGGCTCGCGATGTGGGAGGGAATGGCCGGGCCGCCCGGCGCGAGCGGCCCGGTGGGCGGCTCAGGCGGCGCGACGGCGATCCAGGCAGTCGGCTGGCCCCTGACGCTCGCTCTCGAAGTCGAGGTCGCGCAGGCTGTTGGCCTCGACCCAGGCCGTGGGCTGCGGGATGCCGTGGCGGGTGAAGGCGTCGTCGAGGCTCGACGGAAGCTCGATCGCAGCCGCCTCGACGTAGGCGGCGACGTCTCGGAGGATCGCGGCGGTGACGTTCGTGATCGACTCCAAACCGTCCGTCAGATCGACCGCGTAGATCGCCGTCAGGACGTAGGCGTCGAGCTGGCCGGTGCCGAGGTACTCGACCACGCTGGCGGCGGTGTCGCCGACGTTGGTCTCGGCCAGGACCTGCTCGTCGGCCGAACCGCGGCGCGGGATCGTGAACCGGACCATGTGGGTCAGCGGTCCGACAGGCGCGGCAATGGCGAAACGGCGAGCGATCTCGGAGAGAGCCGGGGCCGGCGGCGACACGGCACCGCGCTGAACGGCGGACCGCGCCTCGTCCTCCTCGCGGAAGCCTCCGACGTTGATGCGGGTGGTCCGGCTGTGCGCCGTCGTGGGCACGAGGTCTGCGTGCCAGAGGCCGTGGCGCCGGGTGACGGAGCCGAGGATCACGCCCTCCGCGCCGATGAGATCACGGCGCGTCGGGGAGGATTCGATCCAGGTGGGGGCGGTGGTCGGCTTGGGCATTTGCGGCTCCATCGGCCTGGGCTGATGGAGCTAAGTTGCCAAATGGCAAAACGTACGTCAAGCAGTTTTTGCCATATGGCAATGACGGTTTAAATCTGCACCGGCGTCAGTTCGCCGGATCCTGCTGCTGGACACTGATGAGAGTGGCGATGGAGTTCTCGCACTGCCCGCAGCCGAAGTTCTGCCGACTCAGCCAAGCGCTGACGAGCAACTCGTCCACGGTTGCCGGGGCATCTTCGATGTCAGGCGATTCGATGGTCCGCGACGTCATGTGGTGGCAGTTGTGACACCGCAAGCGCATCGTGAAGCGCGCCCGCACCGTGGGAACCTCAAGGAACATCCAGCTCTCCTTCGCCGCGATGTTCTCATTATGTTCTCACGTCTTCGCCGTTGTCGAGGGCGGAGCGCGAGGCGGGGGATTATTCGTTTTTCCGCCTGTGGATTGGGCGCCAGCGGCCGGTGCTAACCCTTCCGTGCAGGAACCCGACGCACCCGCATCGAAACATCCCGCACTAAGCCGATAACCTCCAAAGACTGCCATTGGTCGTCCTGGGGGTCATTCAAGACTTTTATGGGCTTATACTTTGAGTTGGTAGATCGAGGGCAGAACCAAACCTCGTCATCGTGCAGCTCGATCTCTTTGACCGACCACTCACGAAGGTGCCCGCCTTCGCGGACGCGTTGTATGACGACGATCATGCCTTCGAGGTAAGGCTGTCCAGTCTGTTCGAAATCCACGCATATGACGCGCGCCCCGTCTGGGATTGGGGGCTGGGCAGCGTTCATGCTGTCGCCCTCTACCGTGAGAGCGAATCGACGGGCCTGCGGAAAATCCTCGTCCTCGGGCTCGAAGACATACTCGGGCTCCGCATCCTCGAACTCGACCACTTCCCGGAACACCCCTGCCGCCGTTCTGCCGACAAGCGGTATTGGGAGGAGCCCTTTCCGCACTGGCGCCGATTGCCCGAACCCGCCCGGCGCTTCGGTGCCGGCCGGCATAATCTCGTCGAGCTGGCAGCCGAGGGCAACCGCGATCTTCTCCATCTCGTGGACGCGCGGCTCACGTTTGCCGGTCTCGAAGCGTGAGACCTGAGAAGTCGACAGCCCCACCATATCGGCGAGCGTCTCCAGGGACAGCCCCCGCTCCTTTCGCAACTGCCGCATCGCATCATTCGCCATACGGCAAGGATGATCGCTGATTTGCACCGCCTCCAGAGCCGATTGGCAAACCGCGCTTGACAATTCTTGCCATATGGCAAAATGCTTGGCCATGGATCTCGCAGCCTACCTGACCGAGCACAAGATCAAGCCGGCGACCTTCGCGGCAGAGATCGGCGTGCCCCCCTCAACCATCACGCGCATTCTCCGGGGGGAGCGCGATCCTCGTGGCGCAACGATCCGTAAGATCGTTGAGGGGACCGGCGGCTTGGTGACGGCCGGCGATCTTCTGAGCGGCTGCCGGCCAACGCCTCCCGCCGAGGTGGCCGCGTGATGCGCCGCGCCCTCGCCTTCTCCGCTGTGCTGCTGCTCGCCGGCTGCACCGATCCCGACGGTTCGCGCGACGTTCTGGAGGCCGCCGGGTACTCCGAGGTCCAGATCGTCGAGCGCCCGAACTGGTTCTCGTCGAACTGCGGCGAGCGCGACTCGTACGCGACCCACTTCCGGGCCAAGGGCCCGACCGGGATCGGTGTCGAGGGTGTCGTCTGCTCGCAGGGCTCCTACGGCAAAGGTGCAACGGTCCGCATCCTTCGCGTGATCCGGAACGCTCCTGGCGTGAGCGCCCCGCAATCGGGCGCGGTCCGCTGACATGGCCGCGCTCGCCGCCCTCCTCTTCGCAATCCTGGGCATCGTCGGCCTCGCGATCGCGTTCCTGACCGGCTCCGGCCGCGCGCTGACGTTCGGCTTAGCCGACGTCGCCATCGGCCTCGTCGCGTTCTGCATCTGGGCGTGGTCGCTGTGAGCGCCGCCCTCCCCCATTCCCCTCGTGCCGGAGTGATCCGGCCGAGCGCCGGGGCCGTGAACGCCCCCCTCGTTTCGACACGCGGTCCCGGCGATTCCGTTTCGCGTCCCCTCGACGCGTCCGAAGCCCATGGCGTGGGCATCCGCCTCTCGGGCGGTCTTCCTCACCTGACTGGCCGGGGCCTTCGCGCCCCGGCCTCTTTCCCCTTGCGTGATCGTCGTCGCCGCCAAGCTGCCGATCCCGCCTGTGTAGTGCGTCCCCTGTCCAACCCCCTTTTGCATATCCGCACTCCCCGTCTGTGTTCTCCAATAACCACGGACGGATTTGCTCATGTGCAAAAGGTTTTTGCGGAGGCTGCAAATGCCTGACGCTGATATCGCGCGCGCTCAATTCTTCGCCGACGACCTTCTCCGCTGGGAGACGCGCGGCCCCGGCGACACCGCCAACGCCATGAAGCGGGTCGCACACCACGCCGCCCTGCCCTTCTCGAAGCTCTGGGCGCTCCGCTACCGGCCGCCCAAGGCCATCGCCTCCCACGTCCTTGCGGCCCTCGAGGCCGCCCACGCCCGCGAAGTCGAGCGGCAGTTGAGGAAGCTCGCCCATGACGTCGAGATCACCGCCCGCATCGCCGGGCCTGCGGACCCTGCTGTCGCTGCGGCTCAGGCTGCTCTTCGCGCGGCTGAAGGCGCGCGTGCGGGCCTGGTGGGATCGCCTCTGGCGCCGGCTCCAGCCGTGGCGCGGCGGGTGAAGCCCCACTTCGATCTGCCGCTGTTTCGGGCGGCCCAACAGGGAGAGTGACGATGTTCCATTCCGCGAAGCAGACCGTGCCGGTGTCAAGCCAGACGGAGATTTACGAGGCGGCCCGTTCAGGTGCCCTGGCTCCACGTGACCGCGCGACGGTCGGCGCCATCATTGAGCGCTCCATCGAGGTCTCCCAATCCATCGCCAGCGCGCAGAAGCAGACGTTCGCGCTCGCCGACCGGGCCGAGGATCTGATCGGCCGTTTGACTGGCGCCTTTCCTACGGCCGGGTCCGAGGCATCCGCCCAGAACAAGGCGCACTCGGCCGCTGCACCCACCTGCGCAATCGAACTGCTGTTCGAGGCCATGGACGGTCTCGACCCGCAGGTGAACGCGCTGCTCTCGCCGCTCGCCAGGATCTCCCACGCGCTCGAGCGTCTGGAACGCGTCCTCGGCTGATCCCGCCCCCTCGCCGGGCGGCGCGGTGCCGCTCGGCCAACCCTTCGGAGAGCACCATGGTGGACGGTCGGGATCAGAACCAGGCGTTCGCGCACAATCAGGCCCTTCGCGACGGCATCGCGGATTTCGGCGACGCGCTCGTCGCCCTGAAGGCGGGCCTGCGCGTCGCGCGCACCGGCTGGAACGGCAAGGGCATGTGGCTGTCCCTGAGCGGACCCCTGCCCGGCCGGGCCATCGCTGCCGAGAACTTCTGGTCCTCAAACAACAGCGAGTTCGCCCGCGAGAACGGCGGCTCCGCGACCGTCCTGCCCTGCATCACCATGAAGACCGCCGCCGGCGAGGTCCTCATGGGCTGGCTCGCCTCGCAGACGGACATGCTCGCCGAGGACTGGTGCGTCGTCTGACGCCCGCGTCCGAGCCCCGCTTCACACCCTGCTTCACACCGGAGACCGCCTGTGGCCGCATTCACGAAAAAGCCCGTCACCATCGAAGCCGTCCAGATCACGGCCGCCGACTTCAACGGGACCGAGTTTGACGGCTCCCCTTTCTCGGGCACGCCCGAGTGGATCCGGGTTGCCATGGCTCAGGGCATCCTCGTGCCCGTGGGCCAGGACACCGACTATGCGGTGTGGGACGTGCGGACGGACGAGGGCGTGATGCGCGCCGTTCCCGGCGACTGGATTATCCGGGGCGTCGAGGGCGAACTGTACCCCTGCCGGGATTCGGTTTTCCAAGCGACGTACGTCGTCACCTCGCGCCAAGCCGACGGCAGCGGCACTCCGGCCCTCACCCGCAACGAGGCCGACGCCATCGTCGAAAAGGCGACGGCGCCCCGCGTCACGGCGGACGCGATCACGGCGAAGATCGCCGACTCGAAGTTCTTCCGCGACGGCGTGCTGACGATCTGCATCATCACCATGCGGAACGGCTTCACCTTCGTGGGCAAGTCGGCCTGCGTCTCGGTTGAGAACTACGACCAGGCCGCCGGCGAGCGGTACGCCTACGACGACGCGTTCCGGCAGATCTGGGCGTTCGAGGCCTACCTGCTGCGCGAGACCCTGTCCGCCATCGCCGCCGAGCAGCGGGGCCAGGACAGCGCCGTCGAGGCGTCTCCGTCCGCTGCCCAGGACACCCGCTCGCGTGGCGAGCCCCGTGTGCCGCGTCGCGAGGATCGCCTGCCCGGCGGCCGTCCGCACCCCTGACCGCGCCCTTCCCGTCCCTGCCGCAGGAGCACCCACGTGACCGACAAGCTGACCGACGTCATCGACGAGATGGTCCGGAACAAGACCTTCAGCCTCGACGCGCTCGAAGCCGTTAAGGGACTGAAAGACCGGGCCATCGAGCAGGAAAAGAAGATCGAGCGGCTGGATAGTCTGCTCGCGACACGCGCCGAGAGCGAGGCTCGCCTGAGAGCCGAGAACTCGACCCTTCAGCGGACGATCGACGATCACGCGAAGAACGAGATCTCTCTGCGCGAGCGCGAAGCCAAGGTGCTGACGCTAGAGCTGGCCGAGGCTCGCTCCACCGCAACAGCCGGCGCGCTGCGCGAGGCTTTCGGGATCGTCTTCAAGAACACCACGATCCGGGAATCGGTGCAGCGCTCTACCGCCGTCGCTGTGCCCGGCACGGCAACCTCGATGGGCTTCCCGGCGACAGTTCCGGAGCACTCCACCGTCGAGCGCACGGTCGAATAGCCCTCATCCCAGAAACCAAACCGCCCGGTCCCTTTGCGGCGAAGCAGGGAGCCGGGCGGCAGTGATGTGCTCTTGTGGAGTAGGAAAATGGTAGCCCAAAATACCGCGTCTCCGCAAGTAGACATGACCAGCGTTGCCGCAGATCAACTGAAATCCTTCATCGAGCGCATCGAACGGCTCGAAGAAGAGAAGGCCGGCATAGCCTCAGACATCAAGGATGTTTACGCGGAGGCCAAAGGGACGGGCTTCGACGTGAAGGCGATTCGCAAGATCGTCCGCCTTCGCAAAATGGATCATGCCCAACGCCAGGAAGAGGAAGCCGTCCTCGAACTCTACATGGGCGCGCTCGGCATGCTGGGCGACACGCTGCTCGGACGCTCGGCCGTCGAGCGCGAGGTCGCGCAGAGCAGGATCACCATCACCGCCGGCGGTCGCACCGTCGAGACCACTGGGGCGAAGCTCGCCGAGGCCACGGCGCGGGTCGAACTGCAGAAGCAGGTTGGCGAGAAGGGTGATGGGTCGCTCAAAAGACGGATGGGCGAACGCCTGAAGGAAGCCTTCGGCGAGGAGAACGTGACCTTCAACGCGCGGATCACCCGCAGCGGGGCACGGGTGATGCGCGCGGCGGCGAAGCGCATGCGGGCCGGCGGGCAGATCGACATCGAAGATGCCATCGCTGTGAGGGCCTGAGCCATGAGCCGCCCCAGCCCCATCATCACCGCCGCCGATTTCCGCGCCCTCGGGCCGTCCGGCATCCTCGCTCGCATGAAGCAGGACGAGGTCCGCCAGCGCCGGGCACCGGTCGTCCCGCGCTCCCGCTCGCCGAAGTGCGAGCTTCGCCCCGAGTGGGCGGACCGGCCCGTTGCCGATACCGTCGTGCTCGACTTGCCGATGCCGCCGGGGGTGAACAACCTCTATTTCAACCGTCCCGGCGTCGGGCGGGTGAAGACGGCCCTATACCGCCGGTGGCGGGCCGATGCTGTGCGCCTGGGCGCCCTCCAGGCCCCGGCCCGGATCGTGGGCCGCGCCGATGTCACGATCCACCTCATGGCGGCCGAGGGCGACACCGACGCCTACGCGAAGCCGCTGATCGACGCGGCCCGGCAGATCGGCATCATCGCTGACGACGGGAAGCGCTACGTCCGTCACGTCGTGAGCCTGCGTGCCGACCGGGCCGACGCAGTGCGCATTGTGTTCGTGCGCGTGACCGATGCCGTGGCGGTGGCATCATGAAGGCGGCCCCCACGTTCCGCCCGAGCGAACTGCACGCGATGGGTCTGGCCCTGCTCGAGCGCGAGCAGGCCGAGGCCCGCGCAAGGATGGCGGCTGGCGCCAAGGGTGCGAAAATTTCGCAGCCCTCGCGTGCCCTGGACCGGATCGGCGCGCGCTTCGGCGTCTCCGGCCGGCAAGTCGAGAAGATCGGCGACATCTGCCGTGCGGCCGAGGCCGAGCCCGAGCGGTTCGGCCACCTCCTCGAAGAGATGGACCGCACCGGCAAGATCAACGGGCCTCACACCAAGCTGCTGCGCGCCCGCGACGAGGACCGTGTGCTCGGCCTCGCCCCGGTGCAGGGCCGGTTCCGCACCCTGGTGTTCGATCCGCCATGGGACGAGGACAACATCTCGGATGCGGCCGGGCACGACTATGCCCTGATGGCGCTCGACGAGATCCTCGCCATGCCGGTCCCCGATTGGGCCGAAGACGACGCGCATCTCTACCTCTGGGTCACCAACAACACGATTCTGCTGGCGCCTCAGATCCTCGCGGCCTGGGGCTTCGAGCACAAGACCGTGCTGACCTGGACCAAGCCGGACATCGGCTTCGGGCGCTACTTCCGGAACAGCACTGAGCACGTGATCTTCGCGGTGCGCGGCGCGATGCGTACCCGGGCGCCGGCTCGTTCGATTCGCACCGACCACGACTGGCCCGTCGGCGCCAACTCGGTGAAGCCGGACGCCTTCTACGACCTCGTGCGCGCCTGCAGCTTCCCGCCCTACGGCGAGGGCTTCCAGCGCACGCCGCGGGCCGACTTCGTGAACCTCTACCAGCCTGCCCCCGTCCTCGCGGCTGCGGAGTAGCGGCCATGAGCGGGATCGCGCTTCGCTGGGCCCATGCTCAGACCGCCGGCAACCTGACCCTGAAGGCCGTCCTCTTGGCGCTCGCCAGCCGCGCCCATGATGACGGCCATACCTGGGTGTCTCAGGGCACGCTCGCGGCCGACCTTGAGTGCGACGTCCGCACGATCCGGCGCTCGCTGCAGGCGCTCGAGGACAAGGGCTTCCTCGTCCGCGAGGATCGTATTCGGGACGACGGCTCGCGCGCCTCGGACATGATTCGGCTCGTTCTCTACGCGCCGGACAGAAAGTCCGGGGGTGGGGACAGAGAGTCCGGGGGGGCGGGCACACGGCCCGAGGGGACCCGGTCACAGAGTCCGGGGGGCCCGGACAGAGAGTCCCCCCTCACTACGTTTGAACAAAAACCTACCCAACAGGAATCACAAGAACCTCTCGATTCGGCGTGCGCATGGCCGTCCGATTTCCGAGAGCGGTTCCGGGAGGCCTACCCGCACTGGGTCAAGGGTCCGGTCGCCTTCGCCGAGCTGGATCGGCTGCAGCGCGAAGGCGATGTGCCGTTCGAGGCCATCCTGGACGGGATCGCCCGGTACGTCGCGAGCAAGCCGCCCGATCGAAACTGGATGGGGCCCGACCGCTTCCTCGCTGATCGCCGGTTCGAGGATCGCCCTGCCCCGATGACGCCTCGCCTCGTCCGCCCAGACGGGCCGCGAACGCCCCAACCCACCGGCAACGTCGCCCGAAGCCTCGAACTGAAACGCCTGCTCCAGGAGCGCGAACATGGGAACCGTGAAGCCGACGACAGCCGTAGCGACGATCAGCCCGGCGCAGCTCGAGGAGAAGATCACGGCGTTGCATGGGCGGCTGGCGGAGGTGGAAGGCCAGCCGAATCGGTTCTGCGTGCCGCGCGCTTTGGCGCCTTCGACCGTGGAGAGGCGGCAGCTCTCCGCCGCCGTCGCGCACCTGGAAGCGCGGCTTGAGCCCTGCCACGACAAGCTCGTGATCGAGGCCGTGATCTCGCAGTTCCTCATCCCGTACGACACGGCGCGGGAGGCGGACCCGGTCAGCACGGAATCGCGGAACGAGCGGTACGTGAAGGCGCTGCTCGGTCAGCCCCTCGGGGCGATCATGGCGGCCGTGGATCGGTTCGACAGCGCGAGCACGATCCTGCCGGCGCATCCGTCGTTCCGCCCGAAGCCGGCCGAGTTCGCGGCCGAGGTGAAGGCGGGGCTATCCGGGCTGCGCAAGAAGCTCGTCCACGCCCGTCGGATCCTCTCGGCCGAGGTGTTCGATCCGCCGACGCCCGAGCAACTCGCCGAGGTGCAGCGGGTCGCGAAGGATTACCTCGACAGCCGCAAGCCGCCGAACGACGCCCGCCCGGTCCTCGCGATGCCCGAGGATGGGCCGCCGCCCGCGGTGGACATCGTCGCGCCGCTCCGGGGTTTGGACGCCTCCCACCTCATGGAGCGGCTCGACCGAAAGCGGGTGTCGGCGTGAGCGCGGCGCTCGCCCTCCCCACGGAAGCCGAGCGCATCGTCGAGGCGTGGCGGGTTGGCGTGCGTAGCCTGCCAGTCCTGGCCCCGCCCTGTCGCGGGATGACCACGGCAGGCTGGCCGGGCGTGCGGGCCGGTATGCTCCACTTCCTCGACACATGGGGCCTCGACGCGGTCTGCATGGGGTTCGGCACCCGCGCGCTGTTCGGCGTTCACCGTTTGGCTGCGGCGTACCGGGTGGATTCGTGCGGGGCGCTCATTCACGTCACGTGGATGCCGATCGCGGCCGTGGAGCCCGGCGTGATCTGGTTCGCGAACGGGCTGGTGTTCCGCGGAATGACGAACCCGAACGAGAGCGTTCCCATCTGGAAGTTCAGAGGCGACCCCGCTCGTGCTGGCTGAAAACCCGCTGCGTCGTCCCGAAGGTCCCGATCCCCCGAGTCCCTACCCTCCCGAGCGCGTCCGCCTGTGGCTCATCGCTGCGTGGGCCGGATCCAGCGAGGCGGACGCGCAGGCCGGCCCGAAACCGGGCGACGTGCGGGTTCAACGCTGGCCCGAGCTCTACGTCCACGACTGGCGGATGAAGGCACAGCTCAAGGCCTGGCTCAACGCGCAGGTCGGGCGCGAGCCGAGCTTCCGGGAGGCGTGCCGGATCGCCGGCTGGGACCGGCGCCAAGCCTTGCGCGGGGTCGACATGGCGGTGGCGCTGATCTCCATCGGATTGAGCACCGCCCCCGTGACATCTGCGAAAAGTTAATGGGATTGACTTTGCCGCCAGCGCCATCGGACCCGTGTATTCAGATGGCGCGCCGATGGAGCCGCGCCCGAAACCTGGGGCACCCCCGTGACCGCGTCGGCATCGAAGTCGTCCAGCACCACCCGCACTACAACCGTCGACCGCCTCGCCCTGATTCGCGCGAAGGCCGAGGAGCGCCGCGCCGCCAAGACCGAGCGAGAAGCCCTCACGGCGAAACTCGACGCTAAGGCCGCCGCCGAGGACGCTGAGGCGCTGTCGGCCTGCCACGTGATCCTCGATCGCATGTCGATCCGTGGTGCTGAGGCCCGGGCTCGCCGCGATCGTCAAGCCGGTGCGCTCCCGGCGCGGAAGCGTGCGCGCATCGCCCGCGCTGCGCCGGTCACCGCCCGCGACGTCGAGGTGGACGCGGGCAAGGCCTCCGTCCGAGATCCCTACGACCCGTCGAGCTTCATCACCGCCAGCGTGAATCGCCGGGTCGACGTACTCGCGGCCGAGCGTGCCGCCAACCGGATCACCGAGGCGCAATTCCAGGTCGGCCGCATGCTCCAGACGGTCTGGGAGAAGCAGATGGGCGTGCGCTCGGGCGGGACCTGGGACAGCACCACGTCCGGCGCCGGGCCGGGCTCGCTCACTGTGTCCCACGCCTTCACCATCGAGGATATCCGGATGCTGGGCCGGATCGAGACCGCTAAGGCCGTGAAGGCTATGAACGAGCGCGCCGCCCGCGTGATCGGCGAGAGTGGGGTGCGATTCCTCCGCGCGATCCTGTCCGAGGGCTTCAGCTTCGCGAGCTATGCCGAGGCGCGTGGGCGCGGGACTGGCGAGCGGGCGTCCACGGACATCGCCAAGCGGTTCCGCTGGCTCCTCGACGAGCTGACCGAGTCGCAGCACACCGTGCGGGCGCCGGGGGCTCCGATCTGGAACGACGGTTACGCCGCGCTGGCCGATACGGCGCCGGAGCGGCTGAAAGCCCTCCCTCCGCAACGGGGTTGAGGGGGTGCTGCCGGAGCCCGAGCCCGAGGTCCTGCCGGGGCAGGTCTGGCGCGTCCACGGCGGGGTATGGGTCGTCGACGCCGTGCGCTGGGATGGGTTCGAGCACACGGCGTACTGCTCGAAACGGCGCGGGAAGGACACGCTGCAGATGCCGGCCCGGCTCATCGCGCAGGGTGGGACGTTGCTGTCACCCACTGCTTAAGTGCCGACGCTGGACACCAAGAACGAAACTCGATATAGGGGCTATATCGAGTTTCAAACGAGGTCGCTATGGCAGACCGTGACCCCCGCATGTCGGGGCCGACGCTGAAGGTCCTGAAATTTTACCTGACGACACCCGCCGCTGATCATTCGGGGGCGGCGATCTCGAAGGCAACCGGCGTCGGCGCCGGCACGCTGTATCCGCTGTTGGCCCGGCTGGAAGATGCGGGATGGCTAATCAGTGAGTGGGAAATCGTTGATCCAAGCGAGGCGGGGCGTCCGCGGCGACGGTACTATCGACTTACCGGGGTCGGGCAGACTCGTGCGCGTGCCGCATTCGCTGAATTCCAGATCGGCGACATTGGGGGGACGCCGTCATGGGCTCGCTGACAATGATACTTGCTGCGTTGGGAAGCTTTGCCGGTGTAATCGTTCTCGGATTGCTCAAAGACGAAGCGGCTGCGTGGCTCCCTCGTCTTACTACCAGAATAATTAAATTTGCAGCCAGTCGTATGCCAAGCGAAATGAGCATGCGCTATGAAGAGGAATGGGCTTCTCATGTGAATGATTACCCAGGTAAAATTAGCCAGCTTTACCAAGCAATCAATCTCTTGCGAGCGGCTGAAAGCTTAAGGCCAAAATCACGGTTATATATCGTCACTAGACGCGCTTTGATCGTCATAGGCTCTTGCTATTATATTCAAATATTAGTTGTTTTTCGGGTGTACCACCTTTCGATTACCGCACCCGAAAGCAATGCTATAGGATATGTGATAGCAACTATTTTGACCGCGATCGTTGCTACATTGGCGGCTGCCATGTTGTGGCGGGAGCGCCGAAAGGCCAAAGTCAGAGCCGCCGATTGACCCGACGGGCGTTCCATAGCAGAACACCAACGTCGCACGACACGCGCCCGGGGCCCACCAGCCGCCGGGCGTTCGTATGTCTGGACCCCTTCCCCAGCTTGAGCGTTCCCCTTGCGTGACGCCGGCCGGTATCCCTGACATGATCGGCACCCGATGATGACGGATCGCGAACACGCCGAGCGGGTCGCCGACCTGCTCCGGCTTGCCGACCGCCTCCGGGTTCCGGGGCATCGCCACACCGTCGAGACGTTCCTGGGCGAGATCGGCGAAATCCGCGCCGGGCTGCGGCGCCTCCACCGCGATCTGACGGGCGCCGAACTGCCGCGCGAGGCCGCGCCGCGTCGGTCCGTCATCGCCTCGTTCCAGGCCGGCGCCATCGCCGGGACCCGCGCGACCGTGGCGTTCCGGGGCCGTGCGCGGGTGGTCGCGGCGCGGGCCTGACCACGACAATTCCCGCGCAAATTATGCCGGGAAATATGCACCTCGAACTTCGGGCCTGATCGGCTCCCGGCCACGATGAGCCGGGGCGCACGATAATCGCCCTTCTCGTGCACCCAAACGGGGTTTTCAGCCATGTCCGGAGGTGCTGTTATCGTGCGTCCGGCAACGGACGTGGGCGAGCCCTTCGACGCGCTCGACGCGGCGGCGGCCGGGTTCGCGGCGGCCTCGAAATCGGCCGCGACCCGCCGGGCCTACGCCGCCGACTGGCGCGACTTCACCGGCTGGGGTGTCAAGCAGGGGGTCGACACCCTCCCCGCCTCGGGACGGGTTGTCGGCCGATACCTGACGCACCTCGCCGGCCTGGGCCGGTCGGTCTCGACCATCGATCGCCGGGCCGCCGCCATCGCGGCCGTGCATCGGGCCGCCGGCCACACGGCGCCGACGGCGCTCGAAGAGGTCCGGTCGATCTTGGCCGGCATCCGCAACACGTTGGGCCGGCGACCGGACAAGAAGCAGGCCCTCACGGCCGACCTGCTCGCCAAGGTCATCAAGAGGATTCGCGGGACCGATCTCGCCAGCGTGCGCGATCGGGCCTTGATCCTGGTGTGTTTCGGGGCGGCCCTGCGCCGGTCCGAGCTCGTCGCGCTCGACGTGGCCGACCTGGAACGCCACCGTCGCGGCCTCCTCGTCCGGATCGGCAAGAGCAAGACCGACCAGCAGGGCCAGGGCCGTTCCGTCGCCATCCTCGACGGCAAGCTGAAGATCCCGGCGGCTGTCGCGGCTTGGCTCGACGCCTCGGGCATCACGGATGGTCCGGTGTTCCGCGGCGCCGACCGTGGCAGGCTCTCGCCGGACCGTCTGACCGCCGGGCAGTTCGCTCGCATCCTGAAATCACGCTGTGCGGCGGCCGGGCTCGACCCGGAGGCCTTCAGCGGTCACTCGCCCCGGCGCGGCTTCGCGACGACGGCGGGCGACGATGGCGCCGACCTGCGCCTCACCGCCAAGCACATGCGGCACGCCAAGCTCGAAACGACCCTCGGCTACATCGAGGACGGCGAGCTGTTCCGCGAGAACGCGGGGAAGAGCTTCCTGTGACCGCCCGCCCTGAACACACCGCCGCCGACGCGGCGCGCGCCCTGCGTGACATCTCCCGCGATCCGGCGGCCTCGGCCTACTGGGCTTGGTTGAAGCGGACCCGCGAGGCCCAGGCGAAGGCTGCGACCGCATGAGCGCCGTCGACCTCGCCCGCCGTCTCGCCGGCCTCGCCCTCACCGTTGAGCGCGGTCGGCCCACCGCCGCGCACTGGGTCGCCGCCATGGCGCTCGCCGCCCAGGCCGAGCCGGTGCCCGGCCACACCCGCGAGGTCGCGTTCATCGCCGGCCGCGCGCGCGTCCACCTCCATCCCCTCCCGCGCTGACAGGACCATGCCCGTGACCCACGACGACGACGCGGTGGTCTATTCCTGCCCGCCCGCCTCGCTGCGCCCCCTGCCCGGCGCGGTGATCCTGGTGAGCGCGGCAGCCCGCCGGCGGATGCGCACCGCGCTCGCCGGCCGCGAGATCAGCGCCGGCCGGGCCTCGCTCGGCGTCACCGGGCCCGATCCCGAGAAGCTGTCCGCCGAGGACGCGCTGCGGTGCTTCGGCGTCGAACAGGGAGCCGCGTGATGCATCGTCGAAACGATCACGCCGACGCCTTCGCCTACATGGCCGAGCACCTGCGCCGGCAGCGGGATGAGGAGATCAAGGCTCGCTTCTCGGGGAAAAGCTGGGGCCTTGGCGAAGAGCCCGCGCCTCGTCCGGCGCCGGCGCCGTCCAAATCCCGCTTCGATGGCCCGAACGTCATCGACCTCGTGCGTGGGGCGGACGGCACGTACGCCGTGCCCGAGGCTCGCCTGAGCGACGTGCGAGCGCTGTGATGACGAACACCGCCGCCCCCTCGCCGCCTCCAATCATTGAGCCCTGGCGCGTGGTCCTGATGGCCGTCGTGATCGGCGCCATCGTGCTGTGGGTCCATCTCTTCGCTGGGCAGGCCCGCGCCGACACCATCGGCTTCCGCATCGAGGTCCGCGCCTGCCTTGCCGATGCCTGCCACCTCCTGCCGGTGTCGTCCCGGCGCTGGGCCGGCGCGTACGCCTGCCAGACCCGGGCCGCGCTGATGGAGCAGTTCGCCGACACGCTGCCGCCCCCGCGTGGCCTGCCGCCGGGCGTCCGGACGGTGCGGGTGCGCTGCGTGCCCGTGGTCGGGCTGGCGGGCGCCTGATGCTGATCCGGCCGCGCCCGCCCGAGGGGCTTCTGGGCGGCGATGGTGCCGTGACCGAGACCCCGGTGCGTCCGGCCCACGACCTGCACGACTGGATGCGCGCGACCTTCATCGACGAGGACGCGCCGCTCGTGAACGAGGATCACGCCCACCTGCGCAGCGCGCGGCTCGGCGTGCTCTGGTGTGCCGTCCCGAACGCCCGCCAGGGCAACGCCGTCGTCGGCATGTGCGAGACGGCCAGCTTCATCGGCAACCGCTGGGCTAAGGCCCGCTTTGAGCAACAGATCGTCGGGTGGTTCGGCGTGATGCCGCACTTCCTGCTGACCTTCGACGCCGGGTACGCCGACCAGTGCGACGACGCCACGTTCTGCAGCCTCGTCGAGCACGAGCTGTATCACGCGGGCCAGGCCAAGGACGCGTGGGGCGCTCCGCGCTTCTCGAAGATGACGGGCGAGCCGGTGTTCGAGATCCGGGGCCACGACGTCGAAGAGTTCGTCGGGGTGGTGGCGCGCTACGGCGTCGGTGCTGCGGCGGGCCAGACGGCGGCCCTGGTCGCTGCGGCCAACCGGGCACCGATCATCTGCGAGGCTGAGATCGCCGGCGCCTGCGGGACCTGCGGGCGTTCCTTGACCTCGGCTTGACGGGAATAGCCTCGTGACCGCGCTTTCTGACGAGGTGAAAACCTTCATCGTCCAGCAGCTTGCATGCTTCGAGACGCCGTCCGAGGTCGCGAAGGCGGTCAAGGACGAGTTCGGCATCGAGGTCTCGCGCCAGGCGGTGGAGGCCTACGATCCGGCGAAGCGCGCGGGCCGGTCGCTGTCGGAGGAATTCCGGTCGCTGTTCGCCGCGACTCGCGAGACCTTCCTGACCGACACGGCGGCGATCGGCGTGTCGCACAAGGTCGTCCGCCTGCGCACGCTCGCCCGCCTCGCCGATCGCGCGGAGAAGCAGGGCAACATGGTCCTGGTGGCCTCGCTCCTGGAGCAGGTCGCCAAGGAGTGCGGCGACGCCTTCACGAACCGCCAGCGGATCGATGCCAATGTCGCTGTCCGGAGCCACGAAGACGCCCTCGGGGATCTTGAGTGACCGCGAGCGCGCGATCCGCCAGCGCTTGAAGGACGATTTCGAGCACTACGCGACGCGCTGCATGATGATCCGGACCAAGTCCGGCAAGGTCGTGCCGTTCACGCTGAACCGGGCGCAGCTCTACATCCACGAGCGCCTCGAGGCGCAGCGGCGCGAGACGGGGAAGATCCGCGCCCTGGTGCTGAAAGGCCGCCAGCAGGGCTGCTCCACGTACATCGGAGCCCGGTACTATTGGCGCACGACGCACAGCCGGGGCGTGCGCACATACATCCTGACCCACGAGGAGAAGGCGACCCAGGCCCTCTTCGAGATGGTCAACCGCTACCACGAGCACTGCCCGTCGCTGGTGAAGCCCTCCACGGGCGCGGCCAACGCGAAGGAGCTGCTCTTCGACCGGCTGGACAGCGGCTACAAGGTCGGAACGGCGGGCTCGAAGGGGTCGGGCCGCGGCAACACCCTGCAGCTGTTCCACGGCTCCGAGGTCGGGTTCTGGCCGTTCGCCCACACCCACGCATCGGGCGTGATGCAGGCGATCGCGGACGAGCCCGAGACCGAGGTCATCCTGGAGAGCACGGCCAACGGGGTCGGCAACTATTACCACCAGATGTGGCGCAAGGCCGAGCGGGGCGAGTCGGAGTTTCAGGCGATCTTCGTCCCCTGGTTCTGGCAGGACGAGTACCGCAAGGCGCCGCCGGCCGGCTTCACGCTCAACCCGGATCCGGACGACCAGGGCGAGTCAGAGATCGACTATGCGGAGGCCTACGGCCTCGACCCGGCGCAGATGTACTGGCGCCGCCTGCGCATCGCGGATCTCGGCGAGACCCTGTTCCGGCAGGAATACCCCGCTAACGCGGCTGAGGCCTTCCAGATGGCGAACACCAACGGCCTGATCGGCTCGAAGCTGGTCGTGCAGGCCCGCAAGCGCACCGTCGAGCCCTCGGGCCCGCTGGTGTTCGGCTACGATCCCGCGCACCAGGGCGGCGACCGTCACGCCCTGGCGAAGCGGCGCGGTCGCAAGGTGCTGTGGGCCGGCGGCAAGCCCGGCCTGTCGATCCCGGAGAGCGCGAATTACCTCGCGGGCGAGATCGATCGCGACAACCCGGTGAAGGCCTTCATTGACGTGACGGGCGGCTATGGCGCCGGCGTCTACGATATCCTGATGGAGCGCGGGTACGGCGTCGGCGGGCGCAACATCATCGTGCCGGTGAACTTCGGCGGCGCCCCGATCCAGCCCAAGCGGTACAGCCCGACCACGGGCGAGGAGCTGCCCGGCCCGCTCAACCGGCGCGCCGAGATCTGGATGAACTCCCTCGAATGGCTCGAAGACGTCGCGGGGGTGGACATTCCTGACGACGACGAGCTGCAGGCCGACGCCTGCTCGACCGGCTACGGCCACAACTCGCGCGGCCAGGTGCAGCTCTGGTCGAAGGAAAAGATGCGCGGCATGGGCATCCCCTCGCCCGACCTCTGGGACGCCGTTGCCCTGACCTTCGCCGAGCCAGTGATCGACGCCGCCCCCCTCAAGATGAAGAGCACCGCCCGTCGTGGCGGCTGGATGGGTGCCTGATGGCCAGCAAGCAACCCCGCCGCCCGGCCAAGCCCACGAAGCTGCCCGTGCGCGACAAGGTCGTCGACGTCGCCATGAAGCGGTGGCGCCGGGCCGACAAGGCCGACCGCGAGAACCGCGCCGCGGCCTACGAGGACGTCGAGTTCGTCGAGCTGCCCGGCGCGCAGTGGACCGAGGAGGCGAAGAAGGCCCGCGAGGGCCGGCCTTGCCTCGAGTTCGACCGGCTCGCCACCACCATCGCGCAGATCACCGGCGACATTCGCCAGATGCGGCCCGCGATTAAGGTCGTCCCCGTGGACAGCCGCGGCGACCCGAAGACGGCCGACCTGATCGCTGGCCTGACGCGCTACGTCGAGAACCGCTCCGACGCGCCCGCCGCCTACTTCGCCGCCGCCGATCAGCAGGTCATGGCCGGCATCGGGCACTGGAAGGTGCTGACCGAGTACGGCTCGGACTCCACGTTCGAGCAGGAAATCCGCATCGCGCCCATCCCCGACGGCATCGGCGTGCGCTGGGACCCCGACGCGATCCTGCCGACGCGCGAGGACGCGAAGTTCTGCTTCGTGCCGCTCGACATGAGCCGGGACGCCTACGAGGAAACCTATCCCGACCATCCGGCGGCCGAGATCGGCGACGACGACCTCGCCGGGCGTGGGCTCGCCGAATGGTCGACGGCCGACGTGGTGCGGGTCGCCGAGTACTGGGTGAAGACCCCGGTGAAGAAGCGTCTCGCGCTGATGCCCGATGGCGAGATCCTCGACCTCACCGACGAGACCGACGACGAGCAGGCCGAGCGCCAGATGCGTGCCGAGGCCGCCGGTGCCCGCATCGAGACCCGCGACGGGCATAAGATCGAGCGGTACATCCTGAGCGCCACGGACGTGCTCGAAGGCCCGACGCCCTGGCCCGGCCGGTTCATCCCGGTGGTGCCGGCCGTCGGCATCGAGACCGTGATCGCGAAGAAGCGCGTCCGGCGCGGCGTGGTGCGCAAGGCGAAGGATGCCCAGCGGGCGTACAACTACAGCCGCTCGACCCAGACCGAGGTGGTGGCGCTCCAGCCCAAAGCGCCGTTCGTCGGCACCGAGGACCAGTTCAAGGGCTACGAGCACGTCTGGCAGACCGCCAACACCGAAGCCCACCCGTTCCTGCCGTTCAACGCCGATCCGAAATTCCCGACCCCGCCGCAGCGCGTCCCGCCGCCCGTGGCCTCGTCCGGCCTCGCCGAGCTGACCCGCGAGGCGGCCGAGGACATCAAGGCGGTGACCGGCATCTACGACGCCAGCCTCGGCGCCCGCTCGAACGAGACGTCGGGCAAGGCGATCCGGGCCCGTCAGCAGGAGGGCGACGTCGGGTCCTTCGTCTACATCGTGAACTTCAGCCGGGCGATCCGGCACACCGGCGCTATCGTAGTAGACCTGATCCCGCACATCTACGACACGGCCCGCACGCTCCGGATCGTGGGCGAGGACGGCAAGGTCGACGTGGTGGACATCAACAAGCCCACCGGCATCGCTGTCGACGAGGCGGCCGAGAAGATCGAGAACGACGTCACCGTCGGCGCCTACGATGTCGCGATGGAGATGGGCGCGAGCTACACGACCCGCCGCGAAGCCGCGCTCGACGGCATGATCACGCTGGTCCAGGCCGCGCCCGACGTCGCCCCGCTCGTGCTCGACCTCCTCGCCCAGGCGCAGGACTGGCCGCTCGCGGACAAGATCGCCAAGCGCATCAAGACGATGCTGCCGCCGCAGATCCAGGCCGAGGAAGCCCGCGAGAGCGGCGAGGCGCCGCCGCCGCCGATGCCGCCCTCTCCCCAGGAACAGGCCGCGATGCAGGCGCAGCAGCGCCAGGAACAGCTCGCCGCCGCGCAGCACGAGTTGGAGGGCGCCAAGCTCCAGATCGAGCAGCAAAAGCTCCAGGCCGAGATGGCGAAGATCCAGGGTGAACTCCAGCGGGCCGCGATGGAGCACGAGGCACGCATGGCCGAGGCCGCACGTCCGGCCGAAGGCGTCACCGGCGGTCCCGTCGAGGATCCGCGCGTCGAGGCCATCGCGAACACGCTGCAGAACCTCACCGACCTCGTCTCGATGCTGATGGAAGAGATGGCGGGTCCGCCCGAGGCGACCATGCCCCATCCCGGTGGTCAGGACGGGCCGCCCATGGGTGAAATGCCGATGCCGGGCGCCATGCCCATCGATCCCACCGGGGCGCCTCAAGGCGCCCTTTCTTTTGACCCGAGCGCGCTGGGCGAGCCCGCCGCTCCGATGATGGTGTCCTGATGCCCGCGATCGAACCCTTCCGCCCGAACGCGGCGGCTACCCTGCGCATCGGTGCCGTCACCGGTCCGGGTACCGCGCTCCGTCTCGCTGGCGTACCGGCCGGCTCCGGCTGTCAGGTCCGCGTGCGCAATCGCGGCGCTGGCGAGGTGTTCGTGCAGTTCGGCCGAGCCGACGTGGTCGCGACGATTCCCGGCGCTGTGGGCGGTTCGGCCGGCATCGCACCCGGCGCCGTCGAGTACTGGACGGTGCAGCAGAGCGAGCACTTCGTGGCCGTGGCGGTCGAGAGCGGCACGCCGTCCGTGGAGATCACCACCGGCGTCGGAGGCTGACCATGTCCGGGTATGGGACCGGCCAGAGCCAGGAGCAGGTGGCGGCGATGGTCGCCTCCATGATGCCGGTGCCGGCGTCGGCAACGCCTCTGCCCACCGCCCTCGACAGCGGCCGGGGCGTGTCGCCGCGCTACGCCCTTGAGGACCATACCCATGCCGCGCGCGTTCAACGCACGACGATGACGACGGCCTCGGATGGTACGGCGACCTGGGTGTTCGCCCGTCCGATCATCTGCGCCGCCGGTAAGGTGCCCCCGATCAGCTTCATGGTCGAGGATACGGGCTCCCCGGTCGTCGTGCAGGTCACCACCCGCACCTTCACGTCCGACGGGGCGAACGACATTCACACCGCCATTACGGTGAAGGCGCAACGCTCGCGCACGCTTCCGGCCGTGCTGGTGAGCCTGACCGCGCTGCTGAGTTTCGACGTGTTCGGCACCGTCGCCAACGGGGTGAAGGTGAACCTCTGGGCCGCCGACCCGACGCAGTAGGCGCTTGACCCGACGGGCGAACCCCTTCATTCCCCTATGTGTCGCGAGACGCGCGGGCGCCGCCAGGGCAGTCCCGTCTCGCACCACCCCATCACGATCGCTGCGCTGCCTTCAAGGCTCCGCGCGCTCCCTCTTCACGCAGGCCAGTGCACGCCGCGCAGGCCGCGATGATGCCCCACCCGTCCCGCTCGCGCGTGGCGGGTTTTTTCATGGACGAACAGCATGGACCCGGAAGACCTGATCGTACTGGGCGCGCCGGCGGAAACGCAGGCGGCAGGTGGCGAGGTCTCGGACGCGACCGAGGCGCTTGAGGGCGGACAGCCCGAAGGTGGCGACGTCGCAACGCCAGGGACGGACACGGCCGCACCCGCCGGCACCCCGGAAGCCCCCAAGGTCGAGGGCGGTGACGACGAGGACGGGCGGCCCAAGAAGCGCACCGGCATCCATCGGATGCAGGAGAAGATCGCCCGGCTCGAGGCGCAGCTTGCCGAACGCACCGCACCGACGGGTGACGGCGGGGACCGCAAGGCCAGCATCGAGAAGGAGATCGGCGCTCCCCCGAAGGAGAGTGACTTCGAGGACTACGTGGCGTTCGAGGACGCCAAGGCCGATTACCGCCTCAAGCGGGTGCTCGCCGAACAGCGGGCTTCCGAGCGCGAGGTACAGAGCGCGACCCGCCAGGTTCAGGCCCGGCAGGAAGCCGTCGAGGCGTTCAACGACCGCATGGAAGAGGCTCGGGAGAAGATCCCCGATTTCGACCAGGTGGTGCAAGCGGCCAAGGGCCGTGAGATCGCCCCGCACGTCGGAGACCTCATCGTCGAGAGCGAGAAGGGCGGCCTGCTCGCCTACTACCTCGCCAAGAACCCCGCCGAGCTGGCGAAGCTCAACGGGATGAGCGCGATCCAGGCCGCGAAAGCCGTGGGCGCGCTGGAACACCGCCTGACCCTGGCGAAACCCAAGAAGACCCCCTCGGCTCCGGCTCCCGGCACGCCCATCACCGGCTCGGCTTCGGCCGGTCCCGATCCGTCGAAGATGACCTTCGCCGAATACGAGAAGTGGCGCGCGAGCAACCGCGGCTGACCCCCATCACCCCTCAGTCTCAGGATCCCTGACCCATGCCCAACAGCGCAATCCTCGTGCCCAGCGTCGTCGCCAAAGAGGCGCTGATGCAGCTGAAGAACGCCCTCGTCTTCGGCAAGCTGGCCCACCGCCAGTACAAGAAGGAGTTCGCCAAGGTCGGCGACACCGTCACCATCCGCAAACCGGTGAAGTTCGTCACCACCGACGGCGCGACCCGCCAGAACCAGGACGTCGAGGAAGGCAGCACCTCCATCAAGATCGACCAGCGCAAGCACGTGTCCTGGAACTTCAACACCCAGGATCTCACGCTCTCGATCGACGAGTACTCCGAGCGGTACATCAAGCCGGCCATGATCACGCTGGCCCAGACCGTGGACACCTATGGTGCTGCGCTCTACCGCAAGATCTGGAACGTGGTCGGCACCCCCGGCACCACCCCGGCGAACTATGCCGCCGCCGGCGCCGTCGCCCAGCGCATGACCGAGATGGCCGTGCCGAAGCAGGACCGCCGCGCCGTCCTGACCTCGGAGGCGTTCCACAAGATCGCCGGCACGCTCACCACGCTCAACATGCCCCAGCAGGCCGCCGACGCCTGGGCCACCGGCGAGATCGGCAACCTCGCCGGCCTGAACACCCACGAGTCGGTGAACCTGCGCAGCCACACCGTCGGCACCAAGGCGGGCACCCCGCTCGTGAATGGCGCCGGTCAGGTGTCGCTCTACGCCGCCGTCATGAAGACCGGCGTACAGAACCTCGCCACCAAGGGCTGGACGGCCTCCTCGGCCGGCGTGCTCCGCGAGGGCGACGTGTTCACCATCGGCGGCGTGTTCGCGGTCAACCCGGTTCCGGGCGAGGGCGGCACCGGCAAGACCGTGCTGCCCTACCTGCAGCAGTTCGTGGTCCGCTCGGCCGTGAACAACTCCGACGCCTCCGGCAACGCCTCCCTGACGATCTCGCCCGCGATCATCGTCTCGGGTCCGTACCAGACCGTCTCGGCGGCGCCGGCCGACAGCGCCCCGATCACGGTCGTGGGCGCGGCCAATCAGGTGTTCCCGCAGAACCTCTGCTTCCACAAGAACGCCCTGGCGATGGTCACCGTGCCGCTCGAGATGCCCGATGGCGTCGCCTGGAAGAGCCAGGAGAGCGCGGACGGTCTCTCGATCCGCATCCTGAAGGACTACGACATCAACAACGACGTCGAGA
>Ga0182232_1000073_pt1 | contig 32959 bp, 32 predicted proteins | sample G6R1MG_30_FD_155484 | JGI IMG/M metagenome (GOLD analysis project Ga0182232, IMG submission 155484) | Phyllosphere microbial comminities from miscanthus, Michigan, USA - G6R3_NF_07NOV2016_LD2 MG | ecosystem: Host-associated > Plants > Phyllosphere > Phylloplane/Leaf | place: USA: Michigan... | reverse complement strand
GTACGACAAGCACGCCCGCACCATTCAGCCCATCGGCGGCATCTCGGACGACGATTTCGGCCGCATGAACACGGCCCTGGGCCGCCTCGAGCGCTTCTGGACCGATCAGATCCGTTACCGGCTCTAGCAGAGCCTCGAAGGCGGCGCCGGTTCGATCGGCAAGAACTGCGGAAAGCCAACCGACTACCGGCGTCGGTGCCCTCCGAGTTCCGGAGGGAACCGAGCGGAAGATTTAGGAGAAGCGGGCCCACGCACCGGAACCGGAGCGGGTGGGCCCGCTTCCGTTTCGACAAGCGGCCCGATCCCGATCCGCAGGGATCATCCAGGTAATCGCCGGTCGTACGCCTATGGACCGACTCTATTGACCGGCACTCTTTCGGAAGCAGGCGTGTCAGTCTGGCTGCGAGCCCGACCCGATCCTCGCACCGGAGAACACGAGTAAGGCGGGGCTCACGCGATGACTGGGCAGGGCGCCATCAATGCTCCGCACAACAAAAAAGGGTGCCGCCCAATCTGGACGGCACCCCTCATCAGGTGACGGCGGTCTTAGTTGAAGGTGTCGATCTCAGCCGACTCGTAGCTGGTGACTTCCATGCCGACGCAGACTTCCTGAACGATGGGGGCAGACCACTTCATGGCGTTTCTCCTGGTTTGGGTTGGATGGTTACGACGGACATCCCGAGGGACGCCGATCCCTTAGTTGAAGGGATCGATTTCTGCCGACTCGTAGCTCGTGACTTCCATGCCGACGCAGATTTCTTGAACGACGGGGGTTGACCACTTCATGGTGTTTCTCCTTCGTGTTCGACCCCCTGAATATGCCGATGCATTGGGCGCAACACAAGTGGGCACTACACTTATATTTCTCATAGGGTCGTGTCGGGGAGGGCGGGGCCGTAAATCGGCATCCGCATGGCGCCGCCGAGCAGTGCCTCAACGAAGCGGCTGCTGGATCGATCCGGCGTGATGGGATCGGAGGTTTCGGGGGAAGGGTAGGACCCGTCTCGCAACTCCGGCTTGACGCGCACGGGATGGAGGCGCACGCACGCGCCGCCTGCCCGTGCGGGCGCTCCTTCAAACCGAACGATGCCTAGCGACAGTTCCCGACGATCTCCCGCGCCCTGCGCGGCCGCGCACGTCGCCGATCCGGCTCCCTGAGGGTTCGGGCGGCGCAACGCCCCGGCCGCCCGCGGCCGTGCGACTTCGCGCGAGGTTTAAGCCCATGAACGCGACCGTTTCCTTCACGGCCAATGTCGATCCCTCCGTCCTGGCCGCGCGGCTTTCGGACGAACGCGCCCCCGATATCGTCGAGGCCCTGAACGAAGAGGCGCCCGAGGTCGCCGCCGCCATCCTCCTCGGCCTACCACAAGACCGCGCCATCGAGGTTCTGGATCAACCCGAGCTCGACTGCGCCGCCGACATCGTCGAGATGCTGCCGCGCGACCGCGTCGCCTCCTTCCTCTCGGGCATGTCGGCCGATCGCGTCACCGACATCTTCCGCGAGATCGAGGAGCCGGGACGCTCCGATCTGCGCGCCCGCCTCGACGCCGAGACGCGCGGCACCATCGATCGCCTGAGCGCCTACGGCGAGGAGAGCGTCGGGTCGCTCATGACCACCGAATTCGTCGCCGTGCCGGGCGACTGGACCGTCGGGCAGACCCTCGAGCACGTCCGCCACGTCGAGAAAACGCGCGAGACGATCTATTCCATCTTCGTCCTCGACCCACGCACACGGGCGCTCACCAAGGCGGTGCCCCTGCGCCGCCTCATCTCGGGGAATCCGAACGACAACGTGCTCTCGGTGGCGCCCGGACGGCGGCCGCTCGCCGTCTCGCCTACGGCAAGCCGCGAGGAGGCCGCGCGCCTGATCTCGAAATACGATCTCCTGGCGCTGCCCGTCATCGATGCGGTGGGCCACCTCATCGGCATCGTCACCGTCGACGACATGATCGACGCCATGGTCGAAAAGCAGACCCAGGACGTGCAGCGCTTCGGCGGCATGGAGGCTCTGCCCGACCCCTACATGGATATCGGCTTCTTCACGATGATCCGGAAGCGGGCCGGCTGGCTCTGCGCCCTGTTCCTCGGCGAGATGATGACCGCCACCGCCATGCAGGGCTTCGAGGGCGAATTAGAGAAGGCCATCGTCCTCACCCTGTTCATCCCCCTCATCATGAGTTCGGGCGGCAATTCGGGCAGTCAGGCAACGTCGCTTCTCATCCGCGCCCTCGCACTCCATGAAGTCCGCCTGCGCGACTGGTGGCGGGTGGCCTTGCGCGAACTGCCCACGGGGCTCGTCCTCGGGGGGATCCTCGGGATCATCGGCGTGGTCCGGATCGTCGTCTGGCAGAAGACCGGCCTGTACGATTACGGCGTGCATTGGCCCCTCGTCGCCGCCACGGTCGGCGTGGCGCTCGTCGGAATCGTCACCTTCGGCTCACTGACGGGCTCGATGCTGCCGTTCCTGCTTCAGCGGCTCGGCTTCGATCCGGCCACGGCCTCGGCCCCGTTCGTCGCCACCCTGGTCGATGTGACCGGCCTGGTGATCTACTTTTCCGTCGCGATGCTGATCCTGCACGGCACGCTTCTGTGACAAACGCGGCCGGATGAACTTCCGGTGACGCGGGGTCGCATTGCAAAAAAGTTCCGGACGGTGCTTGCCTGCCGCCGGGCTGACTTTCCTTCGAAAGCCTCTAATGTCTCGCCCGGCCACGCCGCGTTCGCGCGGTACGGTCGTGCCCGTATCCCTGCTCGGAGTCCGACACTTGGCGAACCACTCGGCGACCCCCTCGGCGAATTACGCTGCGGCCCCTTCGGCGAACCCGGTCGTGAATGCCGACGGCACCATCCCGGGGACGGACGGAACGCGGCGCGACTTCATGTTCCTCGCCACCGGCGCGGCCCTCGCCGTCGGGGCCGGCGCCCTGGCCTGGCCCTTCGTCGCCTCCATGGCACCGGACGCGGAGACGATCGCGGCGGGTGCGCCCCTTGAGGTCGACCTGACGCCGATCCAGGAGGGGCAGATCGTCAACGTGTTCTGGCGCGGCAAGCTCATCTTCGTCCGTCACCGCACGGAGAAGGAGATCAAGGAAGCGGCCGCCGTGCCGATGAAGGATCTCATCGATCCACAGGCCGACGCCGCGCGGGTCAAGGACGGCCACGCCCAATGGCTGGTGGTCTATGGCAACTGCACCCATCTCGGCTGCGTGCCGATCGGACATCAGGGCCAATATGAGGGCTGGTCGTGCCCGTGCCACGGCTCGCTGTACGACACCTCGGGCCGCGTCCGCCGCGGCCCCGCCCCGACGAACCTGCCCGTTCCGCCCTACGGATTTGAGACGGCCACCAAGATCCGGATCGGCGAAGAGGGCGGCAAGGCTGCTGCCTGACGCCGGACCATGCGACGGGATTTCATGAAACAGTTTTCGGAGCGGGTAGCCCCATGAGCGCACACGCCAACACCTATGTCCCCAAGAGCCGCCTGGCGAAGTGGTTCGAATCGCGCCTGCCGCTCGTCGGCCTCGTCCACTCGTCGTTCGTCGCCTTCCCGGTGCCGCGCAACCTGAACTACTTCTGGACCTTCGGGGCGATCCTCATCGCCATGCTGATGTCGCAGATCGTCACCGGCATCTGGCTGGCGATGCACTACGATCCGTCCGCCGCCAACGCGTTCAACTCCGTCGAGCACATCATGCGCGACGTGAACTACGGCTGGCTGCTGCGCTACATGCACGCCAACGGCGCGTCGATGTTCTTCGTCGCGGTCTACATCCACATGTTCCGGGCGCTGTATTATGGCTCATACAAGGCCCCGCGCGAGATCCTCTACATCCTCGGCGTGATCATCTACCTGCTGATGATGGCCACCGCCTTTCTCGGCTACACCCTGCCGTGGGGCCAGATGAGCTTCTGGGGCGCCACCGTCATCACCAGCATCCTGGGTGCGATTCCGATCGTCGGCGAGACGATCCAGAGCCTGCTCTGGGGCGGTTACTCCGTCGGCAGCCCGACGCTCAACCGGTTCTTCTCGCTTCACTACCTCCTGCCGTTCATGATCCTCGGCGTGGTGGTGCTTCACGTCTGGGCACTGCACGTCACCGGCCAGAACAATCCGGCCGGCATCCCGATCAAGTCGAGCAAGGACGCGGTGCCGTTCACGCCCTACGCCACCGTGAAGGACGTGTTCGCCACCGTCGTGTTCGGCATCTTCTTCGCCTACTGGATCTTCTACCAGCCGAACTATCTCGGTCACGCCGACAACTACGTCCCGGCTAACGCCGCCGTGACCCCGGCCCACATCGTGCCGGAATGGTACTTCCTGCCGTTCTACGCGATCCTGCGCGCAGTGCCGGACAAGCTCGGCGGCGTGATCCTGATGTTCAGCGCCGTGATCATCCTCGCCTTCGCGCCCTGGCTCGACACCTCGCGCGTGCGCTCGGCCAACTACCGTCCGATCTACCGGCAGTTCTTCTGGCTGTTCGTCGTCGTTACGATCCTGCTGGGATGGCTCGGCTCGAAGCCGCCGGAGGGGGGCTACGTCATCGCGGCCCGCCTGTGCACGGCCTACTACTTCCTCCACTTCCTCGTCGTGATGCCCCTGGTCGGCCTCTTCGAGACGCCCAACCGGCTGCCGGGCTCGATCCTCGAGAGCGTCACCGGTCCGGGCAAGCAGGTCTCGGGATCCGGCATGCCGGCCGGCGCCGCGGCCGCACCGCAGACCAAGGGTTGAGGGCAGGGGACTTTTGAGCACCATGAAAACCACCCGCCTTCTCGCCGCGACCCTCCTCGCGGCCACTCTCAGCGTCACCGTGGCCTCGGCGGAGGAGCACGGCGCTCCCCAGCCGCCGCGGGAGAAGTGGAGCTTTGCCGGCATGTTCGGCCGCTTCGACCAGGCCCAGCTACAGCGCGGCTTCCAGGTCTATCGCGAGGTCTGCTCGAGCTGCCACGGCATGAGCCTCGTGCGCTTCCGCAACCTGTCCGAGCCCGGCGGTCCCGGCTTCAGCGCCAATCAGATCAAGGCGCTGGCGGCCGAGTACAAGGTCAAGGAACTGAACGACTCCGGCGAGGAGGTCGAGCGGCCGGCACGGGCCGCCGATGCCTTCCCGTCGCCGTTCCCCAACGACAAGGCGGCGGCTGCCGCCAACGGCGGCAAGGCGCCGCCGGATTTCTCGGTGCTCGCCAAGGCCCGCACCTACGAGCGCGGCTTCCCGAAGTTCCTCACCGATGCCATGCCCCTCGTCGGCTACACGGAGCATGGCGTGGACTACATCCACGCAATCCTGACCGGTTACGAGGATCCGCCGGCGGGCAAGGAGGTTCCCGCGGGCACGTACTACAACAAATACTATCCCGGACACCTCATCGCGATGCCGAAGCCCCTCAGCGACGGGCAGCTGACCTACGCGAAGAACGACAAGGGTGAGCCGGTGGTCCCCGAGACCGTCAACCAGTACGCCAAGGATGTCGGAGCGTTCATGGCCTGGACGGCCGAACCGCACATGATGGCGCGCAAGGCCCTCGGCCTGCGGGTGATCCTGTTCCTCATCGTGCTCTCGGGCCTGCTCTACTACGTCAAGAAGCGGATCTGGGCGAAGGTGGGTGGCGAGGTCCACGGCCTCCAGCCCGAACTGCACAAGACCTACTGATCGGAGCGCGCGGGGCTCGACACGGGCGCCGTCCTCATCGAAACACCACGGCGCCGGCGCACCCGAACGGGGGCGGCCGGCGCTGATCGTATGGAGCCTTGGGTATGACGCAAGCGGTTCTCGGCGTGATGGGCGGATCGGGGGTCTACGATCTGCCGGGCCTGGAGGACGTCCGCGAAGAGGCGGTGCAGTCGCCCTGGGGCGAGCCTTCGGACGCCCTGCGCATCGGCCGGATCGGCGCCACCAAGGTGGTGTTCCTCGCGCGCCATGGACGCGGTCACCGCCTGTCGCCGTCGGGCATCAACTACCGCGCCAACATCGACGTGCTGAAGCGGGCCGGCGTCACCGACCTCGTGTCGCTCTCCGCCTGCGGCTCGTTCCGCAGCGAGCTCCACCCGGGCCTGTTCGTCCTCGTCGATCAGTTCGTCGATCGGACGCACGGCCGCACGGCGTCGTTCTTCGGCAACGGTTGCGTCGCCCATGTCTCCCTCGCCCATCCGGTCGGTCCCGCCCTGCAGAACCGTATCGCCCAGGCCGCCGCGGCCGAGGAGATCGCGATCCATCGCGGCGGCACCTACGTCTGCATGGACGGCCCACAATTCTCGTCCTACGCCGAATCGACCAACTACAAGGCCCAGGGCTACGACGTCGTCGGCATGACCAACATGCCGGAAGCCAAGCTCGCCCGCGAAGCCGAAATTACCTACGCCACCATCGCCATGGTCACGGATTTCGATTGCTGGCACCCGACCCATGACGCCGTCGACGTCGCCGCCGTCGTGGCCGTCGCCCGCGCCAATGCGAGCAAGGCCGCCCGCCTCGTCGCGCGCCTCGCCCGCGACTTTCCGCAGGAGCGTGAAGCGTGCCCCGTGGGCTCCGCGAACGCCCTCGACGGCGCCATCATGACGGCCGAGAGCCACCGCGATCCGGCGCTTCTTGCCAAGCTCGACGCCGTGGCCGGGCGCGTTCTGCGGGGCTGAAACCGCCCGGCTGGCGGCCGGCATTCCTGGTGAATCGCGGCGCGGCTCACTTCACAGGCAGGCTATGTTGGTCCTAGAAGGCGCTTTGGCCGTCCGAACCCCAATGTCACACGAGCAAAAACCAGGCATGCGCGCCGCCAGCATCGACCGCCGCACGGCGGAAACCGACGTCCACGTCTCGGTGAACCTCGACGGAACCGGTCGGGCTACCATCGCGACGGGCGTCGGCTTCCTTGACCATATGCTCGAATTGCTGGCCCGCCATGCCCTGTTCGACATCGACGTCTCGGTCACGGGCGACCTGCACGTCGATCAGCACCACACCACGGAGGATGCCGGCATCGCGCTCGGCCAGGCCTTCGCCCAGGCCCTGGCCGACAAGCGCGGCATCGCGCGCTACGCCGACATCCACCTGCCCATGGACGAAGCATTGACGCGAGTCGCCGTCGATATCTCGGGCCGGCCGTTCCTCGTGTTCCGCACGGCGTTCAAGGTCGAGAAGATCGGGCAGTTCGACACCGAACTCGTGCGCGAGTGGTTCCAGGCCTTTGCCATGAATGCCGGCATCACCCTCCATGTCGAGACCCTCTACGGCGACAATGCCCATCACATCGCCGAGAGCTGCTTTAAGGGATTGGCCCGCGCCTTGCGGCAAGCCGTCACCGTCGATCCGCGCGAGGGCGGCCGCGTTCCCTCCACGAAGGGGTCGCTCTGACCGCGCCGGTCCGGACGAGAGGATACGCCATGCGCACCTATACGTTGCATCTCGATCGGGACGCCGTCGCCGGAGAGGCGCACGGCCTCGAGCGCGCGCACCTTGTGCCGGATGGCCTGTCCTGGGCGGCGTTCGCCTTCGGGCCTCTCTGGTTTCTCTATCATCGCCTCTGGCTCGCAGCGCTGGGAGTCCTCGGGCTTCTCGTCGCGACGGCATTCGCCGGGCATATGGCTGGTCTCACGCCGTTTGCCGGATTCGTCGTGACGGTGCTGGTGCTCGTGCTCGTCGGTCTCGAAGCCTCGTCCCTCCGGCGCTGGACCTATGCCAGCCGCGGCCGCCCCGTCCGCGATGCGGTGTTGGCGGGCAGTCTGGAGGAAGCCGAGATGAAGGCCGCGACGCGCTGGCTCGACGGCGCAGCCCCGGCGCGCCCGGCGCTCGCCCCCCACACCCGCGCTCCGTCCAGGCCGAATGAGCCGGCCATCGGGATGTTTCCGCTCAGCGAGGGCGGGCGGTGACGAGCGAGACCGTCGCAATCATCGATTACGGCTCGGGCAACCTGCACTCGGCGGTCAAAGCCTTCGAGCGCGCCGCCCGCGAGGCCGGCCTCGACGGGACCCGTATCGTGCTGACCTCCGAGGCCGAGGCGGTGGCGGCGGCTGACCGGGTCGTGCTGCCGGGTGTGGGCGCTTATGCCGATTGCCGGGCCGGGCTCGACGCCGTGCCGGGCATGGTCGAGGCCATGACGCATGCGGCCAGGACCCGGGCGCGTCCGTTCCTCGGCATCTGCGTCGGGATGCAGCTGCTTGCGTCCCACGGCCTCGAATACGCGACTACACCGGGCCTCGACTGGATCCCGGGTGACGTCGCCCCGATCCGCCCGTCCGATCCGGCGCTCAAGGTGCCGCATATGGGGTGGAACACCCTGACGACCGACCGCGACCATGCCCTGCTGTCGGGGATTCCGACGGGCGACGACGGCCTGCATGCCTACTTCGTCCACAGCTTCGCGCTGCGTCCACTGAACGGCGCGGACACTGTGGCGCACAGCGATTACGGCGGCCCGGTCACCGCCATGGTGGCGCGGGACAACATTGCCGGCACGCAGTTTCACCCAGAGAAGAGCCAGCGCCTCGGCCTCGCGCTCCTCGCCAACTTCCTGCTGTGGCGCCCCTGAGCGGGGCTGCCTTGATGCCACGCATAGCCCGAAAGCGAACCGACGCGTGATCCTGTTCCCGGCCATCGATCTCAAGGAAGGGCGCTGCGTTCGCCTCGTGCAGGGCGACATGGCCCAGGCTATCGTCTTCAGCGACGATCCGGCCGCCCAGGCCGCCGTCTTCGAGGAGCAGGGCTTCTCCTGGCTCCATGTGGTCGATCTCGACGGAGCCTTCGCCGGCGCGCCGATGAATGCCGGCGCCGTCGATGCGATTCTCGCCCGCACCAAGCTCCCCGTGCAGCTCGGTGGCGGCATCCGCGAGATGAAGACCCTGGAGGCCTGGCTCGCCAAGGGCGTCAGCCGGGTCATCATCGGCACGGCCGCCGTGCGGGATCCGGCCTTCGTGCATGAGGCGGCGCGCCTCTATCCCGGCAAGATCGCCGTCGGCATCGATGCCAAGGACGGACGCGTCGCCGTCGAGGGCTGGGCCAAGACGTCGAGCATGACAGCGGAAGAGCTCGGCCGCCGTTTCGAGGATGCCGGCGTCGCGGCCATCATCTACACGGACATCGCCCGCGACGGCATCCTCAAGGGCCTCAACATCGAGATGACCCTGGGGCTGGCCCGTGCCGTGACGATTCCCGTCATCGCCTCCGGGGGCCTCGCGTCCATCGACGACGTGCATCGCCTCCTCGAGCCCGACTGCGCGCTGCTGGCCGGCGCCATCACCGGACGCGCCCTCTACGACGGCCGCATCGACCCGCGCGAGGCCCTCGCGGCCATCGCCACAGCCAAAGGCGGCAGGACGAAGGGCGGCGCGGCCGCCTGACCGCGCCGCGGGAGAACCATCGTGCTCAAGACCCGCATCATCCCCTGCCTCGACGTCAAGGACGGCCGCGTCGTCAAGGGCGTGCAGTTCCTCGAACTGCGCGACGCCGGCGATCCCGTCGAGGCGGCCAAAGCCTACGACGCGGCCGGGGCCGACGAGCTCTGCTTCCTCGACATCACCGCGAGCCACGAGGACCGGGGTACGCTCCTTGACGTGGTCAGCCGCACGGCGGAGGCCTGCTTCATGCCGCTCACCGTCGGCGGCGGCATCCGCACGGTGGCGGACATCCGCACCCTTCTGCTGGCCGGGGCCGACAAAGTCTCGATCAACACCGCCGCCGTGAACGACCCCGATTTCGTGGCGCGCGGCGCAGAGAAGTTCGGCAGCCAGTGCATCGTGGTGGCCATCGATGCCAAGCGCACCTCGGTGCCGGGCGAACCGGAGGGGTGGCAGATCTTCACCCATGGCGGGCGCAAGGCCACGGGGCTCGACGCCATCGCGTTCGCCCGCACGGTGACCGCGCGGGGCGCCGGCGAACTCCTCGTCACCTCCATGGACCGCGACGGGATGCGCTCCGGCTACGACCTCGCGCTCACCCGTGCCATCGCTGATGCCGTGAGCGTGCCGGTGATCGCATCCGGCGGCGTCGGCGGCCTCGACGACCTCGTGGCCGGGGTGCGGGACGGGCATGCCAGCGCGGTGCTCGCGGCGTCGATTTTCCATTTCGGGCAGCACAGCGTAGCCGAGGCCAAGGCGCACATGGCTGCGGCCGGTCTCGCCATGCGCCGCGACGCCTGACGCGGGGCCCGGGAAGCGGCTTGCCCCATCACCGGACCTTCGCCACAACCGCCGGTGCAACTTTCTTCAGGGAGTGGCACGATAAGTCCAGCACGCCGGGACCCGGGACCGCATGACCGACTTCACCCTCGCAGACCTCGACGCCCTCGTGGCGGACCGCGCCAAGGCCCCGGTCGACCAATCCTACACCGCGAAACTCCTCGCCGGGGGACCGGCGAAGCCAGCGAAGAAGCTCGGCGAAGAGGCCGTCGAAGCGGCCATCGCCGCCGTGCAGGGGGATCGGGCCGGCCTCGTGAGCGAAGCGGCGGACGTGCTCTACCATCTCGTGGTGCTGCTGCGGGCCGGCGGCGTCGCCCTCGACGAGGTCATGGCGGAACTCGAGCGGCGCACCGCCCAGAGCGGCATCGCCGAGAAGGCCGCCCGGAGGCATACATGACGCAGGCGGCCATCGGCGTGGCTCCGCACATGGAGCGCGATCCCGCCGTGGGGCAGGATCCCGTCACCGGTCTCGGCCCCGAACGGCTCTCACCCTACCGTCTCTTCACCCGCGAGGAATGGGCGCAGCTGCGCGCCGACACGCCCCTGACGCTGGGGGCCGAGGACGTGACACGGCTGCAATCCCTCAACGACCCGATCTCGGTGGAGGAGGTGGAGGCGATCTATCTGCCGCTTTCGCGCCTGCTCTCCCTCTACGTCGCGGCGACGCAGGGGTTGTTCAAGGCGACCCAGCGCTTCCTCATGGCCGAGCACGAGACCAAGGTTCCCTACATCATCGGGGTCGCGGGCTCCGTGGCGGTGGGCAAGTCCACCACCGCGCGAGTGCTCAAGGCCCTCCTGGCGCGCTGGCCCAACACGCCGAAGGTCGACCTCATCACCACGGACGGGTTCCTGCTGCCCAATGCCGAGCTCAAGGCCATGGATGCCATGGACCGCAAGGGCTTTCCGGAGAGCTACGACACCGCCGCCCTGCTGCGTTTCCTCACCGACATCAAGGCCGGCAAGAAGCGGGTCGCCGCCCCCCTCTATTCGCACCTCGTCTACGACGTCGTGCCGGGCGAGGAGCGGGTGGTGGAATCCCCCGACATCCTCATCGTCGAGGGCCTGAACGTGCTTCAGCCCGCGCGCCTGCCCCGCGACGGCACGGCGATCCCGTTCGTGTCGGATTTCTTCGATTTCTCGATCTACCTCGACGGCCACGAGGACGATCTGCATCGCTGGTACGTCAACCGCTTCCTGCGCCTGCGCCAGACGGCTTTCCGCGATCCCCTATCCTATTTCCGGCGCTACGCCGAGGTGACGGAGGCCGAGGCCCTCGAGATCGCCGACAATCTCTGGACGACCATCAACCTGCCCAACCTGCGCGACAACATCCTGCCGACGCGCCAGCGTGCGAGCCTCATCCTCGCCAAGGGCGCGAGTCATCGCATCGAAAGCGTGGCCCTGCGCCGCCTGTGACCGGGGTCTCTCGCTGACGACGCGTCAGATTACTGCGAGCGGCGCGCCTGGGGCGATTGGCCCCGTGAAGCACAACTGTTAGATCTGCCGCCGCGACCCGAGCGGTGGAGACGACGATTTCCGATCAAGCGTGGGCAACCGGCCTTGGCCTCGTTGCCGTTCTCGTCCTCGTGCTGGCTAACGGGTTCTTCGTGGCCGCCGAGTTCGCCCTCGTCTCCGTGCGGCGCAGTAGGGTGTCCGAACTCGTCACCGAACGGCGGGCGAACGCAAAGGCCCTCCAGCGCGCCACCGACCACCTCGACGCGCATCTGGCCGCGACCCAGCTCGGCATCACCATCTCGTCCCTGGCCCTCGGCTGGGTGGGCGAACCGGCGCTCGCGCACCTCATCGAACCGGCGGTGGCTTGGCTCCCGTCCACTGCGGGCGTGGTGGCCTCCCATACCATCGCGGTGGCGATCTCGTTCATCATCATCACCGCCCTGCACATCGTGCTCGGCGAGCTCGCACCGAAGAGCCTCGCGCTCCAGCGCAGCGAGCGCACGGCCCTCACGGTGGTGCGGCCGCTCAGCCTGTTCCTGTTCGTGTTCCGTCCGGCGATCCTGTTCCTCAACGGGCTCGGGAACGGCGTCGTGCGCCTGTGCGGCCTCAAGGCCGGCCACGGCGAGGGCTCCCTGCACTCCACGGCGGAACTGAACCTCCTCATCCAGGCGAGCCAGGAAGCCGGGCTGATTCAAGAAGCGCAGCAGGAGGCGGTGGAGCGCATCTTCTCGATCGGCGAACGCAAGGTTCGTGACATCATCACCCCGCGTCACGAGGTCGAGTGGGTCGATGCCGATGACGACCGAGCCGCGATCTTGAAGGCCGTGCGCGAGTGCGACCATGCCCAGATTGTCGTCAGCCGCTCGCAGGTCGACGAGGTTGTCGGCGTGGTGCGCAAGCAGGACCTCCTGAATCAGGTGCTCGACGGCAACGCCATCGATGTCCTGGCCGCGACGCAGCCGCCCATCGTCGTCCACGAGAGCCTGTCGATCCTCGCGGTGCTGGAGATCTTCCAGGCCCAGCCCGTGCGCATGGCCATCGTGGTGGACGAGTATGGCAGCCTGGAGGGGATCGTCACCCAGACCGATCTGCTCGAGGCCATCGCGGGCGACATCCCGGAGATCGGCGACGAGCCTGCGGTGGTCGAACGCGAGGATGGGTCGCTGCTCATCGACGGGATGATGCCGGCGGGGCAGGCCTTCGAGCGCCTCGCCTTTGCGGAGCACCCCAACACAGAGGATTTCGCCACCCTCGCCGGGTTCGTCATCTTCCAGCTCGGGCGGATCCCTGCGGCCGGCGATGCCTTCGAGACCCACGGTTGGCGCTTCGAGGTGGTGGATATGGACGGCCGCCGCGTCGACAAGATTCTGGCGACGCCCCGACCCGCGTAAAGACGGAGGGCCTCAGCCGTCCAGCGGATAGGCGGACTCGACGAGGTAGGGGCCGCCGCCGGTGGAGGCACGGGCCGAGAACAGGGCGATCCGCGTCGCGGTGAAATGCTGGGGCGGGAAGAAGCCGGCTTCCGAGAGATACCGCGCCACGTCCGGGGCACGGACCTGACGGGCGAGGCGCGCCAGGGTGACGTGGGGCGTGAACCGGCGCGTGTCGGGCGCCGCTCCGGCATCCCGTGCGAGGCGCTCGTGTTCGGCCTGTAAGTCGGTCAGCGTCGGATCGGACGCGACGGTGGCGAGGAGCGAGCGTGGCTTGTCGCCTCCGAACACCCCGAGGCCGTCGAGAACGAGATTGAGGGGCGGGCGCACCCGCGCGGCGACGAGCCCCTCGTGGAGGGCCTGCGCCACGGTCTCGTCCACGTCGCCGAGGAACCGCAGGGTGACGTGATAGTCCGTCGGCTCGATCCAGCGGGCTCCGGTGAGGGCGCCGCGCGCCCGCGCCAGGGCTTCGCCCACATCGGCCGGTATTTCGATCCCGGTGAACAGGCGCGGCATCAGCGGCTCACCGCCTGAAGACGGTCGAGGAAGGTCTCGACGCTCGGCAGAATGCCCGCGACGATCGTCTCGACGCCCTTCACATTGGGATGAAGCCGGTCGTCGAGATTGTAGGCCTTGTCGCCCGCGATCCCGTCGAGGAAGAACGGGTAGAGGATGAGCCCATGCGTCCGCGCGAGGTCGGGATAGATTGCATCGAACCGCGCGACGTAATCCGGGCCGAGATTGGACGAGGCCTTCATGCCGGCGAGCATCACCGGAATGTTGCGCGCCTTGAGCCGGGCGATGATGGTGTCGAGCGCCTTTCGGGTTACGGCTGGATCGGTACCCCGCAGCATGTCGTTGGCGCCGAGTTCGAGGATCACCCCATCCGTCCCGTCGGGCACCGACCAGTCGAGGCGGTCGAGGCCGCCCGTGCTGGTGTCACCCGAGACGCCTGCGTTGGCGACGGTGACGGCCCGGCCCTTGTGCCGCAGCACGCGTTCGAGGACCGCGGGAAACGCGGCCGTGCCGGGCAACCGGTAGCCGGCAGTGAGGCTGTCGCCGAAAGCCACGAGGGATACAGGCCGTTCGCCCGACGCCGTCCGTCCAGGGGAGGCGGTGAGACTCAGTGCGGCAAAGAGCGCCATCAGGCCGACCATGCAGCCGCGACCGTGGCGCCGCGCGGCCCCACGAGCCATATCGGCGAGGCGCTGCCGCGCGGCTCGAAAGGCCGTACCGGCCGGACGTGACTCTGAGCACCGACGCATTCCAGCAAACCCCCGACTCTGCTCCGCTTCATTCCTATCCCCGCACAGATCGGTTTCCCATCGATGTCCGGCAAGGCCGACCCCGCCCGCAGCCCCTCCGCCATTTCCCTCGCCGGCCTCGATCTCAGCCTCGGACGCGGTGCGGCCCGCGTCCACGTCCTGCGGGGAATCACCCTCGATGTCGCGGCGGGCGAGGCGGTGGGCCTCGTCGGTCCGTCGGGCTCCGGCAAATCGACTCTCCTTATGGTGATGGCCGGCCTGGAACGGCCGGATTCGGGCTCCATCGTGGTGGAAGGCACCGATCTCGGCGGCCTCGACGAGGATGCCCTGGCGCGGTTTCGCGGTCGGCGCATCGGCATCGTGTTTCAGGCCTTCCACCTCGTGCCGACCATGACGGCCCTGGAGAACGTGGCGCTGCCCCTCGAACTCGCCGACAAGCCCGAAGCCCATGCACGGGCCAAGGCGGAACTCGAGGCCGTCGGCCTCGGCCACCGCCTCCACCACTATCCCGCCCAGCTCTCGGGCGGCGAGCAGCAACGCGTCGCCATCGCCCGGGCCATTGCGCCCGATCCGGCGATTCTCGTCGCCGACGAGCCCACAGGCAATCTCGACGAGGCGACGGGTCGGCAGATCGTTGACCTGCTGTTCGCCCTGAAGCGCGACCGGGGGGCCACCCTCGTTCTCGTGACCCACGATCCCGGCCTCGCCCGGCTCTGCGACCGGACCGTGAGCCTGCGCTCCGGTCGCGTCGAAGCGGCCCTGGCGGCCTGATCATGCACGGAACCGTCACCGCCGCGCCCGCCCGCGTCCGCCGACCCGGCCTGCCCCTGACGTTGCGCCTCGCCTTGCGGGAGCTGCGCGGCGGCCTATCGGGCTTTGCCGTCTTCATCGCCTGCATCGCACTGGGCGTCGCCGCCATCGCGGGCGTCGCGTCCATCGCCCGCTCGCTGACGGACGGCCTTGGGCGCGAGGGCGCGCGCATCCTCGGTGGCGACCTCACCTACAGTCTCATCAACCGCAAGGCGACGCCGGAGGAACGCGCCGTGCTCTCGGCGCAGGGGCGGGTCACCGTGGTGACGACCTTGCGCGCCATGGCGCTTGCCGGCGGCGACAAGGGCGCGGCGCTCATCGAACTCAAGGCCGTGGCGGACGGCTACCCGGCGACCGGCGACCTCGTCACCGAGCCATCCGCCCCCCTGGCCAGCCTCCTCGCCGAGGGGGAGGGGGCCTACGGCGCCGTCGTCGATCCCGTCCTGCTCACGCGCCTCGACCTCAAGGTCGGCGACCGCATCACCGTCGCGGGCACGCCGATCGTGATTCGCGCCACCCTGGTCTCGGAACCGGACCGCATCGCCAACGGCATCGGCTTCGGTCCCCGGGTCATCGTGTCCCGCGCCGCCCTCGACGCCACGGGTCTCGTCCAGCCGGGTAGTCTCAACCGGTGGAGCTACCGTCTCCAGTTGCCGGATGTGAGCGATGCCGAGCTCGAACGCCGCGCCGCCGCCATCGCGGCCGCCGCTCCCGAGGCCGGTTGGGAAATGCGCGCGCGCTCCAACGCCGATCCGCGCTTTGCCAAGAGCATCGAGCGGTTCACCCAGTTTCTCACGCTCGTTGGCCTCACGGCCCTCATCGTCGGCGGCGTCGGCGTCGGCAATGCCGTCGCGGCCTTCGTCGAGCGTAAGCGCGGCTCCATCGCCACCCTGAAGAGCGTCGGCGCCCCCGGCGGGCAGGTGGTCGCCCTCTACCTCACTCAGGTGATGCTCATCGCGGGGCTCGGCACCGCCCTCGGCCTCGGCATCGGTGCGGGCCTGCCCTTCGCCCTCGATGCCCTGTTCCACGACGCCCTGCCGCTCCCCCTGAACCCGACGGTGGCGCCGAGCGAGCTCGTCCTCGCGGCCGCCTACGGTCTGTCGACGGCCCTCGCCTTCGCGATCACGCCCCTCGGCCGCGCCCACGACATTCCCGTCTCGGGCCTGTTCCGCGACGTGGTCGATCCGGGCTCGGTGAAGACCCGCTTGCGCTACCGCGTTATCCTGGGAGCCGCCCTGACATTTCTCGTCGCCCTCGCCCTCGTCACCGCCTTCGACAAACGCCTCGCCCTCATCTTCATCGTCGCCGCGGCCGTCGCGTTCGGCCTGCTGCGCCTCGTGGCGTTCGGCATCATGGCGGTGGCGCGACGGTTGCCGCATCCGCGTTCAGCCGCGCCCCGCCTGGCGCTCGCCAACCTGCACCGGCCCGGCGCGCTCACCCCGGCCATCGTCCTGTCTCTCGGACTCGGCGTGACGCTCCTCGTCGCCCTCAGCCTCATCGATGCTAATGTCCGCAACACCCTGAGCAACTCCCTGCCGGCCCGGGCCCCGAACCTGTTCTTCCTCGACATTCCGGCCGCCGATTCCGATAGCTTCCACGCCTTCCTCGGGGCTCAGGCGCCCGGCGCCAAAATCGAGCGCGTTCCGATGATGCGGGGGCGGATCACCGCCCTCGACGGCGTACCCGCCGCCGCGATCAAGCCCCCCGAGGATGCCGCCTGGGTTCTCGACGGCGACCGGGGCATCACCTACGCGGAGGATATCCCCGAGGGCTCGCGCCTCGTCGCCGGCACGTGGTGGAACGCCGAGGAGGCCCGCACACCCCTCGTCTCCTTCGACGCCGAACTCGCCCGCAGCCTCAACCTCGCCGTGGGAAGTACCGTGACGGTGAACGTCCTCGGGCGGACCCTGACCGCCAAGGTCGCCAACCTACGCAAGGTCGAATGGCGCTCACTTGGCATCAACTTCGTGATGGTGTTCTCGCCCGGCACCTTCCGGGGGGCGCCGCATTCGGATCTCGCCACCCTCACCCTGCCGAACGGCCCCGACGCGAACTCGGAAGCGGTGATCCTGCGCGACGTCGCCCGGGCCTACCCCTCCGTCACCAGCATCCGGGTCAAGGAGGCCCTGGAAGCCGTGAACGACGTCGTCGGCAAGCTCGTCCTGGCGATTCGGGGGGCGAGCGGCATCGCCGTGGTGGCGAGCCTGTTCGTCCTGGCGGGCGCCCTGGCGGCAGGCCACCGTGCCCGCCTCTACGACGCCGTGGTGCTGAAGGTCCTCGGCGCGACGCGGCGCCGGCTGCTGGCCGCCTACACCCTCGAATACGGGGCTCTCGGCCTCGCCACGGCCCTGTTCGGTCTCCTCGCCGGAACCCTGGCCGGGTGGATCATCGTCACCCGGGTGATGAAGCTCGACTTTACTCTCGCTCTCTCCGGTCCCCTCGTAGTCGCTGCCGTGGCGGTGGCGTTCGCCATCGTTCTGGGCCTCGCTGGAACCTGGCGCATTCTCGGTCGCAAGCCGGCTTCCTACCTGCGTCAGTTCTGACTGAAATGAGGTCGACGAGATTTAATCCCGGATTAACTCAATAAAATCTGGTGCCAGCACTTCCAGAATCACCCGCCCGAAGCTCGGCCGGCCTCTTGTGCGATGGGTGAGGACGGAACATATTTCCGGCTGAGGCATCCCAGGATGCCAGAGGTCCTGTGCGTGAGCCTCGCTTCGTAAAATCACACGCTGAGAGAGTTTCCAAAGGAATCTCCCATGGCATTCGACAACAGCCCCTTCCGGGTCGGCGCCCAGCCGACGGGGTACACAGGCACTCAGGTCGATATCGACCAGGGCCTGCGCACCTTCATGCTCGGCGTCTACAACAACATGGTCATCGGCCTCGGGATCTCGGGTCTCGTGGCTCTCGGCCTCAACATGGCCTCCATCGCCCAGACGGCGACCGGGCGCGTGGCCCTGACGCCGTTCGGCCAACTCCTCTATACCAGCCCGCTCAAGTGGGTGATTATGCTGGCGCCGCTCGCCTTCATCTTCATCTTCTCCATGCGGATGGACCGCATGTCGGCGGCCTCCGCCCGCATGACCTTCTTCGCCTTCGCGGCGGTGATGGGTGCCTCGATGTCCTCGCTGCTCCTCGTGTTCACGGGTGCCAGCGTGGTGCGGGTGTTCTTCATCACGGCGGCGACCTTCGGCGGTCTCAGCCTCTACGGCTACACCACGAAGCGTAGCCTGTCGGGCATGGGCTCGTTCCTGATCATGGGCCTCATCGGGCTCATCATCGCCTCGGTAGTGAACATCTTCATGGCCTCTTCGGCCCTGCAGTTCGCCATCTCGGTCCTCGGCGTGATCATCTTCGCCGGCCTCACCGCCTACGACACCCAGAAGCTGAAGGAGATGTTCCTCTACAGCGGCGCGGATGCCGAGGGCGCGGCCAAGATGTCGGTCAACGGTGCCCTGACGCTCTATCTGGACTTCATCAACATGTTCCAGATGCTGCTCTCCCTCCTGGGCGATCGTCGCTAAGACGACACGCAATCGGATGAACGAAAAGGCCCCGGCGGGTGACCGCCGGGGCCTTTCATGTTCCGCGACCGATCCGATTACACGGCCCGTAGGGGTGGCTCCAGCACGGAGATCACGCGGGCGAGGTCCTGTCCGCGCTTCATCACGAGGCCGGATGCGGCCACGACCGCGTAGGCACCCTGGCGCCGCGCGAGCTTGGGATCCTTCTCCACCCGGTAGAGCGGCATCTCCGAACTGCGCCGGTAGATCGAGAACACCGCCTTGTCGCGCCGGAAGTCGAGGGCGTAGTCGCGCCATTCGCCCGCCGCCACCATTCGCCCATAGAGGTTGAACAGCACGCGCAGTTCGGCCCGGTCGAAGGCGATCTGCGGAGTGACGGGCGCCGAGGGGAAGGGGATGATCCGGGCCGCGGGCTCGGATAGCCTGGGTTCGACGCTGGTCCTCTCGCTCATCGTCACTCCTGATCCTGCCTGTCATCGAACCGTGATGATGGTCCCGCCCCCAGGCGCCCGCAAGGGTGACATCGGACGCGCAGGGTCGCGCATGAAGACGGGCGATCCCGGTTGCGCCGGTGCGAGAGCGCACCGATCCCATTTCTGCCGCCGAAATGCCGTGCCGCCGCCGTGATGACACGGCACACCTGTTGCCGAACCTCGTCGGTTCCGTCGGCCGGTCCGGTGCCCGAACCTTACGCTCCCCAGCGCTTGGGTACGGGACCGGCCTTCACGGGAGCGACACTCCAGAGGTTTCGAGACCCAAGGACTTCAAGGCCGCCTCCCCGGAGCGCGGCCTTTTTTTCGGGCCTATCCCTGCCCAAGGAGCTATGACGGGCCGCGCGCTTCTCGTGGGACGACAGGTCTTGGTCCAGTTCGATGCCGGCTTTCGTCAAATCCTCGCGGATCTGTTCGCGTGGCGCCGTGACGTGCGCCGCTTCCGCGACGATCTCGTCGACGACGCGCTCCTGCGCCGATGCCTCGACCTCGCCGCCCTCAGCCCCTCGGTGGGCAACAGCCAGCCCTGGCGCTTCGTCCGGGTGGCCGACCCCGCCCGGCGCGCGGAGGTGACGCGGAGCTTCGAGCGCTGCAACGCCGCCGCTGCCGAGGGCTACACGGCCGACCGACGCGACGCCTATGTCCGCCTCAAGCTCGCGGGGTTGCGCGAGGCTCCGATTCATCTCGCGGTGTTTTGCGACGAAGGGGCGGAGACCGGTCACGGCCTCGGACGCGCCACCATGCCGGAAATGCTCCGCTACTCCGTGGTGGGCGCCGTGCAGACCTTCTGGCTCGCGGCTCGGGCCCACGGGCTCGGCGTCGGTTGGGTGTCCATCCTCGAACCCGAAACCGTGTGCACCGTCCTCGACGTCCCCTGCACCTGGCACCTCGTCGCCTATCTCTGCGTCGGCTTCCCCGTCGAGGAGCATGCCGACCCCGAACTCGTACGCCACGGCTGGCAGGCACGGATCGCGGCGGCGGCCGCCCTCGTCGAGCGTTAAGACGCGATCAAGGTTACGTTGACCCGAACACGAATCGGAGTCTTCGAAGACGCGCCGCGCGAACCCTCTTTACCGTCTTCGCAAGTCGTACGTGGTTCTCCCCCGCCCACAGCGTGGCTTAATCGGAACGGCAACCTTGGCCGTGAATTGTCCTCGTCAGTACAGTCGAGCTGACGGAGACGAGGTCCATGGTTGGTGTGAAGCAGTGTGCCGTCGCGGCGTTGGCTTGCGCCCTCGCAACCATGCCGGCCGCAGCCCGCGAGGTGGTGGCATTCCAGGAGGATGTCGGGCCCGGCACCGTGGTCGTCCACACGGCCGCGCGCCAACTCTACTTCGTGAATGGCGACGGCACGGCGATCCGCTACCCCGTGGCCGTGGGCAAGCCCGGCAAGCAATGGACGGGCGCGCGCGAGATCGACGGCAAATACGTTCAGCCCGCTTGGTCGCCGCCCCGCGAGGTCAAGCGCGACAACCCGCGCCTGCCCGACGTCATCGCTGGCGGCTCGCCCCACAATCCCATGGGCTCGGCGGCCCTGACCCTGTCGGGGGGCGAATACGCCATCCATGGGACCAACCGGCCGAGCTCCATCGGTTCCTACGCCTCGTATGGCTGCATCCGGATGTACAATCAGGACGTGGTCGATCTCTACAGTCGAGTCTCCGTCGGCACACCGGTCTACGTGGTGCGCTGATCCGGCTTCAGCCGAAAGGGTGTCGTCAGAAGTCGACGGCGATGCCCTTGATCTCCCAATCGTCGTAGCGGACCGGCTCGAGGCCGCCCCGGCCCTGGCGCTCGCGTGCGGCGGCGATCTCGGCCGCCTTCGCATCGATCGCCTGTCGGCGCGCCTCGGCTTCGGCGAGAGCCCGGCTGGCGGCGGCCGAGAGGGGCGGGCGGCGGGGGTTTTGTGGATCGGCGTTTTCCGTGTCGACGTTTTCCGTATCGTCCTGCATCGGCATGGCTTGCATCTCGGCGGCGCGGGGTGAAAGGGCTGTGGAACGCAGGCCCGGTTCGGGCGGAGCTTAACGGAGAAATGGCCCTCATGGCGACACGCCGCAACGCGGAGGGGCCGACGACGGTCATCGACCGCACCGTCGCGGGCCTCGCCGCCCGCCAGGTCGCCCATGGTGCCGTGGCCGATCTTCTCGGCGGCGCCCACGCCTTCGCGTTGGAGGACGCCCTGGCCCAGGCCGGGCGCCACGCCGGGCTCGACCCCGCCGATGCCGCCCTGGCCCGGGCCATCGCCACGGCGACGTTCCGGCGCCTTGGATACCTGAAGGCCGTCCTGGCCGCGCGGCTGTCGCAGGGCCTGCCCGAGGGCCAGCCCCGCCTCGTCGCCCTGCTCGCCACGGGCGCGGCCCAGATCCTCGACCTCAACGTGCCCGACCACGCCGCCGTCGATCTCGGCGTGCGCCTCGCCAAGGGCGACCCGCAACTCCAGCACCTGTCCGGACTCGTGAACGCGGTCCTGCGCCGGATCGTCCGCGAGCGCGCCGAAATCCTCGGCGCCCTAAGCGATCCGCTGGCCGACAACACCCCGGACTGGCTGGCCGGGCGCTGGCGCGCCGCCTACGGCGAGACCACGGCCCGGGCCATCGCGGCGGCCCATCTCAACGGGGCGGCCCTCGACATCACGGTGAAAAGCTCGGCGGCCGAGTGGGCCGAACGCCTCGGCGGCACCGTCCTGCCGACGGGGAGCGTGCGCCTGCACGACGTCCGCTCAGCGGTGACCGATCTGCCCGGCTACGCGGAGGGCGCCTGGTGGGTGCAGGATGCCGCCGCGGCGATCCCGTCCCGGCTGCTCGCCGTCCAACCCGGCCAACGCGTTGCGGATCTCTGCGCCGCGCCGGGGGGCAAGACGGCGCAGCTCGCGGCAGCCGGGGCGACGGTGGTCGCCGTCGACCGCTCGGCACCGCGCCTCGAGCGCCTGCGGGACAATCTCGGCCGGCTCGGGCTGGAGGCGGAGATCCACGTCGGCAACGCCCTCGACGTCGAGGAGCCCGGCGGTTTCGATGCCGTCCTCCTCGATGCGCCCTGCTCGGCCACCGGCACCCTGCGGCGGCACCCGGACGTGGCCTGGACCAAGCAGAGCGACGACATCCTGCGTCTGGCCGCCCTGCAGCGGCGGCTGTTCGATCGGGCAGCCCTCCTGGTCAAGCCCGGCGGCCTCATCGTCTATTGCACCTGCTCCCTCGAACCGGAGGAGGGCGAGAAGCAGGTGCGCGACTTCCTCAAACGCAACGACGGGTTCGAACGGGTACCGGTGACGGCGGACGAGGTCGGTGGTCTTTCCGAGTCCATCGACGCGCAGGGCGATCTGCGCACGCTGCCCTCGCATCTCGGCGGCACCACCTCCGAAGGCTCCGGCGGCCTCGACGGCTTCTTCGCGAGCCGCTTGCGTCGGAACGCCTGAGCCCAACGCAAAAAGGCGACCGCGAGAGCGGTCGCCGCAGCAGAACAGCGTTACAAAAATAAAAAGGGCGAGCCGTCACGGCTCGAACCCGACCACCGATTTCTTCGGTCCAAAAGAAACCTGGTGGAGCTGAGCGGGATCGAACCGCTGACCTCCGCAGTGCGATTGCGGCGCTCTCCCATCTGAGCTACAGCCCCGTTCCGGGGTGCGGGCCTTTTAGGCTCGCATACGCCGGCCTGTCAATTCCGGAAATCCTGCCGCTGTGCGTGCGCGCGACCCGCGCCCGGAGCGCTGGACCACGAGGACCTCGATTTCCCGCATGAACGCCTTTCTCTGGCTCTTCGACACCGTCGTCCAACTCTACATCTACGTGCTCATCGCCAGCGCCGTCCTGAGCTGGCTGGTGGCGTTCAACGTCGTGAACGTCCGCAACCCCATCGTGTCGCAGATCGGCGAGGTGCTCTATCGGTTGACCGAGCCGGTGCTGCGCCCGATCCGCAACATCCTGCCCAATCTCGGCGGCGTCGACCTGTCGCCCATCGTGCTGGTGCTGCTGCTGCTATTCGCGAGCCGCCTGCTCCACGAGTTCCTTCCGGTGCAGACCACCGTCTATATGCGCTGAGCCCCACCCCTGGCAGGCCGTTCGAGGCCTGCCGCAGCCTTCGAACGGTCGCGCGGGGCGACGCGGGACTGGAATCCGCCCTCGCGACAGTCGCCAACAGGACGATCCGCTCCCATGAAGACCAATCCCGGCCGCTTCTTCGAGGATTATCGCCTCGGCGAGACCATCCGCCATGCCACCCCGCGCACGGTGACCACGGGCGACGTGGCCCTCTACACGGCGCTTTACGGACCGCGCTTCGCGGTGCAGTCGTCGGACGCGTTCGCCAAGGTGATCGGCTACCCGCAGAGCCCGCTGGACGACCTCCTCACCTTCCACGTGGTGTTCGGCAAGACCGTTCCGGACATCTCGCTCAACGCCCTGGCCAATCTCGGCTATGCGGAGGGCGGGTTTCGCCGGCCGGTCTATCCGGGCGAGACTCTGTCTACGGTCTCCGAGGTCATTGGTCTGAAGGAGAGCTCGAACCGCCAGACCGGCGTGGTCTACGTTCGGTCCACGGGTTCGGACGCCAACGGCGAGACGGTTCTGAGCTACTGCCGCTGGGTGCTCGTGAAGAAGCGCGACCCGGAGGCGAAGATCGCCCAGGAGCACGTACCGACCTTCGCCAAGGTCGTGTCGCCGGCTGACCTCGCCAGCGCCCTGCCGCCCCTGGAAACCGGCGCCTACGACTACGATCTCGCCGGGAGCCCGCACCGCTTCTCCGACTACGCCGTCGGGGAGAAAATCGACCACGTCGACGGCATGACCGTCGAGGAGGCAGAGCACCAGATTGCCACGCGGCTGTTCCAGAACACCGCCAAGGTCCACTTCGACGCCTTCGCTACGAAGGATACGCGGTTCGGCCGGCGGCTGATCTACGGCGGGCACGTGATCTCGCTCGCGCGCGCCCTCAGCTTCAACGGCCTCGCCAACGCCTTCGCGATCGCCGGCATCAATGCCGGGCGCCACGTGGCGCCGCTGTTTGCCGGCGACACCGTCTATGCCTGGAGCGAGGTGCTGGACACCGCCGAACTGCCCGGCCGGTCCGATGTCGGGCTCCTGCGCCTGCGTACCGTCGCGACGAAGAACCAGCCCTGCGGTGCCCACCCCGACAAGCAGGGGGACGTTTACGATCCGTCGGTGATCCTCGATCTCGACTACTGGGCGTTCATGCCCCGCTGATCACGGGCCGACGAAGAGACCGACCACGGCGTGCCTCAGGGGGTTCGCCGGGTCGGACAGCAGCCGAAGCGCCATGACGCAGGCGATGGTCACGAGGAGCGGCCGGATCAGCCGGGCGCCGAGGCGGATGGCGAGGCGGGCCCCGATCTGGGCACCCAGGATGGCGCCGAGGGCCATGACGAGGCCGACGGCCCAGACCACGTGGCCGCCGAAGGCGAACAGGGCGAGACTGCCGACATTGCTCGCGGCGTTGGCGAGCTTGGTGTGGGCGGTGGCCCGCACCACGCCGAGGCCCAGCAGGGTCACGAAGCCGATCATGTAGAAGGCGCCGGCCCCCGGCCCGAACACCCCGTCGTAGAATCCCACCATGGGCGCCCAGGTGAGGGCGAACAGGGCCGGGGTCATCCGGGCCGCGGCGTCCTCGGAACTCATGCGTCGGGCCGTGGCGAAGTAGATCGCGATCCCGATGAGCAGGATCGGTACGCCGGCGTCCAGCACCGGCCGGGGCAGCAGACTCACGCACAGGGCGCCGACGATGGAGGCCAGGGCCGCCGAGACGGCGATCTTCCAGGCCGCCGGCCAGTGAATCAGACCGCGCCGCGCGAAGGCATAGGTCGACGAGACCGCACCGGCCGAACCCTGGAGCTTGTTGGTCGCGATGGCGCTCACGGGATCGAGGCCGGCGAGCAGCAGGGTCGGCAGGGTGAGGAGACCGCCGCCGCCCGCGATGGCATCGACGCAGCCCGCCGCAACCGCCACGGCGAACAAACCGGCGAGCAGGCCGGGATCGATACCGAAGATCATGTGCCCTCTGGCGATGGTTCAGGTTGGGCCGACCAGGGGAGGGCACGGGGTCTCGACCGAGGCGCGCTGGAGCCGGGCGCCTCGATCGACGAAGAGTCAGTTGCGGACGACGACCTTGGTGCCGACCTTCACCCGGTCGTAGAGATCGACCACGTCCTTGTTGGTCATGCGGATACAGCCGGACGAGACCGCAGCGCCCATGGTCTCGGGCTCGTTCGAGCCGTGGATGCGGTAGAGCGAGGAGCCGAGATACATCGCGCGGGCGCCGAGCGGATTATCCTGGCCGCCGGCCATGAAGCGCGGCAGGTCGGGGCGGCGTGCCAGCATCTGCGCCGGGGGGCGCCAATCCGGCCATTCCTTCTTCATGGTGACGGTCTTCTGGCCCGACCAGGAAAAGCCCTGGCGGCCGACGCCGACGCCGTAGCGCACGGCCTGCCCGCCACCAAGCACGTAGTAGAGACGGCGCTGGCTCGTGGAGACCACGACGGTGCCGGGCTTCTCGGCGCCCTTCCAGGCCACGGTCTCGCGTGGGATCGCCTGCTCCCGGAAGATGTTCATGAAGTCGGCGATGGGACCGCTGTCGAACGGGTTGCCGGCCTGCGCATCCGGCGCCGCGACGAGGGTGAAGGCGACCGCCAGGGCCGATGCGGCGAGGCCGCGACGCGTCTGCATGATGTTGTCCTCCAGCCGAAGCGAATCCGTGCCGGAACGGCATCGAACCCGGCAGGCAGATGGTCGGGGCGGGCAGACTTGGCCGCCGGGGCGGGAGCGGTCAACCACGCCGGGGGCGAAGCGATCGACCTGTGTGATCTCGGCAACGCCCGGGCTTGTTCCGTGACGGCCGCAACGGCAACCCGGCAGCGCGGCGATATCAGGGCCTTGACACAATGCCGCAGGAACTTGTTGCGGGATCGCAAACATACCAGTGTTGGACCTGTGAGAGGTCCTATCCCCCATCCGACGCCGACGATCGGCGCTTTGTTCGTTCGTCCACCCCGCGGCTCTGGCCGGTGGGGAGCGCTGACCTGTCTCCTTCGGCTACTCACCCTGCTTCTGGTCATTTGCCCGGCGTTGATACAGGGGGGCTCGTTCGACGCCGCGTCGTCCCCACCCGAGGTTACCGTCGTCCTGAGCAGTAGCGCGAGTGCGTCCGACGAGACCCCGCAGCTGACGCGGCTCGGCAACGAGGTCGACGATCTGCGCGAAGCCGTCGCGGGTCCTATGCCAAAACTCGCTGCCCTCACCCGGACGTCGACTGCCTTCGCGCCCCGCCGCATCGACCACGTGGGCAAGCAAGGCGATCATCCCCCCGACAGGCCGCCCCGATCCGCAGGCTGACGGAAGGCAGGCGCCTCCGCGCGCCATGCCTTAACCGATCGGCATGGTGTCGGCCTTAGGCTTCCGCCGGGGCGCAGCCTCGTCCGATTTCATCTCGCTGTCGTCGGTTCGCCTGAATCGTCGTTCAGACGGGACGCCGAACGGCCTGGCCGCCGCCCCCTCGATGCAGCCTGCATCCTTTCGTCCGGGCTCGCCCCATGTGGCCCGACGCTCGCTACGCGACCCTTCCGATCCCGGAGGCGGGACTGCGTGGACCTTTGAACGCCGTGGTGTCGTCCCGTCCGCTCGGGATGCACCACGACTGAATTTCGCAGGAGCGAAACGATCGTGACGTCCCCCTCCACACGCATGCTCCGCGCACGGACGACCGCCGTCGCCGCCGGCATCGTCCTCGTCACCCTGTCGGCCTGTAACCAGAAGCAGGCGGCGGCTCCCGTCCCGTCTCCGCCACCGGAGGTGAGCATCGTCACCGTGCGCGAACAGCCAATCCCGTATGTGCGGGACCTCCCCGGCCGCGTGGCACCGATGCGGATCGCCGAAGTGCGCTCGCGGGTCTCGGGCCTCGTGGTGAAGCGGACCTTCGAACAGGGCAGCTTGGTCAAGGAAGGCGACGTTCTCTACAAGATCGACCCGGCGCCGTTCGAGGTCGAATTGCAGAGTGCGGAAGCCGTGCTCGCCCGCCAGGAAGCCGCCCTGGTCCTGGCCCGCCAGCAGGCCGACCGCCTGGAGCAGCTCCTGTCGCGCCAGACGGCGAGCCAGGCCCAGTATGACAGCGCCTATGCGGGCCTGAAGCAGGCCGAGGCCGAGGTCGCCGGGGCCAAGGCCGCCCGCGACCGGGCCAAGCTCAACCTGAACTACACCGACGTACGCGCCCCGATCTCAGGCCGGATCGGCCGCGCGCTGCTTACGGAAGGCACCCTGGTGGACCAGGGGGCCGCCTCGAACCTCGCCACGATCCAGCAGCTCGACCCGATCTACGTCGACATCACGCAGTCCGTGGGCGAGCTGAACAAGCTGCGCCGGGACCTCGCCAGCGGCGAACTCTCGCGGCTTTCGGCCGACACGGCCAACGTCCATCTCATCATGGACGACGGGTCGCTCTACGGCTCGGCCGGACGGCTGCTGTTCTCCGACGTCACAGCCGATCCCAGCACCGGTCAGGTGACCCTGCGGGTGCAGTTTCCGAACCCCCACGACGAGCTGTTCCCCGGCATGTACGTCCGCGCCCGGATCAAGCAGGGCATCGACACCGACGCCCTCGCGGTTCCCCAGCAGGCGATCCAACGCACCAGCGACGGCAAGCCCGAAGTCTGGGTGGTGCGCGACGACGACAAGGCGATGCTGCAGCCCGTCGAACTCGGTCCCGTGGTCGACCGTCAGTGGATCGTCCGCGACGGACTCAAGGTTGGCGACCGCGTGGTCGTCGAGGGCGTCCAGAAGATCTCCGCCGGCCAGCAGGTGAAGACCGTGGATCTGCACCCCGCCACGGAGGAGACCAAGCCGAAGCCCCGCGATACGGACGTGCCCGAGCAGAAGCCCGGGCCGCAATCGGCCGCCGAGGTGCGCTGAACCATGGCTCGCTTCTTCATCGACAGGCCGGTCTTCGCCTGGGTCGTCGCCCTCTTCATCATCCTGGGCGGCGTCCTGTCGATCCCCATGCTGCCGGTGGCGCAGTATCCGGTGATCGCTCCCCCCTCCATCGCCCTCTCGACGGCGTTCCCGGGCGCCTCGGTGGAAAGCCTCTACACCGGCACCACCCGCCTCATCGAGGACGAGTTGAATGGTGCGGCCAACATCATGAGCTTCGAGTCCACCACGGACTCGTTCGGCTCCATCAACATCACGGCGACGTTCCAGCCCGGCACCGATCCGGCCCTGGCGTCCGTGGAGGTGCAGAACCGCCTCAAGCGCGTGGAGGCACGCCTGCCGGCGGAAGTGCGCCAGCAGGGCATCCTGGTGGAGGAAGCCTCGGCCGCCACCCTGAACATCATCACCCTCGTCTCGACGGACGGGAAAATGGACGAGATCGGGCTCGGCGACTTCCTCATCCGCAACGTCATCAACGAAATCCGCCGCGTGCCGGGCGTCGGACGCGCGACCCTCTACTCGACGGAACGCTCCCTGCGCGTCTGGGTGGATCCGGACAAGCTCCGTGGCCTGTCGCTCAGCCCCGAGGATGTCGCCGACGCCATCCGCAACCAGAACATTCAGATCGCCTCGGGCGCCGTCGGCGCGCAGCCGAGTCCGATCGGAAATCCCGTCTTCGCGCCCATCATCGTCAAGGGCCAGCTCAACACCGTCGATGATTTCGGGGCCATCGTCCTGCGGGCGAATTCCGACGGCTCGAACGTGCGCCTGCGCGACGTGAGCCGAATCGAGCTCGGCGGCGACGCCTACCAGTTCTCGACCCGCCTGAACGGCGGCGAGGCGGCAGGCATCTCCGTCACCCTCGCGCCCGACGGCAACGCCCTCGAGACCGCCAAGGCGATCCGGGCGAAGATGGAAGAGCTGTCTCAGTTCTTCCCGCCGGGGCTGAAGTGGGACATCCCCTACGACATCACGCCCGCCGTGAAGGCCTCCATCGAGAAGGTGCTGCACACCCTCGTGGAGGCGGTCGTGCTCGTGTTCCTCGTGATGTTCCTGTTCCTGCAGAACATCCGCTACACGCTCATTCCCACCATCGTGGTGCCCATCGCCCTCATGGGCACCGTGACGGTGATGCTGCTCGCGGGCTTCTCCATCAACGTGCTGACCATGTTCGGCATGGTGCTCGCCATCGGCATCCTCGTCGACGACGCCATCGTGGTGGTGGAGAACGTCGAGCGCATCATGAACGAGGAGGGGCTGCCGCCGAAGGAAGCCACCGCCAAGGCCATGGAGCAGATCACCGGCGCCATCATCGGCATCACCCTGGTGCTCGTGGCGGTGTTCATCCCGATGGCGTTCTTCCCCGGCTCCGTGGGCATCATCTACCGGCAGTTCTCCATCGCCATGGTGACGTCCATCGGCTTCTCGGCGCTGCTGGCCCTGTCCCTGACGCCGGCCCTCTGCGCCACGCTGCTGAAGCCCGTCGAGAAGGGCCATGCCCATGCCAAGGGCGGGTTCTTCGGCTGGTTCAACCGCATCGTCGACCGGGAGACCGCCCGCTACGGGCGCGGCGTCGCGTGGTTCATCAAGGCGTCGGGCCGGGTGATGGTGGTCTACCTCGCGCTTCTCGCGGGCGTCGCCTTCGCGTTCATGCGCCTCCCCGAGGGCTTCCTGCCCATCGAGGATCAGGGTTTCTTCACCGTCGACATCCAGACACCGCCCGGCGCCTCGTTCAACCGGACGCAGACGGCCGTCCGCAAGGTCGAGGAACACCTCCTGGCCCAGCCGGGCGTCGCCACGGTGACCATGCTCAACGGCTTCTCGTTCTCGGGGCAGGGGGCGAACTTGAGCCAGGCCTTCGTGACCCTGAAACCCTGGAGCGAGCGCGACGCGGCGAGTTCCGCCGCCGCCCTGGTGGCAGGCACGAATACGGCGCTCGCTGGATACCGCGACGCCATCATCGACGCTCAGGAGCCTCCGCCCGTGGACAACCTCGGCAACGCGGCGGGCTTCTCGTTCCGTCTCCAGGACCGGGCGCAGCGCGGGTACTCGGCGCTGACGGCGGCGGAGACGCAGCTCCTGTCGCTGGCGAAGAAGAGCCCTGTGCTCCAGAAGATGAAGATCGAGGGGCTGCCGCCGGCCCCACAGGCGGAACTCATTATCGACCGCGAGAAGGCCGCCGCCCTCGGGGTGAAGTTCGAGGACATCAACGCGACGATCCAGGTCAACCTCGGTTCGGTCTACACCAACGACTTCCCGAACCAGGGCAAGATGCAGCGCGTCTACGTGCAGGCGGAACAGCTGCAGCGGATGCAGGCCACCGATCTGCTCAGCTATGCGGTGAAGAACGCGCAGGGCGCCATGGTGCCGCTGTCGTCGTTCGCCGACCTGAAATGGGGCATGGGGCCGAGCCAGATCGTTGGCTTCAACGGCTACCAGTCCGTCCGCTTCACCGGCGAGCCGAACCCAGGCTACACCTCGGGCGATGCCATCGCCGAGATGGAGCGCCTGATGAGCCAATTGCCCAAGGGCTTCGGCTACACCTGGACCGGGCAATCGCTGCAGGAGAAGCAGGCCGGCAGCCAGGCGAGCCTGCTCCTCGCCCTGTCGGTGCTCATCGTGTTCCTGTGTCTCGCCGCCCTCTACGAGAGCTGGGCCATCCCGCTCTCGGTGCTCCTCGTGATTCCGCTCGGCGTCATCGGGTCCGTGGCGGCGGTCTATCTCCGGGGGCTGCCCAACGACGTCTACTTCAAGATCGGCCTCATCACGATCATCGGTCTGTCGGCCAAGAACGCAATCCTCATCGTGGAATTCGCCAAGGACCTGTGGAAGCCGGGCAAGAGCCTCGTCGACGCGACCATCGAGGCCTCGGCCCTGCGCTTCCGCCCCATCGTGATGACCTCGCTCGCCTTCATCCTCGGCGTGGTACCGCTGGCCATTGCCACGGGCGCGGCCTCGAAGAGCCAGCAGGCCATCGGCACGGGCGTGATGGGCGGCATGATCTCGGCGACGCTTCTCGCCGTGCTGTTCGTGCCGGTGTTCTTCGTGGTGGTGATGCGCCTGTTCCGGCGCAAGGACGCGAGGGAGGGCATCCAGCCCGAGGCGAACGCGGCCACGACAGCGCATCACCCGGCGGCGGCCGAGTGATCCGACCCCAATACCGGGTTTCCGAAGGGCGAGCCCTTCGGCGGGTGTCGGGCAGAGCCCGACGAAGAACCCAGGGCTCCGCCCTAGACCCGCGAAGAGCTCGCCCTTCGAACCGCAAATGAAAAGGGGCACGCGGCTTCAGCCGCGTGCCCCTTTTCATTGCTGCGCCGAAAATCCTCAGACTTCGCGGGCGACCATCATCTTCTTGATCTCAGCGATGGCTTTCGCCGGGTTCAGGCTCTTCGGGCAGGCGTTGGCGCAGTTCATGATCGTGTGGCAGCGGTAGAGCCGGAACGGATCGTGGAGGGCGTCGAGGCGCTCGCCGGTATTCTCGTCACGGCTGTCGATGAGCCAGCGATAGGCCTGGAGCAGGGCGGCGGGGCCGAGGAAGCGGTCGCCGTTCCACCAGTAGCTCGGGCAGGACGTGGTGCAGCAGGCGCACAGGATGCACTCGTAGAGGCCGTCGAGCTGGGCCCGGTCCTCGGGGGTCTGCTTCCACTCGCCTTCGGGAGCCGGCGTCTCGGTCTGCAGCCAGGGCTCGATCGATGCGTGCTGGGCGAAGAAGTTCGTCAGATCCGGCACGAGATCCTTGAGCACCGGCATGTGCGGCAGCGGGTAGATCCGCACAGCGCCGGTCTTCTTGCCCTTGGCGTGCTCCTGACACTCATCGATGCCCATGGTGCAGGCCAGCGCGTTCTGGCCCTCGATGTTCATGGCGCAGGAGCCGCAGATGCCCTCGCGGCAGGAGCGGCGGAATACCAGGGTCGAATCGACCTTGCTCTTGATCCACAGAAGCGCGTCGAGGACCATCGGCCCACAATCGTCCCGGTCGACCTGATAGACGTCGACGCGGGGATTCTTCCCGTCGTCGGGGTTCCAGCGGTAGATCCGGAACTCCTGCAGGTTGTTGGCGCCGACTGGCCGGGGCCAGATCTTGCCCTCGGTCATCTGCGAGTTTTTGGGAAGGTTGAACTGGGCCATGGGTGGCGTGCCTAATTCCGTCTCGAGACAGTCATTAAAGGAAACAAGAAACGTGCTTCCTCAGTACACCCGCGCCTTCGGCTCGATGTACTGGATCTCGTTCGACATGGTGTAGGTGTGGACCGGGCGGTAATCGATGGATACCTGCTTGGACTTGTCGTCCATCCACGCAAGCGTGTGCTTCATCCATTCCTTGTCGTCGCGATCGGGAAAATCCTCGCGGGCATGCGCTCCACGGCTTTCCTTGCGGTTGGCGGCCGATTCCATGGTGACGACGGCCTGTCCGATGAGGTTGTCGAACTCCAGGGTCTCCAGGAGGTCGGTGTTCCAGATCAGGGAACGGTCGGTGACGTGGATGTCGGAAAGCCCCGAGGCGACCTTGTGGATGAGGGACTTGCCCTCCTCCAACACCTCGCCCGTGCGGAAGACGGCGCAGTTGTTCTGCATGGTCTTCTGCATCTGGGCACGCAGTTCGGCAGTCGGTGTACCGCCGTCGGCGTAGCGGAAGCGATCGAGGCGGCTGAGCGCCTTGTCGGCTGAGTCCTTGGGGAGGTCCATCTGGCGGCGGCCCGGCTCGACGATCTCGGCGCAGCGCAGGCCCGCCGCGCGGCCGAACACCACGAGGTCAATGAGCGAGTTGGACCCGAGGCGGTTGGCCCCGTGCACGGAGACGCAGGCCGCCTCGCCGAGCGCCATCAGGCCCGGCACCACCGTGTCGGGGTTGCCGTTCTTCAGGGTCAGCACCTCGCCGTGATAGTTCGTCGGGATAC